>Ga0307512_10004180_pt1 | contig 16012 bp, 15 predicted proteins | sample 14_EM_MG_FD_200267 | JGI IMG/M metagenome (GOLD analysis project Ga0307512, IMG submission 200267) | Populus trichocarpa ectomycorrhiza microbial communities from riparian zone in the Pacific Northwest, United States - 14_EM | ecosystem: Host-associated > Plants > Roots > Unclassified | place... | reverse complement strand
CTCGGCGGCGTCCCGGCGTCCCGGCGCCACCGCGCACGTCCGCGAGCAGTGTCGAGCCGAGACGCCGACGAGCGCGCCGACTCCCGTGCCTGCCAAGGCCATCCACTCCACGTCGGCACATCCTGCACCGCCGTGCCGCGGCTCACGCGGGCGGGGCGGGCAGTTCCTTGCGCAACACCGTGCACGGGCGGCCGAGTTGGCGGTCCGTGCGGCGGCCGATCACCTCGTAACCGAGGGCGGTCCAGAAGGCGAACCCCTTGGGGTTGTTCTCAAGTACGGCGAGACGTACGGCGTCCCGGCCCGCCGTGCGGAAAAGCTCCTCCACGAGCGTGGCCAACCGGCGCCCGTAGCCCTGCCCGTGCTCGCGTGCGTCCACCATCAGCAGACCGATCCACGGGTCCGGGTCGGCAGGGTCGGGGTGGTGGGCGAGCGTGATGGCGACCCCGACGAGCCGCCCCTCGCTGCGGGCCAGCAGCACCTCGACGCCAGGGTTCACCAACTCATCGGCCAGCGCCCTCGCGACCTGCTCCGGCCGGATGTCGTCCGGGTCCGGGAAGTCGCCGCTGAGGGCGTGGAACTCGCGGTTGGAGGTGTAGAGGGCGGTGAGTTCGGTGAGGAGCTCGCCGGGGAGGGCGCCGTCCGCCGGGGCGAGCCGTTCGAGGAGCATGGGAGGACAGTAATCGCTGCCTTGAGGGAAGCAGCGGCCCGGCATGCGCGACTCGCACCGGCTCGGTGGGTCGTTACCGTCCGGGCCCCGCGACGTCTTTGTTCTGGTGACGCGGCAGGTTGTCCGTGGAGATGGCCCGGTCGCCTCCCGGGCGCGGAGTTGCCCGGTGGCCGGCAGTCGAACGCCGGAGCCCCCGGCCTCCCGGCCGGGGGCTCCCGCCAGCGCAGCGCTTCGTGTCAGACGCTCACACCGAAGTCCTGGGCGATGCCCACCAGGCCCGAGGCGTAGCCCTGGCCGACCGCGCGGAACTTCCACTCCGCGCCGTTGCGGTACAGCTCGCCGAAGACCATGGCCGTCTCCGTCGCCGCGTCCTCCGACAGGTCGTAGCGGGCGATCTCGGTGCCGCCGGCCTGGTTGACGATGCGGATGTAGGCGTTGCGGACCTGGCCGAAGTTCTGCGAGCGGTTCTCGGCGTCGTAGATGGAGACCGGGAAGACGATCTTGTCTACGTCGGCCGGGAGGCCCGCGAGGTTGACGTTGATCGCCTCGTCGTCGCCCTCGCCCTCGCCGGTGCGGTTGTCACCGGTGTGGACGATGGTCTGGTCCGGCGTCTGCTTGTTGTTGAAGAAGACGAAGTGTCCGTCCGAGTAGACCTTGCCCTGGGGGTTGACCGCGATGGCGGAGGCGTCGAGGTCGAAGTCCGTGCCGGTGGTGGTGCGGACGTCCCAGCCGAGGCCCACAGTGACGGCGGTCAGGCCCGGAGCCTCCTTGGTGAGCGAGACGTTGCCACCCTTGGACAGGCTTACAGCCATGGTTTGGGAGTCCCTTCCCTCGTTGCATACGGGCTTCGTACTGGGGACGAAGCTACCGGTACCTCTATGAACGCCGAGAGGGGTACGCGAGGTTCCCGTCTCTTTACTTTCTTTACCCGGGAACACGGGATATTCGGATGACGTGACCCGGACAGCCGCGCGACCATGGACGGCATGTCCGGTCCCTATCCCGTCCGCGGCTCCGTCTCGCTCCCCGAGGCCGAGCTCACCTGGCGTTTCTCGCGTTCGTCGGGACCCGGCGGACAGCACGTCAACACCAGCGACTCACAGGTGGAGCTGCGCTTCGACCTGGCGCGGACCGAGGCGCTGCCCGAGGTGTGGAAGCGGCGGGCGCTGGAGCGGCTGGCCGGCCGGCTCGTCGACGGCGTCGTCGTCGTCCGTGCCTCCGAGCACCGTTCGCAGTGGCGCAACCGCGAGACGGCCGCGGTGCGCCTCGCGGCGCTGCTCGCCGAGGCCACCGCACCTCCGCCCAAGCCGCGCAGGCCGACCCGGATTCCCCGGGGGATCAATGAGCGGCGGCTGCGGCAGAAGAAGCAGCGCTCGGACACCAAGCGGGGGCGGTCCGGCCGGGACTGGGGCTGAGAAACGGACGCCGGCTGTGCTGCCGTAGAACGTCCGCCGTCCTCTCGTGGAACGTCCTGTGTCACATCCTCGGCGCCCCGTCCGTCAACTCATCGACAGGGATCGGCGTGCGAGGAGCTGTGACGATGGACGAGAACGGAATTCCCGCCGGGGACGGCGCTCGGAAAGCGGCGGAGAACGAATTTCTCGCCCGGCGATTCGAATCACACCGAAGTCGTCTGAGGGCCGTCGCCTACCGCATGCTGGGCTCGGCCGCCGAGGCCGACGACGCGGTGCAGGAGGCGTGGTTCCGGCTGAGCCGTTCCCCCGCCGGGCAGGTGGACAACCTCGGGGGCTGGCTGACGACGGTGGTCGGCCGGGTCTGCCTGGACATGCTGCGCTCCCGCAAGTCGCGCGCGGAGGAGCCGCTGGACACCACCGCGCGCGTGCCGGACGACGCCGCCCCCGACCCCGAGCAGGACGCGCTGCTCGCCGACTCCGTGGGCGCGGCGCTGCTCGTCGTACTCGAGACGCTGACGCCCGCGGAGCGGCTGGCGTTCGTGCTGCACGACCTGTTCGCGGTGCCGTACGAAGAGGTCGCGGACATCGTGGGGCGCAGTCCGGTGGCGGCGCGGCAGCTGGCCAGCCGGGCGCGGCGCCGGGTACAGGGCGCCCATGCCCCCGACGCGGACCTGGTGCGGCAGCGGGAGGTCGTGGACGCGTTCCTGGCGGCCGCGCGGGAGGGCGACTTCGGGGCACTGGTCGAGCTTCTGGACCCGGACGTCGTCGCCCGCACCGACGTCGGTGTGACCACGGGCGCGCAGGCGGTGGCGAAGGGTGCCACGAGCTTCGCGCACTTCGCATACGTGGCGCGGCCCGCCCTGGTGGACGGTGCGACGGGTCTCGCGGTGTTCCTCGAGGGTCGCCTGGACCGGGCGCTGAGCTTCACGTTCGTACGGGAGCGGATCGCCGTCATCGAGATCGTGACGGACCCCGAGCGGGTGGCCGGGCTGGATGTGAAGGTCGTCTAGCCCCCTCCATGGAATGGGCCGACCGCCCCGGGCGGTCAGCCCAACTGCCGGTACCGGCCCCGGAAATACGCCAGTGGCCCCCCGTCCGCGCTGGGCACGCCCGCCGTCAGTACGCGCCCGATGACCAGCGTGTGGTCACCGGCCCGTACCCGCTGTTCCGTGCGGCACTCCAGGGTTGCCAGGGCGCCGCCCACGAGGAGCGCGCCGCTCACCTCGCCGCGGATGTACGGGATGTCCTCGAACAGCAGACGGTCGCTGATGCGGCCCTTCATGGCGAAGCGGCCGGCGATGTGGCGCTGGCTCTCGGAGAGGACCGAGACCGCCCACAGGGGCTGTTCGTCGAGCAGGTCGTCCATGCGGGAGCCCTCGCGCAGGCTGACCAGGACCAGGGGCGGGTCCAGGGACACCGACATGAAGGCGGTTGCGGTCATGCCGACGTCCTCGACGCCCGGCGCGGACGGGTCGTCGGGGTCGAGGGACGGCTCCTGTGCGGTCACCAGGACCACGCCCGCGGCCAGCCGGGACATGGCGGCGCGGAACTCGTCGTTGCTCACCCCCTCAGCATGCCCGGAGGCGGGCGGGGCAGTGATCGGGAACGTCGCAGCAGGAGTGTTCGGCACTCCGGAGACGCTAGTGTCCGCTCGGCACGCATCGCATCGGGCCCCGGGCCGAGACCGGACCTAGGACCACCGACGGAGTCCGCCGTGCCCGGTCCCCGACGCACCCTTGTGCGGCGCTTGTTCGGCGTCCCCACAAGCTACGAAGTTTGCGTTCAGTAAACGCACAGGGAGAACGCAGAAACACTACTCAATTGTTCATCTTCAGCTGTGACTTGAGTCACAAGAGCGACTAATTGTTGACCCTGTGTACCGAGTGGGCAGCGCGCTGTGATTCAGTGGCTGGGAAGCTGCCAGAACGATACGCCGATGAGAACCCTTGATTCGCTGCGAGGTCTCGGGGGGAGGGCGAGCATGGAGACCGAGTCGGAACCCTACGTCCGTCTTGCGACCCTCCGACAGCTGCACCAGGTCATGGCCGACATGAACACGGCCCGCAGTCTGGCGGACACCCTGCAGAACGTCGCGGACGGCGTGGTCAAGGGTCTCGGCTACGAGCTGGCGTGCGTCAACCTGGTCCGCCCCGACGGCGACCTCGTGGTCGCCGCCTTCTCGGGCAACGCGGCGGCCGAGGCGCTCATCACCGGCCGTGCCGGCTCACGCGATTCCTGGGACCGCCGGCTGAGCATGGGCGAGCACTGGGGCGACCTGGTCTTCATACCGCACACCGAGGGCTGGGTCCTCGACGACGACGACGTCCCGCAGTGGTACACCGACGGGCCCGCGCCCCGCTTCGAGGACGAATGGCACCCCTCCGACCGGCTCTTCGCCCCCATGCACACGCCCGGCGTTCCGGGCGGCTCCTGCGGCGAACTGATCGGCGTCCTGTCCGTGGACCGGCCGCGCAACGGCCGGCGACCGGGCGCGTGGGGGCGCGAAGCGCTCCAGATGTACGCGTTCCAGGCCGCGATCGCGATCAGTAACGCGCGTCTACGGGCCAATATGCAGCGCGCACTGGTCAGGCTCGAAAGGGAGCAGCAGGCTCTGCGCGCCAGCGAGGAAAGCTTCCGGCAGGCCTTCGAGTACGCCCCCTCCGGCATGGCCATCGCCGAGATGGGCGGCGAACAGCACGGCCGGATCCTGCGCACCAACGACGCGCTGTGCCGCCTGCTCGGCCGCCCCGCCTCCGCGATGCGCCGCTACTCCTTCTCCGACCTGGTCCACCCCGAGGACATCGGCACGCTGCTGAGGACGTCCGCCGAGGGCGGCCGCGCCGAACTGCGGCTGGGCCGCCGCGACGGCACCTACGTCTGGGCCAGCCTCCGTAACTCCGTCGTCGCGGACGCGGCCGACGGCCCCCGCTTCCTGCTCACCCACGTCGAGGAGATCGAGGAGCGCAAGCGCCGCGAGCTGCAGCTCGCCCACCGCGCCTCGCACGACTCGCTCACCGGCCTGCCGAACTCCGCCGAGCTGCGCTCACGCCTCTCCTCCCGCCTCTGCCAGCGCCCCACACACCCGGGCGCCCTCGAGTCCCTGGACGCGGCCTACGGCCATCCCGTCTACGACGCGGGCGGTCACGGCTTCGACTTCCGGCCGGGCGGCGACATCGAGGTCTACGACGGCTACGACCACCACGTGCACACCATCGCCCCGGAGGGCGAGCACGACGACGGCACCAAGGGGCTCGCGGTCCTCTTCTGCGACCTCGACGGCTTCAAGTCGATCAACGACAGGTTCGGGCACAACGCGGGTGACGTGGTTCTCATCGAGGTCGCGCGGCGGCTGTCGCGCCAGGTGCGCGACGGGGACACGGTCGCCCGGCTCGGCGGTGACGAGTTCGTGGTGCTGGCGGACGGGCTCGGCAAGGCCGACGCCCAGGACCTCGCCGTACGCCTGCGCAACGAGATCATCCAGCCCATCCGGGTCGACGGCCGCGCCGTGCGGGTGGGTGCCAGCTTCGGCATCGGGTGGGCGCACTGCGGCATGACTGCGGACGAAGTGTTGAAGTCCGCCGACGAGCGGATGTACGTAGAGAAACGATCTCGTCCCAAACAACACAGACGCGCGGGTTGATCGCCAGGTCAGCGAGTTGATGCGAGAGCCGATGCGATCCGAGTCACCCGTTTGGGCCATCGGGAGCGGGTAGGCTCGCCATTCTGACTCCACGTATCGACCCCGACCCGCACCTGCTGAGGAGTACCAAGGGATGACGTCCGGCAACAACGGCGCCAGTACGCCCGAGGACGACGACCCGTTCGGCTACCTCTACGCCGACGGGCAGGCCAACGGCGCCCAGCCGCCGTCCGGTGGCTACGGCTACCCGAACTCCGTCAACCGGGTGCGTGCGGTCGGCCAGCGGCAGTACGGCCAGCCGGCCCAGGCCCAGCAGACGGCCGCCTACGGTCAGGTCCCGCAGCAGCAGGGTGTGTACGGCCAGCCGAACGCGCACTACACCGCGCCGGAGGCCTTCCCCGGCAGCGGCGCTCCCACGGCGCCGGTGCAGCCCCGGTACAGCGGCGACGGGGGCGGCCGCGGCCGCGGCCCCAATACCAAGGGTCTGCTGATCGGCGCGATCGCGGTCGTCGCGGCCGTCGTCATAGGTATCGGCGTGGCGATGATGAACGGCAACTCGGACGACAAGGCGGGCGGCGACGCCTCCAGCACGCCGTCCACCGGGCAGAGCTCGAAGCCGAGCCAGTCGGCGAGCAGCAGCGCGTCGGTGGACCTGCCGAAGTCCGACGCGAAGGACCTCCAGCTGGGCGGCGGCGCCGCCGCGGCATCGGACATCGAGGGCGCCCAGGCGGACGGCGGTACGTATGTGGGCAACCTCAACAACGCGGGCGCTTCGGTCACCTGGACCGTCGACGACATCTCCGAGGCCGGCGCCTACACGCTCTTCGCGACCTACAGCGTCCCCGGCCAGGACCAGTCGATGACGCTCCTCGTCAACGGCAAGCCGTTCGGGAAAAAGTTCAACCTGGGCAACTTCGCGCATGCCGCGGACGGCGACTTCACCAAGGGCTGGACGAAGAGCTACGTGTGGCCCACCCTCAAAAAGGGCTCGAACACGCTCACCCTGACCTGCCAGGACGGCGACAAGTGCAACGTCCTGCTGGACCGGCTGTACCTGAAGAAGGGCCAGGTCACGAGCTAGGGACCTGCCTCGGCTCTGGGGCCTGTTGGCCCTAGGCCGCGCTGACCTCGCCCGTCACGGCCACCCGTCCCACCAGCTCCTCATACGCCGCCCGGTCGAACTCGCCCGCCACCGGCGCCAGTACCGTCGCCGCCGACAGGGCCGCCGCTCGCGCCAACCGGTCCGGCCACGGCAGTTGTTCCACCCATCCCGACAGCAGGCCCGCGACCGCCGAGTCGCCCGCGCCCGTCGGATTGCCCTGTACCCGCGTGGGTGCGGCGGCGCGCCAGCGGCCCTCCGGGGTGACTGCCAGCAGGCCCTCCGTGCCGAGGGAGGCGACCACCGCGCGGGCGCCGCGGCGGCGGGTGTCCTGCGCCCCGCGCAACGGCTCGTGGGAGCCGGTGAGTTCGGCCAGTTCGTCGGCGTTCGGCTTGACGATGTCCGGGCGGGCGGCGACCCCTCGGCGCAGGGGTTCGCCACTGGTGTCGAGGAGTACGGGGACGGCGGCCGCCTTCGCGGTCCGTATGAGGCCCGCGTACGCGCCCACCGGCACACCCGGCGGCAGGCTGCCGCACAGGGCCACCGCGGATGCGGAGGGCAGCAGGACCTCGTAGGCCTCCTGGAAGGCGGACCACTCGGCGGGTGTGATGGTGGGGCCCGGTTCGTTGAGCTGTGTCGTGTCGCCGGTCTCCGCGTCCACCAGCGCGATCGTGCGCCTTGTCGCGTCTGCGACCGGGACGAGTGCGTCCACCAGCCCGGGAACGGCCGTCAGGTGGTCCTGGACGGTGCGGCCCGTGGCGCCGCCCGTGAAGCCGGTGACCGTCACCTCGTGACCGAGGGCCGCCAGTACGCGGGCCACGTTCACGCCCTTGCCGCCGGGGCGTTCCGTCACCCCGGTGACCCGGTGGGAGGAGTGCGGCCTGAGCGCCGGTACGCGGTAGGTGATGTCGAGAGCGGTGTTCAGCGTGACCGTGAGGATCACCTGGGTCGACCTCCCCCGAAGACAAATCTGTCCGTCCGGAAAGGTGATCATGCCAAACGGACGGCGGCCGTCCCAGTCTCCCAGGACAACCGCCGCCCTCAACAGCCGGACAGATCACCCCAGTTGGGGATGGACCACCCATTCGCCGCGGCGCATCACGCCCTTGAGGTCGAATTGATGGTCAAGGATCACCAGGTCGGCGTCCTTTCCGGGCTCCAGGGAGCCGACGGTGTCGTACATGCCGAGCAGTCTGGCCGGGTTGGCCGAGGCCGCCGCCACCACGTCCTCCACCGGCAGCCCGTCGACGGTCACCGCACGCTTGAACGCGCGGTCCATGGTGAGCGTCGAGCCCGCGATCGAGCCGCCCTGCACCAGCCGTGCCACGCCCTCGCTGACCTCGACCTCCAGCGGGCCGAGCAGATAGCGCCCGTCCCCGACGCCGGCCGCGTCCATCGCGTCGGTGATCAACGCCACCCGCTCCGCGCCCGCGTGATGGAACGCCAGCTGGAGGGAGGCGGGGTGGAGATGCGTGCCGTCGTTGATCAGCTCGACGGTGATGCGGTCGTCCTCGAGCAGGGCGGTGATCGGGCCGGGAGCGCGATGGCCGATCTGCGGCATCGCGTTGAACAGATGGGTCGCCACCGTCGCGCCCGCGTCGATCGCCTCCACCGTCTGCTCGTACGTCGCGTCCGTGTGCCCGATCGCCGCGATGACGCCGTGCTCGGCCAGCAGCCGTACGGAGTCGATGCCGCCCGGCAGTTCGGTGGCGAGGGTGAGCATCCTGGCCTTGCCGCGCGCCGCGTCGATCAGCTTGCGCACCTCCGCCGGGTCGGGGTCGCGCAGCAGCTCCTCGGAGTGCGCGCCCTTGCGGCACGGCGAGATGAACGGCCCCTCGAAGTGGATTCCGGCGATCTCCCCCTGCTCGGCCAGCTCCGACAGCAGCCCGGCCTGCTTGACCAGGAAGTCCATGTCGTCGGTGACGGTCGAGGCGACGAGGGTGGTGGTGCCGTGGAGGCGGTGGATGTGGACGGCCTTGAGCACCTCGTCCACCGGTCCGCAGAAGGAGGCGCCGCCGCCGCCGTGGTTGTGGATGTCGATGAAGCCGGGGACCACCCAGTGGCCGGCGACATCAATGACCTCGGCGTTCCCCTGCGGGGCTTCCGGGGCGATTCGGGTGCCTTCGACGACGACGCGGCCGGCGTCCGCGATTCCGGTCGGCAGCACTACCCGGGCTCCGGTGAGCACCGTTGTGCGTCCGCCCGTTGCGGGCTGCGGGTGCGTCGTGGTTGATCGCGCAGTTCCCCGCGCCCCTAGGGGGGTGGCCATCAGCGCGTTACCTCCGTGCGGTCGGTGGTGGCTAGGAGATCCCAGGCGAGGAGTCCTGCGCCGAGGCATCCGGCGCTGTCCCCCAGCGCCGCGGGGACGATCGTCGGCAGCTTCTGGAAGGTGACCCGGCGGTGGACGGCCTCCCGTAGCGGTGTGAACAAGGTTTCCCCCGCCTCGGCCAGGCCGCCACCGATGATGAGGGTGCGCGGGTCCAGCAGGGTGAGGGCGGTGACCAGGCCGTCGGCGAGGGCGTCCACCGCGTCCTGCCAGACCCGTATGGCGTTCGGGTCGCCGGACGCGACGGACTTGGCGCAGTCGGCGGCGTCCGCGTCGGGGTCGCCCGAGGCGGTCGCCCATGCCTCGCTCACCGCCGCCGCGGACGCGTACCGCTCGAGACAGCCGATCTGGCCGCACGGGCACGGGGAGCCCCCGGGCCGTACGACGATGTGGCCGATCTCGCCGGCGAAGCCGTGCGCCCCCGCCTCCACCCGTCCCGCGATGCCGATCGCGCCCGCGATGCCGGTGCCGAGGGGCACGAAGAGGAAGCGGTCGGCGCCCTTGCCCGCGCCGATCCGGCCTTCCGCGAGCCCGCCGGTGCGCACGTCGTGGCCGAGGGCGACCGGGACGCCCAGTTTTTCGGCGAGCAGGTCGCGCAGGGGTACGTCGCGCCAGCCGAGGTTGGCCGAGTAGGAGGCGATGCCCCGGTCGGCGTCGACGATGCCGGGGACGGCGACGCCGGCGGCGGACGCGGGCTCACCGAGGTGCTCGGCGCCGTACGCGCGCAGGTCGGCGGCGAAGCCGAGGATGTGCTCGACGACCGCTTCCGGCCCGCGCTCGCGACCGGTCGCCCGGCGGGCCTGGTGCAGCAGCTCGCCGTCCGCCCCTACCAGCGCGGCCTTCATCCCGGTGCCGCCCACGTCGAGGGCGATGACATGTCTCACGGGGGACAGTGTGGCCCCACGACCCGGGAGAGGTCTAGTCCACTTACGTGGTGTAGACCTATCCTGTCCACATATTGAACGGCGAGACAGCAGGGTTGGGGCAGTAGCAGTGCAGCGGCGTAGGACAGGAACGATCGCGGCGGTGTCCGCACTGGGCATGACAGCGGTCCTCGGCGGCTGCGGCCTCACCGGCGGTTCGGGGGACGTCACCCTCAGGCTGATCGCCGCGGACTACGGCGACTCCGCCGCCAACAGCTCCCAGAAGTACTGGGACAAGCTCGTCAAGGAGTACGAGAGCACGCACTCCGGCGTGAAGATCGAGGTCAGCGTCTACTCCTGGAACGACGTCGACCGCAAGGTCAAGGAGCTGGTCGACGCCGGCAAGGCGCCCGACATGGCGCAGATCGGCGCGTACGCCGACTACGCCGACAAGGACCTGCTCTACACGGCCGACGACCTGCTCTCCATCACCACGCAGGCCGACCTGGCCTCCCAGCTCGCCACCGCCGGTCAGGTCAAGGGCGTGCAGTACGGGATGCCCTTCGCCGCCTCCACGCGTCTGCTCTTCTACAACAAGAGCCTCTTCAAGCACGCCGGCCTCACCCCGCCGAAGTCCTGGAAGGAGCTGGCCGGCGACGCCGCGGTGCTCAAGACCGAGGGCGTGAAGTACCCGTACGCGCTGCCGCTCGGGCCGGAGGAGGCACAGGCCGAGACGATGCAGTGGCTGCTGAGCGGCGGCGGCGGCTACACCGACACCGTCGGCACCTACGGCATCGACTCCGCGCAGAACATCGACACCTTCACCTGGCTCAAGGACAACCTGGTCGACAAGGGCCTGACCGGGCCCGTCGCGCCCGGCAGGCTCAACCGCGCCGCCGCTTTCGCCGCCTTCGCGAGCGGCGACGTCGGCATGCTCGACGGGCACCCCTCGCTGATGAAGATCGCCGCGAACAAGGGTGTGAAATACGGCATGGTGCCGATGCCCGGCGTGGACGGGCGGAGCAAGTACGCCATGGGCGTGGCCGACTGGATGATGGCCTTCAAGCAGAACGGCCACGCCGACCAGGTCGGCGACTTCCTCGACTTCGTCTACAGCGAGAAGAACGTGCTCGCCTTCTCCCGCGAGTACGACCTGCTGCCGGTCACCACCTCCGCCTCCGAGGCCATGAGCACGGACAAGCAGGACGCCGACCTCAAGCCGTTCCTGGACCAGCTCCCGCTGTCCGAGCTCTACCCGGTCGGCAACACCTCCTGGGCCGCGGTCGCCGCGGCCGTCAAGAAGCGCATAGGCCGGGCGGTCACCCCCGGCGGCAGCCCCGCGGCCACCCTCGCGCAGCTCCAGGCGACGGCCTCCACGGCGGAGAGCGCGGAGTAGCGGAGCAGGGGCCCGAGTACGCGGAGTGGGCGCTGTCAGTGGCGGCGGCTACGGTGCGGGCATGAACCAGGAGCAACTGGGTGCCCGCGAGCAGGCTGTTCTCGCCCTCGAACGCCGGGGCTTTCCGGGCCCCGGCGCCAAGGAGCGCGCGATCCGGGAGGAACTGGGCCTGGCCCCCGTTCGCTACTACCAGCTGCTGAACGCCCTCCTGGACGACGAGAGGGCACTGGCCCATGATCCCGTCACGGTGAACAGGCTGCGGAGGGTGCGGGAGCAGCGGCGGTCGGAACGCTGAAGCCCCCGCGTCCGGCCCCGAGAGCCATGGGTGCGCCCGGCGGTCCGCGGCTAAGGTCACCGTATGGGCACCCACAAGGACACGGATCTCCTGCCGACCCCCGCCACCAGGGCCGGCCGTGACGGGCTCGCCGGCCTCCTCGCGAATCCCGCGAAAGCAGTGCTCGCCTTCGACTTCGACGGCACCCTCGCCCCGATCGTCCCCGACCCCGAGCAGGCCCGCGCCCACCCGGACGCCGTCCCCGCGCTGGCGCGCCTCGCCCCGAAGGTCGCCTCCGTCGCGGTGATCACCGGCCGTCCGGCCGGCGTCGCCGTCCGGCACGGCGGCTTCGCGGGCGTCCCCGGCCTGGAGCACCTGGTCGTCCTCGGCCACTACGGCGCCGAACGCTGGGACGCGGTGAGCGGCAACGTCAGCGCGCCCGCCCCGCACCCCGGCGTAGCCGCCGTCCGGGCCGAACTCCCCGGATTCCTCGACGGCATCGGCGCCTGGCAGGGCACGTGGATCGAGGAGAAGGGCCGCGCCGTCGCGGTCCACACCCGCCGCGCCGCCGACCCGCAGGCCGCCTTCGAGGCCCTGCGCGCACCCCTGACCGACCTCGCCGCCCGCCACGGCCTGATCGTCGAGCCCGGCCGCATGGTCCTGGAACTGCGCCCGCCGGGTATGGACAAGGGCGTGGCCCTGCTGGAGTACGTCCGCGAGATCGGCGCGTCGGCGGTCCTCTACTGCGGCGACGACCTCGGCGACCTGCCCGCCTTCGCCGCCGTCGACGAACTCCGCTCCGACGGCGTCCCCGGCCTGCTGGTGTGCAGCGGCAGCGACGAGGTGACCGAGCTGAGGGAGCGGGCGGACGTGGTGGTGGACGGGCCGGAAGGGGTCGTACGACTGCTGCGGGGACTGGCGGCTCAGCTGGGCTGATCGCCGCCGAGTTCACGCAGTGCGTTCAGCTGGTCCAGGAACCACTGCGCCGGCGGCAGCGCGGTAGCCGCTGCCGCCAGCCTCTTCGTCCGCTCGGCCCGCTCCTCCGCCGGCATGGTCAGCGCCTCGTGCAGTGCCTCCGCCGTCTCCACGACGTCGTACGGGTTCACCGTGATCGCGTCCTCGCCCAGCTCCGCGTGGGCCCCCGCCTCCCGCGACAGCACCAGCACGCACCCCTCGTCGGAGACGAGCGGCATCTCCTTGGCGACCAGGTTCATGCCGTCCCGGATGGGGTTGACCAAGGCCACGTCGGCCAGCCGGTAGGCCGCAAGGGAGCGCGCGAAGTCGTCCTTGACGTGCAACACGATCGGGGTCCAACCCGGCGTCCCGTACTGGGAGTTGATCTCGTCCGCGAGCCGCTGCACCTCGGCCGTGTAGTCGCGGTACACGGCGAGGTCCTGGCGGGAGGGGTAGGCGAAGGCGACGTGCACGACGCGCTCGCGCCACTCGGGGTGGTCGTCGAGCAGCTGCCGGTACGCCAGCAGCCCGCGCACGATGTTCTTCGACAACTCGGTGCGGTCGACCCGGACGACCGTGCTTCGGCCGGCCCCGATCTCGGCCCTCAGCGCGGTCAGCCGCTCGGCCACATCGGCCTCGTGCGACCGCTTCCGCAGGAAGTCCGCGTCCGCCCCGAGCCCGTGCACGCCGACGCGGGTGTCCCCGAGGCCGCCCACGAGCGCCGTACAACAGGCGGTGAAGGCGTCCGCCCAGCGCCGGGTGAGGAAGCCCAGCCGGTCGGCGCCCAGCATGCCGCGCAGCACCTGCTCGGAGATGTCGTCCGGGAGCATCCGGAAGTACTCCACCGGCGCCCACGGCGTGTGCGAGAAGTGCCCGATCCTGAGGTCCGGCCGCAGCTCCCGCAGCATCCCCGGCACCAGACACAGGTGGTAGTCCTGCACCAGCACCGCCGCGCCCTCGGCCGCCCCCTGGGCCAGCGCTTCGGCGAAGGCCCGGTTGTAGGTCTCGTACGACGCCCACTGCCGCCGGAACTCCGCGTCGAAGACCGGCTCCAGCGGGGTCTGGTACAGCAGGTGGTGGACGAACCAGAGCACCGAGTTCGCGATGCCGTTGTACGCGTCGGCGTGCACGCCGGCCGGAATGTCCAGCATCCGCACGCCGTCCTCGCCGACCCCGCGCCGCACGGCCTCGCGGTCGCCGTCGGACAGCGCCGAGCACACCCACAGGGCGCCGGCGTCCGGCCCGATCGCCGACAGCCCGGAGACGAGCCCGCCGCCGCCGCGCTTGGCGAGCAGCGAGCCGTCCTCCCGAACCTCGTACGAGACCGGGCCGCGATTGGACGCGACCAGCACCTGATGAGCCGCGTCGTGCGTGGAAGCCATAAGCCTCAACCTAGCCCGGCCCGGAATTGCTCAAACGTTTGGTCGCGCTCCGGCGACCGACCGTATACGGCGCGTAACCTGCCCCCGTCAGGCAACTTTGCGGGCGGCGTACTCGGCGATCTCCAGCATCGGCGGCCGCTCCTCCGTGTCCACGGAGTAGGTACGCGGCTCGAAGCCGTCCTCGCCCCGTTCGAACTGGGTCAGCGCCGGCCGGATGAGGTGCCCGCGGGCCAGCCGCAGCTGTGCCGTGCGGTAGATCGCCGCGGCCATGCGGCCCAGCGCCTGTCCGTCCTGGTGCCGGTGCTTGCGCACGCCGACGTCCACCTGGGCGAGCGCGTCGAGGCCCACCAGATGCAGGGCGTCGACCAGCATGCCCAGCTCGACGCCGTACCCGACCGGGAAGGGGAGCTGCTCCAGCAGGCTGCGGCGGGCCGCGTACTCGCCGCCGAGCGGCTGCACGAAGCCGGCCAGCTGCGGCCAGTGCATGTTCAGCAGCGGGCGCGCCATGAGCTCGGTGACCCGGCCGCCCTGGCCCGCCGCGCCGGCGAGCGGGCGGTCGTACATGCCCTTGACCAGATCGATCCCGGGGTCGGTGAGGAGCGGGCCGACGATCCCGGCGACGAAGTCCGAGGAGAACTCCTTCAGGTCGGCGTCGATGAAGCAGACGATGTCCCCGCCGGTGACGAGGAGCGAGCGCCACAGCACCTCGCCCTTGCCGGGGACGGCCGGAATGCTGGGCAGGATGTCGTCGCGGTGGACGACCCTGGCCCCGGCCGCCGCGGCGACCTCGGACGTGCGGTCGGTGGATCCCGAGTCGACGACGACGATCTCGTCGACGAGCGGGACCTGCTGCATGAGGTCGTGACGGATGATCGCGACGATGTCGCCGACCGTTTCCTCCTCGTTGAGCGCGGGCAGCACGACACTGACCGACTGGTTCGTGCGCTGCTTGGCAGCGAGGATCTTGTGCAGCGGGCGATCGGTCAAAGACCAGGAGCGGGTGCTCAGCCAGCGCTCGACTTCTTCCAGCACGTAGGCGGCTCCTCTGCGTTCTCTTGCGAGAGGGAATCAACTGTGATCCATCTCGCGGTTCGGACGGCTATCTCAACTGTCCTGGCCTTCGGTTACAGTCTTGAACAACGCTGATGACCATCGCATGTCGGGGGTCGTCTCACGTTCAACGAGTTAAACAACCGCATACCGCTCATCCAGAGGGGCAGAGGGAAACGGCCCGATGAAGCCCCGGCAACCCTCCAGCCGGCTCTCGTGGATCAATGTTGATCGTTCAGCGAGGCTCCCGGCTAGGGAAGGTGCCAAATCCGTCTCACGGCGAGATGCGTCGTGAGGAAGATGAGGAGAAAGGGCCTCGCCTCACATGGCTGCGCAGACTGTTGCAAGCACCACGAACCCCGCGAACACCGTCGACCTCGGTCCCGCCGCGGCGCTTTCCTGCCGCGAGTGCGGTCACCGGGTACCCCTGGGCCCGGTCTTCGCGTGCGAGGAGTGTTTCGGCCCGCTGGAGATCGCGTACGACTTCTCGGCCTACGACACCGAGGAGCTCCGCAAGCAGATCGAAGCGGGTCCCGCGAACATCTGGCGTTACGCGCCCCTGCTGCCCGTCCCGGCGGACGTGGCGGACAAGCCGAACATCAACCCGGGCTGGACCAAGCTCGTCAAGGCCGACAACCTCGCGCGCGAGCTGGGTGTCGACGCCGGCAAGCTCTTCGTGAAGGACGACTCCGGCAACCCGACGCACTCCTTCAAGGACCGGGTCGTCGCCCAGGCCATCGAGGCCGCACGCGCCTTCGACTTCACCACCCTCTCCTGCTCCTCCACCGGCAACCTCGCCGGTGCGGTGGGCGCCGCGGCGGCCCGCGCCGGCTTCCGCTCCTGCGTCTTCATCCCGCACGACCTGGAGCAGGGCAAGGTCGTCATGGCCGCGGTCTACGGCGGCGAGCTCGTCGGCATCGAGGGCAACTACGACGACGTGAACCGC
>Ga0307512_10004179_pt1 | contig 16015 bp, 14 predicted proteins | sample 14_EM_MG_FD_200267 | JGI IMG/M metagenome (GOLD analysis project Ga0307512, IMG submission 200267) | Populus trichocarpa ectomycorrhiza microbial communities from riparian zone in the Pacific Northwest, United States - 14_EM | ecosystem: Host-associated > Plants > Roots > Unclassified | place... | reverse complement strand
ATTTTATTTTATTGTTTCTGCTGCATGTATGATATTCGAGAACCCAGCAGTGGTATCAGAGCCTTTATTAGAGCAATTAGGGTTCCCTATCTCATCAAGTAAGGTAATATAGACACAAAGGGTTGTATTCAGAAATACTTCTCTTGTAATCATTCAAACTAGTGAAAAAATTATCTATCTTAGGTTTGGCTTCCCCGAAAGGTTTTTTTATCTTCTGAAAATTTTTTCAAAAGGTTTTCCCTTTGCAACCAAATACCTTATGCATTTAAATTTTTTGCGTTTTTTATTTATTTGGTTACTGATCAGTGTTTGCAAAGTGTTATCAGATCATCTGTTAACAGGTGATAAACAGGAAAAAGGACTTTCGAGTGGTATCAGAGCAAATTCACTCTATAGGAGTGAGATCTATGTTTCCTGATTGAAGATGTCAACACTAAATTCACCACCATAATTCAATGGTGAGAACTATGTCTACTAGAAGGTCAGAATAAGAGCTTTTCTCAAATCACTAGATGAGAAAATATGGCACACAATAAAGCAAGGGTGGATCAAACCTGAAACTCCATTTGCAAAATGGAACAGGGATGATGCTACTAATTGTAATTGGAATAATAAAGGTCTCAACGTTGTATTTATGACGGTTTATCCTAATGAGTTTAAAAAAATATTTATCCGTGAAATAAATAAAGAAGCTTGAGATATTTTTAAAGTTACTCATAAGGGAACTAAATGAGTGAAAAATTACAAATTACAAATGTTAACCTCAGAGTTTGAGGAAATGAGAATGTTAGAAGATGAATCTTTTGATGAGTTTTATGCTAAAATTAATGGCATTGTGAATTCCAAGTTCAATCTAGGAGATAAAGTGGGGGACGCATGAATTGTAAGGAAGATTCTAAAATCCTTACCTGAAAGATTTCGACCAAGGTAACAGCCATTGAAGAAAGCAACGTTCTTAACACTATACATGTTGAAGAACTGGTAGGTTCCTTACAAACATATGAATCTACATTTCTTTATCAAAAGAAAGGTAAGTCCATTACACTTAAATCTTCTAGGGAAAAACATGACTACTCTTCTAATAATGATATTAATAATGAAGATATAGCTCTTATAGCTAAGAAATTCAGAAAATTCAAGCTTAAGAAAAAGAAAACTAATAAAGGCAAAAAGGTAAATGATTTTGTCAAAAGAAATGAATCGGAAAATGAAAGTAAAATTAAGATTGAATCTAAGGAAAAAGTTAAGTGTTTTGAATGTTCAGGATATGATCACTTGAGAAGTGAATGTCTTAATTTCAAAAGAAATAAAGGAAAAGCTCTTAATGTCACCTTAAGTGATGAATCTGACTCTAAAAATTCTAATTCATCATCTGATAATAAATTTGCTTTTGTTGCTTTTTCTGACACTGTTAATAAATCTATTGACATGAAACAAACTGTTGAAATATCATGTGATTCTGACACAGATCAGACTATCAGAAACTATAGTGATTTAGATGTTACTTCTGTTATTGTTGATCATAAACTGAGCTTGTAGGAAGATTATGAAAACTTGCGTGAAGAAGTAGTTAAAGTCCAGAAATAGTTCAATAAACTGACAGATATGGAGAATGAGAAGAACAATCTAGCAAAAGCCCTAAAGTTGTTAGAAGTAGAGATATCTAGATCTCTTAGAAAAGTCAAAGTACATGAAAATGAGTTGGCTACATGCAAACAGTCACAAGAACCATCAACAACACAGAAACTTGATGAATTGTTGAAAGCTCAAAGGGTAAGTATTGATCGTACTGGATTAGGATACATGACACATGGAAACTCCATCAATAATACGTTTGTATCTTCCTCCTCCAAAGGGATTATCTTTGTAAAGGGTAAGGAACCTTTCATGCCAAAAGACAAATCAAACAACGTCCAAAAAGGTAAGTTAAAAGGTAAGTTTATCCCTACTTATCAGCATTGCGGAATTGAAGGACATGTAAAAAGAAATTATTTCATAAGTAAAAATCAAAATCTAGAGTATAAAGTTGACTTAGTCTTAAATCAATTATGTGCTATATAAATGAAAATTGATAAGTTAGTAAGTTGTGAAAAATCTAATGAGACTGAAAGTTCTAACAAAACAAAAATGAATAATCAATGGGTAGTTAAGAAAAAGAAAATATGTTTAGTAGTACACACTGCACTAAAAACTATGAATAACAATTTGTGATATTTAGATAATGGTTATTCTAGACATATATCAGGAGATAAAGGTTAATATAAGAAAGTTGAATTCATGAATGGTATTTCAGTGACCTTTGAAGATGGAAGCATAACTACCATTGAAGGTAAAGGAAATGTTGAAATTTTTAGTTTACCTATTTTTCATAATGTTTTGTTTGTGATTGGCCTTAGAGCTAACTTGCTAAGCATAAGCCAATTTTGTGATGAGAATCATAGTGTGCAGTTTTCAAAGGATGAATGCAATATCTACAATTGTGCTAGCAAGAGGGTCATGAAAGGTACCAGAACCTCGAACAATTGTTATGGAATTTCTACCTTAACTTTCTTGGGATGTCATGAGGCATCATTTGATGATCATAATCTTTATCAACACCTTGGTCATATCAATTTTAGAGATTTGTTAAAATTTCTAAAAAGAAAGTTGTACGAGGACTACCATATATGCAAACAGTTAAGACAATGGTGTGTGGAGCATGTCAAAAAGGAAAATAAACTAAATCTCAACACGAAAAGACTACTGACATTTTGACATCAAGACCACTTGAATTATTGCACATGGATCTAATGGATTTAACTGAAACTGGGAGTGTTGGTTGAAAGAAGTATATCATGATCATTGTATATGATTATTCAAGATATACTTGGGCTATATTGTTAAGAGATAAATCTAATTCTTTTAATCTTGCAGGAAAACTGATCAGAGAATTGTAGACATAAAAAAATCTTTCTATCTCTGGAATCCATAGTAATAATGGGAAAGAATTTGAAAATACTAATTTTTCATCTTTTTGTGATGAACAGGGTATACATCAAGAATTTTCTGCTCCAATCACTCCTTAACAAAGTAGTGTAGTTGAGAGAAAGAATAGACTTAAACAAGAACTGGCTCGGACAATGCTCCATTGCACTTTTAGGGGGAAGTTATCAACATAGTTGTCCATATTTTAAATTGTATTGTATTTAGACCAGGTACAAAACTCACCATTTATGAGTTGTGGAACAACAAGAAGCTCGCGTTCAAATATTTGGAGTATTTGAAAGTTATTGCTACATCTTGAGAGATCAAGAAAACTTATATAAGTTTGATACCAAAAGCGATGAAGGAATTTTTCTTGGATATTCATCATATAGTAAACCCTATAGAGTCTACAATCTATGAATTCAAACGTATTCTCTTTGTCAAGCCACCAGCTCCATTAAAGCAGCAAGACGTCAGACTTAGCTTAGCCTAGCTAGCACTGACAGAAGGGAAAGTGAACTCGACTGATGAAGTCAAATGCTCCCACCCAATTCGATTCCTTATTATTGTGCAAAGTCAAGCAGCGGGGAAGATCTTAACAAAAGCTACCCATGGTCCTAGTCCTAAGAAGGGTTCTGGAGAAAGAGTTAGGGCATACTTAGATTGTCATGGAAACAATCAATTTTGTCATTGATAACAATCTAAAGGAATATGTCAGTAACAACCTTGATGACATGTTTGAAGCAAAAGAAAAAACCTTATCTGAACAGTTATGCACATATTTGAACAGACCCAAGAAAAGAACCTTTCTCATGGATAAAGCACAATCATCCTAAGGAGAACATCATTGGAAAAATTAGATAAAGGTATGAGGTTGAGAAAAAAATTATTAATCAAGTCTCATATGTGTGTTACTAATCACCGGTTGAACCTAAAAAGGTTAACAAAGCTCTACAAGATGAAAGTTGGATCAATGCCATATATGAAAAACTGAATTAGTTAACTAGAAATGACAGTCACAACATAATTGGAACCAAATGGATATTCAAGAACAAATCAGATGAGCATGTAATAGTTATCAGAAACAAAGTAAGACTAGTGGCACAACGATACTCACAAGTTAAAGGAATTGATTTTGATGAAACATTTACACCAGTAGCTCGTTTGAAGTTTATTCGCATGCTACTTGCATTTGCTTGTCATCAGAACTTCAAACTATACCAAATATGTGAAACCTGGTATAAGACCACAATTTAGATATCACCAAATTATAATATGTATATTCATCATGAAAGAGTAAATACATTGGTGTGAAAAGATTCAATTAAAAAAAAATGATAGAAAGGCTTGGATTTTATTTAAAAGGAAAGACTAGACAAAATATGGAGAAGGTTAAGAAGGAGGAGTCAATTTATAAATGCATGAAACTTAGGGGAGCATTGTATGACAAGACAAAAAAATGAAAATAATAATAATAATAATCTCTCATTTTTCCTTTTTCCATGATCGATTGCATGCATAAAGAGGGAAAGGAAGGAGCTGAAAAATGGTGAGAAAACCTTGTCTAAACACATTCTAGAAAGTAGAAAAAATCAATACTTTAAGAAACTTAGAAGAGATTTGAAGGAAGAAGTTGAACAATCTCACATGTTCTTCCTTGTGCAATTCATGGACAGATTGTATATGTGTATAAAATGAGTAACTTTGTGTATGCAAATGGTTTATTTTGAATTAGTTTCTTCTTAATAATTGGAGATGTATATCCTAACATTTAAAAGGACCATATAAAAAGGTTTGGGTGTATGTGGAACTTGAAATATTTATTTTGTTGACTAAACATAGAAATTGAGTTGAATAAGTTTTTTGGAATGAAATTTTAACATGAATTCAAGTATTGATTGTGGAATTGAATCTTAATTGGTACAGGAGAAGGTGTCGAGATATTCCAACGCGCAGGTGCAAATACTTATCAACAAACCACAAGTAGGTGAACTAACCCTTAAGTTACAAGTAATTTCATTTTTTCATTTGAATGGTAGTCAATCTTCAAGTTGTTAAGAATTATAGACAAATTAGGAGATAATAATGAGGAATCTGAGTTGACTAATTTATGAAATAATAGAAATTAGTGGCGTCGATTCGTTCAATGATTGGGAAATAAAATAGACTAAATTCCAGGAAAGGAATTTAATGGTGTCAATTCGATTGATAAGGAGTATTTTGTTTGACTAATTTTGAAAAGAAATTAGTGGTGTCAAATTATCGACAACCGGGATATTGGTATGACTAATTCGGAAGCTAGAATTAGTGGCGTCGATATGTTGATGACGGGATATAAGTATGACTAATCCAAATGATGGAATTAATGGCGTCAGATTTCTTGACGACTGGGAATTGAACTTTACTAGACTCCTAGTGGGGTAACTAGAGGCATTAGGAAATTCATGAACAGACATAAAAGGATTATATAGTAATTGAATTTACATATCAATGTAAAGTATGGTATCAGAAGAAGTTGTGCTTATATATAAATTGTTGTATAAGTCACGACATGATTAAAATAATTAATTTTCTTTCTGATTATTTAACTTGTAGTTCTTACTAATTTAAGTGTTGCATTTATATTACAAGTGCATCTCATCATCATGTGGAGTAAACTTGTCATTGACCATCTTTGTTATATAATATAAATTTGTTTTAATATAGTAGGATATAATATGTAGGAAGAACTAGGTTTTTGGTTGTAAATTTATGTTATGTTTAGAACTTGAAATGTATGATAATGATAATAGAAACTACAATGTAATAGGATGCTTATCCCTAGTCACACTGTTGGTGTCATCATCTGTAAATATTTTGTCTTCTCGTTAAAATATATAAGTATGGTTTGAAACATTAAATTTGTATTTGATGTGATTGATGAAATTGTATGAATAAAGCTAAGATATCAAAATATATATATTGAAATATGAAAATAGTGAGACCATAATTGTTGTGTTTGTGATGATGTATTAAAATAGTTAAAGGAATAAAATTTAAATAGAGTCGATAACTTGGTACGGATTAAATATAAGGAAAACTCTATTGTAATTATGGTAGAGATAAAAAAATTCGCAGGGTAACTTATTCAAACTTTATTATTTGATTTGGGTATTAAATGTAAGAAAACAATTTCGAACTGTTACAAAATGGATGTGAAGAGTGTTTTCTTGAATGAGATTCTACAAGAAGAGGTATATGTAGAACAACCTAAAGGTTTCACTAATCATTTCTTTTCTAATCATGTGTATAGATTGAAGAAAAACAAGCATAGCAAGCCTAGTATGAACGATTAACAAAATACATGTTAGATAATTATTTTCAAATAGATCATGCTGACAAGACATTTTTTATAAGAAAAACAAGTAAGGAAACACTCATTGTTCGGATTTATGTTAATGACATTGTTTTGGAGCTACTCATGATTCACTTTCTCATGAGTTTGGCATTGAAGGTAAAAGTCATGCTCGAAGCCCCATAAGCACTTCTGTCAAGATCAGTTCAGACCTAATATTGATTCCACACTTTATAGAAGCATAATAGAAAGTTTGCTCTACATAATTGCAACCAGATCTAATATTGCTTTTAGTGTTGGTATGTGCGCTAGATTTCAGTCTAATCCAAAAGAATCACATCTTACTGCAATCAAGAAAATCTTGAAATACTTAAGTACCACATCTGATTATGGTATTTGGTATTCAAAAGACTCGAAAACAATTCAATAAAACTTATGGGTTTCACACTTGCATGCAAAAATATACAATGAGGCCCTAAAATTACGTAAAGCTAGCCAATTGTCTTTTTAAAGCTTAAAATAAAGAAATAAAAAAAATCTTGTTCTGCAGAACTTATAGCTTTCTCTTGGGATGCAAAAACATATTTTAAGGCCTTAAAAAGTGCCTAAACCTATGCGGTAGGGTTTTTAAATAACAAAAGTATGAAAAACTCGATTCAACAAAACTAATAATTTTTGTGTTGATATGCAAAATCATACTTAGAAGCCATAAAAAGGTGTTTAAAGTTGCCTCATAGTTTTTTAAAGCCTAAAAGTTTGAAAAAGTCAACTCCACAAAACACATGATTTTTGCATCGACATGTAAAAACATATAGTGAGTTGTAGAAGTTGTTTGAAGATGATCAATAAGCTTTTAAAAGCATTGAAATTTGAAAAATCCAATTTAATAAAACTTACTGTTTCGCACAAAAATGCAAAAAAAATAAAAATTGTAAGGCCGTTAAAGTTCTCCAAAGCTGGTAGTAAGCTTGTTAAAGAACAAAAAAGTAAAAAATCCAATTCCATAAAAAAAAAATATTGTTTTCAAACTGGCATGCAAAATCATTCAATTAGGCCCAAAAAGATGCCTAAAGTTGGCAGGTAGGCTTCTTAAAGAGCAAAACTACAAAAAAAAAATCCACAAAACTTATGATTTTGCACTAGTTTACAAAAACATAACATAAGGCCCCAAAAGATACTTAAAACTAGTTGGTAGGATTTTTAAAGTAAAAAAATATATGAAAAAACAATTACACAAAACTTATGGTTTTTGCATCGGCATATAAGAACATAATTTGGGCCCAAAAGTTTCCTAAAGCTATTTAGTACATTTTTTAAAGCATAAAAAAAAAACCAAGTTCCATAAAACTTATGATTTTTATCACCAACCTACAAAATCATATTGTAATGCTCTAAAAGGTGCCTAAAACTGGCAGGTTGGGATTTCAAAGAACAAAAAAACCCCATTCCACAAAACTTATGGTTTTTCATACCATCTTGCAAATATATATCATGAGGTCTTAAAAGGTGTTTAAAGTTGGCCAGTAGGCTTTTTAAAGTAGAAAAATATAAAAAACTCAATTCTATAAACTTATAGTTTTCACACTAACATGTAAAAAACATGTCGTGAGGCTCCAAAAGGTTTTTAAAGCTAGCTGGTAGGTTTTTAAAAGCATAAAATTATAGGAAAAATCTAATTGAACAAAACTTATGGTTTTGTCACTGGCAAGAAAAATCACACCAAAAGCCCTGAAAGGTAACTAGAATTGGTTAATGGGCTTCTTAACGCACGAAAGTGTAAAAAATCCAAATCCACAAAACTTGTGATTTTCGCACCAGCATGCAAAAACATACATTAAGTTTATAAATGATGTTTAAAGCTAGTTGGTAAGCTTTTGAAAGAACAAAAATGTCAAAAACCTAGTTTTTTAAAGCTTATGGTTTTTTCACTAACACACAAAAAACATTGTGAATCCATACTAAGTGTCTAAAGTTGGCAGTTGGCTTTTTAAAGCACAAAAATACAAGAAACTCAATTCAACAAAACTTATGATTTTCTCATGCAAAATCGTACTGAGAGGCTCTAAAAGATGTCTAAAGTTAGCTTGTGGGTTTTTTTAAAGTACAAAACTTAATAATAAAAAGCAAAACTCAATTCAAAATATCTTTTGGTTTTCATACTGGTATGCCAAAACATATCATGAGTCTCTAAAAGACAGGTTTTTTAAAGAGGAAAAAAATACAAAAAACTAAATTCCATAAAACATATGGTTTTGCATTTGAATGCAAAAATATATTGTGAAACCCTAGAAATAGCCTAAAGCTAGTCGATACGCTTTTAAAATACAAATGTTTTGAAACACAATTCTACAAAACTTGTAGTTTTCGCATCAACATACAAAAACATATCGTGAGGCCCTAAAAGTTGTCTAGAGCTAGCTAGTATGTTTTTTGTACCGGCTTGCAAAAACATACTTTGAAACCCTAAAAGATACCTAAATCTGGTCAGTAGGATTTTTAAAGCACAAATTTGCCTAAAAAACAAATTCTATAAGACTTAAGGTATTCTAACCAACTTGCAAGAACATATGGTGAGTACCTAAGAGGTGCCTAAAGTTGGCGAGTAGGGTTTTTTAAGCATAAAAGTGTAAAAGAACACCTAATTTAACAACTTACAATTTTCACACTGGATGAAAAAACATAAAGCAAGGCCTTATCAACTGTCTGGAGTTGCTTGGTAGGCTTTTTAAAGCATAAAAAACTAATTTCTCAGAACTTATGGTTTTTATATCGGCATCTAAAAACATATTGTGGGGCTCTAAAAGGTGCCCACAATTCCACAGAACTTATAGTTTTTATAATGGCATGTAAAGACATATAAAGAGTTCTACATGGGTGCTTAAAGATGGTGAGTAGGATTTTTAAAGCATAAAATTACAAAAAAAAAAAAAACATAATTGGACAAAAATTATGGTTTTATCACGAGTATGCAAAATCATACCAAAACCTTTAAAGATGCTTAAAGTTGGCTTATAGGCTTTTTAAAGCACAAAAGTATAAAAAAACTCAATTTCACAAAACTTATAATATTCGCATCAGCATACAAAATCATATTGTGAGTCCTTAAGATGTGGCTACTACTGGTATGTAGGCTTTTCAAGCACGAAATTACAAAAAAAAATCAATTCCAAAAAATTTTAGTTTTAAAATCATTATGCAAAATCATATTGTTAAAGCATGAGAAGGTGTCTAAAGTTGGCGACAAGCTTTTTAAAGCACTAAAGTGTAAAAAACACAATTATATAAAACTTATGGTTCTTACACCGGCATGCAAAAACATACCATGAGGCCCTAAAAGATGCCTAAATCTTGCTAATAGGGATTTTAAAGCTCAAATATATAAAAAAAAAAAAAAAAAAAAAAACTCATTCTAAAAAACTTGTGATATTCACACCAATATGCAAAACCATATTGTGCATCCCTAAGAAGGTCTAAAGTTGACGGGTAGGTTTTTTCAAGCATAAAATAGTGAAAAACCCAATTTGACAAAACTTATGGTTTTTATACTAGCATGTAATAACATATTGTGAGGGCCTAAAATTGTCAAATAGGCTTCTTAAAGCATAGAAATTTGAAAGATAAAAGATAACAAAACGTATGGTTTTCACACCGGTATAAAAAAACATAATGTAAGGACCTAAAAGGTGCCTAAAGTTGGCAGGTAGGCTTCTTAAAGCACAATAGTGCAGAAAACACAATTCAACCAAACTTATGATTTTCACACCAGCATACAAAAACATATAACAAGGCCCTAAAAGGTGTATAATGTTGGCCTATAGGATTTTTAAAGCACAAAATTGAGAAAAAAAACATGATTCAACAAAACTAGTTTTCATAACGACATGCAAAAACATATTGTGAAACTCTAAAAGGTTTCTAAAGTTAGTCGATATGCTTTATAAAGCATAAAGGTACAAAAAACTTAGTTCCATAAAACTTACAAGTTTCACATTTATTGACATGCAAAATCATAGTGAGAGGCCCCAAAAGTTACCAAAAAATGGTCGTTAACATTTTAAAGCAGAAAAATGCAAAAAAAAAAACCAATTCTACAAAACTTATGGTTCTTACATCATGATGCAAAAATATACCGTGAGTCCCTTTAGGTACCTTTAGGCCAACAGGCTTTGCAAATGACAGGTGAAAGAAATTCCACAAAACTTATAATTTTCATATCAACATACAGAAAGTCATGAAGAGGCGCTTAAAGTTAGCCGGTAGGTTTTTTAAAGCACAAAAGTGCAAAAAATCTTAATTTGAAAAAACTTATAGTTTTCACACTGCATCCAACAACATTTCACAAGTTCCTAGAAAGTGTCTAAAGTTTGCCGAGAGACTTTCTAAAGCACAAAAAAGCAAAAACCACAATTCTACAAAATTCAGTTTTTGTACTGGTATGCATAAACATGCTACTACAAGGCTCCAAAAGATGTCTAAAGGTGACCAATAAACTTTTTAAAGCACAAAAATTGCAAAATTGCATTGCACAAACTTATGATTTTTGTACCAGTATGCAAAAACATATCATGGGGGTCCTGAGGGTGCCTATGGTATGCAAAAATATATCATGAGGCCTTGAGGGTTCCTAAATCTTCCAACAAGATTTTATAGCACAAATATGTAAAAGATCCAATTCCACAAAACTTATGCTTTTCACACTTAGAACGCAAAAACATACCCTGAGTAAAAGGTACCTAAAGTTTTGATAGGTAGGCTTTTTTAAAACACAACACTGCTCAACTCTCTAAAAATCTTCTTGGCCCAAAAAGCCCACATAGCCATATCCAAATTAAACTTCAGATATGCCTGATAAGACATCTTCGAGTGGAAGATCAACTATGATCCAATGTAAGCTCAAGCCTGAGACTAGTCGAACACATCCTGGCACCAATTGTTCAGCCCTGAGAGCATCACTTTTAAGTCAAGTCCAATCTACTCATCATCATCAACCATGAAGACAGAACATGCATGCATTGAATGACAGCACACTAGTTAACACAAGTCCCTAAAAATTAATCCTACAATCATCATCAACAATACATAGCTCACAAAACACAAAAATCAAGCAACTTTTAGAAAGACGTATTGTCACTTTAATTCCATCTCCAAATCATTCAAAGTTGATCACTCTACTCTTTGCATAGACTCACACATGAATTTAAAGCTACATAAACTATCTTGAACACCAAGTCAAGTCAATTCCATCTTTAACTTGGTAATTCTCTCTAAATCTTTTTCAAAGCAATCATTTTTAATCTTCATAAACATACACCAAATAACCTCTGAGACTTCATTCCCTCTACACATTTACTAAATCCCCTAAGCCAAACAATGAACTCGTTTTGTAGATTTTCATGCTACCAAGTTTTGTCTTAACCTCCTCGTTCATCAATTAGTCTCGAAACGAACCTGGTTTTTCTAGGGTTTTCCGTGAGTCTTGTCAAGTACTAAATTCCTCTTCTTTTTCTTTTTCTTTTGTTTTTTCCAAATGTATCTTTCCTGTCAGAGTACCAATAATACAGATTGTTCGCGTTCACGGCATAACACATGTTTGTCAATAGTAACATGTTATATAGACAACCCTTGGCGGTCCATACAAATGGGCATCGACCTATGCTAGAGGGTCAAATAGTTAGTCACGGCATGCGTGAAGGGGATGCAAGATGGAAAATGCTGATACAAAGCTAATGTTAAGCAAAGTCAGGAAAATGATGATGATAATAATGTAATCTAAGCTAATTTTTCGTGGTGGCAGTGGATGCCCTGAACTTGCTTGGAATCTATATGATCCCCAAAATGTTAGCACTCAGATGACATGAAAGACAGCTTCACCAACCATAAAATTATCCACCACGAAAACTGATACAACCTTCTGCACAGCTACCTTCACAAATATTGTATCAAGGGCATTTTCTCTGTACATAAGACGCCCCATGCTCTTCATACCTGTCAATTCCACACGCTTAAATTGAGTATGAAATATTTGCTCAACCTTGAATTCGTAAAGCTTACTCTCAAATTTAAATTCTGAAAATCCTTGAAAAACAAAGAGCATAACTTGAAAATATGCTCCTTGAACCTCAGAAATTAACTAGCATCCGTATAACAGAGAGCTCTGAAAGATGGGAACTTACTCGGCCTTGGAGAACCACATCTGCTGGAATGAACCAAGAGATGCCAATATACTCCCTCCTATCCAGACACTGTTATATAATCATTTGTAAAACCATCAATTCTAAACCATGATAAGAACTTGTAAGCTAGAGAAATATCACATATAATTAAACTTGAAAAGCTTCAAAAAAAAATCAAATTATCAGCTCTTCTGCATGTCTTGTACATGAAAGCATTGGTGGTAAAGACTTCAAACTATATCTAATAACACACTGAAATCACCAAAACATGCTTCAAATGCATGGGAATAAACTGACTTTGACTGCCAAGACAATACTATCTTTGTTTCTCACAAAGACTATAACACATAAAAGCACTATACATGGTAAAAGTTGAAAACATCAAAAAATAAAGGAATTACTCCTCCAAGTTTCAAGTTTGCAGTGAATTTTCCACCAGGATGGGTACTGTTTTCTGTGCTCTATGAGATATCCGGCTATACACAAAACATTCAATTATTAAGTTGATAGGCTTATCTTTGTTTCTAAATTGATTTTCTTCAGGATTCTCAATACTTCAACATATCTATCTCTAAAGCTATCCCCAAAGATCATTTTTAAGTTAGCCACCAGTCATACAAAAAATGAGATTGCATAGTTCATACATTTTTGATGCCTAAAATACACACAAGCCACTAGGTGCCAAACTGTAGCAGTTGTTACACTGGAAAACAGATGCCAATATAAGCCAAGTTCTGACAATATTTACAAGCTCCCGCACACAAAAGCAGAGAGAGAGATTTAATCAAACCTGAATCTCCTTTCAGTTGCATTTCCACTAGCCAGCACTTTAACTCTGGCAGCTTGAGGAGACTCCTACACATGAATGAATGATCATTCCATTAATTTATAACTAAATCCAAAGCAGAACGGTAGACAACAAGTATCTTGTCAACCAAAAAGTACCTCAAGCAAATCTTTCTCAAGCCGTTCCTTCAACTGTTGCATTGATGCTGTTCCACCAGCAAGCTACATCAAAGCAGAAAGAGGAGCAAAGGAACATTGAAATTTTAAACATAATATAGTGAAACTACAATCCATGTATTTCTTTTTTTCTTTTTCACATCGTATATATTCATACAACTGACACTATGATATGATAATCTGACATTAAAATTGATGCATGCAGTTATGTGCAATCTATGGCATGAAGCACAATCAAGATTTTAAGTAACCCATAGCTGACTCTATTTGTTGATCATAATACAGTCAACTAATGTTAAAGAACACTCAATCTCCACCCCCATCAAATAAAGGGATAAAAAAAGGAGTGAAATCCTTGAACAAATAAAAGAGAAAAGCAAAGAAACCTTCAAAGTTTAAGAGCACAAATCCTACACCCCAATCATACCATCAGTTATCCAGCCATCCACACATTTTGCTAGTTATTTTCTTTCAACATTACAATCAGAGTTGACAATGAGCATGTTCACTTTACCAGTATACTACTGAACAGTTCTCTTCGAATATCAACATCACACTTATTAATGCTTTCAATAACCTGCATACATTGGGAAAGAACTTAGCAAAAGTCAGAGAAAGATAACTACTAATTTTTAAGTTCAACAGAAAATATTTTTTTTAAGTAAAAATGAGTAAATTTACCATTTGTGGCAAACCGCGAACACTAGGAGCAATCTCCACAAAATTATCCATACCAGGAATTGTCTGATATTAGTCACAAAACAATTTGTTATATGAGAACACATGGTGAAAAATTTCACACTTGAAATACAAGATGGACTTGTATACAGTACATAGAACCATTTGCACCCCACAGATGAATCAAGCAACTCATGAATATTTCATATGAACATAAGATTCACATGTACTAAGAAAAGGATAATTACTAGTTAAATATACAGATTAAATGATCATTGACGCCTCTTTATGTTAAAAAAAAATATAACTCTAACAAGAAGCATCAAAGTTCGGAACAAACAAGATTTCAAGAATACCGACAAAGATATTATAGAAAGACCCATTCAGTAACTAAAATGTAGAAACTAAATCAAATGAGAAAAGAGTTATGGTAAAGATACACCAAACATATAAAATAAGTGCCCTGCACTATAAACATTTTTTTATTCTCTCTTTTTGGAAAAAAAATACCAAAATTCATGTCCGCCGTGAAGTTTTAACATGTGCACAAGGCAGTCAAAAATAAAATGTTAGCATAGATTTTTAAAAAATTTCCCTCCATCAAGTAGTTAAAAGAAGAAAATAGAAGTACTTCGAGAAAATTGTAGCAATCTACAAATTGTTCCATGAAGTGAATAAACTAATGGACATCTCCCCAAATGAGTATGAATATTGCAGAGTGACAGAAAATGCAATGGAAAAGTCATGGAGCAGGCATTGTGAGGGTTCGTGAGCCATGAACCTGGACCAAGGATGGATTGAATAGAATATCTGGAATCTTGAATCTATCAGCTCCAATTTCAATTGTCCTGTTTGTGTTTAAGAACGAAATATCAGATAGAAAACTGTAATGTTCAATGTTCAAAATGCAAAAAGTAAACCGACCAGCATTCAAACTTGATAATATTGTATTGATTGGGACTTACTGGCCATCCGGAAGCTCATATGGAGTCATTGGAATGTTTGAGTATGAACTTTCTGAATTTGCAAAGAAAAAGGACAAGAAAACAGAAAGAAAAAGAAAGGTTCACATAAATCAACACTTGTGAAACTGAAAACAAATTATGACTTGCTATGCCAACCAACATAACTAAGCAAGAGATTCAGTTTTACTGAACAAAAGCTTAATTGTCATGATTTATCATGGAAAAGGCAGGTCATTCACTCATCATAGATTGATTGTGACAGTATGGTCCTTGGCTTCTCAAGTTTTCACATTTTCTGGAATTCTATTCACCGATTTTGAAAATGTTAGACTACTCTGTCCTGACTTCGGAAAAAGAAAGTTGCTTTGAGAACTTTGGGATGCATTGAGAAGTCAGAAAAATTCAGGGAAACTTCAGGAAAATATTTGACAGAGCCTGTTCACAAATAATAGCCTAAATCATAAGACACACTAACCCAAGTGATGAAGCAGAAGCTTTGAGAAAAAAAATTAAGTAGGTTTCTAAGATACAATACAAGTTTCATTTGCAATATTAATTCTACATCGCCAGTGATCCAACCCCTCAAAGGAAATATGAACACATTTTGTGTAGGGAACAAACAGATAGTGGCAGTAAAGCTGATGCCTAGGATTAAATTAACCACAACTTTATTGAAGGTTGAACACAGCTCTGATGTCAAACTACAAGAACAAGAAATACGACGAATTGGATGTCCCACAAACCATATCCACATACAAAACATATAGACAATCCTGAAATTCTGTTGAGTGTAGCATGCGATCTTAATGGGCAAAATCTACAAGCAATCAAGCATTGCAAATACAATATGAAGAAATACACACCATCATAGGGCGTATCCGGTGCACGACACACACATTCCTTGATATCACTTGCAATCACTCTCTGTTTCCAAAACA
>Ga0307512_10004177_pt1 | contig 16020 bp, 22 predicted proteins | sample 14_EM_MG_FD_200267 | JGI IMG/M metagenome (GOLD analysis project Ga0307512, IMG submission 200267) | Populus trichocarpa ectomycorrhiza microbial communities from riparian zone in the Pacific Northwest, United States - 14_EM | ecosystem: Host-associated > Plants > Roots > Unclassified | place... | reverse complement strand
TCTTATACACCACAACCTGAGAACCGGATAAAACTCACACACCGTTTACGCGACTGAGGGGTTAAACGTTAAACCGTCTGAAGACATTCAGTTGGTTTGCGTCTCGGGGTGATCACCCCTCTTTAAATGGTCAATACGTACCATATAAAAAGAAAGGAAGGCCCAGCGACCAGTGAATCTCGCCATGTACAACACCATCCTTGCCTTCCTCACTCTCCTCGCCCTACCATTCATTGGGCAAGCAGGTCCGCCAGTCACGTTGATCAGTAACAGCAAACTCGACTCGAGCGGAATATACTTTGTGTCATACGACGGCCTTGTCAACGTAGATTCCTTCCAGCTGTCCGGTGTCTTAACGTACTCCAATTGGCAGTACGCCGGCTGGTATACTTCTTCCAAATATGCCATCGTGGCACGACGTAGCCTTCCTTCTGGAAGTTGGGAAACCCTACAACTACCACACCAGCTCTCGGTCAGCGACTCTCACAACGTGATCGCATTGGGCATTTCCCCAGCGGATGGGAAAATACATGTAGCAATGGATTGCCATAGTACGAAACTGTACTATGCCAGCTCTGAAGCTGGTTTAGCGACGAGCGGGGCGAGTTGGACCGCTGATAGATTTGGACCCATCACCAATTCCCTGGGCAACCTGGCTATTGGCAGGTAAGGTCCAGCTGGTTGGCCCTTGATCATCGAACTAAGCACAGTTTGCAGTACCATCACATACCCTCAATTCGTGATCACTCCAGACAATCTCCTCCAGTTCGTTTATCGTTCTGGTGTTTCGGGGAATGGCGCGACCCAACTCGCCGAATACAGGAGTGGCAGCTGGTACAATATTGGATCGTGGGCGTCCTCAAGCGGGACCTACACCGCACCAAGCGGAGTAAAAAGCTCGGCCCGCAACCTGTACATCCACGGCTTCACATACAAATCCGGCCGTGTGCATGTAACTGGAACCTGGAGGGAACAGTCAGGTAGCGTTACATGCAATGGCGGAGGACTTACGAATCACGACACCATTTACTTGTACTCTGAAGACGGAGGCGAGTGTTAAACGTTAAACAGCTCCTCGAAAAGCCTCCCGTTACTCTCGGAAGAAGGCGACTTATCGCCTTTAGAATAGGCCGAACGTGGAAAAATAGCGCTGGTTTTACCGTGGGGAGGTCGGGATCTGACCCTGTCGGCGTCGGTGCTGCGGGCATCATCGTCGACTCACTCGATGCCGATCACGGGTTGATGAACCAGGAGAGCCAGGCTGTTGACTCTTCGGGACTCATCCACGCCATTACATCATACGTGCCAGGTGAGCGGTGCATCGAAATTCAAAGACAGATACCGAACTTTTTCCTTACATAGGGAGGTTCACCCAGTGCGTCACAAACTATGTCGAGGACCGCATATTGTACGCCCGCCCCTTTCACCTCTATAAGACGCCAAACGGCACGTTTGTCAAGATGGAGATCCCTGTGACATTGAGCTCTGTCGGACGATCTCAGATAGTGATGGACAATTCCGACAACGTGTATGTCGTCCTTCCGTACGTGAGGATCGTGTCTGCGAGTAAGTCATCATCTTGGACGGATTGGAAAGTGGTGTATGATGGAGTTGCGGACGGCCTCAACGCCTTTGGAGAAGTGACGGTGGACAGAGCCAGGATTTCCACCGGCGTCTTGTCGGTCCTGTACCAACAGAAGAGTTCAGGAATCAGTCCGTCTCCGGTACAGTTGATCGACTCTCAGTTGGACGCGTAACACTTGAATTCCATGATGCTAGTAATTACACACTAGGTTAGAATGCGAAAGAGGACCAAAAGGTTGTTGTTAAACTTCGACACAAGTAAAATATAAGACACGCTAAGATACCTTTGTTACTCGAAAACCAGCGAACTATTTATTATACACGCGCAAGGAGACGCGATTCGACGCGGAGCCTAGTCCACAAAATAAAGAAGGAGCCAGCTATAGTTGTTGTTCCTGCGAACAGGATCATCCCGATGTAAGCGTGGGAATTACTTCCTGAGAGTTGCCCAGCCACCGGTCCACCAGCCATAGATCTAAGTAAACACGTGAGTGTTTTCCAAGAGATGGATCTAAATACAAACTTACGGGAAAGAAATTAAACAATAGAGGAGGCCAATTCTGCTTCCAACCTCCTCAGTTTTCGAAATCTGCGCAATGCAGGCATTGATGAGGGCAACGAAGCCGCCGGAGAAGAAGCCGAACGAGAGAGCAAAGGTGACTTCGAGTGGGATCCGCCCGCTTGGTGTGGAGAAAAATGAAGTCGGAAGCCATAACGCGAGACACGAGGCCCCCGAGAGCAAAGCGCATGGAAAAAGAATGTTGAAACGACCGACGCGGTCGGACAAGACCGCGGGTACGATTCGCCCAACCAGCCCGCCGACATTCATGATTGCTAGGATGTACGTGGAAAGGCTATCCTCGGGAGATCCTGGGCGTCCAATCTTTTGCACAAAGTTGATAATGTAGAAAAAGGGAATATAAAGACCTGCCGTAAAATCAGTCTCAAGCGACGTGAGATGTGTTGTGATTCATACCAAGGGAAATGAGAGCACTTCCGATAAGTAGCAGTAAAAATCGGCTATCATTAAGACAGCTGATATAGTCCTTAAATTTGAAGCGAGTGGGAGACGGTGGGCGGATAGAGGTGACCGTGAATACAGAAATAATACAACAGAGGAGGCAGAGGATGCCCGATATCCTAACTGCGTTGGGAAAGCCGACCTGAACAAAGAGACGACGAAGCATGATCGGGAAGATGATCCCGCCAGTGCTAGATCCGGCCGCTGCAATACCGAGAGCAGTTGCACGATATTCCGTGAAGTGCGTCGCAACCGAGGATATCGACGGGTAAAACCTTTGGAATGGCATGGTAAGCTAGATGTCGCGTTGGGTGAGGGAAACTGACATTAGTCCAACCCCCAACCCAAACAAGATGCCTTGAGCCAATAGATATTGATAGTAGCTTTTGCACCCGCTGATTATCATCATGCTCGATACGTAGATTGCAGCACCGGTGACGAGTAACGGCCGTGGGCCATAACGGTCAAAACATCGCCCCACGGTTGCCCCCTGGTCAAATGCCTTGGAACCTTTTGTGGTATCAGAGACAACCGAAGCACTTACCGAGAAGAAAAACACCCAGAGCTGTAACGAACCAATCCATGATATGGTGGAAGGTGGGTAGGAGCTGAGTTGGTTGTGACTGTACCACGATAGATAAGTTCCAAATGAGCTTAACTGCCCAAAGGTGCAGAACAGCGCTAAGAAGGCTCCAAGGACGACGAGCCACCTTCTCCAGGTAGGAATCTCCGGAGCTGGCTGTTCTTGTTTTGTAGGCAGAGAAGGCTGTGAATTTGCTGGACTTTCGATGTCTTGGGGATCCATGTGTCGAGCGTATATGAGTTTTACAAGAGGGATCATGCTTGGGGGCAGGTCTAACTGACCAAGGGGGGAACGGGCGAAACAAGTTGTGCCAGTGATCACACCCTAAATACCCAACCATCACCGCTGAGCACGGCCAATAACTAGGAGGATGCGTTGTATACTTTGGATGATCAGAGTTGGCACTGGTAGAGGCATGGTCCCTGATGGGGATTGATTCGGGGCGGATCAAGGGATTAGGCGGGCACAGACAAGCTTGTACGGCGGTGATTAGACAACCTCCCGCAAATTTCGGAGTGACTGGGAGAACGATTCAATGTCCGTTTCAATTATGATTCGTCCGGTGTACGAGGATGTCCGACGGTCTCTCTAGCGACGACAATGGCAGAGTTTCCCAGCCAAACACGCCGTAATAGACATCCTATCTGCGAGACGCCCACTCGGAAAACGCGACATCTAGCCCGAAGTGCAGGGCGTGCGTAGAGAACCGTATAGGAATGTTGATGTCGACATGAAGAAAGTGATGCAGTGATGATACGTTTTCCGATAACCTCCACCACGGTCAACGTCCGCCGTCCGTGATGTCATCCAGAGGGTCTATTCCAGCCATGAGTCCGCCACGGAGAACAAGGCAAGCGATGTCCTTGGCTGCCAAGTGACCATCAGTAAAATCCACGGTTGGGACATGGTGGTTACGTGGTACACGGCGTACCCAGGCTCGCTGACGACAATTTCTGGTAGGCTTCATTTTTAACGTCGCACCCCGGTACTTGACGCAAATATAACGTGTACTTGCTGGGTTACGAGTGGAAGCACAAAACATTGTGTACTTACACAAGTATGATACATACCCTCGGAGAGGATGCAGGAATTTAGCCAAGGTACTTAAAAGGAAGGAGGCGGGTTTAATGCGGGATATGTCCAAATTAAAATACCCTGACACGTGACTGCGGGACTGGAACAAACGTCTTGTGTCTCTTCGCCCGAGATAACCTTTCGACTACGCGTCGAGGTGCCGCAGCTCGCTCAGCATTCGGTCGTACTCCATCCCCAGCGATCCTACGTCGGAGGCAGACAATTCATCTGTTTGAAACAGGAGGCGCCTCCAGACCTGTGTTGCTACGCAGCAGTCAATTCTGATTTGGCACAGTGGGAAACTACGCCAATACTTACTAGCACCGCCCACACTCACCTCAATAACCTCCTGGCGGCTCTTCCTCCTTAACATCTCTCCTGCTCTTCCCAGTCCGAGGTTATCGCGATGTCTCACTACCATCCAGATGTGAGTACAGATCTCCCATTGTAAACCCTTCAACTTGTTTATCAGAATTCATCGCAGCCAAACGATCCGAGGCATAACCCCTACACCTCACAATACACAACGTCAAATCCTTACGAATCCCTTAACCCGCCTCCTCCTCCGCCTCAACCCCACTATGCAGGTTATGAACCTCAACCGTACCTGCCCCAGGTCTCCCACACCCCGGACCCCTACACCTCCCATTCTCCCCCGCCACGCCAGAGCGCGTATTCTCCTACTCATGACCTTTTTGGGGAACAGGCAGTGCGTCCTACGTCGTCTTACTGGTCTCAACGTGAGTTAGCTGCCCGCTTTCAACTATGTAATCGGCAGCCTGACCACACTTGGTAGCATCCGCAGTCCCAATTACCTCCCCACCGCCGCAACCACCTCTCTCCACCTATACTCCAGACCCCGCCCACACTCCCTTCAATCCAGATCCACACAATTTGGCACCTCAAGTCCCCGCCTTCACTCCATCGTCCAGCCACAACCACAATCCATATGATTCCCCAGATGACGGCGATGACCCTGGTGATATGCCTCTATTGAGAAGGAACTCCCATACGTCAACATTCTCCGTCCCTCAAACGTTCCCCGGAGGTTTCGCTGAACCAGAGCCAGACATCAATATTCGATATGGCCGCATCCCCCAGAGAGTTCCCAGACGATACAAGACGATCAAGAAAGTGGAGTAAGCGTATTTATATTATCCCAAAAAACAAAGTTCGATCTTCGTCTCAGGTTATTCCACGGCAACTTTGTCCTGGATTCCCCAGTTCCGACAAAGCTGATCGATCGGTGTGCGCTCAAGACCGAAAGAGAGTTCACTTACATGCGATATTCAGCTGCCACTTGTGATCCTAATGACTTCAAGGACTCCGGATTCACCTTGCGTCAAGTCCTATACGACCCTCCCAGGAGGACGGAACTCTTCATCGTCCTGACCATGTACAACGAAGACGAGGAACTCTTCGCTCGATCCATGCATGGTGTTATGAAGAATGTCGCCCATCTATGCAAACGAGATCGGAGTAAGACTTGGGGTAAAGATGGGTGGAAGAAGGTCGTCGTGTGCATCGTCTCCGATGGACGTGCCAAAGTCAACTCTCGTACGTTGAGTGCAATTGCTGCTATGGGTATCTATCAAGAGGGCATCGCCAAGAACGCCGTCAATGGAAAGCCTGTCACTGCTCATATCTATGAGTATACCACCCAGGGCACGTATTCTTTCTGCTCTCAACCCAGTTTTGTAGAACTGAGTAAGGCTACCCTTAGTGTCCATCAATCCTTCCTCACTCACCATTGAGGGTTCCGACCGTGGTCACGTCCCGGTCCAGGTTCTGTTCTGTCTGAAGGAGAAGAACCAAAAAAAGATCAACTCTCATCGCTGGTTCTTCAATGCCTTCGGGCCGATCCTCCAACCCAACGTTTGCGTTCTTATTGATGTCGGAACTATGCCCGGGCCCACTTCGATTTATCACTTATGGAAGGCATTCGATATCAACTCAAACGTCGGTGGTGCCTGTGGTGAGATTGTCGCTTTGAAGGGAAAATATGGGCAGCATTTGCTCAACCCTCTTGGTATGTCCCTTAACCCCCTTCCTGGCCTTTATCTCACCCCCGCCGGCAGTTGCCGCTCAAAACTTCGAGTACAAGATCTCCAACATCTTGGACAAGCCACTGTGAGGAATATTTCCATATTTCGTCCGAGTTTGCTTGACTCTTGTCCAGGGAATCCGTGTTCGGTTACATCACCGTGCTTCCCGGTGCCTTCAGTGCCTACAGATACATCGCACTTCAAAACGACGTCAGTGGTCAGGGTCCTTTACAGAAGTATTTCCTCGGTGAAACCATGGTAAGAACATAGACTTCTGTCCATCCCCTTGCTGATTTCGTGCAGCACGGCGCTGGAGCGGATATTTTCACGGCAAACATGTACCTTGCCGAGGATCGTGTATGTCCTCATCTTCTATAATCCCCTGCCCTTAATTCTCACAGACTCGCTAGATTCTATGCTGGGAGCTCGTATCGAAACGAGGGGCTGCTTGGACGTTACACTACGTCAAGTCCGCATATGGTGTGACAGACACTCCTGATCAGGTTTGCGATCTTGAATCTTGAACCCACTACCATATTGAGTCCCCCCTTAGATTCCTGAGCTGGTTTCTCAGCGAAGGCGATGGCTGAACGGTTCATTTTTCGCCGCCATCCACAGTACCTTCCATTTCCATTATCTCTACCGCTCGTCACACAGTTTCATGCGCAAGTTCTGGATCCACGTCGAGCTGATCTATCAGGTTTTCAATCTCATCTTCTCTTGGTTCGCTCTCGTAAGACATACTCCCCTCAACTTCCTGCGGCCGTGACCGACGAATTTTACTTCCAGGGAAATTACTACATCGCTTTCATTGTCTTGACGAATGCAATGGAGGATCCATCCTTTAATTTCAAGGGGATACATATCGCAAACGTCATTTTGGAATACTTCTACGTTGGTCTGGTCTTGATGTGTTTCATCCTGGCTCTCGGAAATCGCCCTCAAGGTTCTAAATGGGCGTTCACGCTCGCCTTTGTGGGCTTTGCCATCCTAACGGTTTATATGACGGTGAGGAAACCCCTTGAAACGTGGCGCGTTTACACTTCTGATGTCGCATCCTTCAGTTCGCCGCCATATTCATCGCGTACAAGGGTATCGCTGACCTCTCAAAGGAGAAGAGTGGCCTTACTTTCTCGGATGTCTTCACGGACGCGCTCTTCAGAAATATCGTGCTGTCAATCGCTGCGACGACGGGCCTGTACCTGATTTCCTCATTAATCTTCGTACGAAATTCCGCCCGCATCTCATCAAAACGGAAGCTGACTGAATAGTAGCTCGAACCTTGGCATATGATCACTTCCTTTGTTCAGTACCTTATGATTGCACCCTCTTATATCAACGTTTTGAACGTGTATGCGGTAAGCAGGACTGGTAATAGCGTGCGAATGATGGGTCCCGCTCACTCATACCTTTCCGAACAGTTTGCCAACGTGCATGACGTTTCTTGGGGCACAAAAGGTGACAACAAAGTCAGCACAGATCTCGGTGTCGTTAAGACAGGCAAGAATACGAATGAGGTCGAAGTTACCGTACCCACTGCCGAAACGGACATTAACGCCGCCTACGATGACGCGCTTCACGTCTTGACTACCAAACCACCGCCGGCCGTATCAAAACCAGACCCCGCAACCGAGCAGGAAGACTACTACAGGACATTCAGAACAAAGTAAGCACTTTCCGTTCCGCGCTGACAACCCCACTGACTTATCGGACTTAGTGTACGTCGATCCGCATAGAAAAGTTATTTTGATCTGATCCATTTGACACGCACACTCAGGTCTTGCTTGCTTGGACTCTATCTAACGTAAGTTATGCCCTTCCGACCCGCAAGCATGTTAACTGAATGTTTTACGCAGGCTTTGTTGGCTGCGGTCATCACGTACGTGTGGATACATCACCTGACCGCATCTGTGAATACTGAGGTACCTCCAATAGAACGACAACCGGCAGTGCTGCCGATAAGGGTGCCAGTTCTACCACGAGTGGGTACACTGCATTCTTGTTATTCTCAGTTGCTGGTCTTGCTTGTAAGTGATCTATCGCTGTAGCGCCACAGGTCCGTTGGAACTGATGTTGTTTCAGTCGTCCGCTTCGTCGGGGCCACGACGTATATGATCATCCGACTGTTCGCTGGGGAGTAAAGGTATTCACGCATAGACCCCTGATAACTGAATAGACCACGACACACGTTACGACCCTCTCCCCCTTTTCGCTGTCATCTGAATCTGATTTACATCAAACGAGCAACGACATGTCTTTTCCCCAAGTTTCCTCACGCTTATTTCGCTCCTGGCTTCAATTTGTTGTTATATTTGCTGTTCTATTTGGGTAACTAAGTATAAGAGAATAACAGAATTTGTGACGCATCTTCGTAAATCCAAGTTTTGATAACCTCTACGACTTCTCCAGATCTACCAACTCGACAACCCGATTGGAGTCGAGGATTAGGGTAATAGCGGACCTAACATGCGTTGTGCGCTCCGCTCTCGCAAGGCTTTATGCCCAATCTTTCGGATTCCTGACTACCTCGAGTAGTTTCCCTTCCTCGCTCTCCGCATCTGACCCCACCTCCGATCGATACTCCCACCGCGCGGTCTCGGGTAAACTCATAAGAATGCTTTCAACACGCGCTCCGGGGGTGTTGAGACCAAACTTGGTACCCCTGTCATAAACGAGGTTAAACTCGACGTAGCGCCCCCGCCTAAGCAACTGCCACCTCCTCTGCTGTTCGTTAAACAGCGTCTTGGCCCTCTTCTCGAGAATCGGCAAATAAGAAGGTAGGAACGAATCTCCACACGACTTGACGAAACTAAAGATCTCTTCTTGAGAGCGCGGTCGGGGGGAGGAGGAAGGGTCCTTATCGGTGAGGAGGACATGGTGATCGGCAGAATTGAGGTCATCGAAGAAGATTCCTCCGATGCCCCTCGCCTCCTTCCGGTGGGGAATATAAAAGTACTCGTCGCACCATTTCTTGAGGGGACGATAAAGAACGCCGGGAGCGTGTTTGTCGCAGGAGTTTTTGAGGGTCTCGTGGAAATGTATCGCGTCTTCCGCGTAGAGGTAAGATGGAGTCAAATCGCATCCTCCTCCGAACCACCAAGCGACGACTTTCGATGGGTCTTTCGGATCGGAGACTTCGAAATAGCGGTAGTTCGCGTGGACGGTTGGTGCGTGAGGGTTACGGGGGTGGATGATCAAGCTGATACCGGCGGCGAAGAAGGGGAGGGTCCCACCGTCAGGGTCTGAGGGGAGGGTCGCGTGGTCGACCCTCATCTGTTTGACTGCAGCGGGGGGAAGAGATCCATGGACGATAGAAACGTTGACTCCGGCCTTTTCGAGTATAGTGTTTGTATCCTCCAGCCTCGTAGGGTTCGGTATGGCAAATGCGCATGAGATACCCTTACCGCCCTCCTCCCGTATCCAGCTATCGCGTTCGAACTTGGGAGCAGAGGAATCGAGTTTTTCGAGACTGATTACGATCCTGTCCTGAAGGTTGACGATGTATTCTGCGACTTGATCACGAAAAACCTCTGGCATTTTTTCGAGAGTAAAATTTGAAGGGTGATGGCGAGACCAGCGGACTGCCAGTGGGTCTTATAATTCGGCTAAGCTAAACTCTACGCAACACCCGATGATGTCGGAGTACACTCTAAATGGTCTGCGCTCTGCTCCAGAGTTTATGACCCCAGGTTTAGAGTCACCACCACAAGAATGAGCGGCCGTGAGAAGCGTAAAAACATGCCTCAGGGAATGGGACAACATCGCCGTCCTCAAACGCTGACGTTTTAGCCCTGCAGACCAGTCGCGTCCCACCACCTATGAAACTTTTGGACTACGTCCGGTGTTACCTGCTTCTTCATCCCTTTTGTTGCTGCGACAAATGCGTATTGTGGTACCTTTCAATGCGCTCGGTTACAAACCCAGTGGTCATCGTTTATGAACAACTTACAAATGGTGCGTTGATGTCTTCTTTCATCGTGAGCAGAGCGGCTTCTTGGCACATCGATACTACTTCCGCGCCGGAACACCCTTCAGTCTGTGAAGAGATGAGTAGGGGGTCAGGCCTTTACGGCATGAAAACACACCAAAAGTGCAATTTCAGAAATGTCAATCGCAGGGTCGACGCTCATCTTAGATAGACGAATACGTAGGATTTCTTCTCTGCCCCGGAGATCAGGTGGACCAACATAAACCAGTCGGTCCAGTCGCCCTGGTCTCATGAGAGCAGAATCCTAGACACAGACCGAACCTTCAACCTTTGGAAAACAGAAGCGAACTAGTGACCCACGATCACTTCCGGTCTATTGGTTGCCGCCACGACCGTGACGCCGAAGGAATCCTCGACGCCATCCATTTCGTTCAAAAGAGTCGTAAGCACGCCTTCGTTTGAACCACCGTCAGATGACGATATTGAAGATCTGGACACTGCCAAAGCATCAATCTCGTCCTGAGTAGTAGTCAGAGACTAATCACGGGTTTTCAAATGAGGTAACGCACGAAGAAGATGATGCAAGGAGCCGCAGCTCTGGCTTTACGGAAGGTTTCCCGAACAGCCCGCTCGGACTCTCCGACGAATTTGTTCAAGAGCTGAAATACCAGAAACTTGGTTGAAGAGACAACCTGACATAAAAGGTTTCGTACCTCGGGTCCCTTGACCGCAACAAAGTTGATCGCAGATTCGGTGGCACAGGCTCTGACGAGAAGCGTCTTACTGCACCCGGGTGGACCATACAACAAAACACCCTTAGGTGCTCCCACTCCCAACCGCGCAAAAGCCTCTGGGTGTTTCAGCGGCCACTCGACTGCCTCCTTCAATTTCTGTATAACGTGATGTTGGCCACCGATGTCGGAATACCTCACAGGGGCTGAATCGAGGAACACGGAGCGCAGCGCTGAAGGTCTCACACTTGGCAACGAAGATAGGAGATCCGTGGTCGTTAACTCAGGCTTTGAGCCAAGAGAAGCAGCAGGATCAGCTGGCTGGGCAGTCATCCAGCGCTTGATGGCAATCGTTCCGGCCTCCCGAACGACGGCGCTCAAATCAGCCCCGACGTAGCCATGTGCGCTGAAGGCTACGGTCCGAAGATCATCTTCAGAGAGCGAATGAGGCGTCTTGGATAGGATGACTCTTAAGATGGACAATCTCGCTTCGGCATCGGGTACACCTAAGAACGGAAAAGGAAAAGTCAACGTTGATCAGCACTACGGTCCTGCAAAAAAGTTACCTATTTCTATCTCGCGGTCAAAACGTCCAGGTCGCCTGAGGGCCGGGTCGATGGAGTTTGGTCGATTCGTGGTGGCGACTACGACGATTCGGGCAGTATCAGCTGAATCATCTTGCACACCGTCCATTAGCGTCAGCAGGGTCGCAACCACGCGTTTTTCTACCTCTCCTCCTGGCCCATCTTCACGTTTGGGGCACAAAGCGTCTACCTCATCCAAAACGATGATGCACGGGCTTTTAGCACGGGCTTCGGCGAAGACTGCCCTCAACCTGGACTCGGTTTCACCATGGTAGGCGGAAGACAGTTCCGGTCCGTTGACGACGACGATGAACGAACTCGTGGAGGACGCGATCGCGCGTGCGAGGTGGGTCTTCCCCGTACCAGGTGGACCGTGGAGCAGAACCCCACGCGGCGGTTTGAGACCTAGGCGGAAGCAAACGAAGTTGGAAGGTGTACGTTGTGGGGATTAGGTTATGCGAACCGAAATGTTGAAATAGATCGGGACGGGTCAGCGGAATGTCAATGAGATCCCGGATTTGTGATATCTGCTTATCCAAACCGCCAACCGCAGCATACGGGTCTGTGCCTGTCAGCTGGTTTTGCTTTCGCTGATGTAAGCCGTAGTGTCAGATGTGAAAATAGTTCGTACCTTGACAGATTCTAGAGGCTTCAGCGTGTCAGCTGGCAAGATCACTACGGTGGTGTCCCACCCCACTATCCAAATCTGGGGCGCAGGGTCGATCCTGAGCTCTTCTAGCCGGGGCACCAAGTCTTCGGGTGTATATTTATCGCAAGATTGCGATAATATAGCATTCACTTCACAGACGTTTGTTTTTCCTTCGTACTCCAGAGTAAATTTTTGTTTGTCCGTGACGTATTTTAGATCAACTAAGAAAGAACTATAAGTTTCCACGGCTCGCGAAAAAGGTAAACGCTAACCAAGTTCCTCCTTGACAAGTAGAGTGAGCCAGTCACGCGGCCTCCCGTCCGACACTTTGGAGCCTGTATCGCGTTTCCCTTGAGTTTTCGAAGTGACACGGACAGTCCCTGCCACCTGAACCTGTCGCAGGGGCGTTAATCCGCGTGGGACCTGACCGTTGAGCGGGTATATCCTGACATCGCCTCCGAGTGCAAGTCCAGCGGTCATGACATGAGATCGCGTTACAGATATCACTGAAAGTGCGCGAGTTAGATAATGTCAGATGATTTGACGGAGAGTATGACCATCTTTCTCAAGTTCTGAATCTGGCCATAGAACCCCCACGGAGAATGACTGCATAGGCGTTGATCTGGTCAGCAAAACGTCAGAATAACAAAGATAGATGGAACATTGGACGCTCACTGCGGTATCAGGGTTTTCCGCACTGGCTACCGCCACTACCTCTCCGGTAGATAGCTTAAAGGGTTTGAAACATTCCGGATTCATGAGAAAACGGCGAGTCGCCCTGTATTCGCCATCTTCTGGAGTGTGTTCCGCAACCGTAAATATCTTGGAGGATACGGATGCCATGAGGAGTCGGTGATCGTCGTAGCGGAGGACGGACTCGGAATTTGAATCGGGCGCCAAAAAGCTGTGACGCAACTGACTTGACATCCACAACCTTGCACCACGGATCTTGCTATGACCTCGTGAAGTCGAAAGACATTGGACGTCAGAATGATTTTGCATCGCGTGCTCTGCGTGCTTCTGGTCGCGTGGGCGGTCTACGGCGACCCGAGGACTGAATCAGAACATTTCGAAGAAGACCTGGTCATACGCCCTCTGAAGGACGGTCGAATCGGTGCTCGATTTTCTTTCACAACGACGCTGGGGGACACGTCACCTAGGAACCCTGAGTCTCTCGGTAGAGACGACGATTGTATGTCCATGCGTCCTTGAGTGAAGATGGGCCAAACGTTTATTGACCTGGCAACCCAGCCCAACACTATACCCTTTTCCCTCTCACTCTGGGACAGATCCTTCGGGAATACGCAATCACCGAACTGCATCTCTCTCTGAATGCAGGCAAATGGAACTACGACACATGGGGCATGCCAGACGAACCGGGTGTGGCGACTGGCGGAGAGCTGTGGGCCTGGATCGCAGATGGGGCATCGACATCGTGCGCGCGCGCCTGTTTCCCCCTTTATACCCCCCTATTGTACTGATTTATATGCATTCAGAGTTGACCAACGATGGCAAGGGCTACGGAACGCTTTGGCTGGGCTGTTCTGTGCGTCTCTTGGTGTGATGGACGAGCAGCGGACAACGTCACCATCGGAGACTTTCCATCCAGAGGGATCTCTGCCTGACTGGGGTCACTCTCATCATCTGAGACATGCGTTCCTGCCGTCGGAACATGTATGCACCGAGAACCTAACGCCGTTCTACAAGCTCTTGCCTTGCAAATCTTTTTCTGGGATAGCGACGCTTTTAAATCCTCACAAGCTGTTTGATGCCGATTGGCATGGGATGTCGATCCACGTTTTGTGGAAGGAGGAGGTCGGGATCCAAGTCCGGCTCACGTTTCAAGCTGTGCTGGATCCAGTACGTAATTCTTGGAACAAGAAACGGGGTAGGTGTTGTCTTGTTGGGTAATGAGTAATAGAGGCAGCTTATCAGTGTTTTGGCTCAAGATTGGTCATTGAAATCGGTATTTGGGCGTCGGATCGAACAAGCCTGTCCGGTTTCTTCGGCAAGTCAGATACGGGTCTCCATTCCAGAAGATCAGCCGCATCTCTTCACACCGCAGCCGAACATGGTTGACGGTTCTTACGCCGTGTTTAACGTTTCTGGTGGTGTGTGGCTTTGTGTTTCCTCTTTCAGCGTTCACACGCAATAACGCCGCACACTTTGTAGACACAGACATTGAGATGCGTTGGCACGAGGAAACGTCTTTCCAAAATCGTGAGAACTCTGGGGGTTCGTTTATTTGCGGTTTACTGACGGCTGCGAGCAGCGACCGGAAAGCAAGAGGCAGTCTCTGCGCTTTCGATTCAACGAACGCTGAAGAGCGTCAACAAATACCGTGGATCGCTGGATGTTGCCGTAACAAATAACCGGGACGATGACATCCGAACCACATATCTGGAAACGATCCCATGGTTCGTTCAGATGTTCATTCACACACTGCGCGTTGAGTGTAACGGGACGAGCCGAGGTTCGAACCCATTTCAGACCATACAATGGAACGTGCTGACCGTTCACCACGGGGGGTGGTCGACTTACGAACAGGTGACTTGCTGAGTGACGCAACGTACACACCCGCAATCCCGCACTCACGACCGACGCTATACCAATCGACGTTGACAGTTCCGGCTGGAAGCACGGTTTTTATGACGATGGATGTGACGAAAGCGTTCTTACGGTATACGGAACATCCGCCTGATGCCCAGAGAGGCTGGGACCTGCCACCTGCGGTATTTGTTCCGATCAGAACTGGGAGGAAAGGGTGGGAGGAACTGGAGCGGATTTATACGCCCATCCTGTTGGTTGATCTGGCCACCCCGGATTTCAGCATGCCGTATAACGTGATCATCATGAGCTCGACGCTCATAACGTTCATATTCGGCAGCATCTTTAACCTTCTGACGAGGAAATTCATCGTGGCAAAGGTGGAGGGCGACGATCCAACGGGTGAGACAAAGAACGAAGAGTCGGACTCTGCCGGAGGGGGGAAGGACTGAGGAATGAATTGGTGTTTATGTGGGCCCCCTTTTGTTTGATGTCTGGAATGCTATTATCACAGTTGGGGTGCTTTTTTGCTTTTACTTTGCAACGTGTATGGGAGTCGGTGACTGGGAGTGTGGTGATGAGTATAGAAGGAAAACGCCGAGGTCATGAATGTTCAAAGGGGTTGTCGTTGGACCTGTTCGCAGTCGCCGCTCTCAGGTGACCAGGGTTGATGGACCTAGCGAGTGGGGAGAATTGCCTCGTTTCGTTCCCAGGCGACCGAAGTATAAGTGAACGCTCTTAGAGGCATGGTTCGGTTAGGTGGGAAGCCAAAGGACGGGAACTGGGGGCGGTGAACGTAAGGTTCGAGGGACACGGATCAGTGTATGATCACGTCAGAAGGGCAACTGACGGATACGGTTCGTTCCTGTCGCTTCAAGATCATGATCGATATCGGAGACGGTGGACCGGGAAGGGGTGGGGATTGTGCTCACGATAAGAGGATGGCTGCCGATTTGCTTTTCTGGTTGTTACCGTAGACGTCGTTTCATCGAATGAACGCCGCTTCCGTTATAGAGGCCTAGGATAAGATATACAGTCATGGGACGTCCCCTCGAATGGTCAAAGGGGTGTTATTAGGAATGCTAGGACACGGAGTCTTCTCCTTTCAAAAAAACAACAAAAAACAAGCCTACCTCGCAGAAAAAAAAACGTTAATCAGAAATTGGAAATTTAGTCACCTTTTGCTTCCGAAGTGAGCCGTGTTGGGTCATGTACCTTATCGCGCTCGTCATTCTGGGCGGAGTTTGGGACGGAATTGGTCAGGTGGCCTATGA
>Ga0307512_10004176_pt1 | contig 16021 bp, 25 predicted proteins | sample 14_EM_MG_FD_200267 | JGI IMG/M metagenome (GOLD analysis project Ga0307512, IMG submission 200267) | Populus trichocarpa ectomycorrhiza microbial communities from riparian zone in the Pacific Northwest, United States - 14_EM | ecosystem: Host-associated > Plants > Roots > Unclassified | place... | reverse complement strand
TAAGATCCTCACCCTCGTGAAGAAGACTTCATCGTCGGCTTCGAAGCCGCGCTGGAATGCCTTTTGGAACCCGAACGAGAACATGACCAATCTCGCGTAATTCGAGTAGCTAAGCACGATAGGATCGCACGAGAGTCCGGCAAATCAGGAAATGGAAACGCCGGAGAAGTGTCTAGCGACTCACAATGGCAGAAGCTTGACACGGAACTCGCACGCCCCATCTGCATAACGTGACCGGGAAATGAATTCATGTAAGTGCGTTGCACGTGGGTGAAACGGCAGATCTCGCGCACCGCTGTGGTCAGAATCTCGTTCAAACCGTTCCGCCCACTCCTGGCGGTAGCTCGTAAGCAGACGATCGTGTTCCAGCGTTACGGCGCGGAAGTCGATTGAGCGATTCAAGCCATTGGGCACGCTGGGATCCGAGAACACTTCTTGATGGAACTTGTTTATAATCCGGAACAGCGCTGTGTAAGCGATAATGTGTACGTCATACTGGTGAGCCAAAGAAGGTCAGTCGGATATAGGGTGCCTGCAGTAAATTAACTGATGAAAATGACGGACCGGATGGTTGTACCGAGAAGATTTGTACCACCCGTGCGAGTTTCGCACGATGCTAGTTCCCAACAATGAGCAACTGGACAAAGGAGAAACGTCTACGAGAAAGGACTCACTAGTCTTCTTTGACAGTTGATGGCTTGCCAAACTGCGTTGCGGTCGACTTGTCAATGTTGAAGCAATTAATCCATATCCGAGTGCGATTCAACATCTCCAGTTCCTGCTGTTCTGTTGTCGGCTTCTTTGCGGGCAGGAGATGTAGATTCAGGTCGGTCGCGATTCTGATGCAGTCACAACGTTAGACTTGACCATCGTAACATATCACTTCGAGAAAAGGTGGCGCACCGAATAGCGAGACCAGTGTACAACCAGCTACGATCTTCCTCCCAGCGGCGCGCAGGCACACCATAGATACTCATGAGAATGTATGCCTGGCAAAGTTCGACAGATTTCCAGCCATCAACGAGGGCACTCGACGCTGCGCTCTTGGCAAAGTGCATGGCGATTGGGTACACCTCGGGCTTATCGGAATAACGTAACGCGATTGCGCAGACTAAATGGAGCATATGGTTAATGAGCGTGTGAGCACCATCAAAGAAGACAGAGGTAACGAACCAACAGTGAACAAGAATGGACATCGGGAAAAGGTGAGTGCCGGTGTGTGCAACCTGGGCTCAAGCACCGTAATGAATGGCTGCAGAGAAAAAAGGGTGCCCAATGTGAATCACTCTTCGCACGCTCAGACCGTCACACATACATTTATCCGCGTAAAGAAGCTGGTCACCACAGGGTCAGTTCCCATACTCACGGGTGATGCGAGAAAATGAACTTACATGTCGAACAACTTCTCGACATCGTCCGGCGTCACGAGTTTATGCACTAAAATATCTGGTGGACCCGTCTTGTCAATCAATGACTTGCGCAAGCTGAGGTTCAGTGCCGGGCCTGGCATGAAATACTCCTTGCCGGCAATGCCCTATCAAATTTTAAAAATAGACACCATCATCAGTTGTTGGAACGCCACAGGGCGAAGAACATAGACGCACGATATCATCGTCTTCTGCGGCATCATTCGCCTTACCCGTCTTTGGCGTCTTGTCTGACGTCGATGAGCTGATCGCAAGGCTCGCAAGGAGCCCAATGGGGACGGCATCGTCCGGATATGGGTCAATCTCTGAGTCAACGAGGGTGTTTGGTGAGACTGGCGTATCCTCCGAGCCCGACGACGCACGGCGTGGTTGCCCGTGGTTTTGCGATCCCTGCTCCTCGTCCGACTCGTCCGAATGCCCCGCACTTTTACCAGCGCGGGTATCAAGCTGGAACGGATTTGAGGCGGAGCCTGTTGGGCGCGGTGAGCGCACGGAAGATTGGAGTCGATCGAGCCACGCGATCACGTTTTGTCGATGTTGGTCGGAAGTAGACGTTGCGTTGCGGTATGCTTCGATCGAGAGAGGCGTAGCGAGGTATGGATTATGAAGCTGGGGAGTGAGAGACGGGATAACATGATCAACAAATGCGCATATCTAGGACGTGGGAAAGACGGACCTGCTTGAGGAGGGAATCGATAAGCTCATCCTTCTGCTTCATCTGAGCGAGGAGGTACTCGCGTTTACTAAAGGGCGAAAATGAGCATTCATCGTCATCAAGAGAAGTACAAGATGAGGGCGGGCGGGAGACAGCACGATCGAGCATTTTGGGGGAAGGTGGAAAAGTGGGAGGGAGGCCCAAGACGGAGGGGGATTTCCCGCAGAACAAGGTCTCCCAAATAAAAATGGGCGCCACTGGGGAAGGGGGAGGAGAGGGAGGAGATGGCTCACTTTGGGGCACTTCTGGGCTTTCGGCCTTCGACAATACAGTCGTGCTTGCCCGATTTGCAGCGCTTGCACACGTTCTCGCCTGGAGGAAAATAACATTTCATCTAATGGAGCACACGAAGATTGGGGGTGCAAAGGGGTTTTCGGGGTTTTTTGAGTTGGAAAAACGAATCAGAGAAGACGTCAGGGCCGCATGGTTGAACTCGTTAGCGGGAAGAACGCACCTTGAGACGCTTGCAATACGTGCACGCTCCGGGACTGTGTGAGTGGCGGGAAGGCGCCGATCATAAGAGGTAATTGCAGGGGAGCACGGGACGGATAGTGGCAGTGCAAACCCGGGGTTACAAGCGGCCCGAGATGACATGTGGGAAGGGGAGGGTCGTGTCAGGGCGAGGACGTGAATAGATTACGGCGCAAAATTTGTTCGATGGGAACGCAAAAAAAGAAAGAAAAAAGAGTAAGAGTAGGTCCGGCCAACAGTGGCCGAAGAGACGTGAAGAATGAAGCGAAGGATGAGATCAGCGCGCTGGGAATTTTACAACATAAAACAGGGGGGCACTCACAGTCGGTTGGTGGGCCGGGATAGGCTCTGATCAACGCCCGGGCTTACGAGGTCGTCGTCGTCGTCATCATCAGTTTCAGTGTTTTGGCGCTTGCGTTTTGATTTAGCCTTATTGTCTTTTCGTCTTGGAGGTACGACGACGGTACTGGTGGGAGTATTGGACGTGGCGGTGCCAGGTGACGGCAGGGCAGGGTTGCCCCAACCAGGTGAAATATGTGTCGCTGTCTGGAGAGGTGTCGTCTCGACAGCCAATCCCGGTGTGAGGAAATCAGTTGATTGGGGGTCGTCATGCGTCTCTAGGGTGGAATACTGGTTGATGTTGATCAGACCATTGATGTTCATGTAATCTTCCGCGGGGGTTGTATGTGTATAACCAGTGTTCGACGGCTGGGACCACTCCTGGGGATGCGGTTGTCCGGGCTGTGGCACACGGTGGGATCGCACAGTCTGCGGCGGCCGATCATCGAATTGACTCTGAAGGGCCAGGTAGTTGTATCGTGCAGCATCAGAGGTGGTGGAGAGGGGGTGTTGGGGAACAAATTGGTATTGATTGTGATGCCGTGTCGTCCTTGGCTGCGTCTGACGCTCAGGGCGCTGGTCTGTTGTTGAGGGCTGAGGAGCATAAGATGGGGATGCGCCAAGCGAAAGCTGGGGTTGCTGTTCGTAGGAAGATGTCCACTCCTGATAGTTCTGCGTCTGGGGCTGAACTGCCTCTGGATCGTAAAAGGTGGGAGGAGCGCCAATCATCTCGGGAGGGGAATGAGCGGAACCAGATGGACTGGGATGGTTTGAATGACCTGGAAGATGATAGGGAGAAGAGGAGTGAGAGGAAGGTGAGGGTTGGGATGGGAAAGGCCAAGAAGCGTTTTGAGAGTGAGTGGATGATGTGGAAGTATTCAAAGAGGCAATGCTTGAGCGGCCCGCCGAGGGATCTTCAGAGGAGACGGCTGTGTCTAATGAGGGAAAGGGCGATAAGGGAAGGAAAGAAGAGAAGGGGAAAGGGGAAAAAAGAACTGACGGAGAGCGGTGCCTGCCTCTGAGGAGAAAAGAGGAAGGCGATGGAGGGAGCCAGAGTCGGCCGGGGGCATGGATACTAAAAAGGCGAGGGTGGAAGGGTAAGAGCGAGGATCAAAAAGAATTTCCTAGTTAGATCAGAAAAAGAGTCGGGACGATGGAGATTTGGTCTTTGTTAGGTGTCGGAGGAGAGGAAACACCGGAGGGTGAGGTGTGGGTGTGTGGGAGAGAGGACCGGGGCCTTATTAACGTCGGGGCAGTGGTCACCGCGGTAGAATATGTTATGTTATGTTATATACGACGGAAATCGCAGTCGATACAAGCAGAGGGTCAGTTTCCCTTTGTACCTTCCCTCTGCCTCTGACTGTATGGGTCAAATTCGCTTTATCATCCGCCCATCTCGCACAACTGATCTCTCTCGGCGTCCCCTTGCCCCAACTGGCGGGGGGTCAAAACTCAGCCTTTCCTTTTTGGGTCACTCCTTACGTGACTCGTGCCTCATCGCCAGTTGCCCTCCCCGATCTAGCCTCTCCCAAGGCCACGTTTCTACTTTCTCGACCCTTGTGCCTTCAAACATTCCACGGCTGACAGTATGAAAGCCTTGGCCCATGGAAAAACACGAAAATACTTGACCCAATGACAGACCCATTGCAATATGCCAAGGCCAATCGTGTCTCCTTGCTCGTCTGGGGCTGTGCTCGGGCTGGGCTGTGTCTCTAAGGTTTATATATATATATACACACAGCCTCATGACCCCAACACTGGTACGAACTAAAGTAGTACTGTGCATGTTCCAAGTGAGAAGAACGCAACTTGCACTGCCCGTTCATTCAAATGACGCGGCCAGGCATACGCGTTTGTGGGGCATGTTCCCATCGGCAATCCCGTGCTCGTCGGTCCAGTTTTCCACGAACTCGTGTAATGTAATTATAGAATTCGAGCTGAGCTACAACTTCCACGCGAGTCACCGAACCGAACATGATTTGGCGGCAAAATCCGATAAATGTCGGTTGTGGAACCAATGGTTGCTTGGCTTCTTATTGTGATACTGTATGTTTTTGTCCTGGAAATTTGGGACATTTGAGTTTATTCAAATGCTTTTAAGTTCGTCAGAGTTGTTGGTTCTTGAGCGCAAAATCGAGTCATGCTGATAGCGTGCTGTACTGCCACTGTGTCGAGGATCCGACTTTCCAGGAACTCCATCAGAAATTCCTGACGCTGCCAAAGTGTGGATTTTAAGTCACGGGTGGTGTCATGCTGATTGGGACACGAGTACGAGTACAGTGCGGTGTAGTACAGCCTTTCCGTTTGGATTCGTGGGGTGTAAGTGGGGTGTACTGTAGTAATGCACCCGTTTAGGGCCGGCAGATACGCGTTCGCCGGATCCACGCTAATTCGGAGCGCGAGCGCGTCCACTTTTCCGCTCGAACCACCATGCCAGCTTCTTCCACCTCACCCAGCCCATGTCCCTCATTCGTTATGACCCCCGTTGCGCCCTCCAGCACAGGTGCCTCCACTCCTCCTGTCGGCGACTCCGATCCCGTGCGCACCATCCACCTTGTATTGGTCTTCGACTGACGAACATTATCACCAGCATTATGGTCAGGATGAGGACGCGCGCTTCATGAACATGCAGGTGCTCCTCGAAAAGTCTTCCATCTTCACCGAAGTGTTGAAGGACCAAATGGACCGCACGCGCGAGAAACACGCCGCAGTCGCCGTCGCCACTCAGAACCACCCGACGAAAACGAAGCCGAAGCAACGCGCGAGGCAGTCTGGGCGGCGCGCATCAGGACGCGGAAAACGCATGCGCGTGGAGAGTGGCGACGAGCGTGACTCCGAGGACGGAGGAGAGGAACCCCCGAAGCGCGCCAAGGTCCTTGCCAATGACGCGAAACCCACCTTCTTGCAGCCTCCATTGGTCACTGGTGCCACACTGAAGGATTATCAGCTGGAGGGCGTCGCTTGGATGGTCAGCCTGTGGGAGAACGGCATTTCAGGGATTTTAGGTGAGTCGTCGCTCCGCCGACCGTCATTCACCGTGAGGTATTTTGCTGAGTCGGTGCTATGAAGCGGATGAGATGGGTCTGGGTAAGGTACGTACAAGGCGACGCCTCGACTTGCAAGCACCATTCAAATTTCTCTTTCTGCAGACCATCCAAACTATCGCATTTATCGCGTATCTGCGTGTGCGGGTTGAGGCGCCTTTTCTCATCGTATGCCCTCTGAGCGTGTTACACAACTGGATCGATGAGTTCAAACGGTTCGCACCAAAGGTCAGCTTTTTTTTGCTCCGCAATGTGCTATGACGAGTTGAGGCGGCATGCAGATTCCCGTTTGTATGTACCACGGCAGCCCCGAAGAACGCGCTGAACTTCGTCGTACTGTCATGGCGTTACCCCACAAACACGAAAAGGTCCCTCTTAAGAAGCCACCGCCCACCAAAAGGCGACGCCTCTCACGACGCAACCGCGGCTCTGATTCGGACGAAGAAAGCGTTACCCTAATTCAATCAGAAGATGAGGGTGATGCCATCGAGACAAATGCACGAGATGACGGCGATGCGGATTCGACCACTCAGTTGACGTCCTTCCCCGTGGTTGTTACCACTTACGAGATGATCATCAAGGACCGAGTTCATCTCTCCAAGTTTGACTGGGGTCAAGTGATCGTCGATGAGGGCCACCGCTTGAAAAACATGGACTCGATTCTCATGCAGGAAATCAAAAAGTACCCCAGCGCGGGGAGGATGCTCTTGACAGGCACTCCGTTGCACGTAAGCGTGGTTCGATTCTTGTTGTATGCCATCTCAAGAGTCTTTGTAGAACAACTTGGCAGAGCTTTGGTCTCTCCTCAATTTCATCTTGCCAGAAGTCTTTGACGACGTGGCCGCCTTCCAAGAATCGTAGGTCTTTTTCCAAAGTCTTTCTCATCCTCTTGTAATCGTGTTGTCCGCAGGTTTAAGATCCCAACTCTCTCCAACGGCCTGGAAGAATCGCGCAACTCCACTATCATCCACAAATTACACGAAATTCTCCGCCCATTCCTTCTCCGACGGCTCAAAGTCGACGTTGAGCGTTCACTTCCCCCCAAGAAGGAGTATGTGCTCTACGCGCCGCTGAGCGCGCATCAGCGTGAAGTGTATGACGCTGTCGTTAAAGGCAGCCTGCGCGGGTTGCTGGCTGGGGCGCGACCTGGCGAAGACGCAAGGCAACGGGAGCGGGACCGGATCGCACGTGAGATAGAAGAGGACGAGAAGACGGGTCGGGTGGGGATACGGACTCGTAAGAGCCGAGGCAGCCTTACCCCCACGATAAAGTCTGTCTCGGAAATCGGAGCAGAACACGCGTTCAAGGCGAAGAGTGCGTCACCTTTCTGCGCAACGTGTCTTCGCCCTGCTGACACTAGAATGCTTTATGCATGTTTTTGGGGCCCACAGTGAAGAAGGTCAACAACATGCATCTTCAGAACGTCGTAATGCAGTTACGCAAAGTGTGCTCGCACCCCTTCCTGTTTGACTGGCCTCTCGACGCGCGGACGCAGCAGCCTGTCGTGGACGAGCAGCTCGTCGACGCGAGCGGGAAGATGATGGTCCTAGAGCGGCTCCTTGAAGCCCTATTTGAACGAGGACACAAGGTGCTCGTATTCTCGCAGTTCGTCACCATGCTCAACGTGATCGAGGTAAGCGTTCCTACGGTCAGCGCGCGTCATTTGTTCATAAACGACGGGGATGACAGGATTGGGCGCGCGAATTCAAACACTGGCCATTGTGTCGCATAGACGGTTCGACCGGCCCAATGGAACGCCGCGCGGAGATGGAACGTTTCCAACAGGGCGGCGACAAGCCAGACGCCCCACGGCTCTTCCTTCTGAGTACGCGCGCGGGTGGGCTGGGCATCAACCTCACCGCGGCAGACACCGTCGTGTTTTACGACCAGGATTGGGTGCGTAGTTTTTGTCTGCGGAACGGATTGAGAAGTGGTCTGGTGCTGAAACGACGACGGGATGTGATGCAGAATCCGCAAATGGACTTGCAGGCTCAAGATCGGGCACATCGAATCGGGCAGACGAGGCCCGTGCTCATCTTCCGGCTGGTCAGTAGACACACCATCGAGAGCAAGATTATGCAGCGTGCGTCCGAGAAGCGTCAACTCGAGGCACTCGTCATCGCCAAAGGTATGGTGGGCCCACCAATTGTTTAACTCATCTGCGGGCCGGTCGCTGAAAAAAAAACGTAAATTTTTACTCCATCAGGCAAGTTCAAGGTGCCTATCGGCGGCAGCGCCAAGGCGGGCGAAGCGCGGCAGACGATCGCGGAAATGGCCGCCGAGCTTCTCGAGCTCGAGGGCGAGCACATCGAAGTCGTGCAGAGCTCCGCTGCGGGCAAGCGCGGGATCATTAGCGATGCCGAGCTCGAGATGTTGCTCGATCGTCGCAAGGAGGTCTTCGAGGGCCGCAGGGTCGGCTGGAAGAGCAGCAAGGCTGCCAAGGGCTCTTCTTCGCCTTCGTCCTCCAGAGCGTCCACTGCGTCTCCTCGGCGTGGCGGTGGCTTGTTTGAGGTGTACCAGGCTCCAGTGGATGAGGGAAACGACGCACTTGCGCATATGCTTGGAGAGGAGGTCGCTGTGTGAACGAAGTCGCATCGACGTACGGCGGAATCTTTCTGTTGGTGTTGCTTTCTTTTCCATTAACCCTCCTGATGTATACCACGATGGGTATTAGCTCGATTTTTTTTGGTGTTTTATCTTTCCTCATCACCCGTGTTTATTTTTTCATGTATTTGCATGATCTTTCCAGGCGCACTTACCAGATCAGGTGACATCGTACGCATATATCTTGTTCTTATTGCATATTACACTATCCACGCGCAGTACATACCTTTGCTCAAAATGTATACAGAGATTGCTCTTGGCAGAGTCTACATATCATGGAGATAGCATCGATGCACCCATCACATCCGTTGTCCCTGAATCAAGCCAAGGCCTTCTTTGCTTGCTGCATGTCGATTTCCATTTGCTCACAGGCTGTCTCTCCTTGCGGCTGTGCATCCACAGCCGGGACATGCGCATGCCAACACCATAATACAAATGATCTACTCATGCTTGGCCCCAGTCGCCGACATACATACAGCACCTCGAGACAGCACTGGTACCAATTCATTATTACGAAGGCCCACCTTCGAAACAATGGAAGATGGCACCAGTGTTCATGTCTTACTTTCGGGACGTCCGAGCCAATCCCTCCTACACCTAGATTGCGAGGAGGTGTGTCCACTCAAACCACGATGCTTCACCACGAGGTTTCCCGGACACCTCCGGAGAGGAAACAAAGGCCATACATGTCCCAGTGACAGGCAGCACGTCGGTGCCCTCATGGCCAACCATCGTGTCGCCTCACTCGCACCTTGTGTCTGAGAGATTTTCGTACTTCAATAATGCGACGCCGCAACATTGGGTATTAAAGGAAGGAAAGGAAGGGGAGCTTCTGTGTATCAGAATGTGGAAGTAAACGTTATCTGAATCAGTCCCAACGTATAGTACAGGACATTGTATTCGTCGGGTGATCGCCCGCCCCAGGCGGTGGGTTGAAGATACATACATGTCCAGTGCTTGTTTAAAGGGCGTTTATATGCGGTTATGATCCTAGTCTTATGGGAATTATCTTCAGAGTATCGAGGTCACATACAACGTATGAATCCTGCGATGATGCCTGGGTCCAACACAAAGCGCCCTGGGCTCCTCGTCCGTAGCTATTGCCTCCTGTGATCCTCTGCGCCATGCTCCAGTAATAACTGCATAACGTCCTGGTGTTTCCCGGGATATGTCCATGTTGATGTTGATGATACCTGGAATGGTGTCCGACCGCCGTCGTCCCGCGCATGGATATCAGCGCCGTGATGGAGCAGAAACCGTACGCCATCAAGATTTCCCCATTCGGACGCCACATGTAATGGAGTTTGGTTCTTGGCATCGCGTGCATTCGCATCTACGCCATTCTCGAGAAGCACCCGAGCGGCTTCTGCACTTCTCCAGGGTTTAGTTACACCATGCAACGGAGTCCGATTGCTGCTGTCCCGTGCGTTCGAATCTGCGCCGTACTCGAGAAGAATCTGAGCAACCCCATCGTTTTCCGCCATATGTAGTGGAGTTTCCATATCACGGTTTTTCGCATTTACGTCCGCGCCGTTCTCGAGAAGTAGCCGAGCAATTTCCACCTCTCCGCACCCCGACGCAAAATGCAAGGCCGTCCAGCGCCCATTCTCATCTGAGGAGTTCACATCTACGTCGTGCTCCAGAAGCACCTGGAGCATTTCCACTTCTCCGTTTTCCGACGCAACATCCAATGGGCTTCGGCCGTCGTCGTCCCTGATTTCAGTATCTGCGCCATGTCCAAGGAGGACTCGCGCAACTTCACAACTGCCATATCGAGATGCCATGCCCAGCGGAGTTCCGCCACAGATAAGGTCCGAACTGTTTACGTTCTGGGAGTGCTCGACGATCAGAAACTCCGCGATGTCGTGCAGGCCCCAAACTGCCGCATAATATAAGGGAGGCGAGCAGGCCTCTGGCGGGCAGTCATCCTCAATCTCGTAGCTAGATCGTGTTGGATCGTGAATCCAGACCCAGACAGACAGGTGGTGACTGTTAGGGTCTAAGAGACGTTGCATCCCATCTTGGATCTCTGGTGATACCCCCTCGAATTGGGCGTGGTCCGGCCAATGCTCGCCAGCATATTTTGCAAGAGGAAATTTGTCCAGGTCGTCCCAGGTGATGTTTGTATCAATGAATAGTAGAACACCCAGGCAGGCTTTCGCAATGATCGTATGGGCCAGTGACATGGAAACATGGAATCGGGAAATAGTCTCCTTTGATTCGGCAAGACGCTTCGATGTCAAGTACTCCTTCACCGAAAAATGCGCAAATTGGATAACCGAGGATCCTTTTACGTCGACAATCGCAAGCAGACTAGAACATGTCGATCGCACAGCGTGTGCTGGGTCCTCCTCACGCCAATCCTCACGGAGTGTGGGAGTTGAATCTGTGTCGAAATCGAATGCGAGGAACTCAGCCAGCTCCTCGACGCGAAGTGGGCGGGCAGCTGCTGCGACACACTGAAAGAGTCTGTGTGCGTATTCCCAGTTTTGCTTCCCGATTTCTTCCAACGTGCGATCGTATGTCTCGTCGAGCGTGTCTGGCAATTCATCGAGAGCCCGCCGGATGCGTTGTCGGAGACAGTGTCTGAGGTATTGAAGCTGGCAGGTCACCCATCTGAACCTATTTCACGGGTGTAAGCAAGAAACCATGATGAACCATGGGATAAATTCCTCACATCCCGTTGGCCTTTTTTGTCAGTACTTTGATGACAAGATCCTTGTCTTCTTTTCTCCATTTTTTCATATTACGATCTGTGCTAACCACGAATTTGATGTAGTCTTCGATGTCCTGAACTTGACCCTTCTCTCCATGCAACGACACAGAATGGAATGCCAAAGGGTCGAGGACAAGCTCGATGTCGGCCTCGGGTCTGCTCGTGACACAAATCCGCATATTCGAAGCCTGCAATCTGACAAGCTCCTCCACAAGATCCAAGACTTCTTCGCGGGGCGACGACGATCCGGTCGTTATTGGACATTCATCAAGGGCATCGATGACAATATATGCTGTGGCTTGTCCTGGGAGCGCAAGCAAATGCTTCAGACATTGGGCTAGTTCACCATCGCTCGCATGTTGCGAACCATTTTTGTGTGCCAAATAGAATGCGGAGAGGACGTAGTAATAGGAATCAGATTGTTGACAAAGCTGGACCAGGAGAGAGGAAAGTATTCCACGGCGGTGCCGCTTTTGGTCTTCTCTGAAGTCGCAATAAAAGAAGGCAAGTGATGCCAGTCCTAAATCGCACATGCTGCGGATATCCTGGATGATTGAAGAACTGGGTGATGGCACCTTATTAGTTTCCGGGAGGGAATACATGAAAAGATGAATGTACCAGAGTATGCTCTTCCCTGCTCCCGCTGTAAAGACGAACATCATGAGTTGTGGGAAATAACGACAGGGCAAACACTGACGCTTCCCATGTAGCCACAAGAGTGAACTTGGGCTAGAATATTTCCATTTCGAGAAAGTGTCACCATGAATCCACCATCTTGCAGTTCCGGTGTGTTGAGATTCGCGTGCAATGTTGTGGTTCTTCCAAGGATCAGGAGGAGAGAGCCAATTTCGAATGTTTTGCTGCAATGCTTCACCTGTGACCACCATCTCCAACGGTCAGCATCCATAGCCAGTGGCGGTGCCATTGGGGAATAACTCACGCCTTGACTTGTTGAGGTCGCTCGAAATTTTCTGCAGGAGTTCTACCAGCAAGTCAGGTAAAGGTTTGATTCTCATCAAAAAACTGACCAAGTGCCATCCGGATACTGTCTGCTGACGCCTTGTCGTCTAGATCTAGAGGAATGATCATTCATTTAGGTGCGACTAACTTGAACGTAGTGTGTAAATGTTTCTCACCATCCAAAACAACACGCCTGTGGTGGAAGAGGCCACACACAACTTGGAGTGTCTGTGCGCCTGTGGCCCGAGCCTCGTCAAGGGTGAGTCTGTCTAGTCGCCGCAGGACAGCCTCGATGTCGTTCTCTCCAAGGATTTTCTTTACGAATTTCTCTGTGCTGCGTTCAGCAAAAAGAACCACATCACCAGGGATGAGATTCACTTAATCGGCCTTGTTTGACTTGCCTCGTTGCCATAGCAAGCGTGGAGAGAACTTCCACTAATATTTTTATGACGATGTCAGTCACGGCTGGCGTAAGAGGGATCCCTGTGTAAATATCAAGTCTGCTGAGGAATCTCTCGATGGACTCGAACAGCTCGACGAGGGCATCATAGCTCGCACTAACATCCTTTACCGCCTAATGCGCTTGAATGTTACAAGGATATAGGATTAAGAGTTGCGGAAAGACACTTACCTGGAGTAAGATTGCGAATGCAGCAAACACTGCCATCGCAGGTGGGAACGACTATGGAATGTGCATCAGAGATGTGAAATGGGAATAATTTACTTTGTGGGCACTAGGCCGACAATCTCCCCAAGGACAGTGCCGGTAGAGAGTGTGTGGAGCACATGGACGGCACACTTGAGTGACTTGGTGATCTTTCCATCTTCTGTTCGGAATTCGCGGAATCTCCGTAGATTTTCCTGGAGAAGAGAAGAGATGGAATCGACAGATTCGCACTTCTCGAGTTGTTTGGCGAATGGATGATCGACTAAATTTGTCCCCGTCTGGGTTGTGTAATCTTGCAAGGCGGAATTGTACAACAACAGGAAGGACGCAGAAGGTGAGAGACTCATATCTGCAAGGGAAGAGATGTAGGAGATGAAACAGGATGTAGCCCTTGGCGAGATTATGGCAGATAGATGGCAGGACTTTGTGGTAGAGAGCTATCGATGTTATCAGCTGGGCCTGGGCGAGGAGAAGTGGACCGTCTGCCTCGTGTTTCCATTTCAGTTACAACAGTTTCCCACGGGAACACATGCTGTGCTTGGAAGTTTTTAAAGCGCAGCCCAGGGATTATGCTGGAATAGGTCACCGTTATCATAGACTTGGCCTCCGTGTCCTGCGCTGTAAACCACTCCGCTAATTGGCAGGCATGCGGATCCACATGCGTTCCCTCCACCTCCACGCCGTCTACAGGCCATGCATATCGCACGCAGCCGTCTAAACCGAATAATATAGCTCGTCTCGCATTTCCCCTTCCCATTCAGTGGCATTCACTTCCTGCAAACTCAGCCCAATGAGTCCCCTCATCGTTTCGAAGGAGCAACTTGATGGCTCATCTTCAATTATCAGTATCCTCGGCGGTGTAGCCACTATCATGCTGTGTTTGAGCACTTTGAGGCTTGAGGCAGTGCGCGAGTTGCATCCAATTGAATGGGATATTGACATCAGCAAAATCACAACGGGTTAGAGTGACTAGAGTGACTAGAGTTACTAGATCTAGTCATTCTAGTCACTCTAGACCAGATCCAGGTTTATTTTCAAATTCTAGTCACTCTAGTATTTGATTCTAGATCTAGTTACTTCTATAACCAACAATCTGAGCTCTAGTCCTTCTTGTCCTGCATTGAAACCGGCTTCAAGCCACTCATGTCATACTTCCGCTAATTCTCAAGTCGACCAGATAAGATGAATGGCAAGTTGATCTCAGTCTGGGAACTGTTTCAACTAGCCATCACACCCAGATTTCCTCTTGCCAACACCATGTGCATGGCCCTCTTTGGGCTAGGTCATGGCAGGAGAGCACCACACGTCCCAAAAGATGAGCAGTGTGAGCACACCAAGTGACAGCAGCACATCAAGCACACCTGTGAACAATGTGTGCATGTGCACGTCGGTGCCTGCAGCACTTGAGAAACAGAGTGTGCTGATGGTGATGGTGAAGGAGAGGTTTGCCCAGAGGAGCGCAGCCAGTGGGAGCATGAGGAAGCATGCAAGTAGCATGAGGTCCCCCATTATGAGAGCGAACACGGAGATATTGACTCTGAAAATGGGGGGGGGGGCATTGTGGTATGAGGAGTCAAAAGGATAAACCCATGGTGAGTCACGCACCACTTCGTCATTATCTGTGTCGGCACAACAGCAGTGCCTCCAGACATGGTGCACTCCAATGGCCATTGAGAGCATGGAAAAGAGAGGCAGTCTGGGGAAGAGCGGAAATGTTCTGTGCCTGCCAGGGAAGGTCCAGTTACCATCTGCACCATAGAGAGAGAGGGTACCCAAGGAATAGAACATGTATGGCAGATGGATAGTCTACCTGTAAGTTCAATAAGGAAGGATAAGCAAGATAGAACCGCCACAGCGCCTGACAAGAGGGATGTGCAAAGGAGCGTAGCAGGGAGGTGGGTAGATGGGCATTACTCGTGCAACCACTGGAGGATATGCAAGATTGCGAAAGCGATCTAGAGGGGGTTTTAGTTCTTGAACGAGAAAGGGAAACATATGGGAATGGGTTGATAGCAGACAACACCACTTCAGGGTTGATCGAACGGAAACGAGAAATGAGAAGAGGAATCACACACAAGAGAGATAGAAAGGGGGCTGCTGATGCTCCGATGATCTGATGATCCGATGTGGGGTGGGTGATGTGTATTTATATGTCAATGGTGCTGAGATAAAACAAGTATGCTACGAAATAATTGTGAGTAAAGAAAAGAAAAAGAAGGGAATGTGCATTGCTGGCGAATATCCCACATGGCGATGTAATCCAAAAGAGGGTTCAGCATTCAGTTTTGAGGGGTAAAGAATGGTGTATCAAGGGGCATGACTGCAGGTGCAAGGTCAAAGCGTCGACGGTGTTTGGCTTGGACCGTTGGACAAGGCAGGAAAAGGGAATCTAAAGGAATGATTGAAAGAGAAAGGAAAGGATAAGGAGGCGGGATTTAACGATGACAAGGGAAACGAGGTGACAAGGTGAAGCGCGTGCAAGAAGGCGGCGTGCTTGGCCATGTGGGCTCGACTAGCGAGGTGGTGTGCATGATGTTGTTTGGCAGCAAGTGGGCAATCCAAGAATCTTTGACACAGAACTTTGATGTGTCTTGGCAAGGCAAGGTGACGATGGGCGGGCGAGGCGATGAGGATGAGTGGAGGCATGCTGGCAGCGTTGCGTGGCTTTGTCAGCATCCTGGAACAGTCATGCATGGTGTGATGGCAGATCTGCACTCCAAGATAAGATAATCTGCGTTTCTGGGGTCAGCGCATTCCCCATCCTTACAAACGTATGGGCACAGCTAAGAAGGCTGCACCTGTGGTTGTGGGGCCTGCGGGGCTATTTGACTCGATGCTCTTATCCTGGCAACCATGCTGCTAATATATGGTTGGTCAAATTGGCATAAAATGGCATTGTATAACTGTTGCAACTGGTGCACTACAGCAGGTGCGCACAATGCAGGCTGTCTACCATCCCCACCTGGATTCCTGGAAACACAGGGAATCCCAGAGCGACACTGATAATGGGCCATGCGTCATTCATGGAAACCTAATAAAAGCACTTGGTCAGAGCCAGGACCCATCAACCATGCCAAG
>Ga0307512_10004174_pt1 | contig 16023 bp, 12 predicted proteins | sample 14_EM_MG_FD_200267 | JGI IMG/M metagenome (GOLD analysis project Ga0307512, IMG submission 200267) | Populus trichocarpa ectomycorrhiza microbial communities from riparian zone in the Pacific Northwest, United States - 14_EM | ecosystem: Host-associated > Plants > Roots > Unclassified | place... | reverse complement strand
GACCGGATCAGCGGGGTACGGCTGGCCGCGCTCGAAGCGATCGTTGCCGGCTGGGCTGACGATCCGGGCACCCTGCCGCTGCTGCGTGAGCGGGCCACCGCCGACGCCAACCAGGCGGTGCGGTCGGCGGCCGTCCGGGCGGTGGCGGCGGGCTGGGCCGAGCGCCCGGAAACCCTGCCCTGGCTGCATGAGCGGATGATGGACCGGGCCAAGGGGGTACGGCGGGCCGTGGTCGAGGGGATCGTCGCGGGCTGGGCCGACGATCCGGGCACCCTGGCGCTGCTGCGCGAACGCGCCGTCAACGACAGCGACGGCGACGTCCGGCGGGTAGCGATCCGGGAGATCACCACCCGCTGGCCCGTCGAGCCCGGCGCCGACGGCTGATCAGTGGTGGCCGTCGGAGCGTTTGCGTTGCAGGGTGAAGGTTTCCAAGGGGGTGATCTGGCCGGTCGGGACGGTCACGTTGTAGTACGTGACGAAGATCCGTGTCGTCGTGCCCGGGCCGGTGCCGGGGTCGACGGTGAACGCGGCGAAGCCGTACGGGTGCTCGGCATCGCGGAAACCCAGCCATGGTGTGTCCTCGAAGACGTACGTCGAGGGGTGTTTCGCGCCCGGCGTGGGCGGCGCACCAACGGCCGTGATGACCTTTGCCTTGCCGACCGGGAAGAACGCCTTGTTGGTGGTGCCGCTCACGCCGCCACCGCCCAGCACCATGTGCGTGGTGCCCTTGCTGGAGTCGATCAGCGAGGTGTTGGTGGCCACCGGGTTCGGGGTGAGCGTCTCGCTGCCGGAGACCACGCCGCGCACCGGCAGGGACCGCTCGTAGTCGTGCTCGTGACCGCAGACCACGAGGTCCACCTCGTACTTGTCGAACAGCGGGCCCCACTGCTGGCGGATGCCGAGGTCGGCGCCGTTCGCGTCGGACGAGCTGATGATCACCTGGTGCATGCAGACGACGATCCAGTCGATCTCGCGGGACGAGCGCGCCTTGGCCAGCTCGTTTTCCAGCCAGGCGCGCTGGGTGCCGCCCGAGTAGCCGTGCACGTAGTTGTCGCCGCCGTCCTGCAGCGCCACGTCGTCGTTCTGCACGGAGATGACGCGGACCGCGCCGACCGTGAAGGCGTACCAAAGCCCGGCGAGCTCGCTCGCGCTGCCACTGTCGGGCAGTTTGAAGTACGCCTGGTACGCGCCGAAGCCCAGCGGGCCGTTGCCCTTCTCGTTCTCGTGGTTGCCGGCCGCCGGCATCCACGCCCGGTACCGGGCCGAGCGGGTGTTGTTGGCGAAGAACGCATTCCAGGTCCGTACCCGGTCCGGGTCCAGGTTGGCGTAGCACAGGTCGCCGTTGAGCAGGTGGAACAGCGGGTTGATCTGTTCGATGCCGGCCACGATGTCGGCGTTGGCAGGCGTATTGTTGGCGTTGAGCGCGACGGTGAAGCCGCCGTTGCCGTCCGGCTTCCAGGTCACCTGCGGCACCGACTGGTCGCCGAAGCTGGTGAAGGTGAACGCGGAGCGCCCGCGCGGCGCGGTCTGGAAGGTCCCGGCGTCCGGGCGACCACCGTCGTGCAGGGCCGCGTACGTGTAATAGGTGTCCGGCCGGAGCCGGCCGAGAGTGGCATGGTGCACGTGGACCGTCTGGCCGGACAGCCCGTCCACGTAGGTGTGGCTTTCCGCCGGAACCGTGCGGCCGTGGCCGCCTTCGAGGGTGCCGTAGCTGACCCGCGGCCTGGGTACCGAGGTGTGGGTGGTCCAGGACACCACCATCTGAGTCGCCGGGTCGGCACCGAACGTCAGGTGCAGGCCCTCGACGGGCGGCGCGCCGATGCGCTCCGGCCTGGTCAGCATCAGCGGCGCGGCCGTGGCCGGCGTGCCGCTCAGCAGCGTTGTTCCGGTGGCCGCGACGCCGCCGGCGCCGAGGGCGATCAGCGCCGAGCGGCGGCTGACCCCGGGAGTGGTCTCTTGCTCACGCATGGGCTCAGACGCTAGGAGCTGTGCCTGGACCACAGTGGTCCAGCTTGTGCACAGTCGGCAAACGGATGACTCTAGCCGGCCGACAAGTTCAGCTCGAAGGAGTAGCGGCTGGCCCGGTAGATGTGGCTGCCGTACTCCAGGGAGCGGCCGCCCGCGTCCCAGGCCGTGCGGCTCATCGTGAGCACCGACGCGCCGCGTTTTTCCTGCAGCGTGCGGGCCTCGGCGGTGGTGGCGGAGCGGGCGCCGATCACCTGCGTCGCGATCCGCGGCAGGTAGCCGGCCCGGCGCAGCAGCTCGTAGAGGCCGTGCTGGGCCAGATCGGCCGGGGTCAGCCGGAGCAGGGCGAGTGGGATGGCGTTGTGCATCAGCGCGAGCGGCTCGCCGCCGGCGTAGCGCAGCCGTTCGATCCAGGTGACCTCGGTGCCGGGCTCGATCTCCAGCGCCCCGGCGACGTCGGCGGGGGCTGGGATCACCTTGAGCTCGAGCACGTCGGTGCGGGGCTTGCGGTCGGCGCTGACCAGGTCGTCGTAGAGGCTGGACAGCTCGACGGGCCGGCGGACCTTGGGGTGCACCACCTGGGTGCCCACGCCGCGTTTGCGGATCAGCATGCCGCGCTCGACCAGGTATTGGATCGCGCGGCGGGTGGTGGGCCGGCTCACGCCGAGCCGCTCGGCCAGGTCGACCTCGTTCTCGATGCGGGCGCCGACGCCGATCTCGCCCTTCTCGATCAGCTCCTGCAGGCGGGTCGCGACCTGGAAGTAGAGCGGCACCGGGCTGGTCCTGTCCAGCTCGACCGGGGAGAGATCGGGCGGCATGGCGCTCCCTCGAGTTTGAGGTTTGTCATGACAAAGTATTGACGTGGAAGCACTCACGTTATTACATCGAAACCAGCTCACCTAGAGGTCCAGACGTTTTTCATCGCGCCGTAACCAGTCCGGCAGGCGGGCTGACCGTCATGCCCGGACTATCCGCGTTCGCCGCTGCCCGAGAGGGGCTCGCATGCCCGTAGACGAGGTACTGACGATGGGACGCATCGGCGTCGATCTGTACCCGCAACAGATCGGTGCTTCGCTGCGCGAGGTACAGACCTTCGGCAAGTACCTGGGTGGCAGTCCCAGCAACGTGGCCGTGGCCGCCGCCCGCTACGGCCGGCGCAGCGCGGTGATCACCCGTACCGGCGCCGACCCGTTCGGCGAGTACATCCACGACGCGCTGCGCGGTTTCGGGGTCGACGACCGTTATGTCACCTCGGTGCCGGCGCTGCCCACGCCGATCACGTTCTGCGAGATCTTCCCGCCGGACGACTTCCCGCTCTACTTCTACCGCTTCCCGAAGGCCCCGGACCTGGAGATCTACCCGGCGGAGCTGGACCTGGCCGCGATCCGGGAGGCGGAGATCTTCTGGGTGACCGGCACCGGGCTCTCCCAGGAGCCGTCCCGCTCGGCCACGCTGGCGGCGCTGCGCGCCCGGGACAAGGCCGGGATCACGGTCTTCGACCTCGACTACCGGCCGATGTTCTGGTCGTCGCGCGAGGAGGCCCGCTCCTGGTATCAGCAGGCGCTGCCGCACGTGACCGTCGCGGTGGGCAACCTCGACGAGTGCGACACCGCCGTGGGCGCCCGGGAGCCGCGTAAGGCCGCCGCCGCCCTGCACGAGCTGGGCGTCGAGCTGGCCGTCATCAAGCAGGGCCCGCTGGGCGTGCTGGCCTCCCGGGGCGGCGAGGAGGTGCAGGTGCCGCCGGTGCCGGTCGAGGTGGTGAACGGGCTCGGGGCCGGGGACGCCTTCGGCGGCGCGCTCTGTCACGGCCTGCTCGCCGGCTGGGATCTGGCGACCATGATGCGGTTCGGCAACGCGGCCGGTGCGCTGGTCGCGTCCCGGCTGGCCTGCGCCGACGCCATGCCCACCGAGGCCGAAGTCACCGCACTGCTGCGCACCGCCGCCCGGGAGGCCGACCATGTCTGATCTCAACGACCTCGTCGAGGCGCGGATGCACCGGCCCGACGCGATCGCCGCGGCCGCCGCCGCGCGGCGCCGGCCCACGTCGCTGGTCGGCGAGCACGGCAAGCTGATGATCATCGCGGCGGATCACCCGGCCCGGGGCGCGTTGCGGGCCGGCACCGACCCGCTCGCCATGGGCAACCGGATCGACCTGCTCGACCGGATCCGCACGGCGCTGGCCCGGCCCGGGGTCAACGGCATGCTCGGCACCCCGGACATCCTCGAGGACCTGCTGCTGCTCGGCGCCCTCGACGACAAGGTGGTGATCGGCTCGATGAACCGCGGCGGGTTGGCCGGCACCTCGTTCGAGATCGACGACCGGTTCACCGCGTACGACGCGGGCAGTATCGCCGCGGCCGGATACGAGGGCGGCAAGATGTTGCTCCGGATCGACCCCGACGACGCCGGCACGGTCGCTACCCTCGAGTCGTGTGGCCGGGCCGTCAGCGAGCTGGCCGCGCACCGGCGGATGGCGATGGTCGAGCCGTTCATCTCGCATCGCACCGGTGGGCGGGTCAGCAACGAGCTCACCGCCGAGGCGATGGTCCGGGCCCAGACCGTGGCGGCCGGGCTCGGCACGACCTCGGCGTACACCTGGCTTAAGGTCCCGATTGTCGAGGAGATGGAACGGGTCATGGCCGCCACCACGCTGCCCGCGCTGATCCTCGGCGGTGAGGTTTCGGACGACGCCGAGGCCGCCTACGCGCAGTGGAGCAAGGCGCTGGCCCTGCCGACCGTGCAGGGCCTGGTGATCGGCCGCAGCCTGCTGTATCCGCCGGGCGGCGACGTCGCCGACGCGGTCGACCGGGCGGTGGGGCTGCTGTGAACCCGTTGATTCCCCGCGGCGGCGCCGCCGAACGCCCGTTCGAGCTCGTGGTCACCCCCGAGACGGCCGGGTGGGGCTACAGCGGGCTGCGGGTGCTGGAGTTGGCGATCGGCACCCGGGCCACCTTCCACACCGGCGACGACGAGATGCTCGTGCTGCCGCTCACCGGCGGTTGCGATGTCACCTGCGACGATGAGCGGGTCACCCTGACCGGGCGCGGCTCGGTCTTCTCCCGGGTCACCGACTTCGCCTACCTGCCGCGCGACGCCGAGGTCACCGTGCGGGCGCCCAACGGTGGGCGGTTCGCGCTGCCCTCGGCCCGGGCCGAACGCCGGTTGCCGTTCCGTTACGGCGCCGCCCAGGACGTCTCCGTCGAGCTGCGCGGGGCCGGGCAGGCCAGCCGCCAAGTCAACAACTTCTGTACGCCGGCGACCTTCGAGTGTGACCGGCTGATCGCCGTCGAGGTGCTCACCCCGGGCGGCAACTGGTCGTCGTATCCGCCACACAAGCACGACCAGGTACGCCCCGGCGAGTCGGAGCTCGAGGAGGTCTACTACTTCGAGGTCGCGGCGGCACCCTCCGGCGCGCCCGGCATCGGCTACCAGCGGGTGTACGGCCACCCCGACCGGCCGATCGACGTCTGCACGGAGGTGCGCACCGGCGACGTGGTGTTGGTCCCGTACGGGTGGCATGGGCCGTCCATGGCCGCGCCCGGTTACGACCTGTATTACCTCAATGTCATGGCCGGACCGGGGGAGCGTACGTGGCTGTTCTGCGACGATCCGGCACACGCCTGGGTCCGCGGCACCTGGACCGGCCAGCCGATCGACCCGCGGCTGCCGTTGACCTCTTCCGTCGAAAGGAAGCGCTCGTGAGGCTCGCCGTCGCGCCGACGCCGATGAGCTCGCGACCGCACCCGATCCGCTCCGCGACTGTATCTCTAGAGAGGGCATTGCCTTGACGACCATCGAACACTGGATCGACGGCAGTTTCACCAGTGGCGCCGCCACCCGCCGGGCCGCGGTCTACAACCCCGCGACCGGGCAGCAGCAGCACGAGGTGGTGCTGGCCGAGCCGGCCGATGTCGACGCGGCCGTGGCGGCGGCGAAGACGGCGTTCGAGTCGTGGAGCCAGGCCTCGCTGAGCAAGCGTACGAAGATCATGTTCAACTTCCGTGAGCTCGTGAACGCGAAGGTCGACGAGCTGGCCGCGATCATCTCGGACGAGCACGGCAAGGTGCTCTCCGACGCGGCCGGCGAGGTGCAGCGCGGCCTCGAGGTGATCGAGTTCGCCTGCGGCATCCCGCAACTGCTCAAGGGCGAGTACTCCGATCAGGCCTCGACCGGCGTCGACGTTTTCAGTTTCCGCGAGCCGCTCGGCGTCTGCGTGGGGATCACGCCGTTCAACTTCCCGGCCATGGTGCCGATGTGGATGTACCCCGTCGCGATCGCCTGCGGCAACACCTTCGTGCTCAAGCCCAGCGAGCGCGACCCGTCCGCGGCCAACTTCGTCGCCGGGCTGTGGCGGCAGGCGGGTCTGCCGGACGGCGTCTTCAACGTGGTGCACGGCGACAAGGTCGCCGTCGACGCCCTCCTGCAGCACCCGGACGTCGCCGCGATCTCGTTCGTCGGCTCCACCCCGATCGCCCGGTACATCCACCAGCAGGCGTCGGCCACCGGCAAGCGGGTGCAGGCCCTCGGCGGCGCCAAGAACCACGCGATCATCCTGCCCGACGCGGACCTCGAGTTCGCCGCGAACCATCTGTCCGCCGCGGCGTTCGGCTCGGCCGGCGAGCGGTGCATGGCGATCTCGGCCGCCGTCGCGGTCGGCGGCGCCGGCGACCCGCTGATGGAGATCCTGTCCCGCAAGGCCAACGAGGTCGTCGTGGGCTCGGGCCGCGATCCGCGCAGCGAGATGGGCCCGGTCGTCACGGCCGCGGCCAAGGAGCGGATCGAGAGCCTCATCGGTACGGGCGAGCAGCAGGGCGCCAAGCTGCTGGTCGACGGCCGGGGGCTCAAGGTGCCCGGCTTCGAGGACGGCTTCTTCGTCGGCCCGACGCTGATCGACCAGGTGCGCACGCAGATGGACGTGTACACCGAGGAGATCTTCGGCCCGGTGCTGTCGGTGGTCCGCATCGACAGCGTGGACGCCGCGATCGACCTGATCAACGCGAACCCGTACGGCAACGGCACGGCGATCTTCACCAGCAGCGGGGAAGCGGCGCGGCGGTTCCAGCGCGGGGTCCGGGTCGGGATGATCGGCATCAACGTGCCCATTCCGGTCCCGATGGCGTACTACTCGTTCGGCGGTTGGAAGGACTCGCTCTTCGGCGACAAGCACATCCACGGGCCCGAGGGCGTCTCGTTCTACACCCGGGGCAAGGTCATCACCTCCCGCTGGCCGCAGGTCGAAGCCGCACACGGCGCCTCGATGCACTTCCCGACGGCGAGCTGAAGCGGCCCGCCCGGCTGTCGCTGAGCCTTGATGCATTTCCGGCGGCCGGCTGTCGCTGAGTCTTGATGCTTTCCGGCGGCTGGCTGAAGCGGCCCGCCCCGGCTGTCGCTGAGCCGCCGAACCCGTCCTAAACAAATGTCTGAGAGAGAGCCATGCTGAGGGTTGGAGTCGTAGGTACCGGGATGATCGGCCAGGACCACATCCGGCGGATGACCAAGGTGTTGTCCGGGGTGCGGGTCACGGCGGTCACCGACGTGGACACCGACGTCGCCAAGAAGGTGGCCGAGGCCATCGGGGCGACAGCGCACGCCACGGGCGAGGACCTGGTCGCCGATCCCGAGGTCGACGCGGTGGTCGTCTGCTCGTGGGGGCCCACCCACGAGCAGTACGTGCTCGCGTCGATCGCGGCCGGCAAGCCGGTCTTCTGCGAGAAGCCGCTGGCCACCACGCAGGAGGCATGCCTGCGGATCGTCGAGGCGGAGGTGGCGCGCGGCAGCCGGCTGGTGCAGGTCGGCTACATGCGGCGTTACGACGTGGCGTACCGGGCGTTGAAGAAGGTGCTCGACAGCGGCGCGATCGGCGCGCCGCTGATGATGCACTGCGCGCACCGCAACCCGAGCGTGCCGGCCTTCTACGAGAAGGAAATGGCGATCACCGACACCTCGGTGCACGAGATCGACATGGTCCGGTGGATGTTCGGCGAGGAGATCGCGGCCGTCCGGGTGCTGGTCCCGCGTAAGAGCCGCAACGGCGGCGACCTGCAGGACCCGCTGCTGCTGCTCCTGGAGATGGCCGGCGGCGCGCTGGTCGACGTCGAGATCTCGGTCAACATCCGGTACGGCTACGACATCCGCGGCGAGATCATCGGCGAGGACGGCACGGCCGCGCTGGGCGAGCTCAGCCCGGTCACGGTACGCCGGCTCGGCCAGCTGTCCACGCCGATCGCGGCCGACTGGCGGGAGCGGTTCATCCTCGCGTACGACATCGAGATCCAGGAGTGGATCGATTCGATCGCCGCCGGCGGCCAGCCGCACGGGCCGACGGCCTGGGACGGCTACGCCGCCGCGGTGGTCTCCGACGCGGGCGTCGCGGCGCTGCGGACCGGTGGGCGAGTCGAGATCTCGCTGGCCGAGCAGCCGAAGATCTACCACTCGGTGGGCGCGTAGCCGCTCGCTGGGCGCGTAAGCAGGTGCCCCGGCCGAGTCTTGGCCGGGGCGCCAACCGCGATCGCTCTGGGCTCGCTTGCCTGGCGGATGGCCGACAGGGCGGGCGGGTGAGCCCGCGCGGGGTTACCCTGGTCTATGGCAGCTCACCGGTCGATCGTTCTGAACGGGGATCTCGGCAGCGGCAAAAGCACGGTTTCGAGGCTGTTATCCGAGCGGCTGGGCATCCGCCGGATCAGCGTCGGCGACCTCTATCGCGAGATGGCCCGGCAGCGCGGCCTCACCGCCCTGCAGCTCAACCTGCACGCCGAGCTCGACGACAAGATCGACTTCTACGTCGACCAGCTGCAGAAGGACATCGCCGCGGGCGGCGAGCAGCTCATTGTGGACAGTCGGCTGGCCTGGTTTTTCTTCCGCGACGCCGTCAAGGTGCACATCATCGCCGACCCTCGGGTGGCGGCCGAGCGGGTCCTGTCCCGGCCGGGCGACACGGTGGAAAGCTACGCGTCGGTCGCCGAGGCGATCGCGCGGATCGCGGAGCGCAGCGAGAGCGAACGGGCCCGCTTCCTGAGCCGCTACGGCGCCGACAAGAACAACTGGGCCAACTACGACCTGGTCCTCGACTCGACAAGCGCCTCCCCGGCGGAGATCGCCACGAAAATCGAGGCCGCCTACCACGCTCCGCGGCTCGGCACGACGGTCTACCTGGATCCGCACCGGCTGACGGCCGGCTGGCCAGGTATTCCCGCTGACCTGGCGATCATCGGCGGGCAACGCCGGCTGGAGATCGCGATCCACTGTGGTGAGACCCTGGTCGAGGCGCGAGGAGAGGCCGGCTTGGGCACACCCGCGACCGTCGCCGGCCCGAAGTCGCCGTTCTGATCGACCGACCCGCCGGTCCGCGCTCGATTCCAGGAGTTGGCTGTGAGTGCGGCCTACTCCCTCTTGAAGCGCTTTAAGGGCGAGTATTATCCGATCCGACCTATGTTTCGGAGGGATTCTCGGGTGGAGCATCGGCCCCGGCTGGAAGACGTCGCCGCCCGCGTCGGCGTGTCCATCGCGTCGGTTTCGCTGGTCCTGCGCGGCGCACCCGGGCCGAGCGCCGAAACCCGCCGCCGGGTCCTGGAGGCGGCCGCCGAGCTGGGCTACCGCGCCGACCGCGCCGCCAGCATGCTGGCCCGGCGCCGCAAGCACCTACTCGGCGTGATGCTCGACGTGCGCAACCCGTTCCACGCCGAGCTGGCCGAGGAAATCCACATGGCGGCCGACCGCAAGGGCTACGAGGTGGTGCTCTCCACCCTGACCCGCGGCCGGGACGAGGCCGGCGCGATCGAGACCCTGCTCGATTTCCGCTGCGAGGCGGTGCTGCTGCTCGGCCCCGACGCCACCGGCGCCCAACTGGGCAAGCTCGCCGCTGAGGTCGCGGTCGTGGTGATCGGCCGGCGGGTCACCGATCCGTCGGTCGACGTGGTGCGCCCCGCCGACAACGTGGGCGTCGCCGAGATCCTCGACCATCTGATCGGCCTCGGCCACCGGCGGATCGCCTTCATCGACGGCGGCCGCGGCGTGGTCGCAACCGCCCGGCGCCGCGGCTACCGCGACGCGATGCGCCGGGCCGGCCTCGCCGAGCACATCACCATCATCCCGGGGGACCACACGGAGGAGGGCGGCAGCCGGGCCGGGCGGCTGGTGGTCGGCCTCGGCGAGCGGCCGTCGGCCGTGGTCGCCTCGAACGACCGCGGCGCCGTCGGGGCCCTGGACGCGTTCGTCCGCGCCGGCCTGGAGGTGCCCCGGGACATCTCGATCGTGGGGTACGACGACAGCACGCTGGCCCGGCTGGCGCACATCGACCTGACCACGGTGAACCAGGACGCGGCGGCCCAGGCACAACACGCGGTGGACGCGGCGGTCGAGCGCCTCGACGGCGGCCGCACCGAGCCCGTAGAGATCGTCCTGCGGCCGCGCCTGGTGATCCGGAGCAGCACCGGCCCCGTGGCCGGCACCAGCGATGACCCCTCAGAAGCCCTCGGTGAAGGCGCTCCGAATGCTGTCCCCATACCGGTCATTCGAAAGCGCGCCTAGGTGCGCCCGCCCGAGCTCAAAGTGCCGGCGAGCGTTGGCGTCATCACCGAGGCGCCGGTAGTCGACGGCCAGGTTCAGATGGAGGGAGGGCAGGAGGGCGTTCTTGCCTCCCGGGTTACCTCGCTCGACGGCTCGCTGGTTGGTCACCTCATCCAGGAAGGCGAGCGCTCGCAGGTCCCACGCGAGCTCGTCTTCGGGACTCTCCTGCACATCGGCCAGCGAATGAGCAAGGAAGACCTTGGCGTACGCGTCGTCGCCACTTTCAACATCGGCGACGAGTAGCTCCATGAGCGCCTTCGCTTCCGGCGACCGGCCCTGCTCGCGGAGCGCGATCCCCTCGCGAATAGCCGCGTACGCGGGCGACTCGGGCGGCGCAGTCATGCTGATCCTCTCGTCGGCAAACCTCCATTCTCGGCTACTGGATGGTGATTGTGCGGGACTGGACGCCCCAGTTGTCGGCCTCGGTGCCTGGTAGCCATACGTCTACGATCTGGCCCTGGATCCAGGTGCCGATGTCGGCCGCGTAGCAGTAGCCGTAGCCGTCCACCTTGAAGCGTGTTCCCCACGGGATGTAGCGGGTGTCGACCGCGCAGATGCCCAGTGCCGTGTTGTAGCCGCTCGCCGTCTGGCCGGGGTCGTTGTACGACGTGACCTCGTATTGGTACTGCGTTCCGGCGGGAATCGCGTACGGCTGGACCGCCCCGCTGTCGGCGAGGATGTACGGCTGGGACAGGGCGCCCGTGGAGGCGTCGCTCGCGTCGGAGCGCAGGGCCACCACCGTGTAGTGCGCGTTGCGGCAGGGCGCCGGGTCGGTCACGGACAGCGTCGCCTGGCCCCAGTCGTCGACCCAGCCGACCGACTGGCTGTTGCGCCACACCCGGTAGGCCGCGGCGCCCGTCACCCGGCTGAACGTGATCGTGACGGTCGAGCCGCTGAGCGAGCCGGTCACCGTGGCCGGGGCGGGGAGTCGGCCGCTCAGGCTGATCAGCGGTCCCTGGCTTGCCGAGTTGTGGCTTGGCCCGACGACCCGGGCCGGTGGGGTGACGGTGGACCAGAACGGGCAGGCCGGGAGGCTCGCGCCGGGCCCGGTGCCGCTGGTGGGTGGCGGGGTGGGGCTCGTCGTCGGCGTGGGAGGCGCCGTTGTGGGCGGTGCCGTTGTGGGCGTGGGTGGTGGCGTTGTGGTGCCGCCGCCGGAGCCGGCCGTCAGGGCGAAGTCGTCCGCGTAGTACGTCGGCTGCCCGTACCAGCCGTGCACGAACACCAGCACGCTCGTGGTCGAGGACGACGTGGTGAAGGACGTCGTGAGCTGCTGGAATGCCCCGCCGGTGGCCGCTGTCCAGATGGTCGCGCCGGAGGCACCCACGTACACGTAGCTGCCGTTCACCCACGCCGTCAGCGTGTACGTCGTGTTCGGCGCCACCGGCACGGATTGGGTGCATTGCGCCGTGTCGCTGGCGCTGGGTGTCGCCTTCAGCGCGTACGTTCCGGAATGTGCCGTGCCCGTCGCGGCGCTCGCCGTGCCGCCGCAGGACCACCCGGACAGGCCGGACTCGAAGCCTGGATCACCGATCGGGTTGGTTTCGGCGCTGGCGGGCAGTGCCACCGCGAATATCGTCACGACGGCGGCTGTCACGCACCCAACGCCGATCGCTAGGCCTCTCCATGTACGCATACATCGATAAGAGTCGAACCATCTACGCGATGTCAAGGTTTGTTAACTGTTTCGCGAGTGGGAGGTGAACGGCGACCCGCATCGTTGCGGGGGATCCGTTCGTTAGTGCCGACGTGACCGCTGCGCCGTCCGAGGCAAGATCGATGCTTGGCAATCTTCCGCCGGAGCTGACGAGCTTTGTCGGGCGTCGCGCCGAGGTGACGGCCGCGAAGCGCAGGCTAGCCGAGTCGCGCCTCGTAACGCTGATCGGAGTGGGCGGGGTAGGCAAGACCCGGTTGGCCCTGCGGGTCGCCGCGTCGCTCCGGCGGGAGTTTCCGGACGGGGTCTGGCTGGTCGAGCTGGATCGTTTGCAGGACGAGTCGCTGCTGGCGCAGAGTGTCGCGATGGCCCTGGGGCTGCGCGAATCTCGCGGCGGCTCGTCGACGGGCCTGCTCGCGGATCACCTGGCCGATCGGCGGCTGCTGCTCGTGCTGGACAACTGCGAGCACCTCATCGAGGCGGTCGCGAAGCTGACCGAGGTGCTGCTGCGGGCCGGGCCGCAGCTGCGGATCCTGGCCACGAGCCGGGAACGGCTGGGTATCGACGGCGAGACTCCGCAGGCCGTGCCGCCGCTGCTGACACCGGATCCCGGGCGGCCCGGCCGGCCCGGGGAGGCGGCGTTCTACGAGGCGGTGGCGTTGTTTGTGGATCGGGCGCGGGCCGTGCTGCCCGGCTTCGAACTGACCGAGGGCAACCTGGCCGCCGTGGTCCAAATCTGCCACCGGCTGGACGGCCTGTCGTTGGCGATCGAGTTGGCCGCCGCCCGGCTGCGCGTGTTGTCCCCCGAGCAGGTCAACGCCCGGCTCGGTGACCGCCTGGCGTTGCTGACCGGGGGCAGCCGGGTCGAGGCGACCCGCCAGCAGACCCTGCGCGCCTGCGTCGGCTGGAGCTTCGATTTGTGTACGCCGTCCGAGCAGCGGCTGTGGGCACGATTGTCGGCGTTCGTCGGCGGGTTCGAGCAGGACGCGGTCGAGGGTGTCTGCACCGGGGCCGACCTGGCCGGGGCGGACCTGCCGGAGTTGCTGGCCGCGCTGGTCACCAAGTCGGTCCTGGTCGGCGAGGAACACGGCGGCGTCTCGCGGTATCGGATGCTGGAGAACATTCGGCTCTACGGAACCGAGCGCCTGCGCGCCGCCGGCGCCGAACCCGGGCTGCGCCGCCGGCATCGAGACTTCTACGAACGTCTGGTCATGCAGGCCGAGGCCGACTGGATCGGCCCGCGGCAGGTGGAACTGCTGGACCGGCTGGAACGAGAGCAACCCAACATCCGGGCGGCGCTGGAGTTCAGCCTGACCGAGCCGGGCGAGACGCCGTCGGCCCTGCGGATGTGCGGAGCCCTGCATTCGTACTGGGTTGTCCGGGGTCTGACCACCGAGGGCCGCCGCTGGCTTGACCGGGCCCTGACCGGCTCGGCCGAGGCCTCGGTGGAACGCGTCGAGGCGATGTACACCGCCACCGTGTTTGCCTCGTTGCAGGGCGACGTCGCCACCGCGGCCGCGCTCGCCCGGGACGGCGACGAGGTTGCCGCCCAACTCACCGACGCGCGCAGCCAGGCGATCGCCACCCTCGCCAAAGGTGCCCCGCCGACGCACAGTGGCGACCCGGCCAGCGCCGTGCCGTACCTCGAAGCGGCTCTTGGGGTGTTCCGCGCCGAGGACGACGTCTACTGGACGGTCATGGCGCTGGCCGGGCTGGCGATGGTCAAGGCGTTCATCGGGGATCCGGACGGCGCCGCCGCCACCTACGAGTCGCTGCTGTCCATCACCCAGGCCCGTGGCGAGGTCCGGCTGCAAGGATTTTCCCTGTGGGCGCTGGGGGTGGGGCTGTGGAAACGGGGTGAGCCGGTGAAGGCCGCCGCCCGGCTGAAACAAAGCCTGCGGCTCAGGAGCCGGATGAAAGACACCTTCGGTACGGCGCTGTGCCTGGATGCTCTCGCCTGGATCGCCGCGGACCGTGGCCAGGCCCGGCGTGCGGCGATCCTCCTCGGTGTCGTCGCGACGCTCTCGCGGAACATGGGCTCACCCGTCGCTACCTACCCGGATCTGCTCGCATTTCACGAGCAATGCGAGCGGAAAGCGCGCGAGGCGCTGGGGGAGCAGGCCTTGCGGGCAGCCCTCGAGCAGGGCGCGGAACTAACCCTCGACGACGCGATCGGGTACGCCCTGAAGGACCGCACCGCCGAGCCGGCTCCGGCTACCGGAGCCGGCTCTCCGGGCACCGCCGGCATCGGCAACGTGCTGACCCGGCGCGAATGGCAGATCTGTGAGCTGGTCGCCGATGGGCTGACGAACAAGGAGGTGGCCGCCCGGCTCTGCATCTCCCAGCGGACCGCCGAGTCCCACGTCCAGAACGTGCTGAACAAGCTCGGGTTCACCGGCCGCGAGCACATCTCGGCATGGGTAGTCGCGCACCGGCGTGACGCGGACCGCTGACGCATTTCAGGCGGGGGCGTCGACCGGAAGCCGGGCACGGTCGCGGTCACGCAGCGCGAGCGCCGCGACCGCGACGCCGACCAGCGCCATGCCCATCAAGTACCAGGCCGGCGCGAACGGGTTGCCGGTCCGAGCGATCAACCAGGTCGACACGTACGGGGCGGTGCTGCCGAACAGCGTCACGGTGACGTTGTGGCCGAACCCGGCCGCGGTGTAGCGGACCTCCACCGGGAACTGTGAGGCGCTCAACGTCGCGCCGAACGTGGCGGCAATGCCCAGGCACACCGCCAACGGCACCTCACCGGCGATCGCCGCCGCCACGCTGCCGTGCTGGAGGATCAGGAAACCGGGAAGCACTGTCAGGGCGATGCCGGTCGCGGCCGCGATCGCCACCCGACGCGGCGGGACGCGGTCCACTAGGTAGCCGCCGGCCAGCGCGCCCACGGCGAGCGAGATGACCGCGGCGAGGCTCACCCCGAACGCGTCGGCGGAATCCAGGCCCACCACCCGGATGAGATAGCTGGCCAGGTAGCCGTGCAGGAGGTAGCCGCCCAAGCCCACCATCGCGAACCAGGCCCCGTAGATCAGCATGCCCCGCTTGGCGGTGCGCAGCGCGGCGCCCAGCGGAAAGGCCAGGCGCTTGTCGGCGACGGCGTGGAAAGCCGGGCTGTCCGGGACCCGTAGCCGCAGATACAGCCCGACGACTCCAAGCGGCGCGGCGGCGAAGAACGGCAGCCGCCAACCCCACGCGGCCAGGTCGGCCTCGCCGAGGCTCCGCGCCAGCAGCAAACTGGTGGTTGCCGCGGCGGAGATGCCGAGGTAGCCGGCGACCTGGTTGGCCGAGACCCAGCGCCCGGACCGGCCGGCGGAGGCGTGCTCCAGGATGAGGATGTTGGCGCCGACATATTCGCCGCCGACCGAGAACCCCTGCATCAACCGGCAGACCAGCAACAACGCGGGCGCCCACGCCCCGATGACGGAATAGGTGGGTAGCAGCCCGAGCGCCAGCGTGGCGGCCGCCATCAGCAGAACCGACGCCACCAGGGCCGCCCGCCGCCCCAGGCGGTCGCCGATGTGACCGAAGACGACCCCGCCCAACGGCCGGACCGCGAAGCCGACGGCGAAGATCGCGAACGTGCTCAGCAGTGCGGCCGTCGGATCGGACTCGGGGAAGAACCGCTGGGCGAGGATGCTGGCGAAGTACCCGTACAGGAGCGAGTCGTAGCCCTGGATCAGGGTGCCGATGCTTGCGGCGATCAGCGTCCGCCGGGACCCGACGGCCGATGTTGCCAGCGGTGTTTGGCCCATTGTTGGAGGATGGCAGTCGGCCACGGCGGCCGGAAGGTAGTCACCCGTTTCGGTGACTCGATGACTACGGTGCGCGTTCGG
>Ga0307512_10004173_pt1 | contig 16023 bp, 15 predicted proteins | sample 14_EM_MG_FD_200267 | JGI IMG/M metagenome (GOLD analysis project Ga0307512, IMG submission 200267) | Populus trichocarpa ectomycorrhiza microbial communities from riparian zone in the Pacific Northwest, United States - 14_EM | ecosystem: Host-associated > Plants > Roots > Unclassified | place... | reverse complement strand
AATTGACTCGCACACGAAATTCTCTAAGTCCCAGTTTCTCATGATGATTTCCCCCATCTCCTCTGATCTCTCTCTTTCTTGTGCTCAACTCTACCATCACCTAAGAACACGAAGTTAAGTCATCCCTTTCTATCTCTCCATGCAATGAACATGAGTTAACGCCGGGTGCAGCATACACCGAGTACTGCATACACCGAGTACTGGATCATCCCAAGATCAACTGTCTCCCGCCACCAGCCAGCTCTCATCTCTCGGCGGACCTTATTGTACTCAACTCTCTACATTCCCACGATTACGCGTTAACCAATGAATAGAGTCTCAGCTGCCGTCGCACCTCCCTTCCGATCTACCGCCTCCAAATCGACTACCTGCAAGTACTCCTCCAATCTCGATCGATCATGGCCTCCAAGTGTATCTCCAAACACGCAGGATTACGGCCTTCAAGTTCGCAAGTTCACGGACTCCAAGTGCATATCTCCAAACTCGCTCGATCGCGGCCTCAAAGTGCATCTCCAAACTCGCCCGATCACGGCCTAAAAGTGCATCTCCAAACTCGCTCGATCACGCCCTCAAAGTGCATCTCTCAACTCGCTCGATCACGGCCTCCAAGTACATCGCTAATGATCGACGGCGGGTGTACGGAGATACAGGGGTAACGGAGGTGGACTGAGCGACGGGGAGTACATATTCGGGAGACCCCGGGGTAGATAGACATCATATCATTTTCATTTCATCTGGAACCACGCAATTGCGTGGATTCTCACGGCCGAGTAGTATCATATCTTCTCACTTTCTTCCTAGGCTCCTTGAGCTAGAACCTCCGATTATGCTCGACTACCATCTGTGGCCAGATTGACCGTATGTATATATATAGAGATACTTAAATAATGCATGCCATATTATGAGGTAGCGAATCTTGTCACTGTAACGAAGACAAATATGACAGACGAAATGCCTTGTTCTTATGGAACCCTGCGTGTGGCTTCCGGACCGATTTACATTTTGCTAATGTATCCAATGAACCCATTCCGACGTATGGTCACAGTTGGCCACAACGCCACGCTGGTCATTTACAATAGGATACCGACAGAGCGAGAAGAAACGGCGGAACCGCGATCGGAGGGCGATAGGGAACGCGACGCGTCATATTGGCGCCGGGCGCGGAGTAGTCTGCCACCGGGGTGTCTCTGACGGCTCTGACGGAGCGCGTCCACTCTGACGGAGCCATTCCGCCCGGACGGAAATGTTTTTTATCGATGTTACAGTCGGGTTACTCTGTCATGTCGCGTCACTCTCTTCCCATACTCCTCAAGCCAGAATCGCTGTTGCTCACGAATGTCCTTTGGATGCCGTGCAAGGTGCAGTTCGAGAGTTGGCATATTGTTGCTGCATACGTCTACATAGTCGTTGTATCTCACGACGATACGACAAATCTTGATATTGTGATATCTCGTTCTTGTGCTTGGATACGACCCCCATCATCTGTCGTTAGCATCTCCATGTTAGCTATGTCTGTTCCTAATCTCGTTAGCCATGTCTGCATTGGAGTGTGATTTGGCAGAGTAGTGATGCGCAGGGGTCCCGGCTTGACTGGATCAGATGGTTTGTCGCAATAGACCACCCTCATTGTCCAGTTTCTCCCGTTGTGTCTCGGCGAGCCGGTACTAGTCATTCGAGCACCATCACTGTGTCACTCTTCTGCCGCAACTATTGCCGCAGATCCTGCTCGCGCATTCTGCATCCTGGGGTTTCTCTCACCCCGGTGATCACTTCCAGCGATGCTTCCAGCAACCCTTGACATTCGCCATGCCATGTGGCCAATGCCTCGAGCACTTCTTCACTAGCTCAGAGATGATCGAATCCGGTGGCGGGACTGATGTTTGTTTTGTCACTCACCGCGTTCCGGCAGAAGACTTGCGCGATCTGTGTTTGAAATCTTGGCCTGTTGCAATCCATTTCGCATTCATAGCGCTGTGAATTGACCTTTGTTCTAGTTGATTCCCGGGTTTCTTGCCATGGCAAGCCCATGACTAGGTCTTATACCTACATTGGGATGACGATCTACAACCTGCAATTAGTCAACTGGTTTAAGCTATTCAAAATACCAAATGAAGAGACTTGCCTTTCGGCTCTGTTTTACCGACATCCTCACCAGGCTTGGGTCAAGGTAAATGCTAGTTCGTATGGTGGCTTGAGTTTCCTAAGTAGGCTTGGCGATATAATGATGCTCATTGCACCGCGGTCGATTAGCGCTTAGACTCGCTGCATGTTGCCGTGTAAATTTCATTCAAGGACTTCATGGATGATATGCGCCGGATCAGGTCACTGTGTGACACATAGATATTAGCTTCACGTCAGTGCCCGACCTTCCAGAGTGACTCTTGGTTTTAAGGCGATTCGGTGCGGTTGTATCCCATCCAAGGTTGCAAATACCGTATAGTGGTCTCCGCTGCTGCAGTGAGTGCATTGCCAGTTGGCCTTTCGGCTTTTGTAGACTTGCTTTGAAAGTCATGGCGCTGTATATAGTTGGCAAGGCTGCCTCCACTTGGCTTATTGGACTTGACAAATTTTGAATTACCAGTGCCGGAATTATTGGAATTGCCAGAAGTGTTTTCCGCAGGTGCGGAGATGGATGGTGGAAAATTATGTTTCTTATCGCCACCTTGCTGGTACTCCTGCATGCCTTTTGTCGCTGAATTTGAGCCTCCTAGCTCTATTTCCGTACATCTTTTGAAGTCTGTTCGTGAGGAGTTTAGAACACTCTGAACACACTTCCTTCGCCTCTGGCCAACTCGGATGGGTCCGTATTTTCAGGCTGTCGCTGAGACTGATCTGGGTGGTTATTCCAGGTGTCAAGACAGGAGACTCTGTACTTGACTTGATCGGCATCACCTGTTGGCAATAGATGCTTATGAGAAGCAAAGATTAATCTGAATGTTGTGAGGAACTTATCCAGCTATTTCACTTCACCGCAGTACTGTGAGGGGTCAACCATCCTGAGCATTGTGGACTGATTTCCGGGATTCTCTGGTCGGTCGGTGGCTCGGTTGTGGTCTAGTCCAGAAGTCAATCTGGTTCTCTCCTTCTTCCATTGGGCTTGTTTTCGAATAGGAGTTTCAGTAGCATCCGATTGTGCTGCAGCATCTCCTGTTGGTCGTCCTCAGTGATCTTTAACAAGTTGTCGTCTTGGCCGCGATTATCCTCAGTTTTTGAGAGGGTTGATTCAACATCTTCTTCATTGTCAGGATCGCGGGCTTCCTTGTGAACTTGAGTCTCGATGGAATTTTGGAATTTTTAGACTTGCAGGAAGTGTTGTCCGCAGGTTCAGAGATGAATTGTCGGAAGTTGCATTTCAGATCGACACCATTCTGAGACTCTCCCAATTGCCTTTGGTGTTTTCGCTGTCCTCCAGGCTTCTACGGTGCGAGAGTTGTAGGTGTACACGACTATTGAAGTCAATGCACTTTGCCCAAATTGATGGAATGTGGTCGCAAGTGTGCCAACTCGCAATTGTCTCTGCACCTCGCCTTTGGTTCTCAGTATTACCAATTCAGTTGTGCCATCCCGCCGGTGATGGTAGGTCCTTGGACTGATGATCGCGCTCAATTGACTTGAGGAAATGGTATTCGATTGCTGTTGTTGGTCGTGTCGAATGTTTCAATCCCGATAATCGTCATCATTGTGGCGATGTGTCTCGTCCATTGTAGCTTCCCTGGCTGGTGGTTGCACTCACTTGACTAGGAGGAATGAGGTTCGACTCAACATCTCAATCAGTTTCAGTTTCTCTCATTGGCTGGATCGAATTGTCGCGGCCTCTAGTCATGATAATTGTCGTCATCGCCGGTGACACCCATTATGCGCCAATTGGTCTCTGAACTCAACCCAGGCGCCTTTAGTCAGCTCAACTGAATGATAAACTGATCAAAGCGCCATGCTCTGTATCAATCATGCTTCGATATGTCATTTGAATGCAGTGATCTCAATTGTTGACATTGTGATGTGGCGCATCAGTGAAGGGGTGAAACCGGTAAATCCTGTCAGCGAAACATGTCTGTTTACTGAATCAGCGATAATAGTGTAAGGGCACCTATGCCAGCACTCGGCCATATAAGCATACGTATGGTAATTATGGTATACGGTTGCAAATGTGGACTCGAGTGATAGTAAATAGGTGTATATGTAGGATGATCGCTACAGGTCTAAGTCTCGTGGCGAGCCAACTATATAGAATGGCCATTACCCAGCCATGGGTCACGTGCCGCCGTTACACATACAAAGAAAACACACTCTCTATTTTTCCCAACTATTTGGTCTCACTCGCGATCTCATGGATCCACACAATTGCGTGAGATCCTCAACGCCGGGTAGTATACTATCTGCTTACATGATTCCTAGACTCATCGAACCCAAACCGCTCTTACTCGTTAATTCCCTGTGGATGTTGCGAGAGGTGCGGTGGAGTGTTGATGGTGGGCTCTCTCCCTTCTAACTCCAGTGTTTCAACCACACAGCCTCCAAATGCTACAACTGTAAAAGTTCTCTCGATGGGCATGGCCTCCTCCAATCATGCTAGAGTACGCTGCGGCCCTATTGACTGTATGTATATATAGAGAGAGACTTACATACTGCATGCCATATAATGATGTAGCGAATCATGTGACTGTAACAAAGATGAATATGATAAGACGAAATGCCTGATGGTTAGGTGAAACCCACTGCTGTGAGGATACGGCATCATGTCTCCGGCAAAGCTGCGAAGCAATCTCGGCTGCTCTCGAATTATTTCACCGAGCTGCGCACCCGTCTCAGCTTCTCCTGAAGTCTCCCGCAGAGCTGCGCAGAGGTTTCAGGAGCTCATAATTTTGACTATCCTAGATGGAGCATCCTGAATGCACCTCCATATCTGCAGGTGCTTTCAGGAGCACCTAAGACTGCTCTTGCAGAGTCTGGGAGCACTTGGCTTATCTCCAGGAGGGTCTGGGAGCGTCTGGAAGTTCCTAGAAGCACTGCTGAGGTCGCGCTGAGTGTCTGGGAGGATTGCGTGTGGCTTCATGACCGAATTACATTCTGCTGATGTAGTAGCATCCTGAATGCACCTTCATAACAGCAGGTGCTTTCAGGAGCACCTAAGAATGCTCTTTAAGAGTCTCAGAGCACATTGCTTAGCTCCAGGGGGGTCAGGGAGAGGCCAGATGTGATTAGAAGCACTGGTGAGGTTGCCTGGAGTGGCTGGGAAAATTGCATGTTGCTTCCGGACCAATTTACATTTTGCTGATGTGAATTGTCGTAACCATCACCTGTGTCACCACCTTAGTCTGCAATGAACCTTCCTGGAGGATGAAGTCAAGGATTTGATAACTGCAGATTCAGAACAATGAACAGTGATCCAGCCTGAAGTGATGCGGAGAGTGTACCGGCTACCATATCCGACCACATCAATAGGCTGAATTGGAATTGTGACCTGGATTGTCTAACCGAGAGCAACAATAACTGGGAGGGTATTGATCAATCTGATGTACAGTGACACAATGGCTTCTAGGATCAGGAAAGCCTTAAGCAGTAGGAAGTGAGTGCTGCACCAAATGATTATGGATGCGTTCTGCAAATATGGCAGTCTAAGAGATATGCTGAGGATGTGTTGGTGACTGTCAATGAAATGGAAACAAGCAGCAATGAAGGAAAAGAGAAAATGTAGGACAGAGTGGGTCAATGTGTGTCCTCTAGGTTCTATATATTGCATGACTGAGAATGCCACTTATAGATACATTATAGGAAAATTGTAGGCAGTCACAGGTGAATATTGGGTGATTTACAGAACTATGGTGTGCAAAATGAGTCATTCAGCAGGATACTTAAAGTGTAATAGAATAGGATCAAGCTGTGCAATAGTAGTGCTTGGATCAGCTTGGCCAACGGGCCGTGTCACAATGAGGCAGGTATGCTACCGATTGGTTTGAATACATCTGCATATGGTAATTTATTGCCGCATATAATGATTGAACAATACTTCAAAATGTGCCTCAACAGAGTAGTAATATTTTCATTTCTAGTCTGTGTGCGAATTTAGAAGTGACTTGATATCGGTTATGCATAACTAGCTGATTCGCAGCCTTCATCGGCTGAAGGAAATAGAATGCATTCACAGACCCATTCAGAAAATCAGCGTCAACTGACTGTCAACAATGGTTGGTCTTGAAATTGAGGTATTTGTTGATTGATTTGGTTGCTATTATGCATAACTAACCGATTAGTAGCCGTAAAAGACAAAGCAGACAGCAACATGGACCGTACCGCATTCAGGAAATGAATGTCAACTGAGTGTGAAGGTTATTTGATCCTGCCAGTAATTTAATTGAAACTTGATTTGTCACTGTTATGTATAACCAACCTAATAGTACCCTCTTCAGGCCAAGGAGAAACTGTGACAGTCACTGCTCCATTCTGATGATTAGCATCAATGAAGCATCAAAGATTTTTGATGTTGTATGTATGGTAATTGGAAATGCATTTGGTTGCTCCTATGCATAACCAACATATTGGCAGCCTTCATAGGCAAAAGAGAATGAGACTTGGTCACTGCCACATGATAGATCAAGTCTTTGTAGAGTACATCAACTTGTGGCTGTGGATTAGGGCTGGCTGCTACTATATAGGCTACATGTCATCTTCGACTTAGACTCAGTCAATCAATTGCCTCAACAGGCTTGGTACAACAGGTTATGAGCCCGGATTGGACCACGATCCGGACAACATTTTCCAAAGTTATCATGTCAAGATAACAGTCCAATCCCAAAGCTTCATATGAGCGAGGCCACACGGTCCCGGATGGGTTGCAAACGCATCCAGGATCACAACAACCTACAGAATCAGGACAACGATACAACATTGCAAACAGTGCTTCCTCTGTACGATATCTCACACAACCATGTAGAGGAATGCGATGGTTGTCAGGGCCGCGATGGCTATAATGGCTGCGGTGGCTGCAGAGCTGAGTTCAACGCATATACAAGATAACAGTAATGGAACGATATATTGTCATGATCTGTTCGGGCCGAGTACGCAGAGCAGTGTGGCGGGAGTGTGGGGCACCATCGTGTCAACATTGTCGGAGGACATCTTGTCAACACCGTCCAAAGACATCATGTCAATATCCTCGGAGGAGCTCGGGTCAACGCCCTCGGAGGAACCCGGATTGACACTGTACGGTGAGTTCGGGTCAACATCAACACCCTAGGATGAGTTTGGATCATCATCGGAATGTGTTCGACAGGATTCAGTAATAGGTCTACCGGTGGCAAAGCCAAGATGAGGCATCAACATACAGTGTATTATTTACATAGTCTATGAGAACTGGGCGGGTAATCGAACGTGGATACTTGGGAGATGTCGGCAAACACACCTGAAGCCCCCGGCTAGCATGAAGGTTGGTCCGCGACAGGCTGCAGGGTACGTGATTTGGGTAACCCATGAGACCGGCGGCGGCAATTGTGGCCATGAATCCATACATGCAGTAAACTCCTCTACTGTGAGGCCAAGGAAGCTGTGTTAGCTGTACAGTGTGTACCATCACCCTAAACCGTCCGTGACAACAACCCCACCTCCGCCCGGGAGGTTGCATATGGGGATCCACGATCTATGGGAATGAGCTTTCTAGGGCTAGCTGAGGAGGAAGAGTGACCTACATAGGACAGTCTCCAATTGGAATTCCAGCTATGGGGATGTATCTCCAAATTCGACACCGACACCGACACATCCACAGGTACCCCAGCATCAGGAACTGTAAAAGCGTTTGTGATCAACCCTTCCACTTTGTATGTCGAGCGGAAGTCAACATCGGCATGTAGAAGGGTCTCCAATTTCGATATCGGAAGTCCGCCACCTTACAACTGAGTACGTGCACTTGGGTTGAAAAATTGATGACGATCAACACTACTACTTTGTTTGTCAAGTAGATGTTTACCACGCCGTGGAGAAGCGTTTTCAATGTTGACGCACCACAGTTCACCAGATTATACCAATTTTGACAACGACACCGACACATACTTCATCTCACGACTATTGGCTACGGAACTGGGTATGATCAACACTTGCACATTGCTCGCCAAGTGGAACCCATCATCACCAAGCACAACCATCTCCAATTTCGAATTCAACATGACACACCTTCGCATACGTACGTTCATATGTACCACCATACACCAGGTTATGAGCACTTGTGTTTGAGGAGAAACTTACAATGTTCTACTTTGTCTGTCGAGTGGAAGTCACCGTGGCCCCCAAGATGTGTCTCCAATTTCCACATCTACACTGAGACCGACAAGCACAAACCATGATTGAGACGCAGTGGCCATGCGCAGGGATCAACGGCGCTCCAGCTGCCGTCACCATACAACAGCACTGTATCTCACCTTAGGAGGAGTGGTTGACTGGAAGTCAAGACTGTTGAAGCCGACAGCACAATGGACTCCCGAGATTAGCAATAGGCCCGTTATTGACGCCTTCAATGGCATGAGTGGTCGTTCGGGAGGAGCTCTGGGCATGGCATGGTTTGGCTTCTGTCTTCTGTCTCCTGTTTTTTGTTTGTTTTGTGTCAGTTTGGCTATGGTTTAGTGTTTGACGGACGTGAAAACACCCTGGAGGAGGGTGCGACCGAGTCTTTGTAGAGTCTGTCATCATGTGGATTTGGGTTAGGCCCGGCAGGTACTATATTGGCTAGGTGTCATCTTAGACTTAGACTCAATCAATCAATTCTCTCGACAGATTGGTCACAACCACAGATTCTGAAAATGTATGTCAGCCTAGCGTCAACCATTTTCAGCTTTGCGTGTTGGGTATTCTAAGCGGCAACTGGATGTAGACATCCATAAATGAGGTATCGGCTGCCATTAGTGGCCGATAGAGAGTTACTTGCTCCCTGCCCCAGCCTGAAAATGAGTGTCACCAGAGCGGCAACAATTTTTGGTCTTGCAACTTGGGTAATCTAAATGTCACTTGGTGGCAGTGATTCATATACACAGTGGTAGCGGCCTGTTCTAGCAAACCAGTGCATGATACTTTCGTTACTCAGCCATGAAAGTGAGCATCAACAGAGTGTAGTGTTAGCAACGGTTCCGGACCGTCACTTCCTGTCTGGATCCGGGTCAGAACCAAACTGTTGCCATATTGGCGGTCTGGGTTGTCAATACACCCGAAGCGTCAATTCGGGTCCGGTTAGATGCAAATCACCCACCCTGTCTGAATTGGGCAGGTTGTCAACGGGTCCCGCACAGGGTCCGTCTGTAGATTTATATGACGTTCCAATTTTTGTAGCTGGATAAGTGAATATTATCAAAATTGGGCATTCGACAGCCAATAATCTCTTTTTGGATGTTTTGCAATCTGTGACATTGAATATTTTGGTATACATGTTTTTCCTTTTATACATTGCATTTTCGGCTATAGAGGAAGTCAATTGTTCACTTATGAGCTTCTTTATCCACACAAAGCCTTCATTACACAATATGCAAGACCAAATATTGGTGACGCTCCGTTGATGCTCAGTTGAATGATGAGGTAACCTATGTGTCTTACAATGTTTTAAATGAAATGGCAGCCACGACACCATCTGTGAATTCTTACCACATTCCGACACTTTGATTACCCAAGATCCAACCTCAAACATCGTTGACACTCCATTGACACTCAGTTTCAGGATGAGACAGCAAGCATGTCGGGATTAATTTTACCATGAATGGCAGCCAATACCTCGTTTATGAATGAATGCAACTAGTGTTAGCAATGGGTCCATATTCCCGGTTCGGTTCTGGGTCCGGTTCCAACCCGACACTGAACCGTTGCAACGGGTTTCCACACAAAACCCGGCATTTCAACATCACAACTTTGCCTCCAATTAAGTATTTGAGTTCTGATCATATCATGATGTGATCAATACGTAGATTGTGCAGTTCAAGCCGCTCAGTCACCTCCCGATCCCAGATATGTGATCCAACCAATATATGTTGAGTCGCTATCGAAAACACCTTTATTTCGCTGAAATTTGCGCATTTCTCACAGTCACTCAACGAATATCAGTCAGATCGCAAATTGGAACCCGCCAGGTGAAAGAGCAGCCAGAACTGCAAAATGTATGTACTGATCACCTCACGATACGATGAGAACTCAGATACTCAATTGGAGCCAAAGTTGTAGGAACCGTAAAATGGAACCGTGGACCGGTTCGAACCCGTCCCCAAACCTGGTGGGTACCCCAGGATTCCTGGTAATAACCCGCACTCGACAGTTCGGTCCACTGCCAAACTCGGGCCGCAGCCGGGTAACCCGGAACCGTTGCTAACACTAGCTGCAACCAATCACCACTGAGGTTACACAAGATGCAAGGCCAAAAATCTTTGACGCTCCGTTGATGCTCATTTTCAGAACGGGGCAGTGATTGTATCTTGTACTTTTTTGCAAAGAAAGGTTGCCAGTATGATGGTTATGGATAGCAGCGACCACGTCACCTTACAATTACTGTACTTACAAGACTAAAAATTGTTGACGCTCCATTGACGCTCATTTTAATGTACCACGTAGTCAAGATCTGCTGCTGTTAATAATTGCAATCATAAATATTTGAACTTTGTGGAAGCCTTTCAGCATGGTCAGGATTTGACTGTATGGCATAGCCGAGCCGAGTATAATTCCAGCACTAGTCGCTCTCATCCGGTTTAAAATCATATATCTTGCCATATGATGCATACTGTCAACTATAGCTTTATGTATTGACCAATATTCTCACGCGACCGGTCAATATTCATCCCTATTACATCTCTGAATAAATTGCTCGGTCAAATTACATAATGAACTTGGTGAAAATACATTGACGCATTCTGTCCTACTTTTTCCTAATCCCTGTATTCCTTCTTGTTTCCATTATATTGACCATCATCAACATCTTCTCAACATTCTTCTTTGATCGTTGTATAGGCCGAATCAATCCAGGAAAATTTGGTGCGGCACTCACATTGCGCTGCTCCCTGGTTTCTGAATCCTCAATAGCGTTGTACAGTTCAATATCTACTTCATCGTCTGCCTTGCAATCATCTTCACTGTCGTTTGGATTATCCAAGTCCCCATTCCAGTCAAGCCAATTTTTGGTGTCTGGAATCATAAGAGGTGAGCTATCATCATCACTTCCGGCAGGATGGCAGTCGATTCGTTTGATTCGGCAGACATTCAATACTTGCGTTCGTCCTCCAGGGAAGACCTCTGCGGACAAAGCTGGTGGCACAGGTGATTTTTCGGACGATCTAAATGCCACCGCACCATCATGTTGAAAGTTTGACCAGGATGCTTTGACCATCTCTTCCATGTCCAAAATGTATCCCACTGATGTCATTTGTTCATTTTGAGCGCGAGATTGATTCTGTGTAGCTCGTAGGTTTTGGCTACCCTGCCACATCTCCAAACAGTTGTGGACCTTGGCCATTCAATGCAACTTCTTTTCCTCCACCGCTCTCTTCATCTCAATGTCGTTATCATGGCTGTTCCGAATCCAATGCTGCGTCATCGCCAGCCAGTAATCCATCATTGGCTCGGGTGAACTGCCTTACTACAACTTAGTCTTGAAGAGTCCCACCTGTGGTTTTGGACTGCGTCCGCTCGATCACATCTCGCCCATGGGAAAAACTGGCCTCCACTCCGACATCGTGAGGTACGATAGAGATTATGTCGCGAACCACATTGAGATTATCGGCGTACTTTGAGTGCGTTTCATCTTGCTTCCGCCACCAGTCGGTGATATCCGGTAACCAAAATGTTCTACCAATCTCCACTGTGTCGGGGTGCTAATCATCAAGATTGGGATTAATTTGCCCCCTGTACTGTGGTAATTCGGAAGGTGAATGCAAATAGAGCCTAGCGGCTGTCAATAAGCGTGCGGCACGATCGCTTAGTCCAGGTGTCATTTCGGCCACATTGTTAGGCATTAGGTATTCTTCATCATCGCTGGACAAATCATATGGATCATGAGCAAATTGACCAGATTCAAAAGCCATTGCGGAGAAGATGTGATTCTTGTTCTGTATGATTTCGGATTTAGTGACCGGCAAACATCTGTGTTTGGCGCAGTATTTGTCCTCCACATACATCAGGAAGGCCTCATGGTGTTGGGTAGTAAAAGATATCTCGTCTGCAGGATTGATATCGATTCACTTGTCCCACTTCACCAATGATCGCAGCTTCCGGAAACAATCAAGAATGTGTGCCAATAGGAGAAGCATACCGGTGGTTGGAGTAACTTCAGCATAATATTTGGCCAACGTTTGCCGCGCGAACTACACCGTGAAGAATGAATCTTCCTTCCACGGTGTCTTTTTCTTGGCCAAAGCTCGCATCATGCCATCCATGTGATCAAACATGTCATTGAAGACAGTAATGACGTGATGCAGAGTTAAGATATGCCGTTTCGGCATCCATAGGGTTCAGTACCAGAATGGCCGTGAAACCTCCCTGACATATTTGATTATAGTCCACTCATCTTGTGTGGTGTACAGTGTCCGGTAATCGCTGCATTTGGGGTTTCTAAGCCACTCACTGGTAAATTGACCTAATCGGTAGGCACACTCGAGCAGCTCCAGTGTCGAGTTCCAACGTGTCGTCACACCAATAATGCGTAGTACTGCAATCCGGGCTTTGGCTTTTTGACAGTCAATGAACACGTTTCGACGACCAGGTGTCAGCGTAATCAATCCAGAAGGCATTCTCTGCAATATGAGGGTCAGTTTCAGCACTTTCAAAATATTTTGAAATACATACTTTCTCAATTATCTTTGCTAAACCTGGTTACATGGCTGACACCTTGTTGATTCTAGCATTGCCCTCTTTTCGAAGTCTTTGACTCTTCCCAATATCATTGATTTCATTCTCTCCAAATTGCTGATCCCACTCATGGGCTACCCAAGACTTGGTGCAGCCTTTTACACGTAGAGTGCTCATGAATGCACCGAAAGCAAGATGAATGACGTGCGCCGTGCATGGTATGTGGTTCCTCAATGCGGGCCACTCGATTCCGGCGGCCTCAAGGGTAGTTTGTAGTTTGCGACTCATGGAGGAATTTGAGGAAGCGTTATCGGTTGAATTTCCGAGCAAACAGTCGTCAGTCAGCTCAGAACAGTGAAAGACTTCCTTCAAATATCCAGCTAGCCGTGCTCACGTATGCTGACCCTTCACCTGTCATCCTCAATGAGCATACGAAATTGAAAAGAAATGGGCAATCAACCTCTTCGAACGCCAGTTGTACTTCTCACAAAGTCCAATGTTCATCCCTATAATCGGCAATGACTGATGTTATTCCTAATTTGTTTGTAGATGTCCATCCCTCTAAAGGTAAACTAACTTTGTTTCTTGACGGCAGTTGCTTCTTAATTGCATCCACTGGCAGTGGGTATTCCCTCCAGCAGGTATTACTCAGAGTGCTAGCTGACAGTAACACCAGATTGCTTTGTAATGCGTTGTATGACCATTGTAACTTGAGGTTAGATATTGTAACGGGCGGGGTCGGGCGCAGGTGATATGGATGTTGCAGGACTGAACTCGAAGTGCGTATCGAGGGACAAGAATCAGAATATCTTTCAAAGTCGTGCTATTGCTTGCTATACAAGAGAACGAGTAAAGAGAGAAGAAAAGGAAATCCTCCAACACTATCAGCACTCTCTTTATATACAATTCATCTGCCACCCTCGAACCATTCTTCATGCTCCGATGTACCATCCGAATCTCATCCCATGATCTTACACACCACTCCGTTATTCCTTATCGTAACAACCACGCCACCTCTCCTGACGTCGCAACACCTCAGCTCACTTCTTTATCTATACTAGATTATACCGCCACCATCTTCGCCGCTTCCTCCGCGTCTTCCAACGTCTCCGCCTTTCCGCAACACAATTCCTTCCACACCTTCCGTATCTTTCTTCTATATTTCCCAAGTACCTTCGTACCCTATTGCGCCGTGACAGATATCGCTTTCCATGTAATATGAGCCAAAACAAAACCTCACATGAGGTAGCAATTCCAGGTGTCTTGGTGAAATTCGGCTTTTTGAAAGTCCTCTTCTGCCAGTTTAGGGCGTTTTGTCTGTTAATTCAGTAAGAATACTTGATACCTGAATGGTAAATTAAAATGTTCTTTGCGAAATTACAATCGGAATTCCTCGACTTCCTTGCCGCTTGAGTATGGCCAAAGCTGTTTCATCGACCGTTGAACTAGTCAATTGGGTTACTTCTGACGCTGTTAATTCATTCAACTTCGCAATATGCGTCTTTGCCAGCAAGTGTTTGCCCATTGAGCTGGTCCCATGTTGTGATGGATGGCGAGGAACTTGATGACAAAGAATACATATGATGCTGGGGCTATTAGTCTCCTCAATTCCACAGTGTAAGTAGAATCTCCACAAAGGCGCATGTCTAAAGTTATTCCAAGCAATAGGCTGCTCCGAGCCTTCATTCATCAGAGCCCACCAAGCATCAACAATCATTTGCAAAGTAAGGTCGCTAAAATCACGAATAAAGACACGTTCATTGTCTGAGGATATCATCACCTCTAGCAACAAGGTATTTAGAGATCTCGTGTCTGACATCGCGGTAGGAAATTGAACTCCGGGTAATTCAATCATGGTAACTGTCAAAAAATACATTATAGTCACGTAGAACACTGGTTCTTAAATATTGACCTTAGAGCTACAAGCATGAAAAAAGTCAGACCTGTGGGACATCGCAAGCATATGGGTGGGGTTGAATACAAGGACATACAAAGACGAAATGGTTGCGATATCATCATTGGCATTTTTGCCCATAAAGGAAGCCAACAGTACGATTATGGGTCAATGCCGTTGCATTGTTGTCTGCTCATCCAAAATGCAAGCCCCAAAATGGTTAACGCTCCATTAAGGCTCAATTTTAGGAGGTGGTAGCGATATCGGCACTCGCATTGTTGCCCAGAAAGGCGGCCAATATCATGATTAGGGGAGTAATTCGTTGCACGGCCCATGAATTATCCATGATGCAAGACCAAAAATTGTTGACACTCCGTTGACTCTCATTTTTAGGAGGTGGTAGCAATATCGTAATTTGCATTTTGGCCCAGAAAGGCGGCCAATGGTATGATTATGGGAGAATGCCATTGCATGGCCCTTGAATTATGCTTGATGCGAGACCAAGAATCGTTGAAGCTCCATTGACGCTCATTTTCAGGAGGTGGTAGCAATATCGTCCCTAGCATTTTCGCCTAGAAAGGCGGCCAATATTATGATTATGGGAGTAATTCATTGCCCGGCCCTTGAATTATCCATGATACGAGACCAAACATCATTGACGCTCAGATGATGCCCATTTTTAGGAGGTGGTAGCAACATCATCATTGGCATTTTTGAACAGAAAGGCGGCCAATGGTATGATTATGGGTGAATGCCGTTGCACAGCACTTGAATTATCCATGATGCGAGCCCAAAAATTGTTGATGCTCTGTTGACGCACATTGTTAGGAGGTGGTAGCGATATCGTCTCTAGCATTTTTGCTTAGAAAAACGGCCAAAACTAGAATTATGAGTGTATGCCATTACACGGCCCTCAAATTATCCATGATGCGAGAACAAAAATCGTTGACGCTCCGTTGACACTCAATCTTAGGAGGTGGTAGCCATATCGGCAATAGCATTTTTGCGCAGAGAGGCGGCCAATGTTATGATTATAAGTGTATGCCGTTGCACGGCCCTTGAATTATCCATGATGCGAGACCAAAGATTGTTGACACTCCGTTGACACTCATTCTTAGGAGGTGCTAGCGATATGGTGGTGGGCCTTTGTGCCCCTACAGGCGGCCAACCCTGTCATTATGGCTTAATGCTGTCGCGCAGCCTAGTGTAACGGCGACACGTGACCCGAGGCCGGGTAAGCGCCATTGTATATAGATCGCCCGGTACGACACTTAGATCAGTATCGAATATCTTACCACTATACTCTCCATCTATACTCACTCGCTCTCGTG
>Ga0307512_10004172_pt1 | contig 16027 bp, 19 predicted proteins | sample 14_EM_MG_FD_200267 | JGI IMG/M metagenome (GOLD analysis project Ga0307512, IMG submission 200267) | Populus trichocarpa ectomycorrhiza microbial communities from riparian zone in the Pacific Northwest, United States - 14_EM | ecosystem: Host-associated > Plants > Roots > Unclassified | place... | reverse complement strand
ACTCGTTTCGACTCGGTACCGCAGCGTGGGGCAGTTCTTCATGTCGAATTTCCACCACGTCCATGCGTCCCAAACCTTTTTTTTTCTTAGTTAGTCAACTAGTCAACAGTCGTCCGCATGCACTCGCAGCTTGCAGGCTTGCAGATGCAAGCCTCATGTGTTCACCCGCCAATGTGGATAACGTCTTCTCATGTTCAATTGGTCACCCACATTTATAGTGTTCTGCGGTGCCAAAGAACGCCACTGCCCGAAGAACTCAGCACTAATACAAAGCTGGACTACGTATCCGATAACCTAGGAAAACGTTGTCATGGATGTTGTTTGGTGCCCATGCGGGACTCGGAGCTATCTCTGCGCGTCAAAGACATTTCGAGGTCCGCGGGGCAATTGCACCCGATTCCCCCAGCCACGCGTTGTGTTGACCCAGAACAATCCGCACAACCAAAATTTCAGTGACTAATGGCGGGTTTTTGATCCCCTCGCCATATATCACGCTCACTTTGCTTTATCAAATCATACGTTGGACCCTTTCTTGTAATGAATAGGGCGGATGAACGATGAACTTTTGAGCCAAATGCGGCTACACGCTGTGGACATTACTTTACCAATTCCGCGCTCGTGAACCTACCTAACTGACAGACCGTTCTTTAATAGAGAAGGCTCTAGCAATGAAGCCGACACATAACCACCAGGTGCTGGTAAATGGGAAAAAATGACGATCATCCAGACATTCAGATACTGCCTCTGCGCATACGCTAAGCAGTCTGTCAGTGTTCGGCGTTGGACAAGGTGGCCATGCTTCGGGTGTGGACAGGGGTTATAATACAGATACCAAACGGAGAATGACAGGCACTCAGGCCCCGATTATAATATTACTGCGTGCGGACTGTGAATTAGGTCGGTAAAAATCGCAGACATGATGGCAAACATGCTATCGATCAAAGGCGTGTCGTTTGATCACAAGTCGGTTTGGAGCGAACGACAGGCTTACACATCTACTCGAAAAGTGGACGCCACACGTTCCTAGTAAGCCCCGCGTAGATTACATGGTAGCTTTCTGTCACAAAGCCTATGATATCGAGATACGAAACGACACATGTCGACATGTCTTTAGTCCACCATCCGCGGCCTCAATGAGGTGCTATAAGACTATAAGTACAACTTCAGATCTACCACGACAGAGAAAGAAAGGTGTGAATCCGTCGATCGCTCGTTCCTTCCAACCCCCCTCCCACCCTCCTCGACGGGTACTCGCATGCCTATGTCATCTTCGACGTTTTTCAGCGTCCTCGCCACTCTGTGTGCTCTACACTGCGACATGGAGCACAGAAGGACTCCAATGGCAGAACGAGACACCCAAGATTTTATCCCACAACAAGGCCCCGGTCAGCCGCTAGCTTACATTGCGACTGAACGCACCTTTAACCCCAAGGATAGATGCACCCAGAATTAGGTACTCGCGATCTCAAAGTCGTCTTGTTCTGCTCCCAGATCAGGTATGGTTTGATTAGACAATTGCGTCAGTGATTTATGACAGCCCGGCCTGTACAGGCAATAACACACGCTGGAATTCCTGATGCAGTGCACTCTGACGCATGGTGGCTGGCGTTAACATCTGAGGTAACACGGCTAGGACAGGTCCCGGAAGCCGCCCCTCAGGTGAACCTCGTTCCCGATTGGTCTGACAAGATTGGGTTCGTCGCGGGTGGCCAAGTTTGTACAAACAGCTCGAGACTCGACATGGTGAGTGAGGGCCGTGGGAGTATTGTAACACAGCTTGGCTGACGTTGATGACTGTAGCACGTCACGGATCAAAGCCAGGATTTTCAACATTGCAACGGAGTCAACCCACTTGGGCAGGGAAACGGCGTCCAATCCCCGTTCCCCACCTTGTCCTGCAATGCTTCTCACGGCCAATCATCATACGTACCATCACTATGGCAGTCGGAGTACACGCCAGGCGTTCCCCCGATTTCGCCTTTCCAACACCACGCAGTCCCAATCACGGAAGGTTTAGAGTTTACGGGACCCCGACGTTCCCCAGAAAGAAAACTTGCGAAGAGGTCCAAAGAAGGTGAAAGAGGTTCCGAAGTGTGGCCCTGCCATCATGGCAATTGCGGCAAAAAATATCGACGATTCCAGGACCAAAGACGGCACATAAGAGACAAGCACCAAACCCCGCACAAGTGTCCTTTCTGTGATACCAAGTGGACACGTCCAGAAAAGATACGAGGGCATCTCATAGTCAAACACCAAGATCAGTTCGTGGAGGAGGAACTCCAAGAAATCCGGCGTTTGCGGGGTCGGAATGACACGATCCGCTTTGTCACGAAATGCGGAGTGCCAAAGTTCCCCAGCAGCGGCATTTCCGGCATTTCCGGTGCGTGAGACATCTCGGTTTGGCTGGTGGTCGGTATTCGGGGGCCCATCACTCGTACTGCAGTGGCAGGAGGCATGAGCGGAAGTAGATGGCGATTTGATAAACGACAGGATCCGGACGATTTATGATGTTTGTATTGACAGTATGGAAGTCGGATTCGTCTATGGAGTGTATAATGAAAAAGCCGTGTATCATATACTGTCGTCCTTCCTGGTTCAAGGATCAAAGTTGCAGTGGAGTTTCGGCGTCTGGTGCCAGTGCGGGCGTCAATTCGGCCATATCTCTGTTTCCTTCACCCTCATGCTTAACTCCCTCTTTTCCTACCTAACGGCCATAAGTACGGAGGGTGATGTCGCGACTCTTGTCAGTCCTTCCAATCGCTTTTCCCGAAGACTTATCTGACTAGGCAGTCAGGCCTAGTCAGGGATAATCAACTGACAAGTGCCATAGTAAAGTCTGAAAACGAAAACTGAAGTGCTTGTCTCCGGGCGTATCCCCTATCCCTACCGGGAAGACGTCCTTAATCCCTACAGGTCCTAGAGGCTGACCGTGATCGTTGTTCAAATGTCATCATTCCATGAGGTTTGTTTCGGTCAATGAAGGCAGTACTCGGGCCGTGTCTATATATCCCACGTCCAATGCCAGTGGGTGGTTTCCGTGCGAACGTTCAGACAGAATGATGTGAGAGGGTAACTCTTTAAGGGAAGTCAGGTTCCACTGCATACTCGGATCTTGTCTTAGAGGATGGCAGTCCCATTCATGATACCCGACTAAAACAGGGGTCGGGGGAGGTCGGAGAGAAACAGCAAACAATAACGTTCGTCGTCCACTACCTCTCATAGTTTCCACATCAGATATTTATAACCGTAAAGCTACAGCTACCCTGAGAGTTGACTAGGGATAGCCTATCCTTTGAAAGACGTGCCTATTGGACAAGTGTAGCCCACCGCCGCAGCCATGCTTCGGGGACTCATTAAGACCAATGGCGCCACTTCGAGTTTGCTAATCCACCCGAGTTGGCCTTTCCTCTCATTTGTTTCATTGCGCACGAGTACGAAGTATTTTATCACAGAGGTAACGTTCTTAACATCACCGATGATGAAATACCACCAAGACGAGCATGACCCGCTTTATGGACGTTCAATTACACCTTGCGACTCAGCCACTGCCGGGCCCTACTCCTCTGCTCCGCACTCCATTTTCTCCAGGCGCCAGACTTTCACGGCATGGCTGTGATGTCGCATTCTGAGGGCGGTTGGGCCGACATCGACAAGCAGAGCGCACTTGGCGACTGACTTTGGCTGCGACCTGACGTGCAGTGGGACGGGAGAGGAGACAAGAGATCACCGAACCAGTCTCAGCCTGACGCGTCGTCATCCTCTACTGTGGTGATGTGTACCTCGGTTGGAATAGCCTCCGCGTTACCTTCAATGCCAAGGGCTCTAATGCGAGGGATACATTTTCCCGTTGCGCGTGGTTACCCATATGCATCTAACCGCTCAGTATCACTCCACTCATCCGGTACAGAGGCCGTGGCACCTTCAAAACGCTCACTACTGTGACTGCCGAGCGTCCTGTTGACATCTACGCTGGGCTCACCATCAAGTGTCCTGGGGCCATGTTGGGCGCTTCCGCCTATACGACGGAGGATCCTTCGAGAGCTGGACACGTCAAACAATGACATTCATACTTCCAGAGAATCACAGTGATGCGCTGGTCACGGCCAGTCCCGTGCTGGGGTTCGCGACTGAGGACCCATCTAAGGAAGTTCAATTCCCCATCCTCCTGGGCCAGCTCTACCAAGGCCGTCCGACACACCCTCCACGTCTCAGCAGCATACCTTCTCCGCGCGTCCTCTGGGCAGACTTTGAGCCCAGCGAAGATCACAAATCCAGTCTGCTAACGTGGGAAACGGTCGCAAGATTCCCTCCCATCTCCCTCCCAGCCAGCGCACCCGCAGTTGAGCCCGACACCACTGCGGAGCGTCAACACCTCGGACCATGCGTTCCCGCCGTGCGCATATTTCAACATATATGCGCGCACTGCATTGGCAGGGCTCACCCAAGCCACATTTATTGGCAAGACGTGCCCCCGAGTCGATGGGCACTCAAATCGCTTTCGTGAATTGATTGGGGGGTGCTGCCGAATACCACCGAACGACTCAAGGAGATACGATTCTACGTGCAAGGGGTGACCAACCGTGGCAAGTTGATGGAATGGGAACGATGTGTATTCGTAGATGCCTCGCGATGAGGTACATGATACGTTAAAAAAGCAATTTCATGTATTTTACCGACAACATGGAATGTGATAATGCGGTGACACAACAGGCTATGGAAACGAAGAAATCGATTAATGTAAGACGAATTACGAGGTGGATAAGGAAATAAGTGGAGGGTCTAGTTGGCTCAGTCGACTTGGTCAAAACCGCTCTGCGGTTGACGCGCGGGCATCGATGATGGACCAACATTTATATGCGATGCAGGTGTTATTGACGTCGAATTCGCCGCTCGCGTGCCCTGAGTTGAACTTGATGCTTTCTTGGTTTTCGCCGCTCCCTTGCGCCTAGTTATCTCCTCCTTGCGCCTGCGCTTCTCCAGCCGAGACCGTTCTTTGCAAATCTCGGTTTTCACAAAGGTGTGGAGAGTTTCAAGTCCGTCGCAGATGTGGTGTCTGCTCGGTTTGTCCGAAATCCTTAGGAACCGTGTGTGGGAGTGATGGGCATTGAGAAGCACGCCAGGGAGAGTAGGAGAGAAACGTACCGAGTGAGCATCTCCTCAACAACGTCAGAGCCACGAAGGAACGGCATCATGGTCAATAACTCATCGTACACTGCGCGGAAGACTGAATCGGATTTGCCAATGGCGAAAGTGGCTCCGATCCAGCCTTCAAATCGGTTCTTGTATTGCGGCCTGAACTCTTCGCGCAGATCATCTAAGTCGGGATCCGTGTCCTTCTCGAGATCGAGCATGTTTAGCTCCTCCGTACCGCCGAACTCGCCGCCGGCGAAAGGGACTGGCAGCCCCATCATCATCGCTGCAAAAGTCATGGGGTTTGGGTGGCTTGGGGCCGGAGTCGAGATGGCAGTGACCCAACTCTCGATGTTTCCCGTGCGGGATAAGGATGTTTGCTTCAGGATAGCCTCGAGCTCTGTCACGCGCACGGGATCGTAGAGACGCGAGAAGGGCATGCAAAGCGACGCGCGCAACTCGCGCGCGATGATGAGGAGCTGATCCTGGCAGATCTTAAGGGCACGGGATTTAAAGGCGGATTTGTCCCCGAGGGTAACGACAGCATTCTGATATTCTATAGTATGCCATGGCTGCAGAAGATGTGAACCGCGTGTATGGAGTTTCCAGATGGCTTCAGCAGAGTCATCCCACGCAAAGATGTTGAGCGCTGCAGCAAAGTTGTCGGAGCTACATAAGGCGTTGGACTCTATGGCTTCGAGTAGTGATCGTCGAGCTGTCAGCGCGTCCGTGCTGATGCTTCCTATGCCTCTATACAGCTCGAGAGACGGTGAAATTTGAAAATAGGAGACAAGGCATTGTTGAACGAGATCACGGAGGTCATTGATAGGATAATTGGCCGATTTGGGCCAGTGATCGGCGTGAAAAGGTGACAAGCTCGGATAATATTGCCAGGAATTGTTGTTGCCGTCCTCGTCTTCCGTGAGGAACTCTTCTTCAGTACATTCATCGTCCATGTCAGAATCAAAGTCTTCATCTGACTTATCGCCATGGAATCCATCACCAGTATCTCCAATATATTCAGAGATGGGACAAAGGACGTAATGAAGACGACTGACTCGTGTTATTTCCAAGTACTATTTTTGTGAGAGCCTCCCAGCTCAAGACAGTCTGGATGTCCTGCAGCATGTCGGGGATGGCATTTCTGTGTCGTGGACTACTCGCTAGCATCGAGACAAACAGATCGCGCCATGTCCAGAGCAGAACACGCTCGAAGTTGGGGACGCCAATGATATGAAATGTCTTGATGGTTTTTCCGGTCTTATGACGTCGGATGTTCGTAACGAATCGCAAATTCACATAGGCACAGTTACATCTAGCACACCTCTCCAGCAATAGTTTAGATGTGAGTAGAGAAGCACGCACCCACCGTTTGGGGCAAACATCCGACGGACTATCTCCGCTGCGAGTAGGAGGCATTGATGCGCCAATCGAAAGTTTGTCTGATATTCGAATGTTACCGACCAGATATCATTTACCCACGTCGAGAGGCTGTCGATGGTCTCTTCAAATAGCTTCGCGCGCATGGAACGTTCTTTTATATATTGAGATTGTTTCTTGTCCCGCTCTATTTCACTGAGAAGCCCCTCGAGCTCCGTTCGCTTGGCGACATAGTCGAGATTGGGGATCGCCATAAAGCGCATCTGCATTTCCTTGGCGCTGTCGATGACTTTTGTCGTCACAGAACCAGGTAAGTCATCCAGAAGTGGCACGAGATAATCCTCTAAAAGCGTGCGCTGTGCATCGGGAGGTAAAGTATCATAAATCTGGGCAAAGCTAGACAAAAGCCGAAGTCGAGTGCAAGTGTGCTCAGTGTGCTGACAATGACAGAAAGCATGCATGGCACATACCTTGCACCAGCCTTTGAAGGGCTCGGGGAGGACATCGATGTTGGTTTGGAGAACCCCGTTCCAGGGTAAACTTCAGGCTTTTGTGAAGCGCGCGAATTGACGTAACCTTGAGGTGGCCCGTGACAGAAAGAGTGACGCCGACCAACTTGCCGGAGCCATCACCTCGACCCGTCGGTGCAAGACCGTAGTGTTCATTTTTATAAAGCGAACAAACGACCAACCCAAATTATGTTAAATTGATCCCAATGGAGCGCAAAAAGGCTACATTACGTTGGACATGCTCCGAATGTCGTGCACTTAGATAACTTGACGAAAGGGTGTTTTAAGGTCACGGTCCCGTGATCGTGTCACAGCAGACCGGCAACGGCCGCAAGGCGTGCAAAGTGGATGGCTGGAGGCAGAGTTACGACGAAGAAATGGGTGAAAAACGACTCACCTTTCTCCGGCTCTTCCACCACGTTCATCGGTTGTAATGCAGCATATTCTCCCCGGATATCTCCCCAATTGTCGTCGCCATGCCCCCTCCTCCTCGTTTCCCTTTTTTCCCCTTTGATGTGAAAAGGTGATGGAAAACGCTTTTCTCATAAACCCCGATCCGTCGACATAAAATGACTGGAACGGATGGTGGTAAGGTTGAGCGGGTACTTCGAGGAGGGGGTGATAGGCTGGTAGGCGAACATCGTGACCCCTCGTGACGAACGCGTGACGTGGCTGTGGTTGCGTCACACATTGTCCGTTTTGATTCGATTTCACTTTATTCTCTGTCCCTCATTTCATTCATCCATTCGCTCCCACCTCGCCTTCCGACTGGAATTGCCAAGTGCTTAAAACTTGGCCTTCCAGAATCGATGCAAGGAAACCATCCTGAAAGCTACTCTTTGGATCATCCCACTACTCCACAACCTCACACTGTTGGTGGTTTCAATTTCCCAGTTCAACCCACTGCTCCTTTCACGATCAAGATCCCCTCTCCCATGCAACTCCGCAACAGGAATAGTATTGGATCAGCAGCCTCGGGCTCGGAATACCACGAAAGCAATGCATCCATGGACCTCGATGGCACGCATGAGGAGGATGCAGAAGGCGAAGACGAGGAACCCCAACCCATGAAGGTTTACGGGACATCTTTGCGCGGCAGGCGTGTTACCATTGCGAGATACAAGGAGTCTGATAGCGAACCAGATCCCCTCGCCACAGCAGATTACTACGACGAGAATGCGGGTGCCGGCGCAGACTTCGATGAAGAGGAAGGACCTCGTCCAGCCGCGAGAAGACTTCGCTCGCGGCATAATCCTGTAGTTCTCAGCAGCGATGAAGGGGAGACAGGAAATGGGCGCCGTTATGCCACTCGAAGTCAAAGCAAGAGACCAGAGCCTCTTAAGAGCTCGCCAAGCCGCCGACTCCGTCGCGGGCCTCCCACCTCGTCGACTCGCTTACAAACCCGCAATAGCAGGCGTTCTGGTCTACGGTCTCGCAGAACTACGGGTGACGAGGAAGATGCAGATGGTTATGTTGATGTTGAACAACCGAATGACTCCGCGGATGATTCTATGGAGGATGCTGTTCCGGAGGCCTCGTCGGACCTTCTTGCCAATGAGGAAGAGGATGCCGACGCGGAAGGTGATGTCGAGGTCAACGGTGAAGCAGATGACGAGGTACTGCCAAGCGATGGAAAACCTTACGCGCTGCGCCAGCGTGTCAAGGTGAATTACGCCATCCCACCACCCCTGGATGAAATACCGGTTGCTCCGCCGAAGCCCGCGTCAGGTAGGCACGGAGGTGGGCGAAGTAACTGGAACCGTAGCGGTGCGAAGAAAGGCCCTGGTTGGAGTGTCAATGGGGCAGAACTTAGCCGATTCTTGGGCCTCCCGGGGGAAGACTCGGTATGTAGCATTCATTCTGCACTGCCCTTGCCTAACGCAGGTTTTGCAGGATTCGGATGCACCGACACGAGCTCCGCGAAAAGGGTTTGGAAATGCTGCATTGACTGGTGGCCTCAATAGCCTTCTACCGGGGGATTTGGCTGCTGCAGCTGGAACTCCAGCAAACTTCGGCAAGGTCGGCGACGCTGGTGGGTCCTTCCTAACGCTCAGACGAATGTTGTATTGACCTCCTGGCAGCATTAGCAGATGCCGATCCGCTGGGCGTAAACCAGAATGTCACTTTCGATGAAGTAGGCGGGCTGGATGATCGTTAGTCTTGCCATTCGCATTTCGCAAATACTCTCTGACAACCTGGCAGATATCAACTCGTTGAAGGAAATGACCCTCCTCCCGTTGCTCTATCCTGAGGTCTTCCAGAGATTTGGTCTCACTCCACCCCGGGGTGTCCTATTTCATGGGCCCCCAGGCACAGGAAAAACTCTCCTTGCCCGTGCGCTGGCTGCCAGTTGTCGTTCTAATGGGAAAGGCATCTGTAGGTTCAATCCCTGCATGACTGCACACGTGCTGAATCCGTCGCAGCCTTCTTCATGCGTAAAGGTGCTGATGTCCTTTCGAAATGGGTCGGCGAAGCAGAGCGCCAGCTTCGCCTCCTATTCGAGGAAGCGCGTAATTGCCAGCCCAGTATAATCTTCTTTGATGAAATTGATGGGCTTGCACCTGTGCGCTCATCAAAACAGGACCAGATCCATGCTTCGATAGTTTCCACATTACTTGCTTTAATGGATGGCATGGACGGCCGTGGGCAGGTTGTCGTTATCGGCGCGACGAACAGACCTGATGCCGTGGACCCAGCACTGAGAAGGCCAGGGCGGTTCGACAGGGAGTTTTACTTTCCACTCCCACCTCTCGAAGCCCGGAAGAAGATCTTGACGATCATGACGAAGAAGTGGGCCGGATGGGAAGGGGAGAAGGGTGAGGAACAAGTCGCGGGCTTGGCGAAACTTACAAAAGGTTACGGAGGTGCTGATCTACGGGTATGTTTCTATGCTGAACGTGCTTTTACTGGTAGCTGACAATACTTTTCACACCCAACGACTAGGCTCTCTGTACAGAGGCAGCCTTGAACGCGGTGCAACGTCGTTATCCCCAGATATACAAATCGAATGACCGTCTACTACTGAAGCCTGAGTCCATCGAGGTGGAACTACGAGACTTCATGATCTCCGTGAAAAGTAGGGCACCCTCCTTAGATCCGACGTTCGTGCTGATTCGTAACGACAATCCTCAGAGCTCGTACCCTCCTCCGCTCGTTCCTCAGCATCGGCGGCCTCCCCATTGCCAACGCAGCTTGTCCCTCTCCTCTCTGAAACACTGGAGAAAGTCAAGGCTGTAATCGACAAGGTAATGCCCCTTGGCAAGAAACGTACTGCTCTCGAGGAGGCCGAATGGGAAGACGAGGGCCAAGACGGTGGTCCAGAGCGTGAGCTCATGCTACAATGCAAGTAATTTCAAACCCTTGGTACTACATGACTAATATGGTCATTAGCTATGGAAACTCTACGTGTTTATCGACCGAGGATAGTCGTCCACGGACCCGTGGGTATGGGTCAAAACTATATTGGCACTGCGGCCCTCCATCACCTAGAAGGCTATAATGTGCAGAATTTGGATTTAGGAACTCTTTTGTCCGATTCAACTAGGGTTCGTCTACACGTAGCTATCGCCAAACGTACTCTTACTATTTCTCTCCCTCCTACATTAGACAAGCGAGGCCGCCATTGTCCAACTTTTTGTCGAGGCGAAACGGCACCAGCCATCTATTATCTACATTCCGTCACTTCTGGGCTGGTGCTCCGCCGTATCGGAGACATGCCGTAGTACCGTTCATGCCATGCTTGGCACACTCGCTCCGACAGACCCTATCCTTCTCCTCGCAGTCGTGGATGGGTCCTATATGACCCTCCCGCCTGACGTGCGAGCGTGGTTTGGTCCCACACGCGAGAATCGCGTTGAGGTCACCCGGCCGAGCGCCGCCCAACGTGAGGCATTCTTCGAAGGTTTACTTAAGGACGTCCAGCGACCGCCGAACCAGTTCCCCGATGGCTTGAAACGTAGGCGGCGCGTACTTGAAGAGCTTCCGCTTGCGCCACCTATTGAACCGAGGAAGCCTACGGCAGCAGAACTTGCAATGCAGCAGGAGCACGACCATCGATTGCTCACTCTTTTGAGATATCGCTTGGGGCCGATCCTCACCGAACTCAAACGCAAGTTTAAACGCTTCACCAAACCGGCAATGGTGAGTCATTGATGACTTTTTGTAACCCTGGTAAATTAAACAACCATCCTCTTTAGGAAGAGTATCGTTTCCCTGCGCCCGAGCAAGTCTCCGGAGAGCAATCCCGATCACAACTTGTAGATAAAGTCACGACAACGGCTGACGTTCATCAAGGCCCCAATGGCGTGCTCGAGATTGTTGAACAGCAGACCGAGGTTGTACAAAGTGCTCCAGAACATCCTTCCGAGCAACCTGTGGCTCCCCCACCCCCTCCCGCTGAAGCACAACCTCAAGTCCCCCAGTTATTTAACATGGACCTAGAACGAATGCACGTCGATCTGCACAAAAACCGATATTTAACTCCTCAGCACTTTCTTGATGACGTCGGGAAGATAGTTCATAATGCTATCGTATGCCAATCTGAGGACCTGGAACGTTTGCATCGCGCGCAAGCAATGTATACCGCAACCGAGGTATCGATGCAGGATTTCGACCCGCAATTTCGCACCGAATGTGAGCGCATGGCAGTGCGTGAGCGTCAGCGGCGCGCGGATCGAAAGAAGGAAAAGGAGAAAGAGAAAGAGAAAGAACAAAACCTTCAGGAGGCTGATGTGGGCAGCGAGACATATGCGCCTGGCACTCGCCGAAGCGCTCGACATAATGGGCAACAGCCGGAAATCGCTATCACAGACGTGACGAAGCTTGAGCGCGCTGCAAGGCTCAAGCGACAACGGTCGACTGGAGCAAGCACCGGTTCACAGGCATCTGGCGACGAGACTGGTGACGGTCACAATGCCAAGCGTTCGAGAGTTAACAGCGAGGAGGACACGTCCATGAACATGAACCTGCCAGACTCATGTAGCACTCAGCAAGTATCAACTGTCTATATGTCTTGTGCTCCTCAACCAACCCCCAATTCTGTCCAACCTAATGGCGACGGTGGCTTACTGCCGGACGTGCCTCCATCCGCCATGGGTGGCGGATTTGACCCTTTACTTCTCAACCCCGCTCCTTCCGATCCTGATCAATCGCCTTATCGTCGTTTCTTCTCGCCTCCAAGTGCCCCCGTCGAACCACACCCTGATGCCATGTCGATAGACGCAAGACCCCCTCGTTCCCCGAGTCCCGTACAACAACCGCCACCAGAGCCTGAAGAGGCACCGAGCACCGAATTACATCCAGACCCCCAGCCACTTGTCTCGACCGCCAGTGCACCCCCCACCACGATACCCATCACTGACGAATCACCCGCCCCCGCCCCACCAGCGCCAGAACAATATGTCGAACCAATAGAAGTCGACCGTGAACCTACGCCCCTTCCCGATTTCCTCTTTGATCAAAGCGCGCTCGCACGCCTTGCGGACGACCTTCGTGATCTGACAGGCCTTTTCACCGTCGAGCAGTTAGAGCAGTTACGTGCTTCGTGTCTCGGGCGCGTCTGGGCGCATAGGTCGGACTGGAATCGAGATGACCTGATTCTCGAGCTCAGCAAACTGTTGCGTGAGTTCGTAGATGAGGTTCGGGTAGATCACGAGGACGGAATGTTGGTGTCACCGATCCCCCATAATTCATGACCCTATGCCGTCAACGTTATATGTATTCTACCACATGTCAAATTTTTTTACGCGTGTCCTTCTTTCGACCTGTTTTTCTACGTCCGGTCTGGAATGCCGGTCTGGTCCCTGCGAATGAGTTCTGTAGGCGCTTGTGTAGATTCGGGAGACTGTTTAAGATCTTCGGTGCCATATTTCTCCATTTGTGAGGTTGTATGTACAATGACCACTACTAAATCTGCACAATGTCAGAGTTTGATATTTATGTATCTGGACCTGCAACCTCCAAAGGCTTCTCTGATGGTTCGATTTCAAGGAGCTCCACCTCAAATTCAAGAGCAGCGTTTGGTGGAATGACGGGTGGAAAACCCCGCGTGCCATATGCCTGAAAACAACCAATTGTAAAACACTGCTCAACACAGCGATGAAGTATGCGACACGCACGTAGTCCGGAGATACCTTTAGTATCGCTTTGGATCCCCGTGTGAGTTGTAAGACACCTGGCCATATCGGCGATTAATCAGCGGAGAGACGGACTGACCCACAGAATGCATGCACACCCTCGTCCCAGCCTTTGATCGCTTTGCCGACACCAATCTCCGTGACAAAGGGAGCACCCCTGTGCCCGAGTGTGAGTTACCCGCACGCCCATCAGGAGTGAAGAGAGAAAAGCCCTCCGAGGACTGACCGAACCAAGCTAGAGCCGAACGTGGAACCGTCGCTGACGATAGTCCCCACATAATGGGTCTTGACCGTGTCTATGACAATGCGTATGCGTGTCAAGCAAAGGGATCGAGGAGAAACAGATGTGTGCCATACATACCACCGACTCGAGGGCGTTGTCCGTCACCGGCTTGGAGTACTACAACCTCGACGCCCTAGGAAGGAAGGGGACAAGTCAGAAAAGCCGCATCCGAGTCAGTCTGAAGCGGCAGAGCGTGCTGCGATACAGCAGGGCCTGCCGGCCTTCACTCACCATGGTGAGTTGATAGTGGACGACAACGTAAAAAAGGAAAAAAAAAGCAAGATAGACGAGACACTTGCGAGGTGGTTCTGGGGTTGGCAAGCCTTATACGCGGGGGCGTGTGGGGCACACTCGGGATGAACGGATCTTTGGTGCTGCTAGTCTGCGATAGGACATGACGAGTTACGTCGACATCTTAGAGATCCGATGTTCATCCCCTCCTTCATCGGATCACTTGCCACGATGAGCACACGTGGATAAATCATCGATCATCGACACCAGATGCAGGTAGACTTTTTTCTTTAAGCTCTGGACACAATTTCCCTGCGACGCGAGTTCCAGACCTGCGGTGCCATCGTTCGAGGCGCATCTGCAGCAGAAGTTCACTTGGCCAGTCACGAGACGAGGAATGATGAGCGCGCGCGCCCCAACGACAAAACAGGCAAACCCCCTCCCTTCCCGGTCTTCACACAACTGAAAGAACCTATTTTTTTCAGGCCCGATGCAGTTGTCATCTTTTAGGGGTCATCCGCCAGACGAGGCTGAGGCTCGATTCACATATCGAAAAGGAATATTCGATATCCGCGAAGCGTGGGGTCGTCCTACAGTTTGGGAAGTGCGGAGAGACTGCGGTTTAGGATTGCTAGTTTGGGCCAGTCACAAGGAAAGACCTCAATCGAGACAGGATCTGCAAAGGTAAAACTTTCCGACAAAGTGTGAGAGCGCCAGGAGACAGAGTTTGAGGGTATGCTCGTTGAGGATCAGGTGCAGGCGCTCCGATTCATCCAAGTCATGAGGCGAACGGGGTGCGGCTATAAGCTTATCACAAAGTGATGTGTGATTAACTATTTTTTATTCTTTCGCATCGTCAGTCAGGCGCCCTTTTAATGGACGTTTACGGAGACGGAGACCGCCATGCGTTCCTGGAGATTCAGGAAGCACAACCATGTGCGCCATAAGCGGTAGAACTTACATACACGGTATACATAGTTGTACCCTCTAATTAGGCTGTCGTTCCTGATTGATGGCCGGCCCTACTGTATGGAAACAAGATATATGTGGGGAAAGAAGGATGCGAAGATCCATACATGTGTATAAGGGGTCATCACAATCACCGCTTGCCTTTCGCAGCGCCCTTCCCCTTTGCGGTCGTTGCCTTCTTCCCGCTGGCTTGTTGAATCAAACGATCGTGCTTGATGTCGTCTGGGTCCTCAGCCTTCTTTTCATCATCGGCGTCATCGACCGCGTCATCCACCTAGCGAGGGACGTGATTAGCAGGTGGAAAGGGGCTCAGGAAGCGCAAATGCTCACATCGAATGCTTCTTCAAGGTCCGGCGCAGGTCCACCAGGAAGCTTCTTCGGCACCTTGCCCAGGTCTTGCGCCTTATGGAATGGAATCGGGTGGTCGCGTGCATTGTATTTTCTGGTGAGAGCTGTCTTGGTGGCAGTAGCTATCTTCTTGAGTACGACATCGTCCTTCTGCTCTCCAAGCCCGAGCTCGACGACGGTGTCCCAGTCCTCACGAGAGACATAATAGTCATCCATGCTGGCGATAACGTCGTCAACGGCGCTCTGAGCCATCCCCCATCAGCCGGTTGCGAGCAGACAAGCGAGATGAACGCACAGAACCCTCTTCCATAAGGGGCTTGACAATGAGAGGAAACATCGCGGGTAGGTAAGACAACCGAATTTCGGATTTGTCGCCCGAGACTTTGAGTCTCATACGAATCTGGACCTCACCCAACGCTCGGCTAAGCTTGTTCTGCTTGGAGTTCTGTCCGAGCCATCTGTCACAGCTCTTGGTCAACATGCTCATACCGCCATAACACCCTAACGTACTGAGGGAATGTCATGGCATTCGGCCCGCCATATCCACTTCCTGGTCCATATAAAAACGACGAAGGCCGCACAGTCGAAAGAACCGCGTGGGTTGGCATCAATGTCCAGTGTTGTTCAGGACTGCGAAGCCGCATCAAAATGAGGAAAAGAGGAAACGGGAGGAGGATATGTACCCATGAATGAGAGAATCGACAAGGTCGCCATCGGATATGGACTCCGACGCCTTTTCCATAAGCTTCAATTGCTTCAAGGCCTTCATGGGACCCTCGATGTCACGCACGCGTGACGGATTCGTTTTCAGATAATTCTCCTATAACCAAAATAAGAAGTGTGCGGCATGGTAAATCATCGGCGGACCTACCTGGATGAACAACGGAACGAAGGAGTAATCATGAAAATATAACTCAATTTTGTCGTTGAGCGTGTCACGCGACGTCGCGGAGAACATATAAGGGCCCAAGATTTTCTGAATAATGTTGAATGGAGTCAATACGGTGTACTTTTCGTTGGCCTTCGCGCTGCCAAGCATGGTG
>Ga0307512_10004171_pt1 | contig 16032 bp, 18 predicted proteins | sample 14_EM_MG_FD_200267 | JGI IMG/M metagenome (GOLD analysis project Ga0307512, IMG submission 200267) | Populus trichocarpa ectomycorrhiza microbial communities from riparian zone in the Pacific Northwest, United States - 14_EM | ecosystem: Host-associated > Plants > Roots > Unclassified | place... | reverse complement strand
GCCCCCCCGTCAGGCGGAACGCGGGTGAGCTTTGTACCTCTCGCGAACGGAAAGGCGAAGAAGGTATGATAAGACGTGCCCAGGTGGGGATAAGGTCCCTCAGGCTCCGACGTTACGGAATAGAGGGAAGGGCGCAAGGGTACGGTCCCCACGGAGCCTGTTGCAGATTCTGAGCAGAGAAGGCATCATGTTGAAGGTTAGCCGCTCAGTAGAAACTGCAGTTCGATCTCTTTTTTCTCTCCAGGAACGAAACCCGGGTTTGGCGCTCGGCTGGCAAGGAAACGCGCGCGTTTCACGGGAATGAGCGCATTCACCTAACATGGCTCGGTTTGTCCACGTTCATCGATCTCTAGAGGGAGCAACGCGAGCCCGGCCGATCACAGTCGTGACGGCTGAGAGAGAAGTCCGCCCGACTGACCGGTCCGAGGAATGAGAGGAGCGAGGAGACGAGTCCCCATGACCGGTTGTGGAAACAGGAAAAAAGGCTTGCTAAAGCTTTTTTTTTTTTCTTTGGGGGACATGAGATAAGGGGGGGGAGAGGGATCTCGACAAGCTCGGGCCCCGTTTTGAGGTTGTTCCTGCGGAAGTACGTCAGAGGAGGGGAGAAGAGAAGGAGCCAGGGAAGTGGGATGATGAATTGCGTTTCGGGTGTGTTACGGAGTCTGTGGGACGCGAAGTAGCTACAGTGCGACAGGGAAACGGGCCTGGAACTTGGCAAGGGTGAACGGAGGAACCGTAAATGGACAAAGAATGATTGTCGGGGTCGGGAAGTGGCTCCGGGACCGGGGTTGCCATGTTGAAGGGGTTCAGAGGCATCACTGCATCACCACCCACTCGTCTACTTCTGATCGGGTGACAGCGACAACGGGCCAACCCCCAAATTCAATCCACGCGCAGCCTATCGATTATCTTTCTTTTTGTGGCGGTCATGACTGGTAGAGTAGGTCCAAGTGGCACCCGTGGCATCCTTTCCACCCACCTGACCCGACACCGATCTATCTTTTTTCTTTATTAAAGAACCGACAGTTTTTTTTTTCTCCCTCGCACCACACCCTTGATCGTTAGGCTGGTTCGAACGCAGGATGATCAAGGATCGGTTCTCGACTTGCAAACAGACCTGCCACGTTCCCAAACTATTAACCGGTAAAGTTGACCCCCTCGCTCGGCTCGAACCGTGCCAAGGCACTTTAATGGAAACGGTCAAGGACGCGCCACTTCTTTGTCCAACCAGACGTGAACATATGCTCGCATCACAATCACGAGTCAAAATTCCTTCCCGTCATACACAGCCTCGCCCCTTCCCACTGCGCCCGTCTGTTGATGGTTTGATTTTTGATCTTGTCCATCGTTGATGTCGACAATAAGCCGCTCCCTAATATCCTGCGAGAGTGCCCCAAAACAGGGATAGAAGGGGAGGGAGAAAAAAAAATCAAAAATAAACAACAACACGAGTGTATACTTGCCTTATCGACAGTTCACAACCCATAATCGCCAGGCTATACTTACGAGGCCCATAAGACAGACAAAAGACGACAGACAAAGCAAGAGACAGACAGAAAAGGCGAAATGGCTATCATACCACCCACGTGCACCTCACCTGGCGGGGTGCAATTTGCATCAAACCTAGTACCGTGGCCGCTTTGAGTCTCGGTCGTCGAAACCACCCGGACCCTCTCGCTTGAGATACCCTCGGTCACCGCCAAAACCACCAGGCCCACTGCCGCCGGGCGGACCATAACCTGGACCCCCGCCAGGAGGACCAAACCCACCTGGTCCACCAGGCCCACCACCACCGGGTCCAGGAGGTCCTCCGTATCTGTTGGGAGGTGGACCGTCGTGGAATCCACCACCCTGGAAGCCCAAACCACCACCCCTACCCCTAGTAAGAAATAGGTTAGTGTCAGGTCCGGAGTGATCCCATGTCATTCAGCAAAACACGAACCTGTAGCCACCTCCGCCTCTCGGTGGTCCAAAGTCATCCCGACCTCCTCTGAAGCCGCCGCCGCCTCCACCACCTCTGAAACCACCGCCTCCCCGGTCTCCAAATCCTCCTCGATCTCCAAACCCTCCTCCGCGTCCTCCTCCACCAAATCCACGACCTCCTCCGCGGAACCCACCACGGCCACGATCAAAGCCGCCCCGGAAACCGCCCCTGCCAGCGCTAGCGCCACCGCTATACGAAGGAGCCTCAACCGGTTTGGGACGTCCACCGAGGCCACCACCAAGGCGACGTGGTTTCCACCCACGAACAGTCCGTCCGCGTTCGACGTCGACCAGGATGCGCTTCCCCATGATTTGTAAGCCATCCGATTCCTTGTAAGCAGCTAGAATTGTAAGAAGACAAAGTGAGTCCGCTGGGTTAGCAGAACATCCACGTGGCAATATAAAACCGCGAGGTCTCAATAACCTTTCATGTCACGTTCTCGCTCATAGACGATGAACGCGTAGCCACGACCCCGACCCTTTGCATCCTTCACAATTCTGACCCGTTCGATTGTTCCGAACATTTCGAATTCTCTGCGGAGGTCCCCCTCCGTTGCGTTCTTGTGCTACGAGTAACGATCAGCTAGGGGTTCGTATACATTCTGAAGTGAAGACGCACGAGTCTAGAAATGAAGAGCGTTTTGTAAGGGTCTCCGACTGCCTGCGCGTCTTCCTGAGGTTTGTCTGAAAGTCGAGACATCAGTGAGGGGATCGTCTATTGACACTGAGATTTTACGCACAAGAGTCTTTTGCTTTTTGGAAATGATCCGCTTGCTTCTTTTTCCGCTCTTCACGTCGTATTTGACGTTTCATCTCTTCGGCGAGGGTGAAGGTAGGTTCCTCCCCTTCCTCCATTCCATCGGGCGTGCCGTTTGCCAGGCCCACCATGGCACCTTCCTTCAGGCTGGCAAGAAGAGGCCCAACTCCAGCCACATATTTTTTGGTGACGCGGTCGATATCTCTGTCGACGGGTCGTGTGTAGACGAGTGGAGGTCGTGGAGAAAAGAGTTTGAGTAAGTTCGGCGGGAGAAGGTGTGTGCCGGGCATAGTAGAGCGATTGGGGTGGTGTGATGGGTATAAAGGATCTGCTTTTGCAGACGAATTAGGGTGCACAAACTAGGAAGTGAGTGTGCGCGTAGTACGAATAGAAACGATTGAGGGGAGAAACAGAGGGACACGAAGGCGCGTTGTTGGCTGCGGCCGTCGTTGAGTCGTCTGGGCACCCGAGGATCACTTTTCAATCTCCGAACGCTAACTCCCGGGACAATTCCCAGCTTTGTGACTGCATTAGGTCGCTCTGTCCCTCAGTACTCAGTACGAGGTGGAATACCCAGTTTACACTGGCAGAAGCCCCGCCGTTGGGCGATAGATTATGCTCTCTGGCCTTTGGCGCAATGCCTCTAGGTCCTCGTCTTCGCTTCTTGGGGTACCCTATCCTCTCCCACACTCTACACTCATCTTGACCCGGAGTAGTACTTCATCTTCTATCAGCTCAAAACCCCTCGATTTCTCGTCCTTCTTCTTCCATAATGGAAAGGGAACCCAAGGGTTCCAATTACCCCCGCTGTCCGCGCAGCACCCAAGCGACCCACCGCCGCATCCGCCCGTCTTGCCAGCATCGTCATACCGGGCCATTCCGGCCCTGACCCCGACGCGACTCTCGGGGATCTACGCGCAACTGTCCAAAGCGCGCCTGACCTCCTTCAACGTGCTCGTCGCCATGTCCGGCGTCGCGCTCTCGCCGATCCCCACGACCGTCCCCGTGCTGCTCTCGACGGCGCTCGGCACCGCGCTCTGCAGCGCCTCTGCCAACTCGCTCAACCAGCTGCAAGAAGTCCCCTACGACGCGCAGATGGCCCGCACCCGTGCGCGCCCGCTCGTCCGCCGCGCCCTCAGCCCAGCCCACGCCACCGCCTTTGCCGCCACCGCGGGCCTCGCCGGCCCCGCCCTCCTTTGGTCCATGTGCAACCCGACGACGGCCCTCCTCGGCGCAGCGAACATCGCGCTCTACGTCGGGCCTTATACCTGGATGAAGCGCCGCACCATCTGGAACACATGGGTCGGCGCCATCGTCGGCGCCGTCCCGCCACTCATGGGCTGGGCCGCCGTCGGTGGCACCCTCCTCCCGAGCGCGGCGCACCCCATCGCGTTGTGCCTCCCCCCAGCGCTAACCACAGACGCCTTTGCCTTTACCGGACCCTTCTTGACAACGATGTCGAGCACCAGCAACAGCAGCGCGCTACTACTGCTGGACAACCCGCTGGCGCCGTGGGCGCTGTTCGCCCTGATGTTCTCATGGCAATTCCCGCACTTCAACTCGCTGGCGCAGTTCGTGCGCGGCGCGTACGCGCAGGGCGGGTACCGCATGCTGGCCGTGCTCGACCCGCGCAAGAACCGGCTCGTCGCGCTCCGACACGTCGTGCTCCTGACCGGCATCTGCTCGGTGCTCGTCCCGCTCTCCGGGCTCACCACCTGGTCGTTCGCGCTGACCAGCCTCGCGCCCAACGCGATCTGGCTCCGCGCCGCGTGGCGGTTCAACAGGTTTGGCGGCGACGCGCACGCCCGCACCGTGTTCGCCCACTCGCTCTGGTGGCTCCCCGTCGTTCTGGGGCTCATGATCGTGCATAAGAACAACGTGGATTGGTTGCAGAGGATGGGGCTCGGAGGCGCAGAGGAGGAAATCGAAGAGACCGTACAATAGATAAAATCCGACCCCATCCCACGGTCGCACACCGCATTTAATCTCGTCAGACATTTTATACATGTGTATATCAATAGGTGCAAAAAAAAAAAAAAGATGATGAGCGACAAAAAACGAAATGATAATTCCCCCTCCGGGGCCTATGTTTGTGTGTCCGCCTTGTTGCCCTTCGCCTTTGCGAGTTGGCGCTTCTGCTTGAGCATCTGCACCTTGTTCCGCAACAGCGCAACGCGATTATACGCGTCCTCCTGCGCGCGCTCCTCCTCCACCAACCGATCTATGATGAGCTCCCGATCGTCCATCTCCCTCCGCTTCCGTCCTTCCTCCTCCGATATCGCAACCGCTTTTCGCTCCTCCACCCCCTGCGCTCCTCCCGCGTCGTCGTCGCCGCCCTGCGCCCCAGCAGGCAGGCCAACGAAGCTGGGCACAAGCTCGGGCTCCGCAGCAATCGTCGCGCGGGCGTGCACCACATGCGGATCGACAACCGTCGCCTCGGCACCGGCACTGTCGGCGCCCTCTACTGGCCGCGGCTGTTGCAAGTCGCGCTCGAATGCGTCCCACTCCATATCGAACTGCGATTTTGGTGGCGCGGTCGTCCTTGTCGTCGTCGTCGTCTCCTGGTCCTGGTCCTGGTCCATCATCTCATCCTCCTCCTCTCCGTCGTCCCGCAGTGGCGCTCGCGAAGGGTCCGAGAAAAAGTCCGCAGGAAACGCGCGCGACGCCTGTGCCTGTCCCTCCACCTCTCGCTCCTCCGTACGTTGCCTCTTCCCCGACCGCGGCTGCGGCTGCGGCTGTTCGACCCCCTCCGTCCCAACCACTTCCACTCGCATCTGCCTATCATCGTCGTCGTCGTCATCATCTCCATCTTGTTCCTCCTCCGCCTTGCGTTTCGATAGCATGGTGGTGGCGGTGGTGGTGGCGCGCGCCGACTGCTCCGCCTTGGCTTTCAAGTTGGCCACGGCGACGCGATGGGACTTGCTCCCCAAATGCCCCTCCCACGCACTCGCAAACTTGACCGCGACGCCACACGCCGTGCATCGCAGCGCGCCGTTTGCGCCGTACGCGGCGTAAGGGTGGTTGATGCGCGCTTCCTGGCGCTTTGCCTTGAGCAGCGCACGTACGTCCGCCATCCCCTCCCTCGTTTCTTTTTTTGGGTTGGTTGGTTGGTTGGTTGGTTTTGGTTGACCACCCAGATGATCTGCTGTGGATCTTGGCTTGGGACCTGGGCTTGGCTTGTACTTGGCTTCCCCCGAAGAGAAGGAGGTCCGAGGTGCCGTGTATCTGTGATCTGTATGGACACAAGCACGCGGAAAGGGACTGAACCGGAGGGTCGGACAGTTCGGTTGTGCCGCCGGAAACGTCTTTTCAATCCAAACTGAATGCCGCAATGAATTGGGGGGGTCCTTGAAACCAACTTAAAGGAGCGGCGTTAGCCTAGGCTGGCAACCAGCGCGCGTTCTTCAGGGATCTCGGAGTCGGGGATGAACGTGCAGGAACCAGGAAACAACGTCGTTGACCGGACCGGCTTTACGGTGGCGTAGGATCATGATCAAGGAATATTATTATAAGCCACACTGGCGGCATATCACATTCGGGGAAAATCGCAGAGAACCTTGTTTTAAATACGCTTAAATCCGCAAAGTCAATTGAAACTATCGAGGGGGAGGGAAGCTCATAATGCATAGCAGTAAAAAATTAAGCGTCTCTAAAGAAGGACCACACCAGGAAATCCAACGTTTCATTACCGGGCCGTCAAGTTCGCTCGCTCTCACGCCCAACAGACTTGTACCTTGCCCGGGTGCTATAACATAGAAGCCACCCCACAACGATCCCTCTGCAACAGTCGCGAGGGGTCTAGTTTTTGTCCTTGAAAATTTGGTTAATAGCGTCCGTCGAGTACGATTTGGGACGCTCGAGGGCTGCGACGTGTATGTCAACACAAATACTCTCCCCTTGACACAGAAAATACAAATACTCACGAGCGCCGAGTGCACGGTCCCAGATGAGCTGCGCAGCTACACCAAATGCACGCGATACGCCAAACAGGACAGTGTAGTACTGCATCTCCGTGAGACCATAGTATGTAAGGAGCGCGCCAGAGTGCGCATCCACGTTCGGCCAGGGGTTCTTCGCCTTGCCAGCCTGCACATGACACTTAAGGGAGGAAAGACTTGACAAAATGTTCCCACAGCCACGCACCTCAAGTAGAATACCTGGGACAATGTTGTAGATCTGGCCGACAAGCTTGAAGAGCTTATCATTCGGCAGATGCTTGAGTGCAAACTCGCGTTGTGCGACATAACGTGGGTCTGTCTTGCGAAGCACCGCGTGTCCGTACCCGGGAACAACCTGTCCGCCCTTCAACGTAGACCAGACATACTCCTTGACCGCTTCGTCACTGGCATCCTCTCCAATCTTTTCTTGCATTTTTGTGAGCCAGACAAGTACCTCCTGGTTCGCGAGGCCATGCAAAGGACCGGCAAGACCATTGAGCGCAGCCGCATATGAAAGGAAGGGATCCGAGAGAGCAGAGCCGACAAGCTTTCCGGTGTGCGCAGAAACATTACCACCCTCGTGATCACTGATCGTACCATCAACACCACAATATACTCGGCCAAAGATAGTGACGTTACCTGTGGATGGTAATATAGAGCCTCATGAGCTCAACAAAGGCGGGATTGTCACCAAAGCCGAGTAACGTGGAGAGATTGTGTGAGTAGTCTTTCTGCGAATCAATCGGTGGGAGCTTGCCCTGGCCATAGACATTGCGGTAAATGCGGCCCGCAATGTTAGGCAACTTCGCGATCCTAAGGTTCAGGCGTTGCGTTAGGATAACAGAAAAAAGTCCTTATCAGACCAAGTCTTACAGATCCATGGAGTCATCGAACGTTGGGCCCCAGTATTCCTTCTTGGAGATACCCTCCGCATAAGCCTTGGCAAACGCAGAGTTGTGGTTGAGCTGTGGCAATACGTAAGTAAATGAGGCGACACAAAGTCTAAGTAAATGAATGACGCATGACGTACGGCAGTCACAGCTAAACTAAACTGGCTCATTGGGTGCAAAGTGGGTGGACACCTGTCAAGGATCTCCTCCACAAATTCGGGGATTGCAGCGCGTGCAGCCCAGTCTTTTGAGAGCTCGGAGACTTGCTCGTACGTTGGAATTTCACCGGTGACGAGCAGCCAGAAGAGACCCTCCGGAAGGGGTTCCGAGCCACCAGGAGCCTTGGGTAGTAGCTGTTGAATCTCGGGGATGGTCTTCCCACGGAAGCGGATGCCCTCCTCTATAAATCAGAGTGTATCAGTCAGAAGCGCTGATAAAGATAAGGAAAGCATTACCAGGGTCGAGGACGGAGCCTTCCCACATCAACGCGGGCAAGCCGCGCATACCGCTAGTGACGTGGCAAGGCAGTGATTAGACGACGGCGGTGTTGGGGTGGACATAACGCACCCATAAAGCTGGTCAACGAGGACGGGTCCAAAGGACTTCTTTCCGTGCTCAGCACGGACTGCTTTGACCTGTATGAGGGATAGTGACGTCAATCACGAACGTTCGGGTGCCAGCGCAGAGCATAAATGTGCTCTAACAACACATGCGTACCTGTTCTTGCGCAGCAGGAATGAGCTCTGCCAGACGCTCCTTGAGCGTTGGCTGCTTCGGAGCTGTAGATAAGAGACGAGCTGAGGCCGCGGAACGCAGGAATGGCGAGCCGGACTGATGACATTGTGAGCAAACACAGTGCGTATATACTGAATACGACGAGATAAAAATACGGAACCTTTTTTAGGGAGGCGCGAAGGGCAGAAACCATTTTCGAGAGAGTGGGTGTAGAGGATGGGTACCAAGTTGGGAGAACACGGAACGCGCATTTTCAAAATTTATTTATTACGGCTCGGTTTGCCGCTTTCTCCCGACTGGTTAACAAACCTCCGGGCGCGGACTGTAACCCGTACAGCATCCCCAACTTGAAACCCCACCAGGGCAGCTGATGGGCAAACGAAAGCGAACAAGAGCGAAGGACAAATCAGAGTCCACGAAAAGAGACGCGTCATCCATCCTCCCCCAAGTAAGCACCCGTCTCGTTCGCCTCCGCTTGTGAGTTGTGCCAGACCGATTCACATTTGCAGAAAAGACATTACAGGCAGCGCGCACACGCGAACCCCTTCTCGGACCACAATCTCGAGTATCCAACCTCTCCAGATGACGTCGACTGGGCCGTGCACTACCCCGCGTTCGCTGGATCGGGAAAAAAGCCTGAGTTTGCGGACGTAGGGTGCGGCTTTGGTGGCCTGCTCATCGCCCTCGCACCCCTCTATCCCGACACGCTCATGCTCGGTATGTATGCGCGTTTTTTCAACCATGCCCCTCCCTGTCCGTGCCCCGAACCGACTTGCTTTTCTCTAGGCCTCGAAATTCGCGTCCAAGTTTCGCAGTACGTTGAAGATCGGATTGCAGCCCTTCGTGCGACCTCTTCGGTGCCATCAACAGCACCGCCTCAGCCTCCCAACGCCGGATCGGCCCCCGCGTCATCCACATCTGGGTCTGTTCCCAGCGGCTATCAGAACGTGTCCATTGTCCGCGCGAACGCAATGAAGTTTCTGCCGAATTATTTTTCAAAGCACTCCCTCTCTGCGCTCTTCTTCCTTTTCCCAGACCCGCACTTCAAGCTACGCAAGCACAAGGCACGGATCATCTCGCCGACCCTTCTGGCAGAATATGCATATGTCTTACGTCCGGGCGGTATCGTATATACCATCACGGATGTGAAAGATCTCGCCGAATGGATGAAAGCACATTTGAGTGCGTTCCCCTTATTTGAAAGCGTTGACACGGACACGCTTCGGGCCGAAGGCAAGGGACCGATCCTCGACGCTGTGTGGGATAGCACAGAGGAGGGCAAAAAGGTCGAGCGAAAGAAAGGGGAGAAATGGCTTGCATGCTTCCGAAGAATAGAGCTTCTGAGAGATGTGCCAGTACAACCATTGTAGCCCTTCGATCTGTCCTGTAATTCCTTTTAGGCCTAGAGACATCATGATACGGGAAAGTCATTCATCCTCTACCATCGCCTCGTCTGTTGTGTTGGATGCCCGGAGTCCTGTGTTCATCCCGTCCAATAGGGCCTTTGTGCGCTCCCTGACCACCGCGCGCATCTCCTTGTGAATCACCGCCCCCGCTTCCCCCGCCAACCTCAATATCTCCTCAAACCGATCGACATGCAACCGCGTCTCCATGCTGACCAGCGTGAGGTGTCCCGACCGCGGCATGCTCGCCACGGTCACATGCGGGAGGTCGGCCTCCTCGAGCGCGGTGAGATCCAACATCGGCGCGGCGGCGTGCACGCCGCCCGTGACGGCGCAGACATAGTCAGCGAGCGGCACACCGGCATTGATGAGCGCCACGGTCGTCGCGTTGATCGCAGCCTGAAGTACCCCGCCGTCCTGCTGCAGCACATGCACAAAAATATCGATCTGCGAGCGCGGGTACAAACTCGTCTGCACCACCGGCTCGAACGTCGCCTTGATCATCGCCGCAAGCTCCAGCACGCGCCTTTTTGTTTTTTTTTTTACCCTTGTTTTCATGTTATATTATTTTTCGAAGGACGGAAGACGCACTTGTCGCCACGCCCGCGCCGGCGGCGGTCGCTCCCGCTGAACGGCGCTATGGTCGCTTCGACGTGTATGGCGGCGCGATCGTGCAGCGTCTGAGCGCGCACGCGGGCCTCGCGCGGCCCAAACACGCTCACGAGCACCTCGGTAAGCCCGTGCGCGACGCGGGCTGAGCCGTCCGCGCCTGCTTGCGCGGTCGAATCGAAGGTCGTCTCGCGCAGCTCGTACTGCAGCCGCCCGTCCGAGCGGAAACCGCCCTCGTTTAGGATCTCGATGCGTGAGCTCTGTGGGAGACGACGTTGGTCAAATCGGTTGGTGGATGAGGCGAGGTCGTGATATCTACCATTTGGAACGGGTCAGCCGTCGAGTGGCACGCGCGCCGCGGGTTAAGTCTAACTTTATCTCGGGCCGACGCGTGGCAGGTGGGTGACCAACTAGAGTTAGACACCATTCCTCAGGTCGCAGCACTGTCGAGTGGACGTTCAATTACATAAATCTATTGTGAGTATTGATGTGCATTCCAATAAGCGAAGGCAGTCTTGGTTGGGTTTATTCGCTGATGTACAGTGCAAGTCGTGCTGCGTATAGAGCGATAACGCGTCGAATCTTTCCTTTACACACCACACGTGGCTACGCTAAAGTCATGGCCGGCCAACCGGATCCAGTCAATATTAATGTCTTACCCAGGTCCCTCCTGGACACAGACTTTTACAAGGCTCGTAAATCCGAATAAACCGATTCACACTTTTATCGCATTGTGATGACACGCGACGATGATATTTGGTGTGATAACAGCTCACGATGCAGCAGGCCGTGCTGCATCATTTCCCGGACGCCCAATCGACATACAAGTTTACGCACCGCGACACCGACATATACTTCACTCGCCAGTGCTACGAGCATTTCGTCGCAGCCATACCTCGTGCGTACGCGTTTCTGCTCTTATTTTTATCTCCGTGGACACATTATACGCCAGGGTTCGCCACCTTGTCGCTGACGCCCGAGGAGCGCACCTGGCTGCAAACCGCATGCCCGTTCTTCGAACCCGCGTACCTCGACTACCTCGCCGCCTACCGCTTCAAACCGTCCCAGGTCCAGGCGTCCTTCGTACCGCGCGCACCATCCAGTGACGAGGGCCGCATAGAGTTCGAAGCGTCCGGTCCATGGGCGGAAGCGATTCTCTGGGAAGTGCCCCTAATGGCCACCCTGAGTGAGATCTACTTTGCCACGGTCGACAGAGACTGGAACTATGATGGCCAGGCAGGTGCGTCCACGTGCGAATGGATATATAGGTGTGTGTGTGTAGGATGAGTGACCCTCGTATGCGACGTTATATACAGACCTTGCGTATGAGAAGGGCACAAGGTTGGTCGAGGCAGGCTGCGCGTTCAGCGAATACGGGACGCGTCGCAGGCGTTCGTATCACGTTCATGACCTTGTAGTCGGTCAGCTGGCACGCGCAGCGAAGGACCATCCAGGAAAGGGGAAGCTCCTCGGGACAAGCAATGTCGGCTCTACCACAATTTGTTTTGGCGTTCCCTGCCAATGCTGATATCGCCATACAGGTGCACCTTGCACGAAAGCACGACCTCAAACCGTCTGGTACCATCGCACAGTAAGGCGTTTTGCTTTCGAAGTTTGCCACCTTGCCCTGCGGGACTGACGACACGGTGGTTCCTTCTTGCAGCGAGTGGTTCATGGGGGTAAGCGGCCCCACTGCTCTGTACCGTCGTGTGCAGCCGTTCACCAACCGCCGTCGGGGACAAAAAAAAAGTAGATCGGGGCCATGCGCGGATACGAGCACGCCAACGGCATCGCGCTCGACCTGTGGGAAGGGGTCTACCAACCGAACAAACTGACGCTCCTCGCACTCACGGACACATTCTCGACCAAAGCATTCTTCCAGGTATGCGCGACGTGTCCTCTTTTCCTCCTGCCCCCGCTCAAATCCCCCTAAACTTTGCCTTGCCGCTCGGCATCGGATGAATAGGACTTTGCCGCCGACGTGGAACGCGCCCGCCGTTGGCACGGCTTGCGCCAGGACTCCGGCGACCCGTTCGTCTTTGCTCCGCAGGCTAAAGAGGTCTACGAGCGGTTGGGCATCAACCCTGGCGAGAAGACGGTCGTTTACTCTGATTGGCTAAACGTTGACAAGGCGATCGCTTTGAAAGAGCAGTGCGACGAGATTGGGGTCAACCGTGAGTTATTTTTTCCCCCCCTTTTCTCGTCATTCTCGTTATAATATTTTTGCCGCGTGGTTCACCGTGTGTATTTCGTAGCGGCTTTCGGTATCGGCACCTTTTTCACGAATGACTTTAAGACGTTGTCAAGTCATGGGAAGGAAAAGAGCAAGCCGCTCAACATGGTCATTAAACTGGCATCTATCAATGGCCTCCCATGCATCAAAATCAGTGATGATCTGACTAAGGTATGCTTGTCCTAAATGATCGCGGGAGATTTGATTTTAACCTCTTGCAGAACACCGGGGACCTGGAGACCGTGTTGAGGGTCAAAACCATTTTTGACCTTCCCAAGTGAGGATGCTGTTCCATAGAGTTCCTTTGACATTGTCATTACTACGCTTCAACCTGATTTTGGCTAAACGCCTGCACGACACAATAGCGCTGGTGATACTGTTTCTCGAAAGACGCATCGCCCGCGGGTCATGGCTCCCATGTTGCGCCGCGTGTTTTGTAATGTACTCGGGCGCATGATTCCGAGATCGGAAGAACCCCAGGGTGGTTCCCTCTATGTCTTTCAATGATGGCAAATGTCACCTGAAAACGAATGACGGGTGGGTATGATGCGGCCAGGCCCTCGAGCGAGGGCATCAACCAGTAACTTGCATTTTGAGTATGCTGTGCCAGGGGCATCAGTCACCTCGCGCTGATGTCCTGAATGTTGACTGAATGATACCATCCTCAGCGCCCCTGATGCAGGCGAACAAGTGTATATTTTACATCTGCGCGTGGGCTGGGCATCACCTCATGGCCACCGATGTTTACTATGTCTCGTTCCGACGTTGATGCGGAAACCTCTAAGCGCCGCTCAGCCATTGGGCAAGGTTCCAGGGTACTGCCCGCTGTGAACGGCGTCGAAAGGTGAATTCTCGACCGATCGACTAAGCAAGGACGTCCCCGTGCCTGCGACGTGCGTCTCCCCTCCCCCAACTTCCGGGTTCTCTGATCGCGGAGTCTAACGCCCCACCTCGGCGCCTCGCTCGGGCGACACCCCCCGTCTAAAGTCCTCAGAGAGATCCTTTGCGCCATCCGTATACAGTAACCACCATATGTCCCGTTCTGCAACGTTGTGCGAGCACTACGACCGCTCAACCGACTCGACTCGGTTCACCTGCACCGCTTCACTGTACAGCTAGTCCTGGATTGCGCCGATGGGGCCTTGGCCACCCAGATCCGTGGGACGTAACATGTCTCTCCGTGAATGTTCCACAGAGTTTCATGCGAGCGCGGCGTTTGTTCGCAGGCCTTCTCGGCTATGTAGGTCTCGGCAGGAGTAACTGAATGTACGTTTGGGTGATGTGAGCCGTAGCGGTCCGATAGACATCAAGGGCACTGTTCTTTTCCTAGCGAGTCAGATAGAATATTTATGCGAGTTCTAGCGAAGGAAGCTAAGAATTTTTTTTGAATGCATTATATCGAGTGGAGGCCCACCCCAGTTTGATGTGTATGTACGAATAATGAACGTTATGAACACAAGAATGAATACGCACGGCGCGCGGACAATGCCGAAGGGCTGTGATGAAGAAGGAAAGGATCGGGCCGAAGAGACCGGGGTACGGCATCGATAGCGTCTTGCACACGTATGCGTATACGATAGACCAATGTCCACCCCAAGCAAACCCGCGCCGACACGCGCATCTACAGCGCCAGAAATCATCAGCAGAGATTCCAGAAGCAATCCGTCGACATCGGCGTCGCCAACGGCCGCATCAGCGACCGCGCTGCCCTCTGAGGAACCACAGTTCAAGGTGTACAGGCCACCAACGACCGTAGCGCGGCAAGGTTCGTAGTCAGAGCTTGTCTCGTTAGTCCCGGCTCGCAAAACACTGACATTACGCGCGCATGTAACAACCTCCACTCATCGCACATGACACTTTTCTCCCTTGTGGTGACGACAAATGTGCAGAGGATTTGCCAGATGATTATTTCACACCGACCACCGCCGATCTCAAGGTGCGGCAACAGCAGCTCCACGCGCGGTCAGTCGCGCTGAACAGTGCGCCGCTCCTGACGCGCGCTCAACGCGAGGAGCAAGTAAAGGCCAAGCGCGATCGCTGGCCCAACGTACGTCGTCTCCCCCACCAATACCATGATGATAAAGTCACGCGAGAGTTTACAACAAATGGGTATTTTTATTCTGTCGGTACCGATAGACGACGATCAGGGTACGCTTTCCCGACCGCACGCAGCTCGAAAAGGCGTTCCCGTCGAGCGACAAGATACGCTCCGTATACGGGTTCGTGCGCGACTCTTTGCGCGAGGACGTCAAGCCTATTAAATTCGTCTTGTGTTTGTATCTTGTCCATCCGTCCAACCTGTCTTTGTTTTTTCTGGGTGGCTTACACGTCCACGTTCCACAGCGTCCAACCCTCCACCGCGCGACCTGAAAGTATCAGATCCTGCCGTACGCGATCTCACCCTGGCAGAGCTAGAGCTAGCACCCTCCTCGGTCCTCCTCCTCCGATTCCTCGATGACTCTCTGAACCGTACGTCCACTCTCTTCTCTCTCCCCATCCTCTGATGAGCTCTCGTTCATCTTCGCTTCCACACCCCCCTCTCCGAATCGGTCCGGACTGATTTGGTTGATCTTCTCACCAGGTTCGGACTTGCCTGCGCCGCTCGCGTCTGCGGTGCTGGAACATGCCGTCGACCTCCCTGCACCGCAAGGCTCCGATAGAGATCAGAAACCAGGAGAAGCGTCGTCGCGTGCCACATCGGCGTCTAGCTCTTCGAACAAGGCGAAAGACTCCTCGGGCGGGGATGTCAAGATTCCCAAATGGCTCAAGCTAGGTCACAGTACGTCCCCATCGATCTTCTCACTCTGCCCCTCCTTGTGACTTTCTCTCTCCAGAGAAGTGACGCCTTACACCCACATGGTCTAATTAAGCCCTTTTTACCCTCCGAGGAACCGTCTTGTAGTTGCTCTGATTGTTGTAGTGTTTTTTTTTGCCGTAACTCTGTCACATCATTTAGACACCTGGTTAACTTCATTTTTGTGCCATCTTAACTACGTTCACATGTATTACATTCCCGTCCAGGTTGTGATCAGTAAACAGGGAATTCAGGGTCGATATCGCGGGACCACGCGCGCAGTCCGCCAACAAGGTCCTTGATAACGCAACCGGGATCTAGCCGAGCGCCTCTCAGGGCGTCCACCGCAATCTGCGAGTCGTTCCCGAGTCGGCAGACCACGTAGGTTTCGAATTCTGGAGGAGGCACATGGTCACCTGGGTTGGCGACGATGTCGTGAAGCGGAACATCTATGGAGATTGATGGAGCTCAGCAACTTTGAGCAGGGGGGGAGCGAGTCGGCGGCGACACGTACGGATGGACGAAGGCAGATGACAGATCCCGAATTCTGTTCTAGGTCGAACATCCAGGATCCTAACGGGCTTCTTCGATTCCATGATGACCCTGAGCTCCTGCGCAATCACGAAGAGGGTGAGGAGGACCCATCAACGTGGCCCATTTTTAGGAGAGTTTTTTTTTTGGTCCCCCAGA
>Ga0307512_10004170_pt1 | contig 16033 bp, 14 predicted proteins | sample 14_EM_MG_FD_200267 | JGI IMG/M metagenome (GOLD analysis project Ga0307512, IMG submission 200267) | Populus trichocarpa ectomycorrhiza microbial communities from riparian zone in the Pacific Northwest, United States - 14_EM | ecosystem: Host-associated > Plants > Roots > Unclassified | place... | reverse complement strand
GAGGTTCCCCGCTCCGCACCTCCCCAGGGCGCAACTGCTCAAGCTCACCCCGAAGGGACGTCGACGTCTTGCCGTGACCCGAGCGCGGCAGCAGGAAGGGCTCAGGCAACTGTTCGGCGAGTGGCCGGAAGAGGATGTGGCCGTGTTCGGACGACTCCTGGCGCGCTTCGTCAGCGAAACGGGCCGATCCTCGGGGCTTCCCGAACTGCCACCCGCATCTTCGCCCGCACCCCGGACGCGGCGTAAAGGCGGATGACGTAGCTCGGGCACCGAGGACGGCATGGTCCGGATGCCGGATGCCGGATGCCGGATGCCGGATGCCGGACCCCTGGCGTTCGCGGCAGCCCGGCAGCGGACAGAAAGACCAACCTCTATGGGCAGCGGCTCGCTGCCGGGAATGGTGAGGAAGTCATGAAGACGAGTGAGCTCGGTTCACAGGGACTGGTCGTCAGCGCCCAGGGCCTGGGGTGCATGGGGATGAGCGCCTTCTACGGAGGTCGCGACGACGCCGAGTCGGTCGCCACGATCCACCGGGCCCTCGAGCTCGGGGTGACGTTTCTGGACACCGCCGAGATCTACGGTCCTTTCCTGAACGAGCAGTTGCTGGCCAGGGCACTGAAGGGCCGCCGGGACGAGGTGACGGTCGCGACGAAGTTCGCCATGGAGATCGGCGACGACGGCGTGGCCACGGGCGCCCTCAACGGCAGCCCGGCGTATGCGCGCAAGGCGCTGGAGCGTTCCCTGCGGCACCTGGACACCGACTACATCGACCTGTACTACCTGCACCGTACCGACCCGCAGGTACCGATCGAAGAGACGGTGGGTGCGCTGGGGGAGTTCGTGGCCGAGGGCAAGGTGCGCTATGTGGGGATCTCCGAGCCCTCGCCCGAGACGATCCGGCGCGCGCACGCGGCCTTCCCGCTGAGCGCGGTCCAGTCGGAGTACTCGCTGTTCGAACGCGATGCCGAGCACAACGGAGTGCTGGACACGCTGCGTGAGCTGGGCATCGGCTTCGTACCGTTCTCACCCCTGGGGCGCGGGTTCCTGTCCGGCAGCATCCGTACCGTCGACGACCTTGAGGCCACCGACGCTCGCCGTAACCTGCCCCGGTTCAGCCAGGAGAACATCGACGCCAACCTGAAGATCGTCGACAGGCTTCGCGAGCTGGCCGAGCAGCGGAACATCGACGTCGCCCAGCTGGCACTGGCATGGGTGATCAACCAGGGCACGGTGCCGATCCCCGGTACCAAGAAGCGCCGCTATCTGGAGCAGAACGCGGCAGCGGCAGCCATCGAGCTGACCGCGGAGGAGACCGCCGCGATTGACGCCGTCTCGCCCCGGGGCGTGGCCGCCGGCGCGCGCAACACCGCCGCGGGGCTCAAGCGTGACCGCCTCTGAGAGGGCACGGTGGCCGGCCAGTTGATGCCGGAGTGCTTGACGGTGACCGCGTGCCAGGTCTTGCCGCCGTCACTGGACGCCCAGATCTTCGGGACTTGACGGCGACCTTCGTGACATCGCCGCCGCCGGTATCAGCCCGGATGCCGGGTAACCGGTGTTGGCTCCGGTTGCGACTCCTCGCGCGGTTGTCGGGGCAACGGTGGACCGGGTCGTAGGAGACGTACCGGCAGTTGGCGTCATTTCCGTCGGCCGCCGAAGTTCCCCTGCGGTCACCGCCCGCACCTGTTCACGAGGCGGCGTTGTGTCGGCATGTCCGCTGCGACGGGGGCGCGGCTATTCGACCGGTGCCGTCAGGGCGCCGAGGCGGCCGGACTTCACGGCGGCGACGACGCCGCCGTCGACCAGGAGGTCGGTTCCGGTGATGAACGAGGCGTCCGGACCGAGCAGGAAGGCGGTTGCGGCGGCGATGTCGCTGGGTGTGCCGAGGCGGCCGGTTCCGGAGGCGTCGACCATGGCGCGGATGAACTGGCCGGCCTGGCCTGCCAGTTCCTGCTGTCCCATGGGAGTGGAGATCACGCCGGGGCTGATGCTGTTGAGCCGGGCGCCCTGCTCGCCCCAGGCGGTGCTGGCGGCCATGACTCGCACGTGGTTGGCGCGCTTGGCGAGCCCGTAGGCGGCCGCGGGGTCGGTGACGTTGTCCGGGCTGAGAAACGGCAGCTGCAGGAGCTGGTCGGCGGGGGTGATGGCGAGGGCGTGCTCCTGCTCGGGGGTGAGTGCGGCGCCAATGTGTCCGGCCATGCTGGCGATCACCACGCCGGCACCTCCGGCGGCGATCACGGGTGCGAACGCGTCCAGCACGAGCGCCACGCCGAGCAGGTCCACCTTGATGATCGCCTGCGCGGGTGCTTGGACGGGGGACAGTCCGGCGGTGTGCACGACCTGGTCGACCTCGCCGGCCGCCCGTGCGGTCTGCGCCAGGTGCTGGACCGAGGCGGCCGAGGCCACGTCGACCACCTGCGTGGCCACGGTGAGGCCCTCGTCCCTCAGTGTCTGTTCGGCGGCCTTGAGGGCGTCCTCGCCGATGTCGGCCAGCAGGACAGTGCGGCCCGCGCCCAGTCGGCGCGCCACAGCCAGGCCCATGCCGCCGGCTCCGATGATGACCAGCACCTTTGCGCTCACGTCCCGCCTCCTGCCTATTTACGAGACAGTTTGTCTCGCTTACTTTTTCAGCTTACATCTCCGGCTAATCTCGTCAACATGTCTGACTCACAGCGTGGGCGCACTCGGAGCGAGAGCACACGGCAGGCCATCTTGGAGGCGACCCGCGACGAGCTGGCGGCCAGCGGGTACGACAAGTTGTCGATCGACCGCATCGCGACGGCCGCCGGTGCCGGTAAGCAGACCGTCTACCGCTGGTATCGCTCCAAGAGCGAACTGGTCGCTGAGTGCATCCTGGAGGGGTACGTCCCTTCCAAGACCGCTGTGGTCGCGGACAGTGGCGAGGTGCGCGGCGACCTGCGCGCCTGGTTGCGAGGCTTTGCCGACCATCTCGCCCAGACCGAGAACGCCGCCCTGATCCGCGCGTGCACCGCCGCGGCGGCCGAGAGTGACGAGGTGGCGGCGAAGTTCTACGAGCGCGTCACCGCGGCCAACGAAGCTGCCCTCACCGCTCGCCTGGACGGCGCGGTGCGCCTGGGGCAGTTGCGGGCCGACACGTCGACCGCGGCCGTGGCCGAAGCGCTCATCGGGGCCATGCTCTACCGGCTGCTCGTGCGGCAGGCTCCGACCGATGAGTTCATCAACGGCCTCCTTGACACCGTTTTCAACGGCATCGACGCGTCGTCCGTCCCCGGGGTCGGGCGCTGATGAAGTAGCCGGGCGGACCGCCCATGCCGCTGCCGTCCGTGATGCTCACCGTGGTGAACAGGTCGACCGCCGTCCGCGTCCGCGCCGAGCAGCAGATGCCGACTGGCTGGCCCGATGCGCGGTCCGCTCCGGAGTGGAGAGCACAGTCAACGAGCTCGTCCAGGGACACGGTATGCACCGCTGCCGCTGCCGGGGACTGCCGAGGGCCCACCTACAGCACCTGTTCACAGCCATTGCCGTGAACACCGAGCGTCTCAGCGGCCTGCCGTCGACGGGGAATCACTCGCTCCTCGGCCCCCGACCGATTTCCGGAAGTCCCTGGACCGGCACGGCATCACCCGGATGAAATCCTGGCCGGCCGCCGGCGACCGACCTCGTCGGCTCCAAGATCCTCGACAGAGGCAGGCTCAGGCCGGTCCGGCATGGGACCGGTCCGGCCTGGCAGGTCATCGGTGCGTCAACGAGTGACCATGAGCTTGCGGACGCCGTAGTTGGTGCCGGTGAAGTCCATGGGGACCGCTTCCAGCGGCGTGGCGAGCTGCAGGTTCGGAAAGCGCTGGAAGAGCTTGGGCAGGACGGTCTTCAGCTCGGCGCGGGCGACGTTCTGACCGAGGCAGGCGTGGACGCCGTAACCGAAGCCGATGTGGCGGGTCATCTTGCGGTCGATGTCCAGGGCGTCGGGGTCCTGGAAGGCGCGAGGGTCGCGGTTGGCGGCGTTCATGGCGACCACGACCAGCTCGCCCTGCTTGATGTGGGCTCCACCGATCTCCAGGTCTTCCTTGGCCACCCGGCCCAGGCCGAACTGGACGATCGTCAGGTAGCGCATCAGCTCCTCGATCGCGGTGCCGATCTTCCCGGGGTGCTCCATCAGCTCCCTGCGTTGCTCGTCATGCGTGAGCAGGGTGAGTGTGGACAGACCCATCATGGCGGCCGTGGTGTCGTGGCCGGCGAACAGCAACAGCACGCCGAGACCGACGAGTTGACGCTCCGTCAGCGCGGCGTCGTCACCGTCGGCCTTGTTGATGAGTTCGGCGAGGATGCCGTCGGTGGCGCCGGTGCGGCGCTTGTCGGCGACCAGCCCGGTGATGTAGTCGATCAGCCAGTGGGCGCCCTTGTCGCGCACCTCGCGGCTCTTGCCCATGTCCATCAGGTCCACGGTGGCCTCGTGGAAACCGTCCCGGTCCGCGTAGGGCACGCCGAGCAGTTCGCAGATCACCAGGCAGGGGATGGGCAGTGCCATGGCCTGGACGAAGTCGAAGGTCTCCGGCCCCGCGGCGATGGCATCCAGATGCTCGTCGACGATCTTGTCGATGTAGGGCTGGAGTTTGTTCTGTACGGCCTTCGGGGTGAAGCGTCCAGTGAGCAGCCGGCGGTAGGCGCCGTGCTCGGGCTCGTCCATCATCACGAACCCCGCGTCGAACGGCGCGCTCTCCCCGGCCTCGTCGACCTCCCCCTCGGGGGTGTCGTGACGAGGGCGTCGCGCGCTCATCCGCGGATCGCTGAAGACCTGGCTGCCCTCCTCGAAGCGGGTGACGATCCAGCCGCTCGAGCCATTGGGGAAGCGCACCTTGACGATGGGCTGGTCCTCGCGCAGTCGGGTGTATTCAGCGGGCGGGTCGAGGGGGTTGTGCGGGCTCCGAGCGACGGGCTGGTCGATGAGGGGCTCGGTCATTTCTGCTCCTGCGCGGTGGGGGAGGGGGAAGCGGTGTGCGCGTCGATGGCGGCCGTGACGCCCGCGTGGGTGGCGGTGGCCTTGCACCAGCCGGTGTAGACAGCCAGATGCAGTACGGCCTCCCGCAACTGGTCGGACGTCAGTTCGTCGTTGACCAAGCCGCCGCCTGCGATGATCTGGACGAGTTCCGGGCGGCCGACGGTGGCGGCAACGCCGAGAGTGAGCAGTCGGCGGTCCCGTACGGACAGGCCCTCGCGGCTCCAGACCTGGGCGAAGAGATAGTCGACGGTCTCGTCGGTGAAGGGATCGCTGCTGCCCTGGACCGCTGTACTGAAGCCGGGTCCGTAGACCGCGTCCATCATCTCCAGACCGCGCTGATGGAGATCGTCGCCGGACGGTGGGAGAAGCTCGTCCAGGGGCAGTTCCAGTGTCTGACGTGCCCGGGTGCGAACCACTTCTACGAGGGGTACGTCGACGCCGAGTGTGCCGGCCAGGTCGCGGGCGGCGTCGAGGTCCTTGGTCATCAGCGGCCCGATCTGTCGGCCGACGGCGTCGGGCAGCGTGCCGTCGGGACCGTGCAGGCGCAGCAGTTGCAGCAGGGTGCGGCCCTCGGGATCCGCGGTGTCGATCAGCTCCGCGAGCCGGGCCGGATCCACCCCTGCGGCGCGTGCCAGCTCAGAGGCTTCAGCGACGGTGCGCCAACTGCCGTACGTGATGACGTTGCGGGCGATCTTGGTGGCCATGCCGGCGCCGAGCGGGCCGCAGTGCACGACCTTCTTGGCCCAGTCGTCCAGCACGGGCAGCGCCGTCTCGATGGTGGCGCGCTCTCCGCCGACGATGGCGACCATGCCGTTCTCGGCGGCCTTGTCGCCCGGCGTCACCCCGCAGTCGAGGAAGCTCACGCCGTGCCGGGCGCACAGGGTCCCCAACTCGTGCACGACCGGCAGGGCGACGGTCGCCAGCAGGACGATGACGAGCCCCGGATGCGACGCCGAAAGCAGTCCCTTCTCTCCGCCGATCACCTCGCGCGCCTGGTCCGCGTCGACGACCGCGACCATCACCACGTCGCTGGCCCCGGCCACGTCGGCGGGACAGCCCAGAGGGTCCGGGACACCGGCCAGGTCTGAGGACGCGTCCGGCCGGATGTCGTAGACGGCCGGAACGCGGCCGTTGCGGGCCATGCTGACGGCCACACCGCCACCGATCATGCCGAGACCCACCACGCCGGCCCGGAGACCCTGACTGACTGTCATGCCGCACTCCTCACGTCGAATTCGGCCGCATCGGCGACCTGCGCGCGGTAACCCCGAAGGGCCCGCGTCATGTTGACGCCGACCGCGGCACAGACGCGGCCGTGCCTGCCGTACAGGGCGACCAGCCTGCGGTCGGCGATGCTGCCCTCGACGATCCGGACCTCGTCCGCGTCCCGGGTGCGGCCGTAGATCTGGATCTTGAGGTCGTACTGGTCGGTCCAGACGTACGGGACTGTCTCGAAGGGGGTCGCGTGCTCGGGTCCTGCCAGCACATTGCGCGCCACGGCCAGGCCCTGCTCGGCGGCGTTCGTACGGTGCTCGATGCGTACCGGCTCACCGGTGTGCGGGTTCGGCCACGCGGCGACGTCGCCGGCCGCCCAGACACCGGAGCCGGCGTAGAGCGTGGCGTCGCACAGGACTCCGCCGGAGACCGGGACGCCGCTGCCGGCGAGCCATTCGACATTGGGCTGCGCACCGATGCCGACCAGCACGGTGTCCGCGGTGATGGTGCGGCCGTCGACGAGAGAAACCCCGGTGGCCCGTCCGTCGGCCGCACGGACCTGGTCGACCAGGACACCGGTCTGCACGCGTACGCCGTGCTTGATGTGGACGGCGCGAAGCATGGCGCCCAGGTCGTCACCGAGTGCGTCGCCCATGGGCTGGGCCGTGTCGGTGACCAGGGTGACCTCACAGCCCAGACCGCGGGCCACGGCGGCGGCCTCGGCGCCGATGAAGCCGCCCCCGACGACCACCAGGTGCGGCTTCGCGGCCAGCTCCTCGCGCAGCGCGAAGGCATCCTCCAGGGTGCGCAGGACATGCACCCCGCCCATCCCCTCGGTACCGCGCAGGCGGCGCGCCCTGGTGCCGGTGGCCACGACGAGAGCGTCGTACGAGACACGGTTGCCGTCGCTCAGCACGACCTCGGCGGTGTTGGCGTCGAGGGCGACGGCGGGGGTGCCGAGCCGCACATCCAGATTGAGGTTCTCGATGGCGTCGGATGCGCGCAGTTGGAGCCGGTCGGCCTCCCACGCGCCGGACAGCAGCTGTTTCGACAGCGGCGGCCGGTCGTAGGGAAGGTGGGCTTCCTCGCCGATGAGTGTCAGCCGACCGGTGTAGCCCTCGCGCCGTAGTCCCTCGACGACGCTGAGGCCGGCCGCGGAAGCGCCCACAACGACGATCCGGGACGGAGCTCCGGGCTTCACTGCTGTACCTCGATAGCGGCAGCCGGGCAGACCGCTGCGGCCTGATGCACGTTCTCGTACTCCTCGGTCGGCGGGTCGGAGTCGAGCAGGAGCACGATGCCGTCCTCATCCCTCTGGTCGAATACCTCCGGAGCTGCCAGGACGCACTGGCCGGCGCCGCAGCACTTGTCGAAGTCGATGGAAATCTGCATGGGGGTCCACCTCCATCAAGCCCCTTGGGGCGACGTGAGTTAGGCGCCGAGAGGTAGTTGCCCCAGTCACCTAACTAAGTTCAGCGTGGACTGTACCCCTGGGCGAGGGGAGCGGCAACCGATGCCTGGAGGTGTGTTTGAGTGATGGCTGTACGTGATCGGCACGCGCCGCGACAGGTGCGCCCACCGGCAAAGACGCGCGCCGACCTGACCGAATTGCGTCGTGGGCCCCTACTGCTGTGGTGGTGAGAGGAGATCCCTGATCCGGCGTGAAGCCTCTGTCTCCGGGGGAGCCGAGGGGAAGTGGGGGGAGGTGCCGGGTGTGCCCGTCACAAGCGAGTCGACCACCCCGTCCGCCAGGTGCAGTGTCAGGGTTTCGGACGACTCGTCGTGGTAGAGGCTGTGATGCAGCGCCACCGTGCCGTGCAGCGCGGCCCACAGGGTCTGCGCTGCCTGCTCGACCGGCAGGGACAAGGCATAGCCGGACTCCAGGCATCCGCGAAGTGCCGTGCGGAAGCTGGCCGACACGTGTCGGGCGGGGTGGCCGTTGATCCTGGAGGGTTCCACCGCGGGCTGGCGCACTTCGAACATCAGCCGGTAGTGGCCTGGGTTGCTCATCGCGAACAGGCAGTAGGCGTGCGCCTGTGCCCGCAGTCGTTCCCGGGGATCATCGCCGGCATCGGAACCTGCATGGGTCATCTGTGCGACGAGCTCGTCGTACCTGTCGGCCAGAGCTGCCCACACCAGTTCCGTCTTGTCGGCGAAGTGCAGGTAGATACTCGGAGCCGAGATCCCCACCTCCTTGGCGACCGCGCGCATGGTCAGCTTGTCAGCGCTGCCCCACTCCGCGAGCAGGTGCTGGACCCCGGCCACGATCTCCCGGCGCAGCTGCGCCCCCTGGCCGCGCGGGCTGCGCGCCCGTCCGTTCCCTGCCCCGGTGCCCGCCGACGCTGTCCCCATCACTCGCCCTTCCTTCTGGCTCCACCCTAACCAGCCGAAACGCCGAGTCCGACTGGCGACGTCATGGTGGGGTTGGCGGGGAGCGCGGTGTCGAGATTCCTTCCGTTTCTCCACTCACCGGATCAGTGGCCACACCGAGACAGCTCAGGAGGTGTGGCAGGTGAATTTCCCCGCACGGGTCTTGAATCGGAGGGCTTGTTAACGTTAACGTCCAGCGCAACACCACAGAAACAAAGGGAGCGATCTCCAAGTGATGCCCTATGACGTCGTCAACTGACCGAGGCGGACGCCCCGCGGTCCTCGGCGACGTGGCGCGGCTGGCGGAGGTGTCGGCGATGACCGTCTCGCGGGTGCTCAACGAGCACGCTGGGGTCAAGGCCAGCACCCGGGCGCGGGTTCTGGCAGCCGTGGCGGAGCTGGGTTACCGCCCCAACAGCACGGCGCGGGCGCTGGTGACCGGCAGGTCACGAGTGTTGGGTGTGGTCGGCTTCGACACCAGGCTGTACGGTCCGGCGACCACGCTGTTCGGCATCGAGCAGGCGGCCCGCGACGCGGGCTACACCGTACGGGTCACCACGCTGGAGTCCACCGGCCAGAACTCGGGCGAGGAGGTGATGCGTGACCTGATGTCGGAGTCGCTCGCCGGGGTCATTCTGGCCGCCCCGCACGACTGGGCGGCGGGGGCGCTGCCGCACCTGACGAAGGGGACACCGGTGGTCGTGGTGGACGTCGACATCGAGCAGGAGTCCGCCCCGGTGGTCGGCATCGCCCAGCATGCGGGCGCTCGCCAGGCCACCGAACATCTGCTGTCGCTGGGCCACCGGACCGTGTGGCATGTCGCGGGCCCCGTGGACTGGCCGTCGGCGCGCGCCCGCGAGACCGCCTGGCGCACCACTCTGACCGAGGCCGGACGCAAGGCGCCGGCGCCACTGCGCGGGGACTGGACCGCGCGGTCGGGCTACGAGCAGGGCCGGCGCCTGGTGCGCCGCAAGGACGTCACCGCGGTCTTCGCCGCCAACGACCAGATGGCCCTCGGCGTACTCCTCGCCCTGCGTGAGGCCGGCCTCGACGTGCCCGGCGACGTGAGCCTGGTCGGCTTCGACGACATCCCGGAGGCCGCGTACTTCTGGCCGCCGCTGACCACGGTGCGGCAGGACTTCGACGAGGCGGGTCGGCTCGCCCTCGACCTGCTCGTGGACCAGATCGAGGGCGCCGCGGTGCGGGACGGTCTGACCGTGGTCGAGCCCGAACTCGTCGTACGCGCCAGCACCGGCCCGGCGGCCCGGAACTGACGCGGGGGAACCGATACTCATGAACTCACGTCCGTCCAAGAATGTTAACGTTAACGATCTTCCTCGGCGCACCCGGCGCATCCTCTTCGGCGCCGCCTACTATGCCGAATACCAGCCGTACGAACGTCTGATCACCGATCTGGACCTCATGGCTGCGGCCGGCTTCTCGGTCATCCGCGTCGGCGAATCCGTCTGGTCCACCTGGGAGCCCGAGGACGGCCGCTTCGAACTCGACTGGCTGCATCCCGTGTTGGACGAGGCTCACGCCAGGGACATCTCGGTCATCATCGGGACGCCCACCTACGCCGTCCCGCCGTGGCTGCGCCGCAAGTACCCGGAGACCGCGGCACATCGCGCCACCGGCCGGCCCGCTCCGTACGGCGGCAGGCAGGACGCGGACTTCAGCCACCCGGCCTTCCGGCATCTCGCCGAACGGGTCATCAGGAAGATCGTCCCCCGCTACGCCGGCCATCCGGCGGTGATCGGCTGGCAGGTGGACAACGAGCCCGGGATAGAGATCCTCCACAATCCCGCCGTGTTCCAGGGCTTCGTCGACCACGTCCGCACCACGTACGGCGATGTCGCGACGCTCAACGACTGCTGGGGGCTGACCTATTGGTCGCACCGCATCAGCGAGTGGTCGGAGCTGTGGACGCCCGACGGCAACACCACCCCTTCGTACGACCTGGCCTGGCGCCGCTACCAGGCGGACCTGACCACCGACTACATCGGCTGGCAGTCCCGGATCGTGCGGGAACTCGCGGCCCCCGGACAGTTCGTCACGACCTGCATCGATCTGGGCCGCAAAGCCCTGGACGAGGTCGAGCTCGCCTCGCGGCTGGACGTGACCGCGACCAACATCTACTTCCCGATGCAGGACGGGCTGCGGCACCCGGCCGCCGCGGACCCGCCGGCGGCCGGCCGCCCGTGGTGGCTGCCCTGGTCCGGCGCCTCGGCGTTGTACCTGAAGTCCGACCTGTCGTACGGGATACGCCGCGAGCCCTTCCTCGTCACCGAGACGCACGCCCAGTCGATCGGCGAGTCGCACGTCAACTATCCGGCGTACGACGGCCAGTGGCGCCAGGCGGTGTGGGCGATGGTGGCCCGCGGCGCCTCGGCGATCGAGTACTGGCACTGGCACACCCTGCACTTCGGCCTGGAGACCCACTGGGGCGGAGTCCTCGGGCACAGTCTCGAACCGGGCCGCTGCTACGACGAGTTGAGTCGCACCGGCGCCGAACTCCGGCAGGCCGGGGAGACGTTGGCCGGTCTTGAGCCGGAGGCCGATGTCGCGATCCTGTACTCACTGGAGAGCAAGTGGGCGCTGGAGTTCCAGCCGCCCATCGCGGCGGGAACCGGCGGCGACCCGGACCGGCTGGCGTACGACCGCGTCGTCGCGACCCTGCACCATGGCCTGTTCGAGGCCGGGCTCCAGGCCGCCGTACTGAGCCCGCAGCAACTCGGCACGGACGCCGCCGCGCTCGCCGCCCGCTGGCCGGTGCTGGTGGTGCCCGCGCTGTATGTGGCGAGCGACGAACTCCTGGAGCTGCTGGAGCGGTACGCGCACCACGGCGGTCACCTCCTGCTCACCTTCCGCTCCGGATACGCCGACGAGGACGCCAGGCCGCGCCCCCGGGTCATGCCCGGCATGCTGCGTGAGGCCGTCGGGGCGCACTACCTGGAGTACACCAACTTGGCCGAGCCGGTGCGGGTCACGGGACCGGGCGGAGGCTTCGACGGCCGCGCGACGGCCTGGGCGGACGCCCTCGTACCGGACACCGCGAAGCCGCTTGCCGCGTACGACCATCCGCACCTGGGCCGCTGGCCCGCTGCCGTCACGAACGAACACGGGACCGGCCGGGTCACCTATCTCGGCACCCTGCCCGATGCTGCCCTGGCGCGCCAACTTGCCGGCTGGGTCGCGAAGACGACCCTGCCCGACGACCCGTGGCGTGCCCGGCCCGCCTCGGTGACCGTGACCGGGGCCCGCGCGGCCGACGGACGGCGGCTGCGGTTCGTCAGCAACTGGTCGTGGGAGACGGCGCTGGTGCGGCTGCCCGTACCCGCCATGGATCTGCTTTCCGGCGAAGCGCTCGAAGCCGGATCGGAGTTTTCACTCGGAGCTTGGGATGTCCGGGTGCTCGTCGAGCGGGACACCGGGATCACCGGGAACAGACAGGAGGAGAGACGATGAGGTCTCCGACAAGGGGCAGGCGTTCGCGCCTGCTCGCCACAGCCGTGGGCGGGCTTGCCCTGCTCGTGCTGACCGCCTGCTCCGGCGGCTCGACGGCCGGATCCGGCAACGGCACCAAGGCCGTCGACATGGCCGCCGAGCTGAAGAAGCCGGCCACGATCGAGTTCTGGAGCTGGGTGGACGGCATCCAGTCCGAGGTCAATCTCTTCGAGAAGAAGTACCCCAACATCAAGGTCAAGATGGTCAACGCCGGCCAGCCCGCCGCCGAGTACCCCAAGCTCCGTACCGCGCTGAAGGCGGGCAATGGGGCCCCCGACGTCGTACAGCTGGAGGCTCACGAGGTCTCCTCCTTCACCATCACCAAGAGCCTGCTCGACCTGGCCCCGTACGGCGCGGGGAGCGTCAAGAGCAAGTTCCTGCCCTGGGCCTGGAGCCAGGTCTCGCAGGGCTCCTCGGTCTACGCCATCCCGCAGGACACCGGTCCGATGGGAATGCTGTACCGCAAGGACCTCTTCGACAAGTACAAGATCAAGGTCCCCACGACCTGGGCGGAGTTCGCGACGGCGGCCGAGAAGCTCCACAAGGCCGACCCGAAGGCGTATCTGACCAACATGTCGCCGAGCAACGGCGCGTCCTTCACCGGTCTGCTCTGGCAGGCGGGATCGCGGCCGTTCAAGAGCAACTCGGCGACGAGCTTCGACGTGAACATCGCCGACGCGCCCGCCAAGAAGGTGAGCGCCTACTGGAGCGGTCTGGTGAAGTCCGGAGCGATATCGACCGACGCCGACTTCACCGACCAGTGGTACCGCGGCCTGGCCAGCGGTAAGTACGCCACCTGGCTCACTGCCGCCTGGGGCCCGCTGTTCCTGCAGGGCACCGCGAAGGGGACATCCGGCAAGTGGCGCGTCGCCCCACTGCCCCAGTGGAGCGCGGGGGAGTCCGCCTCGGGCAACACCGGCGGCTCCACCAGCGCGGTCGTCAAGAACACCAAGTACCCTGCCGCCGCCGCGGCGTTCGCGGAGTTCCTCAACAGCGACCCCGCGTCGACGAAGATGCTGGCCTCCAAGCAGTCGCTCTTCCCCGCCACGACGGCGCTGCTGAACGACCAGTCCTTCCTGAGCACGTCCCTGCCGTTCTTCGGCGGGCAGAAGGTGAACCAGGTCTTCTCCGACATCTCCAAGACGGTCAGCACGGACTTCACCTGGAGCCCCGTCCAGGACTACGTCTTCAGCAATTTCAACGACACCGTCGGCAAGGCGATGACCAGTAAAACGGGTCTCACCGCCGCGCTCACCCAATGGCAGGACTCGGTCACCACATACGCCAAGAAGCAGGGTTTCACCGTCGGTGGCAGCTGACCGGAGCACACCGCGCCTCCGCGGATGCCGCCATCGGTGTCCGCGGGGGCCGGGGGAAGGTACGACATGAGCCAGACCGTCCCACCGGCGGCCGCACGCCGCGTCCCGCCGCCGGTCGTCCTCAAGACCCGCCGTCCGTGGCGGAGTTCCACCCGCGAGGCGCTGACCGCGTACGGGTTCGTCGCCCCCTTCATGATCCTGTTCGCCGCGCTGCTCGTGGTCCCCCTCGGCTACGCCGGCTACCTCAGCCTGTTCCGCTCGCAGTTGGTCGGCGGCAACGTCTTCGCCGGACTGGCCAACTACCGCCAGGCGCTGGACGATCCGCTGTTCCAGGAGGGCGTGCTGCGGATGGCGCGGTTCCTGGTCATCCAGGTGCCGGTCATGCTGGCCGCCTCGCTGCTCTTCGCCCTGGCCCTGGACAGTGGCCGGCTGCGCTTCCCGCGGCTCATCCGGCTGGGCATCTTCGTGCCGTACGCGATCCCGAGCGTGATCGCCGCGCTCATGTGGGGTTATCTGTACGGTCCCGATTTCGGCCCGTTCGCCCAACTGGCCCGGGGCGTCGGCCTGGACACCCCTGGATTTCTCAGCCCGCACTGGATTCTCGCCTCCCTCGCCAACATCGTGACGTGGGAGTTCGTCGGCTACAACATGATCATTATGTTCGCCGCCCTGCAGTCGGTGTCGCCCACGCTGTACGAGGCGGCGGCCGTGGACGGCGCCGGCGCGTTCCGGGTCGCCTGGCACATCAAGATCCCCGCGATCCGGCCGGCGCTGATGCTCAGCGTGATCTTCTCGGTGATCGGCACCTTCCAGCTCTTCAACGAGCCGAAGCTGCTGTCCGCGATCGCGCCGCAGGCCATCAGCACCTCGTACACCCCGAACATGTACGCCTACACCCTTGTCTTCACCAATCAGGAAGTGAACTACTCCTCGGCCGTCTCCTTCCTGCTCGGCGCGGTGATCGTGGTCGTCTCCTACGCCGTGCAGCTCGCGTCCCAACGGAAGGCCCGCCGGTCATGACCAGCAAAACCACTCCCGCTTCCGCTTCGGCATCCTCCTCGACGCCCCGCCGCAGCAATGTCCTCACCCTGATGATGCTGGCCTGTCTGGTGTACTTCCTGTTGCCGCTGTTCTGGCTCGTGGTCTCCGCCACCAAGGACAACGGGTCCCTCTTCTCCACGTTCGGGCTGTGGTTCGGCGGCGGTTTCCACCTGTTCGGCAACCTCCATGACGTCTTCACCTACAACGACGGCATCTACGGCCGGTGGTTGCTCAACACCGCGCTCTACGCCGTGGTCAGCTCGGTCGGGGCGGCCTTCCTGGCGGCGCTGGGCGGCTATGCCTTCGCCAAGTTCCGCTTCCCGGGCCGCACTCTGCTCTTCTCCATCGTGCTGGGCTCGATCATGGTGCCCAGTACGGTGCTGACCATCCCGACGTATCTGCTGTTCAGCAAGATCGGCCTGGTCAACACCCCGCTCGCGGTGATCATCCCGATGCTGCTGAGCCCCTTCGGTATCTATCTGATGCGGGTGTACGCGGACGGCGCCGTGCCCGACAGCCTCATCGACGCCGCTCGGATGGACGGCGCCGGCGCGCTGCGTACCTTCTGGCAGGTGGGGTTCCGGCTGATGCTGCCGGGATTCGTCACGGTCCTGCTCTTCCAGCTCGTGGGCAGCTGGAACAACTACTTTCTGCCGCTGATCATGCTCAACAACCCGAAGCTGTACCCGGTGACCATCGGACTCGCCCAATGGCAGGCCCAGGCAGGCGGGTTGGGCGGCGCCCACGCCCTCTTCTCGATCGTCATCACCGGATCCCTCGTCTCGATCCTCCCCCTGGTCGCGGCATTCCTCCTTCTGCAGCGCTACTGGAAGGGCGGGCTGGCCACCGGCGCCGTCAAGGACTGACCCGGGCGAGGAGACGAGGGGGTCAGCGGATGGCGGACGGGTGCTGGGCCAGCGGGGTCACGGTGACGTCCATGTAGGGGAAGAGCGGTAGGCCCCACAGGAGTTCGTTGAGCCGGTCGTTGTCGATGACGTCGAAGACGCTGAGGTTGGAGTACTGACCAGCACAGCGCCACAAGTGCAGCCATTCGCCGGAGTGTTGGAGCTTCTGTGCGTACGCCTTCTCGGCGGCGACGGTCGACGCCCGGAGCGCCGGGTCGAGATCGGGTGGCAGGTTCACGGTCATGTGGACGGCGAAGAGCATGACGGTCTCCGATCAGGAAGCGGGATCGAGGACGAGGTCGTATGTGACCTGGCTGCCGCCGTTGCCCACCGGCTGCGGGTCGATGACGAGTTCCGGCTTGACGGCGGAGGCCACGTCGTCCTCGACGTGTTCGCCGCCGCGGAAGTACAGCTGGGCGGTGAGCGTCTCGTGGCCGGGCGCGGAGACCTTCAGGTGCAGATGGGCCGGGCGCCAGGCGTGCCAGCCGGCGGCGGCGATGAGCTTGCCGCAGGATCCGTCGGTGGGGATCTGGTACGGGGCAGGCTGGATGGTGCGCACCGCGAAGCGCCCCGCCTCGTCGGTTTCGACGGCGCCGCGCAGGTTCCACTGGGGGATGCCGGGTGCGAACTGGGCGTACAGGCCGTCGTCGTCGGCCTGCCACATCTCCAGCAGCGCGCCGGACAGTGCCTCGCCCGAGACC
>Ga0307512_10004169_pt1 | contig 16033 bp, 11 predicted proteins | sample 14_EM_MG_FD_200267 | JGI IMG/M metagenome (GOLD analysis project Ga0307512, IMG submission 200267) | Populus trichocarpa ectomycorrhiza microbial communities from riparian zone in the Pacific Northwest, United States - 14_EM | ecosystem: Host-associated > Plants > Roots > Unclassified | place... | reverse complement strand
AAATCTCACAGCATTTCATCATGGTTACATGGAATTTACAGTAGATACTCGAAGCAATATTTGATTTTTCAAGGCGAAAGCGTTCTAGGGACGATAATGTCCCCAATGTTGTTGTGCCATGGGTCAGCCAAGTGAGTTGCCAAGTTCTCCAATGGTCCAGTGCCAGGGTAAGCTGACTGCTGCACACAGAACCCAACAAATGCCAACAGTGCTAGACGACCTACGACATGATCAGATGCGTATTGGATTAGTAATAATTCAAGAACTCGCGTAAGTTAGCAACAAGAATTAGACCCATACACCAAAATTGTTAGATTACCATTTTTAATTTCTTTGACTTTGTATTCCTCGAACTTCTTAGGGTCCTTGGAGAAGCCCAGAGGATCAAAAGCACCGCCAGGGTACTTCTTCTTCTCTGGGTCTTTCTCCATGCTACGTTGGTGCTCCACAAAGGCGATGGCAACGAATTCAATGGCCAAGACGGTAGGGAGGGTCCCCCATGGAACTGGTTGGCCCAAATAAGTAGCTTGGCCACCTGGGGCTGCAGCCCACTCTTGAGCTTTCACCCAGTTGCCCAGACCTAAGGCCTCTGGTATTAGGATTCCAGGCTGCAAAATGAATTAGAATCAAATTAGTAAAAGTAAAATTATACCCTCCTCAGCTAAAGGGATTTTTGTGGCAATTTAAAGGAGTATTTGAAAATACGGTTTTAATCATCATGTTTTTTTAAATTAAAAAAAATTATTTTTTTACTTTAAAATTATTTTTTATATTTTTGAATAGTTGATATTTTATCAAAAATAATTTTTAAAAAATAAATAAATATTATTTTAATATATTTCTAAATAAAAAATATTTTAAACTATTACCGTTACTGTAATCTCATTCAGACGCTATTACTTTGTTACCTAGCACAGCTGAAATCAAGGATCCATTTTGTGACGTAGTTTCTTATTCTTTTGCATCGGGAGATTCAATTCTAGACTGTATCGTACCATATTATGCAACTTTAGCAGCTAAAACTTTCCAGCACCCAGGATATGATAACATGGCATATGAAAAATAAGAAACAACTGAGATTAATAAAAGACTTACAACAGCAAGCATAGCCCATCTGCAGTGAATGAGCTCAGACTCCTTGTATCTCTCGAGATTCTCAGGGACCTCACCCAGTCTAAGTGGGTCGAACCCAAAGTCACTGCAACACACCATCCCAACTAACTCATCAACAAAATTTCACAAAAACAGCATGTGCTGTGTAACATTATGTACATGAAAAGAAGATGAAGAAGAAATCCGAAGTTTGAAATTTAATTTACAGTCCATTAAATTATTAGTGGTACTGTTTACCCTGGGGCTGAGCCATCAAGGTAAGGTGGACGAGGCTGGCCAGGCAGCCAGTCAGCTGACATGGTGACACGAGAGGTGCCATTGACACTAGGAAGTGGAATTGAAGAGGCAAATTTGGACTTTGAAGATGATAGGAGTGAAGGGAAAGCAGTGGCAATGCCACAGCTCATCAATGTATTGGTGGCGGCCATATATTCTGTTAGAATCTGTGGCGAAGTGAAGTTGAGTTTGTGAGAAAGGATGATGAAGAAAGCGAGGACATTACAAGTTATTAGGCAAAGGGGGGATATAGGCAAAATCTATGTGGACTGTAATTGGCTAAGGAGACCTGCTTGGGACTTGCTATTGGGCCACGTTGGATATGTTAATCTGGTTGCAGGGGTTCGTGTGACATCCAGTGGCATGTGGTTGAGATTGAGTGCCAGCTACAAGAATCGAAGGTGCGTTTTAGGGAGTAAAAATGGAGGAGAAAAAGTTAATCGTCTATATGCCTCACAGCACGGGTTGGCAAAGGTCCGTTAAACATGAAACACTCGTCATATTAGCGGGTATGTGCTTGTGGATATGAAATTATGCTAGCTTTTGATTTTTGTTCCAGAACACAATAAACAAAGATATTTTGGACTGGAAATTTCTAGCACATAAATATCTTGGACCCTAGGTTCACATGCCTATAGAACATCAAACCATTCAAAAACTTTTGGATGGGAAATGGGATGAACAACTTAACATGAAATCTTCTAATACATGCCAAAGTATTTTTGTGTTGCAAGTTGAATCTTTTGTTGGCAAATCATATTATGATCCAGTCTCAAGCCATCTTTTGTTGTTATTGATGTTGCCTGCTCACATCAGGTAAGGGTCATTTATACACTTGGGGAAGGGGTTTTGCTGGCGCTTCTGATGCTAACTTTCCTCAGCTTTCACCTTCATCAATGGGGTGCACGAAGGCTGCCCTTGGATGGAATCACTGCTTACTGTTGTCAGGTCAATGCATTTCTTTTCCTCTCTATATTCGTAGTCTTGAACAACCCCTCACCTCGCTCCTGTGTTAAGACTTAAATGATGATGTGATATCTTGAACAGGTGATGAGAAGAAGTATTTATGCTTGGTGGCAATTACCATGGGCCGGGTTCTTTGTGATCTTAAGACTCAAATGAGTGCAGTGAAGCACCTTTCAGGTAGTGCATTTATTCGACCTGCATTAGCATTGTTGTACATGAATACAAATATATGTGATAAGTAATGAATAATTGTTCTATATCACTTTCAAAAATGGAAGAAGAGACTTTTGCAGTTCCTTGTTTTTAATGATGGGTAAGGAGCTTCAAGAAATTGAAACTGTTCCTGGGTAGATTTTGTTGCTCAAGATGCTCGAGACTCGAGAGACCAAATCTACAAAAGTATGAATCCAGAAAAGCCCAGCACTGTTTCCCACTCAGAGCTGAATTTTTTTTCCTTTTCACATCAGCTGAGAAAGGTCTGGTTTGTATCTTCATTAATGACCCATCTGCCGAGACTCTATCTGAATGAGTGTTTCTAGGATAACAATTTAGGATCGTAAAAGCCATAGCTAGATGACACTTATGAAACCGTTCTAAGGTTGTTGTTTGATCTTGGATAATTCAAGTGAAAAAACTTGAAATGTTTTCATTCGATCGTCCATGTCATGTCCTTTTCTATACATTAAACAGTTTATGATATCCAGTGTCAGCAGCATCAGTGCTAATTAGAGTCGTTTATTGTTTATTACGTGCTGCATTGTAGTGCTCTCTTTTTATTTATTTAGATTTTAGTTTTGAAGTTGTATTTCAAATAATAATATACAGCTTGCTGTAAGCTAATTTTGTTTGTATACATACATACATACATACATACATGGCAACTGTAGTTGAATATCCTTTTTCTTCACTGGAACTCAACTCCTCTTACCTCAATCTCTTCGGTTTGACTTACTGTCATCAATTTTCCTACTACATGTTTTTTTTTTTTATCAAATAGGGACTTAGTTGTTATTATTATTATTTAATTTTGTGGTTGTTAAATGCATTTTACTTTAGATTTTAAATGTTTTTATGTTCACAATTTTTCGTTGCCTGTGAGTTTTATATTGATGTACCTTTTCACTACGGTTTATTTGTCCGTGAATTCGAACCCGTATTTTAAATTATTCGTAGTTTTCTTATTCATATTTTGTTTTTCAACAAAAATTATTTAAAAAAACACTCCAATCCCAAAAAAAAAAGAAGGTTAAACGGCAGGTCGTTTTAAGAACAAATACAAGACCATTTTCTGATCTAAGAAACCCGGGCCAACTCGAGTTGAAACTCTCTTAATCTTTATCAGTAAGTAAACTCACGGAAGCGATTACTAGATCACCCGTTGCATTTTTCAACCAAATCAAACTGTTCCGATCAAAACCCTAAATCTTTCCATTATGAGCTCTCCACCCATTCTCGGAGTAATCACTCTATCTCTTCTTGAATTCTCGCTGTTCCTTGCCGGATCTTGACCCGATTAACCTAATTGTTTTCAAATGACAGGGCGCGAGCTTGTTTACAGGATTCACGAAGCTATGCAAAGGTCTCGCGGTTGTTCTCGTCACCGGTCACATCTTAGTTCAGATTTTACCCCCTGCTGTTAACTATCTTGCTCTTATTCCTGCCAGGTATCTTCTAACTTTTCAATTCGTGAATTCCTTGCTTGCTTCATTCATTTTTATCCTTATAAATTGAAAAATTGGTATCTCCGCAGTGTGTATTTTAGTAATGTGTTATTGATTAGCGACGGTAAAGGATCCGGAAATGGTAACGTGAGGCAGAATGTTAGGAGCTGAGAGCTAACTACTCAAGATATGCAGCGTGGACTCAGAGGAATTAAAAAAGAAATTTAGTAATTGAATCTTTCTATATACCCATGAACTTGTAGATATGTTTTGATAATTTCAATGTTGATTTGCTGCCATTTTTTTCTTGTTGTTATTGTCCTGGTTGAAGGAGCTTGAAAAAGTGGGGGTGCATTGTCTGGCGAGCTGCTGGATCTTTGCGTGGGAATTATTGTTCTGGTTAAATACAATAGTTTAGGATTTGGCTGGAATCGCGGTTTTGGTGCTGTTTTTTTTTTAAATCACTTTTTAAAGATCATAAAAACAATGTGTTGGTCCAATGCTGCAAATCAAAGTAACATCTGGAGATAGATTAGAAGTTTCTACTCTTCCGGATACTAATCATGGAATGTTAATCGCTTTGGACAACAGAGTCTTTAAATCACTTTGGACTACTCTGCCTTTAAAATGGGCATGTCATACTTGTATTTTTCCTTGATCTCACGTTTTAGAACACAAGATATTGAAACTTGCCTCGACTTGCTTATTTTAGTGTAATTGCTTGAATTATTGGTAATCATATCCTTGCTGTTGGTATGGCCCTGTCATGGTACAATGAACAGTTGATTGGATGCGATTTTCTCTTGAAATTAGTGGATATTAATGACATACGGTCAGAAAAAAATAATTGCCAGTACAGGGGATCAAAGACGGAGACAGCTATGAACTTACTATACTTGATTGCCCTCTTTGTTAGGTTGTGGAGATTGATATCATTCATGCACAATGCTTTATATGTATAAGCTTCATTTCAATGATAAGAAATTTACTCCTTACATGATTTTTTGGTTTGCAGGACGATTCCTTTTGTATGGAACCTCATAACAGCTGGTTACATTGAACAATCGATATATGGGGTATGCAGTTCATCTGTTGATAGTGTTAATGTTTGTTTTGGTTTGTATAAATGTCCTATGGCTTTTATTTTCCTTCATAAAGTTGCACAAATAACGAAATGGTTCTGTAGGTTGTTGCAAGCACTTTATGCCTCCTCATCATGGGAAAGCTTCTTGAGCCAGTATGGGGTTCTAAAGAGTTCTTGAAGTTCATATTCATAGTCAACTTTCTCATTTCCATCTGCGTTTTCATTACTGCTATTAGCTTGTACTACATAACAAGGCAGGAAAATTACCTGTAAGTATGTGCTTCCAAAGCGTGTTGTATTTGTTTTGCTTCTGCTACTTATACTATTGCCATTATACTGATTATCTTTGTTCTTTGTGGTAGTTATATGCCTATTTCTGGCTTCCAGGGGATCCTAGCTGGTTTCTTGGTTGGCATTAAGCAAATTATACCAGACCAAGAGCTGTCTCTATTGAGAATAAAGGCTAAGGTATGGACTCACCTCTTGCCTTGAAGTATCACCTGATGATTTGTTTTGCAAGTTGAAAAGATGCCTCATTACATTCTCATTGGTGCTGTTTCAAATGTCATGCAGTGGTTTCCATCTCTTATGCTCTTGATAGCTATTGCTATAAGCTTCTTTACCGCAGAGTCTGCAGCATATCTTCCAACCTTAATATTTGGCACATATATGAGCTGGATTTACTTGAGATACTTTCAGAGGAAACCAGAAACAAAACTAAGGGGTGATCCAAGTGATGATTTTGCATTCTCATCCTTCTTCCCTGAATCCCTCAGGTATTTTCTCCTTTTCTTGCAAGACACTGGTTTTTTAGTCCATGGAATGTATGAGTTTGTTTACGTTCTTCCATCTCCCTCTCTCTATCTGCTTCCAGGCCAATCATTGATCCTATTGCATCAATATTCCATCGGATGCTTTGTGGAAGATTTGAAACTTCTACAGAAGCCCATGGTGATACCTTGGGAGATGCTTCATTGCCTGGTTCTGATCCCATTGAGGCAACTAGGAGGAGGTAAGTTTATCCATTCAGTTTCAAACTTTGGATAAGGATACATGTTCTTTTCAACTACTAGGAGATTGTTAAATTAACCCAATTTAATCGAACATCTTCAATATGAGCTTTTATGAATCATAGACTTGTGTATAGAGTATCAAGTAACAGCAGTAACAAAAAATGCTCGGCAATTTTTTGAAGGAAAAAAAAAAAACCAAAGGAACAGTTAAAACAGTGATTCAAAATCACCAATCCCTTCCGATGACTTGTAATATTAAGAATACAGTCATTGCAAACTAAGTTTTAATGGGTGGAAAAAAGTTCCAGTTTCTGACTACTCCTTCCCCTTGCAGAGAAAGGGGAGCTAGAGCATTGGAAGAAAGGTTGGCCACTGCTCCGAGTGCAGAAGAGTTGAAAAGGGATGCCTCGGAGAATGTTTGATCGGTTGCCTCTACTTTCAAACATTGACAGAAAATTCAGAGTTGTATCATTTATGACCACTTCAGAGTTGGTGCAGTGCTCGGAAAGAAGTCTTTTTGGTTGGTTTCCATATTACAGATTTTTTCGTGCATATTTCTGTCGATTCTCATCTCTATTGTAAAATCTTTCCTATGTCCTGTATTTTCTTGGACAATGACAGTTTTTGCCTAGACACATATAGAGCAGAGATTCTGAAGAACTACCCCTTGGATGGTTTTGCATGAATAGATGAAAAATTTAGATCTCCTACGAGGGAGGCTGCTTGCCAAGAGTTTGTAGCCATCAAGATTTTTTTGGGTGGATGGGCCTTTGTTTCCTGCTGGGACCCATTTTTGGTGACAAGTTTTGGAAGTCTAATGCTGTACATTAAAGGATCACAATTGGTATATTGCCTGCCATGTTTTGTATGCTTTGAAAAAACCCTAAAAATGATGAATTGTGCTTCGCAATAAAAGTTTGGCCCTAGACCTGGAGTCCTTGTCCAAGGCTAGAACCAAGAAGAATAAAGAAATTGCTAGATGAGAGGTTGTTTCGGAATGGTGGTTCACGTCAGCCATAGAAAAGAAGCTTGCAACAACCAGGAAGAATAGAAAAACGATGGTGTCGTGCAGGGAAGAGCACCCCAAAAAGGCTGCCCAGTTTGCTTTTGGGATTTTCTTCGCTTCCCTTTTCTTTTACTGCTTTATATTTTTTTTAATTAAGTTTACCTCTTGAAAAATAAAAGCCTACACGTTCGACACAACACCGTTGATTATGGCTTCAACCCTTATCCTCTTTCAAATTCGAGGGATATTCTTCTCCTCTCTTTAATGTTTTCAACTCTTAACTCGTTATCCCTTTACGCACGTGCAGTTAATTCAGCTCAGCCAGGGTTCGTAGGATTTTTGTTCACAGAACAATGGAATTTACAATTGCCGTCTCTTAATTCCTCAATATCCCTTGCTTTCAGCCCGGGCATGCCTGCCCCTTTTTTAATAGCCATTCCGGGTTTTTTTTTTATAATTTTTTCTTAATTAAAATAACATTTTAAAAATTATTAAATTATATCATAATTTTCAAATAAAATTCAATTTTTAACTGTAATATTAATAATTATTTTATAAATAATTTTATATGACGTTAACCAAGATTAATGATATTTCTTCTTTTCATATGATGTCACATGAAGTATACTTTTGTAAGGGTAGAAATGATGATACAAGAGTTCTTACTCAGGGAATGTACTTAGTTAGTTTGAAGGTTTTATTTTTAAGTATAAATCTGAGGTTTTCAATCAATTTATAGGATCTTAACAATAAAATTCTTATCATAAAGAAAACACTAGTAAAGTTGTATTCCATATAAATAAAAATATCATGAAAAAAAAAAGTAAATAGAAGATTCAAGAGGTAGTGAGAAACCACGAAGTTCCGGTTAGCATAACGTCCAATCGAGACAATAAATTCATGAGTCATTTCTGGAGGATGGTATGGAGGAGGGAACCGGCTTGCGCTTCCGCATATTATTTTAAAAACAAAATTGCAATGCAAATAAAACATTTGTTTGTTTTTTATGTAGTTTTATCAAATTAATTATTTTTTTAAAATTTTCATGCAATCGATTAAAAGTCATGATTTTTCTGTTTTTTTTTAATGGAGATTTGCTTTAATCAAATCATGACATTTTTTTATTTAAAAAAAAATATTTTTGAAAAATAATATTTTTATAAAAATTAAATTAATAAAAAAACAAAATTTTGATTGAAAAGATATTTTTTTCTTATTAAGAGTTTTTATAAATACTTATTTTAATTATTTTTAGTTTGTATTAAAAAACAATGTCGCTAATAAAAAAAGATATTTGTGTTAAAATATATATATGAATAAGAAAATAAAAATAAAAATTTTCTTTTTTATAAATATCTATTTTAATTATTATTAAATTAAATAAAAAAAAATTTAAAAAAATTCCAGCGCATCGCGGGGCACGTACACGTTGCATACATGACCCACTAAAGAAGACAAGTAACTTGTCAGCATTGGGTGAGTGCTAGAGGTTTCCTGGATCTTGAGAAATCTCCATTGAAATGCTGGAGTGAGAGAAAAATGTGAAATGAGTGGCCCTAGTTCCTTGTAGATGTTTGGAAAAATGATTTTGTATCAGGAATCCAAGCATTATTTGATTGTGGTGACATTTTTGGGCATGTCGCAGTTCTGAGCGGGTGTTATTCGTGGGCTCTTCTTAGCTGTTCTATTCCTTTATATGGCTGATGTGATGCCATTTTTACATTTCAATATGCTGGTCAAGATATTATTTTGGCTCATCTAGGTTGTTGCAGCCTCTCACATAGTTTTCCAATACCAAGCAACTCAGTAGTATTTCTTTAGCAAGCAGTAGGGGTTTTTGAGTACTGTCAAGGAGTTTCTGAGAACTGTTCTTTAACTACAACAGATTTGCGAATCTGCCACTAGGGATGAAGAAATGCTAACATTGCCCCTGGAGCAAGCAGTAGGGGTTGTTGAGTACTGTTAAGGAGTTTTTGCTTAGTCTTGTGAAGGGAGTAAATGCATCTGTTCTTTTAACTACAACAGATTTGTGAATCTGCCACTAGGGATGAAGAAATGCTAGCATTGCCTGTAGAATTCATTATCTACATAGAGGAGTGTCACTGCTGGACTTTGAGTGATAGTTGTACTAGCATATAAAAGACATGAGAACCTTCCTTTTCCCTTCCAATCATTTATGCTGTTGTCATTTTTTCTTGGAATTGTGTGTGTTTTCCATAGGATTTTTGCCCTATGAACATTGTATCCTTTGTAAGCCTGCTTATTTAAGAGGCACTTTAGACAGAATGAAGTAGTTATTGTTACTAATATTGTTGTTCTCTCTTTCTCTGTTTTTTTATTTTATTTTATTTTATTTGGCAGCAGGGACCAGTTGAAGTTCATTGTTCTTGAATTTGTTATATGATTTGTTTTTTCTCAGTGCATAAGGATTTAGTAATTGCCATTGAATTCCTGCAGCTGTATAGGATTACTGCTGTATAAAAAAAATCCTGTTTGAACTGTTACTGTCAGCAATTCAGATCATCGAGTTTATTATTACCAATTTTTCTCATTTTTCTAGATTTGATTATTTGTTCATAGATTACCTTCCCCGACTCTGCTTTTCTCTCTTCTCTTATCTCCTTTAGAACAAATGTTTCTCAGTGTTGCATGGCATTTTCTTTTGGGACTTCCAGGAGTAGTTCATTTTTTGAAAAATGTTTTGTTTATTTTTTTGCAGTTCTCGATTCTTCATGGTAAAAATCATAGACACCTTACCTATTGAAACTCTGCAACTTATTCAAAATTGAAAAACTAGATAACCTGTTTACATAGTTTATTTTCTAAATTTGAGACAGCCTGTTTTACATGTCTGTTATCATTTAAATGTAGTCACTTCTGATTTAAGCTTAATCATTATAATTCAACCCTATTTGCTCTTCATTTTAGGAGTTGCTTGAGGGATTCAGTTTTTGTAGTTAATCACTAGGCAGAATGAACGCATTAGTGAGCTTCTGTCCCCTTGATTTGGTTGGCAATTGGTTATCAAATAGATAGCCTGATATCATACTGATTGTGATTATTTCTCTGATGAGTAATTTTGACTTTTGTTTACCCGTCTTAGTAATGAACAACTTTGCTGAAGAAAATCAAACGAATATTATAAATGTCATGTACTCATTTCTTCAACCATATTTTCAAGCATTCTGGTTTTAAGGGTTTGGGCTTTCTGGTATAGCAGGTATAGAACCATTTCGAAGTTCGATCTTCATCAGTTAATCGGAGTTTTGAAGGCAAAGCCTAGTATGATGCCTGCTTTGATGACATGTAGAAACTGATTTATATTGGCACACATACTTGTACATGTGATTTCTCTGATCATTGTAGATGACTTCTATGCAGGTTGGTTCTTCCCCTCGTCAGAATCCAGAACTTTAATCATCTTCTGCTGTAAGGGGCTATGGGACATAAACAAATGTTCAACACATCTCAATACTTTGAGATAGAGCAGGACTGGAGCCATGGCCACCCAGCTTCTGGACAATCCTATGTCCATATGGGTATGTTGCTTTATTATGTGTTACTCAGTAAAAATGCCGGTCTGCTAGTATTCCTTCAAAACCTTGCACAAATGATGTCCAGCTTCAGTTTAGATAGCCACTGAAGTGGGATACTGATGAGGGGTTTGAATTTATCAATGATTATGATAAAGGGAAAATATTTCATTAATACATTGCTTTGGTGATCATTAACTGGGATGATAGCTACAATTTAGCGACATGCTATGCTTGCAAGTGAAAGTATGCAGATTATAGGATTGTTTTGATTTTTAGCCCAATTGAAACAACACTTTTCATATTTTTTGCCATAGAAGATATTGGTGGAATTTGAATAATTTCATTGATATCAGGTGTGAAATTAGCTGTACCCATCCATTGTGTTCCACCTTGGAAATTTGACTTCCTGCATGCCTGGAACAGCTTTTGCTCTTTCATCTGCCCACTGCTTATGTCGTGACTTAGCCTTCTCTTGAAAGCTATTTATGTTCTTAAAATAATTGTTGCAGGAAGGGCAGTCTCTCAGGAAAATGGTTCTTTTTTCTCATCCGATCAATCCTATTTCAACAAGTGGACTCAACTGTGCATCTCGACAGATCCTGGAAAGCGGATCACTTGAGCATTCTTAAACATATTTCAGGTCAGAAGGTCCACAAGTTTACACTCCCATTTCTGGCCCCCCACATGATGTGTTCCCTCACTTTTCAGCTGGTGGAAACTTTTATCCTCCTCCAGAGCTCAATTATGCCCAGGTTCATTCTAATCAATACAACAGGCATGGTATCCATGTAGTTGAGGGTGGTTTACTTGATCAAACAACGAGCACGGGAAGAGGGCCATTCAAAAGAAAAGGCACTGGTGTTTCTACATCGCGGGAAAGAGGCGGCACCAGCGGTATCTACAGTGCAGGAAGTACCTCCAATTCTTTTGAACTTCACCATGAGAAACCAACTTCAGATTATAGAAATAACTTTGACTCTTCTGGTTTACCTCCCTACATGAGTAGCAGCCTGTCAATTGGGTGTGAAGATTCTCCAAGGAATGTGAGAAGCAGGTCTCGACTTGATTTGGAGCCCAACCCAAGGAGAACTCATTTATTAAGTTACTCGTCCCATCCTTTTTCTTCAACATCTCATCTCCGAAACCATCCTGGGCCGGTGGATGCTTCTAACTTAAATGCTGATATAACTGCTTATGAGCAACCATATTGGTATTCCTCCTCCTGCACATGGGAGGTTTCATACTTAAGGCTAGTTTAAGATATATTGCTTGCTATTTTCTACTCTTAGCTTTCCCCGCAATTCTAATATAAATGTAATTTACAATTTACAATTGCAGCAAATAATTCCTTGAGCCACGAGATGAATCAGCATTAATCCTACTGATATTCACTGGTACAATCATGAATCCATCATAAGCAGAAATCCTGCTGCACCACCACGATATCTTCACGGCTTTCATGCCCAGGCTTCTAGGGAGGGGCAGAATAGTTATCCTCGACGAGCTATACCTACATGTCGGGCTGATATAAGCTGCTATCATTTCGGACAAGAAACAACTGCTATTGAAAATGGTCAGCATTTTCTTCAGAAACCCATAATTCCAGATATCCGAGGCCACTTTCTTCTGGAGGTTGGCACAGCAATCATAGAGAAGGAAGTCCAAGGATATCTATTGAGAGATTCCAATCACTTTCTAATGTGGTGGATGCACATGACAGAATGGGATCTGAGGTGCGTGGTAATCGATTGTGACTTGTGCTGTGGACGAGGCTAGAATTTCTTCCACTTTTCTTTCCTTTCCTCTGGCTTTATTTTTTATTTTTTATTTTTTTGTGTTTGTGTTTTGTGGTAATGAAGTCTTGCAATTTTACGTGTTGTAACCACGATAGTGCAAGTTCAAGTCTTAGAGGTAGCCACTTAGTGCAAAATGCTAAGCTGTGGGATGCGTCTGAACTATTTTATGATCCATGCTCTCTCTCCTCTATGCAATGTGTACATATCTCCACAAAACCAGAATTTGGCTTCTGCTTGATTGGTGTTTCCATTTAGGGCTTATATATGACAGTCCTGCTGCAGCTCATTGCTTGCTCACATATTTATTTTACATCTTTGCAGGCTCTCATGCTGTTAGATCACCCATATTTATATGGCTCCATAAATTTATTTGATCAATACAGGGACATGAGACTGGATGTTGACAGCATGAGTTATGAGGTTAGTATTTTCAGGAAATGACTTTTTTTGACTGGCAGCTTTTCTTGTTTTTCCTTTACTTAAAATGATCTGCTGTCACCCGGGCAGGAACTACTTGCTCTAGGAGAAAGGATAGGGAATGTCAACACAGGATTGCCTGAAGATGTGTTTTCAAAGTGCTTGATGGAGACAATAAGCCTTTCTTCCGACAAAGGCCAGGAGGAAACATCCTGTGCTATCTGCCTTGTAAGTAATAGTTGTGTTAACGGTGATTAATTATATTTTTAGTAAACCTTAAGATATAGGTGAAGGTATCGTCAAGATTAAGCTTCACAAGAACAATATCATGATTCATGGTCTTGAACCGTGTACTTCACAAGAACCTTGAACCGTGTACTTCACAAGAACAATATCATGATTCATGGTCTTGAACCGTGTACTTCACAAGAACCTTGAACCGTGTACTTCACAAGAACAGTATCATGATTCATGGTCTTGAACCGTGTACAGGCATACATCTGGAAATATAAATCAGAGGGCAGGATTCTGGGTGAATTAACAGGATGCCCGTGTGAGCTAATTTGTTTCTGCAGCTTAGCATTGCAATTATTGTTTTCAAAATTTCAGACTGAAAGTCGGGTTTAGTGCTGATTTGGTCCAGAATGACATCAAAATTGAAACACGTTTTTTGGTACTCAATGTGGCATTTTAGCGTGCCTAACATTTCCGTACCTTGATAGTGATCAGAATTGTCAGGAAGAATACAGGAGCGTGGACAAAGTGGGCACAATAAAGAACTGTGGGCATGTTGACTGCATCAAGAAGTGGTTGTCAATGAAGAATATGTGCCCCATCTGCAAAGCACCTGCTGTTGCTGATAGTTCGAATGAGGATTGATTTACTTTTACATCTTATTTCTATCTTGTAAATAATTCGGAGATGGAAATCAATGACCATTTATAAAATTTAATTTAAACTCAGCCCATTTTCTTGCCTCGTATATTTATCTTAATCTCGCTTTAAGCACATCTTACGTCCTTTCTGATGGTAATAGCTGTTGTGCCTGATTTCTCCATGGTGCTTGTGCAGGCAAAAGCAGAACTATGCTCCCTTGTGAGCATGGTTTTATACCGCGGTCATGGTCATGCATTGCACACGCTGTCTTTGCAGGTGTCGAATATCAGTCGTCGTTGTTACCATGAATGACCAGTAAGTATGCTTTTTAACAATCTCATTAGATACAGTAATAACACTGAAAAGTAAATACCATAGAAAAAATGCACTGTAACTGTATGTATATAAAAAAAATTGGTGACCAATGTGAGAGTAGGAACTTGAAATATAGGTAACAGGATCCTCATGGAATGTCAATCGAGAAAAAAAATTGGCGCATGATCAAAACAATCCTTGTGATGTTTGACGATTTGAGCCCCACAGGACAAAGCATGATAAAATGCCAAAACAAGAATAAGTCTCTCCGGTTATAGAAGAACCCAAAATGGCTTTTCATTGAATTTGATATTTTGCTTTACAACTTGTAGATGTCCAATGACAAGAAAGAAATATCACCTGCTTAATCAGAGTAGGAAAAGGACTGAAATTTCCTGAAAAATGATACGAGTTGAAGTTTTTTACACGAGAATGTTCATTAAGAGGGTGGTAATACAAGTATCGAAACTGACTCTTCCCCAAAACCTTCAAAGAGCAAATGTGTGAAAGTGTTAACATTTCGGATTTTATCAGGGATAGGAACTGTAGCTCAACTCTCAAATGCTTCTCCAGCATAATACTGTCTGTGGACCATGCTTTTGTAATCTGTGACAAATCCGCATAAACAATTCTCTTCAGTTTATAGCAATGTGGCTGAGCATAATGGTTTCATGTCACCAAGTTCTTCCGAACAAAAAACAGAGTAAATGTGTCCATTCAGACCAGATAGTGAAGATATGTACGTTTTGTTATCCTAGAGCATGTTTCCTGATATTACATGGATACATAAACACCAGTAAAGCTAGGTCTGGTGGTCCAAGAAGAATGAGCATGGTTTTATTTTTAATATGGTAGGTGTCCCTATAAAGAAGAATTATGACCAGCAAGAACATGTAAACAGAAGCTCAAGCTTTATACATTCATGGCAGTTCATCTTGATCTTTAAACAAAAGAAAATGATCTTAGATATGAAGATAGGATATCTATCTAACCTTCCTCGTTATTCCAGAGTTTGGCAGCATAGTTGTTCAGAGGACTGTCTGGGTTCGGTTCTGCACGAAAGAACTACATAGTTAGGCAAAAACAGAAACACGGACAAAGTTCAAGCACATACACAATTGTGAGCAGACCTCCCAATAGACTTTGAATGGATAAGAGAATGGTTCTGCAATCATACGCTGAAGACCATTTATCCTGTGGAGACAAATAGAGAGGACCTCGTTAGTCTCACGAGAGAAATAGCAACTTTCAATGCAAGGCACGTAAGAAAACTCTCTTCAACTGGAAGGGCTACACTTTGGCAATATCAGCTGGGTTTGAACTACAAATAAATTATTATCACCTAATATCATTTTAACATCTGCCGTCTCCTGCATCCTTTTAACTACATGCACAAAGTTTAAAAAAGTATTGTCACAGCAAGTTGATTAAAACCTGAAGAATATCAAGGCATATGTTCCCAAATTGATCAACATTTGGATGGAAGCACATCGTCTCAAATTTGACTTGAGGTGGTTTGAAAGGGTAGTCTAGAGGAAAACGCAGAGAAAGCTTGTATGATAATCCCTCGTAGGCAGTTCCCTTTCCACCCATAATTGTGCCAATCCATGCAAAAATGCTCTCACCTTCAGGAAAAGCTGACACTCCAAGATCTCCTCCAATCATCTGCAGAAGAACAGGCCATCATCACTTGCCACAGTAAAAACTAAGGCTTAATAGTAATTTCCGCTGTTGTGTATATACTATAAACCTTTGAATCCTTCAGAGGATTTCTTTTCAATAAAGCCATTTCCATTACCAAAAACACAGTGCAGCAGCCCACCATATAGGGCAACAGTTCTAGTTCAATACACAAGACCAAGACTGGCGACCCAATAAAACATTAAAATCAAAGTTGATAATTTTTCACAGTAAAGAAACAGAAAAGAAAGGATATTTGCATACCATAAGAGACATTAATTCCTTCTGTAACCT
>Ga0307512_10004168_pt1 | contig 16037 bp, 15 predicted proteins | sample 14_EM_MG_FD_200267 | JGI IMG/M metagenome (GOLD analysis project Ga0307512, IMG submission 200267) | Populus trichocarpa ectomycorrhiza microbial communities from riparian zone in the Pacific Northwest, United States - 14_EM | ecosystem: Host-associated > Plants > Roots > Unclassified | place... | reverse complement strand
TGTCAACTATTCCCTCGCAGCGGTGCGTATACGATACATGCCTACATCGGTTCCGAATCGGTTCTCATGTGTCGTCTCGTGATCCGCAGGTGAACTTTTTCGTCGGCTCGACTGGCCTAGGGCAGTTGACACGTATTGCCAAGTGCGTTCTGTGTTCCTCTGTTTCTAGCCGAAAAGTCATGACCCACTATTCACCAGCTATCGGCGTAACATAAAGAACCAGACAACTCCGGCTACCCCGGCGACCTAGACTGCACACACTACACGCTCTCACACTTTCTTTTGCGCCTCACCTTGCAATATAAATCTATTGGAGAGGTACACACCTCGCCAATGGCCATCTAGAAATGAAAGTGATATATATGCGAGTTGTGCCTACAGGAAATACAAGAGTGTGATTTAATTTACAGTGGAAAATACTAAGACTGGAAAATATCGCAAGAATAAACCAAATTGCAGCGCAGTCCTCGTCATCTGTTCCGTCGTTTTGTTGCGCATGTCATCTCTCGTCCGGCTCATCTTCATTTTCCCTCGGCTGTTCATGTGTGGAAAAACTCCGCAGGGCACTGCGCGCGATGGACAACCAACTCCCATCTCTTGCGCGATCAAGTGCATCAGCGACGAACTCTTGAACGTGGGCGGCCGGGCTCGCGGGATCAGCGGCGTTCCACTGCTGCTCCTCAAATTGCCACCCCCAGTGTTGGTCGAACGAGTCCCATGCCTGAGGCCGTGGTCTTGAGCGCTGGCGAGTGCCACGTGAGCTACCTGCAGCAGCGTCCTGTCCTTGGCTACCAGTCTTATCCAAAACCATCGCGATGAGGCTCGGCACGATGCCACCGCTCCCATTGCCGGCCCCGATGACCCACGCAACGGTCGCGGACAGGACAGCCATGATGAAACCCCATTTGACGAGCCACGCGGTCGTGCGGGCGAACCACGTTGCAGTGCGCACGGCGCTAGTGAGGGCAAGATACGCGGCGAGGAGGGTGATGAGGGGAGGAATGATCTTCTGCGCATCCCAGTCGGATGGTCTTGATGATATCAGGGCCGAGCCGAGGCCGATCAGCGCGCTGAAGAATGCCATGCCGTGCGCGAGGAGTGTGAGAAGCGCATTGAACACCGGTGGCGGGAGGCAGGAAGCGATGTACGAAAGCAGGGGTTCGAGGAAGGAAGGGAATGGGACAGGGATTTCCGGTGGGACAACCATCGCCATACTGTAGTTGGGGGAGGGGATGGGATGGGTGGGAGTGATTGGATGATGCAGGTAGAGCAGCTGGCAGTGGTGGACGCAACGGAGTCTCCGCTCCGCCACAAGCTGCCAACAAACCAGTCCACACGCCCGTTTCGCAGCGCCATCGGCCGGGACCGGCGATAAGAGGGTGACGAGTGGACAGTTCCGGGTCGTGACGCTGAGAATTCGCAAGTCTAGGCTTCGTGACAACCATCACGCTTAGTCTTCCAATTTCAATTCCGGAAAACACCGCCCCCCCATTTTCGACCCGTCCCTGTTGCCACATATGGAGACATTCGTCTCACTCCCTAGACAAATTTGGAATGATCCAATCGGCTTCAGAATATTCCTCTTGACCCACTGGGGAATTCTTTTATTTAAACCCCGCGATAATGTCAGCAAATATGGACAAACACGTAAGTTATAAGAATGGGGTACATCTTTACGGTACCAACTAGTCCTAGGCTTGTCAGAGCCCCTCAACTCCCACATACTCATCCCCCGTCGTTGATCCTGTGCTGTCCCCTCCCTCTCATACAATGTCTCTGAAGAGGAAGTTTGACAAAGACGCCGTTAGCGAGTCTGACCGCTCCGTAGGTTCTTCTATGCGCACCGTGGTCACGCGTCTGGATTAACGCGCACATCATCAGTCGAAACAATTGCGTCTCGTTCCATTCCCCACCTACCAGGCAGACACAGATATTGCCATGTCTGATGCACTTTCGGACGTATCTCCTCTTGACACTGTCGTTTCTGAGCCCCACCATATGCGCCTAGATTCGGGTGCCAGCACGGCTAGCTCAGACTGTGATGATGGTACGTGTCCATACATTTCGCCTTCGTCACTGGTCTCATCTTGGTGCGCATATAGCCACCGCATATCCCTCGTTTAACTTTTATCCCAACCCCTTCTTTGGTTCGGACGGCTCGGTCGACACAGAATCACATAACTTCTCACGATATTCTACCTCTCCTCCGCCACGAAAGACCGTCGGTCTACTTGAACCGAAGAACAATTTCCTTCATCATGGGTTAGTGCCCTGATCTCGTCGGATTGCTCCAATTCCCGACTGCTGAGTTTTGCTGATGGGTCTATCTTATCTTTGCCCCGCCTTGCTTCTCTTCGCATGCGTTGCACAGAAACTGCACCCAGATTCCGAAATTACGCGTGGCCTGTGCCTCAAGTTCGCATGGACAACGTACAATGTGGAGCCACTGCGAACAATGTGGCGCCATTGAGATGATCGACCCTGACTATTGACCACCTATAGCCCCCGTTTTACCTGGTGCCACCATGACTCAATGTCCGGCACCAATACTAGTCTTTTGTTTATGCCTTTTATCTGCGCTGTAGCATGACCACCTACGCCGGCCGTTATTCGACTCGACCTCAGCACCTCAGCTTCGCCTCCACCATCGACAAGCCAAGCCCCGCCAAGTTGAAATAAGCAAGCGCCATGTATCGACACCCTTCCATTCGTCACCTTGTACAGCATTTCGACTTCGGCTTACCAGATACAACATCTGTCAAAAGGCGTTCGCGTCAACTTACTCTTGGGTCTTTGTCTGGTTCGTATCTTCGGTTTCATGAAGCGAACAATCTCAACCTCTGCATACGTTATATCATTCATCATCATGAATCACCTCTACCATCCTCCTGTCGTTGACTCTATTCGGATTTGCATCGTGATCCGTCATGTATATATTGCTTTGTAGTTCTGCTCAACTGCTTTTGCTCTATCTATTCGTCGCATGAACAACCGAACTGGTTCTTTTACGTAAGGAAGTGCGAGGTGTGCATCTACTTCTGATATCTTATCGCACCATCTATGAAGTGAAGGCTGCCGCTGTCCGCCAGCTGGCTCTTGTTCCATCACGTCCGATATTGCCTCACTTTCCTGGCTTGATGAGCGCTGACCGCCGGTGTGATTCGAAGCGGCGCCACCGCACGCTGCAGTGGCGGTGGCTGATACATGCGTAAATTCCATTGTCTTCCCGTGGCATAATCGGGGCGACTCATAATACACGAGTTGGTGGATTTGATGTCTCAGCTTAAGGCACAGGGCACACCGCTCTAGTTCCACGTGAAGGACAGCAAAAAAAGTAAAATAAATATGATAGGTAACTTTGTCTGCTTTACAATCTCCTTACAATTATCGCGTTCAGCAAGTCACCATTTGGAAGGGATCGCCAGAACTTGGTGAGGGCGAGAGCGCAGGATGTGATGTGGAAGTGGCCATAGCAACAGCAGGGTGGCAGACTCCACACGGGAGAAAGTTGTAAACATTACGTGGTTATTAACTCTGGTGTAACTAGCTGTCAGTCAAGCGCAAGCAAAACAAATTAAATAAATAAATAGGTGCCTGACAAGACAAAGATAAACAAGATAAAACAAAGACAAACAAGACAAGACAAGACAAGAAGAAAAGGAAGAGGAAGGGAAGACCCACCCGGCCCCCGTTACCTACATGGTACTGTTATCCCACGATATGCCGATGTGCCGAGCTGACCCGTATGGGGCAATCCGTGCCTACGGCCCAGGCCCGATATGACCATCAGAACTTTTTACGTTTTACTTGCCATTATATCACGTGTTACATGTCTTTTTTTAGATGGCTCGCACTCTTTTGATTGTGCGAGTGATAAAAAGCGTGGAAGTTAAACGGTTAGAATTTGGCACCTAAAAGGGTGGGTGATGCAAAGTGGAATAAAAGTCAGAAAAAGGTCAAAAAGGGGCGTAAGAAAAAAGCAATCGTCAATGGCGAACGTATCCCAAGTTGAGATTACGCAGGCCACTTTTAATGTGCGGCAAGACAAGAAAGCAGTCAATCGACGAAACCGCCATCGCTGTAGTCCACCGGCAGCCGATGTGGATTCAATGTTTATCCCATCCACTCATACTGTATATACCTATGCCGCTTATCCATTCCTATTTACTAAGCAGCTGGTCTGCTATATATACACACATGCCTCAACTCCACTATAGTCCCTGCACAAAGGAGTAGTTGGACCATGGCGCGCAATACGGCTAAACTAGGTGGCGCAGCCTCTGACGTCGTCGTCGCGAAAATCGCGGTAAGTCATGGAAACCCATTGACGCGCCCCCTCCATTCTGTTTCTCTCGATATTCTACTCACGGTGGCTCGTTCGGCGCCTGCAGCATGGGCTCATGAGGATGACCTGGAAGCCGACGCCCACCCCGGACGAAGAGTCTTTCGCGTCGATCAAAGCGGGCATCGACGCTCTGCCTCCAGGTGTGAAGATGTTTCTCAACAGCGGTGAGTGGTGGCCTCGGCGCTTCATCATGTTGACAGTCGCGGGTCCCGAGCTCGCGCGCCTTTGCTTCTCACTTACCACTACGTCTTATTTTAGCCGAGTTCTACGGACCAGGCTTGAGCACGGCTAACCTTGAGCTCGTCGCGCGCTTCTTCGAGAAGTATCCCGAGTACGCCGACCGCACGTTCCTCTCCGTCAAGGGTGGGACTGTCCCCGGCCAGTTCGCATCAGACGGGAGCAGGGAGAACCTACGCAGGAGCGTCGATGCCATCCTCAAGGCTCTGCGCGGCACCAAGAAGCTTGATCTGTTCGTACCCGCGAGGCGCGAGCCCAATTACGAGATCGAGCACTACGCCGAGGTGCTCAACGAATTGGTGAAGGAAGGAAAGTTTGACCACATCGGGTTGTCAGAAGTTCGCGCGGAGACTGTACGTCGCGCACATAAGGCACGTAGTATCATGAGGCGTTCTTCCGTGGGTCGTGTGAGCGCTTCACGTGGCGAGTTAGATTGCACCCGTTGCGGCGGTCGAGATCGAAGTGAGCATTCAAGCCTACGAGCAGCAAACGAAAGATGGCAAGCATTTGGCGCTCTTTTCCTCTTTCCACTGTGAGGAAACTCATGCGTATTCATGGCTTAGTGATTGCCACCTGTAAGGAACTTGGCATTGCTGTCATCGCCTACTCGTATGCACTTCTTGTTACCACCATCGCCTCCTTCTAAACCGCAAAAAGCCCACTCGGCCATGGATTGCTCACCGGTCATATCAAAAGCCGTAATGACCTTGGCGAAGACGATGCCAGACGCACTTTCAGCCGTTTCCACGAAGACGTAAGCCTCAAAGCTATTCGCTCCCCAGCCTGCCCCTGGCTGACATAGCTCCTGGTCTCCAGAACATCGGACATAACCTCCAGCTCGTGGACCACCTGTCGACCATAGCAAGCCGCAAGGGCATCACGGTCCCCCAGCTGTGTCTCGCATGGGTTGGTGCGCTTGGCGACCACGTCGTCCCGCTTCCTGGATCCTCGTGAGGACCTTTTTTTTAACCACGCCGCATCTCGTTCGTCGATCCCCTAATTCGTAAGCTCTCGTTGCGGGTGCCACAGGAACGCGAAGCGTACCCTGGAAAATCTGGCTGCAGGAGAAGTGGAGCTGTCGACAGAAGATCTGGCAGAGATTGCGCAGCTGTTGGAGAAGTATCCGAGGAAAGGCGGGCGATATGTAGATGGTCTCACGGATCAGCAGTTGCATCTTTGGGCCTGAACGTTGAGCTTAGGCGGAAATGAAAAAAGGGAGGGGGGTACGTCGTACGAATTGTCGATTCAAAGTCTCTTTTGTAGCATTTTGTTCTCTGCGGTGAGCCGGGCTGTAATCCGAATATGACTGATTTCACCATCCACGACCGCTAGTTCCATGATATTCTCCCTCCCCCCCCTCACTTTCTGTTTCTGAAGTTCGTGTCAACGTTCCGAGTACAGGACCGTTGATGATTATGCTCCAATTTATCTGTATTTCCGCAACGACCAGCCAAGGACTACCAAAATGTGACGTCCGTTGCACATTGCACGTATGGCCTGAGTACCAGGCTCTCAATGATCCCGAGTTCGATGTCCCGTGCCGATCTTCTGCAGGGGGGGACGTGACCTGTCTGGTGACACTGCACGATCATACTATACTGCCAATGTGTCATGAAATATGCGCAAATAACAGATAAGGTCTTCAGACACACCTTGGAAAGCGCCCAGGAACAGGCTCGCAAACTTCATCCACAAGGGCCATCTCTGGCGGGCGGGTAGGCGGCCACCACTTCGTCTGCTTCTCCCTGAATCGCGGCGGCTAATTGAACCACCGCGCAACCTCTCCTGTACAACATTACAATACCCGTCCATTACGACGTATAGATGACGTGCCAAAGCGTCTAAGGACATGCATTCTTGATGCGCGCGAGATGACGTGCTTCGGAGCAGGCAGCACGTCCAGCGGTGGTTGTGTCAGAGGTCAGGCCGGTCAGGGCTGCGCACCGCACCGTATACGGCATACGGCCGTATATCGACGGCGGGTAATACGGGATAAAATAAGCACGACCTGTACCATAAACCAAAAACCAAGACGGTCAACGGTACGATACGGGTGGCAATACGGCCGTAATCCTGAAAAATTGGCAACACACGATGGGTCTTGAACGTAAAGAGAGGGTTGGGGCGAGAAGTACAAGAGGACCGCGAGCCGGCAGCGACCAGACTTGAGGCAGCGGTGAGTTGTAGAATGGTTGATGAGAATGAAAGTGACAGCAAAAGAGAGAAAGCCGGGCAGGGGATTCATATACACGAGAGAGAGAGACTATGCACAAGTACGCTAAGGCATTCGGTATGTGCAGGGAGGGGGGGAAATGAAAGGAGAAAAACACAAAGTCGTCCTGTCAGCGACAAGAGTCAAGACCCACCGTCACAAAGTAAGGGTGAAGGGGATGTCAGCCGACCAACATATAACCTAAGAAATGTAACAAATGTAACGGCAATGGGACATACAGGGAACTTGTGTTGCATGGCCCCGCGCTCGCAGTCCTCTGGCTCGGTCCTGTCGGGTGGGCAGGTCGAGATCGGGTATTCTAAGGCCAGCGCGCGCAGGTACCCTATATTATATTGGGTTGCTGAGTCTGTGTCTTAGCATATGTTGCTGGGTCGGCGCCGTGCTGCTGCTGGATGAGGAACCGGGCGAGTTCTGTGTGACCCCCTTCCGATGCCAAATTCAAGGGAGTTAACCCGTTCGCGTCCTGGGCTAGTGTGTCTGCGCCGCACTTGACAAGGAACTGGGCGAGTTCTATATGACCCGATTGCGATGCAAAATGCAGCGGAGTCGCCGGCCCGTCGTTTATCCGGGCTGTTGTGTCAGCACCATGCTCGACAAGGATCTGGGCAAGCTCCATATGACCCGATTTTGATGCCAAGTGCAGTGGGGTCACCCCGTGCTCGTCCTGAACTGTCGCGTCAGCGCCATGCTGAATCAGGAACTGGGCAAGTTCGGGATTTCCCCCCGGTGATACCGACACCAAATGCAGCGGAGTCACCCCATCCTTCTTCTCGGCAGTCGTATCAGCGCCATGCTCGACAAGGAACTGGGCGAGCTCCATAAGTTCCCTTTGCGATGCCAAATGCAGGGGAGTCAACCCATCCTTGTCCCGGGCTATTGTGTCTGCGCCGCACTTGACAAGGAACTGGGCGAGTTCTCTATGCCCCGATCGCGATGCTAAATGCAGCGGAGTCAACCCATCCTTCTTCTGGGCTGTCGTGTCAGCGCCATGCTCGACAAGGATCTGGGCGAGCTCCATATAGCCCCTTTCCGATGCCAAGTGCAGTGGAGTCAACCCGTCCTCGTCCTGAGCTGTCACGTCAGCGCCATGCTCAATCAGGAATTGGGCAAGTTCGGGATTTGTTCGCGCTGCTGATAATGCCGACGCCAAATGCAGCGGAGTCGTCCCATCCTTCTTTTGTGCTGTCGTGTCAGCACCATGCTCGACAAAGATCTGGGCGAGCACCCTACGACCCATTTCCGAAGCCAAGTGCAGTGGAGAAAATCCGTGCTCGTCCTGGGCTGTCACGTCAGCGCCATGCTCAATCAGGAACTGGGCAAGTTCGGGGTCTCCCCCTGGTGATATCGCCACCCAATGAAGCGGAGTCGACCCATCCTTCTCCTGGGCCGTCGTGTCAGTACCATGCTCGACAAAGATCTGGGCGAGCTCTATATGGCCCCTTTCCGATGCCAAGTGCAGTGGAGTCGACCCATCCTCGTCCTGGGCGGTCGCATCAGCACCATATTCAATCAGGAACTGGGCAAGTTCAGGATTTCCCTCTGGTGATGCCGACACCCCATGCAGCGGAGTCGACCCATCCTTCGTTTGTGCTGTCGTGTCAGCACCATGCTCGACAAGGATCTGGGCGAGCTCCATGTGACCCCTTTCCGATGCAAAGTGCAGTGGAGTCGACCCGACCTCGTCCTGAGCTGTCGCGTCAGCGCCATGCTCAATCAGGAACCGGGCAAGTTCGGGATTTCCCTCTGGTGACGCCGAATGCAGCGGAGTCGACCCATCCTTCGTCCGAGCAGCCGTGTCAGCACCATGCTCGACAAGGATCTGGGCGAGCTCCATATGACCCCATCTTAATGCCAAGTGCAGTGGAGTCAACCCATACTCGTCCTGGGCTGTCGCGTCAGCGCCGTGCTCAATCAGGAACTGGGCAAGTTCGAGATTTCCCTCTGGTGATGTCGAGACCCAATGTAGCGGAGTTGACCCACCCTTCTTCTGGGCTGTTGCATCGGCACCGTGCTCGACGAGGAACCGGACAAGCTCCATATGACCCCTTTCGGATGCCAAATGCAGCGGAGTCGACAAGTGCTCATCCTGGGCTGTCGCATTGGCACCACGTTCGACCAGGAACCTGGCAAGCTCTGCATGACCCAATCCTGATTCCGAATGCAGTGGAGTCAACCCGTGCTCATCCCGGGCTGTCACGTCAGCGCCACTCTCGACGAGGAACCGGGGAATCTCCATACGACCGTAGATTAATGCCTGATGCAGCGCAGTCGACCCGTCCTTGTCTTGGGATGTCACGTCAGCGCCGCTCTCGACGAGGAACCGGGCAATCTCCAAATGACCCAGTTTTGAGGCCTCATGCAGCGCAGTCGACCCGTCCTTGTCTTGGGATGTCACGTCGGCACCGCTCTCGACGAGGAACTGGACAATCTCCATATGACCCCGTTTTGAGGCCTGATGCAGCGGAGTAGAACCGTCCTTATCCTGGGCCGTCACGTCGGCACCATGCTCGACGAGGAACTGAGAAATCTTCACCTGACCTGGTACCGACGCCGCCCGATGCAGTGGCGTCACCCCGGCCTTGTCCTGGGCTGTCACGTCGGCTCCGTGCTCGATGAGGAGGTGAGCGAGCTTCATATGACCCCCTGCGGACACCTTATGCAGTGGAGTTGACCCGTAATTGTCCCGGGATGTTGCATCGGCACCACGCTCGACGAGGAACTGGGCAAGCTCTGTACGACACCGTCCCAATGCCAAATGCAGCGGAGTCGACCCATCCTTGTCTCGGATTGCCATGTCAGCGCCGCGCTCGACGAGGAACTGGGCAAGCTCCGTATGGGCCCTTTCTGACGCTAAATGCAACGGAGTCGACTTGTGTTTGTCCTGGGCTGCGATGTTGGCACCGCGATCGATGAGGAACCGGGCTACTTGCGCATGTCCTTCCCCTGAAGCCAGATGCAAAGGTGTTGAGTTGTTTACGACGTCCCGTGCGTGCACGCCCTTTGGGTACTCAATGACCAGAAGCCTCACGATATGGTGTAAGCCACAAAAAGCGGCATAATGTAAGGCGTTTGCCTTGGGTAGTGCCCATGGAGTGAAGAGTTTTATATGCCAGGGGTGAATTGGGTCATATAACCGGAGCCAGCCCGCGAGGTGAGGTTTACTCGCATCAAAGAGCTGTTTCATCCCTTCTTCTACACTTTGGGACACTCCCTCAAATCGGGCATGCATAAACCAGTGCTGGGCAGCATACCAAGAAAGAGGAAGTTTCTCCAGGTTGCCTCTGTCTAGCTGCAATAGAATACCCAGACACGCTCCCGCGACGAGTGTATGAGCGCGCGTAAGGGACAAATGGAAACAGTGGGGAGTAGGGTCTTGTTTTTCGGCAAAGCGAGTAGACGTCAAGTACTCTTTTACTGAGAAGTGCGAAAATTGTACCAGGGAATCGCCGTATTCGTTGGCTTTGACAACGGCGAGCAATGTAGAGCACGTAGACAACACCGCGTCAAGAGGATCTTCCATGCGCCAATCCTCATGAAATTTCGGAACGGGTCCCGTTGTAAAATCAAATGCGAGGAAGCCTGCCAGTTCCTCGAGCCGGAGAGGACGGAAAGCCACAGCGACACATAGGAGGAGCCGCCTGGCGAATTCACCGTTTGTGTCACCGATCTCTTGCAGCGTGCGCTCATATGTCTCATCGAGCGTCGCCGGTAATTCATCCAGAGCACGACGGATACGACCTGGGAGGCATTTGCCGAGGTAGTCCAGTTGGCAATACACCCACCGGAACCTGCCAGGGGGATCAGTGTGAGAGTCATGAAGAAATAAAATCACTTACATTCCATCCGCTCGTTCTGTCAGCACATCAATCACAAGCTGTTTGTGCTCCGATTTCCATCTTCGCATGCTCGGATTAGTGTACACGACTGATTTGATATAGTTCTTGATATCCTCGATTTGACCAGGCTCATCATGCAACGAAACAGAAAGGAAAGATAAGGGTGCGAGGACAGCCTTGATGTCAGCCTCTGGGCGGCTAGTTATGCAAATGCGCAAGTTCGGGAGTTGTGAGTCGATAAGGTCCTTCAAAAGCATTAGGACCTGGTGGCGGGGGGACGACAGTGCTAATATGTCTGGACATTCGTCCAACCCGTCCACAATAAGGAAAATCGGTGCTTGTTCTGGGAGTACTGCCATATCCTTCAAACAACGCACAAGTGCGTCATCACTGGCATAAGAATCGCGGGCATGTTCTGGGTAGAGTTTGGAAAGAATCTCATAGTAGAGATCGGATTGTCGACAAAGCTGGCCTAGCACAGACCAGAGCAACCCACGTAGGTCCTTCTTTTGATCGTCGCGGAAGTCATAGAAGTACATGGCGAGTGACGCAAGCCCAGATTTCTGCATGGCCTCGATCTCCTCAATGATTGCGGAGCTGGCCGAAATCGTAAGTTCTCAAGTCGGAAATATACCGGAGTTAACATACCAAAGCACGCTCTTGCCAGCACCCGCTACGAAAGGTTTTGACTGTCAGTGTCTGTGAATGATTAAGTACTGGGTGGGAACTTACGTTTCCCATGGACCCACAGCAGGGCACTTGGCCTAGATGCCTTCCATTTCGGGAGCGTGTCACCTTGAACAAACCATTCCCCGGTTCCACTCTGCCGCGATCCGCGGGCGATGTGGTAAAATTTCCAAGGATCGGGGGGAGAGAACGAGACGCAAATCTGGTGATAGAAATCGTCACCTGCCAGACAATGTCGGTGGTTACAGGTAGCAACAGTAGCGTTAGGGAATAACTGACGTTTCAACTGGTTCATGTCGCTCGCAATCTGATGAAGGAGTTCTAGCGCTCAGTCAGACACGGGACTAGTTCGTTGTCACCAACAAAACATACTGAGATCTTTCCGGACACCTTCAAAGGATGCTTTGCCGTCTAGGGGGAAAGGCATTCAACTGACAGAGAATTAGGCGTCGAGCACAACTGCTCACCGTCCATGACTTTCCTCATACCCTGGACAAGAGTATGAACGACCTTCAGAGTCTCAGCTGCGGTAGTCCGAGCCTCGTCTTGAGTCAGTCGGTCAAGCCTCTGAAGGGTTGCCTCGATTTCCTTCTCTCCGAAAACCTTCTTCACAAATTTGACTACGTTGTGCTCAGTGAGGCAAATAACCAGGGAGAGCAGACCCACTTGATCGACCCTGCTTTAGCTCCTTGGTCGCCAGCGCGAGTGTTGTGAGCACCTCCACGATTATTTTGACCACTATCTCATCCATTGTTGTCGTAGATGGGATCCGCGTATATATATCGAGACGATTGAGAAAATGCTCGATTGATTCGAGCAAGTCAACGAGTGCGTCATAGCTGTCCACTACACAGTTGGCAGCCTGATTGATTTAGACGTCACATGGGGTTCATACAAAGGCGTTGGAGCACGGCACGTACATCGAGGAGGATAGCAAGACCAGCGTGTATAGCCCTTGCAGGTGAGAATGGCTGAAAAATGATGTCAGAGCTGTGGAACAGGCATCAGCGCCTTCAGACTTACCAGGCCATTTGAGTCGCCGAGGGTGGCGGTGTCAGAAAGTGCGGTCAGTATTGACAGGGTATTCTTGATCACATTTATCACATTATCACTTCCTCGAAATTTAGTGAAGGCCTGTGCTTGGCCTTGCAAAACGGCACTGATAGACTCGACCGACTGGCAGCTCTGGATTTGGATGGCGAGCGGATGTACGGCCAATGTTATGCTGGTCTTCTTCTCATAGGCTTGTAAGCCAGCCTCGAAAAGGGCGCGGAAACGGGTGGATGCCGACTGGTCAGTCATATCACGAGTAGGAGTTGGAAAGAAATGCGGATTCGGGGAAGGGAAATGGTTCGCTGTAAGGAAATGATGGAGGAACAATGGGATGACGTGGCCCTCGATGAATTCTACATTCAGACGCAGACGCAGGGTGATTGCCTGGAAAAGATGGGCACATATTACAATTGAGCGCTCGGCTTGACTGTAGTGGGATACACCTATCTGAGCGTCTCACAAGTGTTCTATGGACTCGCACCAGGGAACGGGGACTCACTACGCGATGCCTTGTGCTTACGAAGTGTCTAAATTACTGTTCAACTTGGGTGTAACCGAACGTTGGTATCGTTCATTATCATTCATAACTGTACTCTCCATCAGCGAAACAAGTAGTAACATGAAAGTATGGCGGGCAGGAGTCCACACTGAGTCCACTCGGCCTCCGTTGGTGGAGTGAAACAAACAACTGCAAATAAAACAATGCGGCTCACGTGGCGAGATGTCACTGTGGTGAGAACACTCACTCATAAAAGAACCCACTCGGCCCCGTTACAGCACCCACACCCACACACGATACAAGTGGTCCCTTGATTCGCCGGTGTGCCGAGTCGACACATTCAGTATGGCTCAACTAAGGATCCGATTAAGGACCTATCCGAGCCCACGCGTCTTCCAGACCAGATATCTTCGGAGCCGTTGATTGATGCCGGGAGATATGAGATGAGAGATCTCTTGAGCGTAGTCCACCTGCCAATTGATCCACACGCACCAACGCTGCTTATACATCTCTATCTCTAAGCAGTTTGGCCTATATAAATTAGCTCATTTTTCAGCTCCACCTTCGCCCCTGTACAACAAGAAGCAGTAATCAGACTCTCAAGCATATCATGACACGCAACACAACTAAACTAGGTGATGTCGTCGTTGGGAAAGTCGCGGTACGTCATGCGATCCAATTATTGGTCCCTCACCCCCTCTCAACAGTTCTACATACGTCCACTCGCTCGGCACAGCATGGCCTCATGATGATGACCTGGAAGCCGACGCCCGTCCCAGACGAAGACGCCTTCGCAGCAATCAAGGCAGGCATCGACGCCCTACCTCCGGGCGTCAAGATGAACCTCAACAGCGGTGGGTGTACCTTCCGCGCTCCATCATTTTGACGTCGCGCCGGCTCGCGGCTCCGATGCCCTGTTCTTTACTTACCTTTCTTTTTTCAGGCGAGTTCTACGGGCAAGGCGCGACCATAGCAAATCTCGAGCTGGTCGCACGCTTCTTCGAGAAGTATCCCGAGTACGCCAACCGCACGTTCCTTTCCGTCAAGGGCGGGACTCTCCCCGGCAAACTAGATGTCGACGGGAGCAAGGAGAACCTGCGCAGGAGCGTCGATGCTATCCTCAAAGCCTTGCGTGGGACAAAGAAACTCGACCTATTCGAGCCCGCGAGGCGCGACCCGAATTACGAGATCGAGCACTACGCCGAAGTGCTCAATGAATTGGTGAAGGAAGGAAAGTTCGATTACATCGGTCTGTCGGAAGTTGGTGCAGAGACTATCCGTCGCGCACACAAGGTAGGTACTAATCATCCATCCTGAGTCGTATGAGTGCTTATACAGGCGAGTTAGGTTATGCCCGTCGCGGCGGTCGAGATCGAAGTAAGCCTTCAAGCCTATGAGCAGCAGACGAAAGACGGTAAGCCTTAACGCTCTTCTTTTTTCTCACCGTTTACGGGAAACTCATATGATATACATGGCTCAGTGATCGCCACCTGCAAAGAACTTGGGATTGCTGTCGTCGCCTACTCGTGAGCACTTCTCTTTTTGCCATCACCCCTTTCTGACCTTAAACAGCCCACTCGGTCGTGGATTGCTCACCGGTCAGATCAAGAGCCGTAACGACTTTGAAGAAGGCGATTTCAGGCGCGCACACGGCCGTTTCCAAGATGATGTACGGCCGATCCTTCCTCGCTTTCCTATGTCCCTGCTAACATCGCTACCGGACCCCAGAACATCGGACATAACCTCCAGCTCGTGGACAGCTTGTCGGCCATAGCGCAGCGCAAGGGTATCACAGTCGCCCAATTGTGCATCGCGTGGGTCGGTGCGCTCGGTGACCGCATCATCCCACTTCCCGGATCCTCGTGAGTTTTCTTCTTTCTACCCACCCCACACCTCCGTTCGTCGATCTCCGTGTCCCTAATCGTGAACGCCCGTCGCGGTTGTCCCAGGAACGCAAAGCGTACTTTGGAGAACTTGTCCGCAGGGGACGTGGAGCTGTCGACCGAAGACTTGGCAGAGATTGCACAGCTGTTGGAGAAGTACCCGCGGAAAGGCGCGCGATATGTAGATGGTATCTCGGAGCAGCAGTTGCAACTCTGGGGTTGAGTGTTGAGATTCAGTGGAAACGACGGGGTTTACGGTATGTTGAATGAATTGTCGACTCTTTCGGTGTCCCTCCCTTGTTATTGAGTCTTCCGAACATGACTGATTCGCACTCCACGAACCCGATGTCGTATGCCCTGCCTCATGTGTACTTGTTGGTTCTGAGATCTGAGGTTTCACTTGTCCACCACTGGCATGCATTATCCAAGTTCAGGAACATGAACAATCACGTCCTGATTCGGCAACACCAGGCCAGGACTGGCAAAAAATATCGCTCGCTTGCACATACATTTCCAGTCCAGTCCGTTGCGCAACAGTACCTAACTCTATTGTTCACCGTGCATGCGGGCAGAAGTCCTTGTTGGAACAAACTCGACCCTATTCACCAATCTCGCTTTCGATATCTTTGGCTAGGGATTCAGGCCTATTCAGGGCCAGTTCTAGTGGCCACTAGTGCATCTGCCGCGGCAATGCCCGTGGGGCCACTACTTCCGGGTCCGGGTACAGATAGAACACCCTTACCTCTGCCCACACAACACTGCGTATAGAATGGGTTGAACCTACACCCCCGTCCACCTCAAGTCCAACTAGCGTGGACTGGTCCAAGTCGTGCCTCATGATTCCAGCAGACGGGTGAGATTGAGATCGAGAGTGACTGGGGTCTGTACGTGGAGTTTCCGTGAGGAGAACGGCCCGGGGCGGCTTTCTCAATCACACTGCTGATCAAGTAAATCGGGACATATCATATAAGATATGCTCAATTCTATCCTTTCACGACGGGCAAGAATGGATAAGCCAGGTCTGCTCATGGTCTGCTTATAGTCCAATTAATGTCTAATAAGTACAGTTACCTTATTTTAAATAAGAATACTTGAACAATTAAAAATTAGAGTGAGATCAGAAAAACCCTTCAGGCTCAATAGTTTTTCCCCGGCTAAATGGTTTTTCCAAGCCTGCAACATGCAGTTTATTTTAAATATTTTATCATATAATCAGTACTCTTCTAAGTAGTCATTTAATTTCTAATTGTTTGACTATTCTTAT
>Ga0307512_10004167_pt1 | contig 16038 bp, 18 predicted proteins | sample 14_EM_MG_FD_200267 | JGI IMG/M metagenome (GOLD analysis project Ga0307512, IMG submission 200267) | Populus trichocarpa ectomycorrhiza microbial communities from riparian zone in the Pacific Northwest, United States - 14_EM | ecosystem: Host-associated > Plants > Roots > Unclassified | place... | reverse complement strand
ATCGACCGTCACCCTTCTTCCTTTCGCTCCTCATCAACAGCAGCACTCTTCAATCGCCTCACAACGCTCCACCTCCCGATCACGACTACCAAGCTTACTCGGTGCCTCTGCACCCTGTATGATGACTGCCCCATCACCCAGTCAAATCTTTGACGTTTCACGACGTCCAAACCCATTGCGAATCAGACCTTCGATCATCTCCGAGGCATCCTGCGAGTCCTCTTCCTCCTCTTCCTCTTCCTCTTCTTCGTCCTCCTCTTCATCCTTCCCGAGCACATCCCCCACGTCCTGCTCCACCTCCTCACCGTCGTTACCTCCATCTCCACCACCGTACGTGCTTTTATTTACTCCGTGAATCCCGGCCGTCTGACTGACTCATATCGACCTCCCATGTGGATGCTATGTCTGTCTGATCACGATCGCAACCCCATGCTTGTCATTCATTTCCTCATTAGTCCATCTAATCGCTCTCCCGGCAAATCGCGCCCGCTTCCTCAGCCACCAGCGCCATTAGAACGGTCCCCCTTCTCGACCAACGCCGCCGCCGCCGGCCAATTCCGACCAAGGACCCCACCACCCGCGTGGTCTCCCCCCGAGACCGCACTCGCAGCACGGCCCACGCGACCGACGGTGATGCTACCCCCTGCTCCTCAAGAGCGACAACCACCAGCATCCAGGTCACCACCCTTCACACAACTAGACGGATGCGCCTCCTCTCCCGCACAGCCCCGGGTTCGTCCACTGCCTACGCGGCCTGTACCTCCCGGGCCCCCCAGCGAGAATAATACTCCGATCGCTCCATTTGTTTTGCCACGTTGGCACGCCGACACTCTGACGATTCCCCAAGACGATACCTCATTATCCCCTTATGATGACCGCCGTGCCATCGATTGGGACTTGATTGACGAAGTCATGAAACATGCAACTTAAAACTGGCCACTTTTTCCTTGAGCGAGCGTATATTTCTTTTTCTTTTTTTTTACAACCTTGTCATTCACTTTTTCCCGCACCTCTCATGGACTAATCCCTACCCAGGCGGTGTCTTTTCCTTTTTGTTCTTGGCATGTAACGAAGCATTGTAATTACGCCTATCTTTATATCCCTCTCTCTCTCGTCCATCGATCACACACGTCCACACAGTAATTTCTTGCCACTCATCCTCATCTTGACGATGCACCAATCACATCAGCAGTCTTTTGGCGAGCCGAACCTTGTCGGTGGCTTTGTTGCGTGGGAAATGAAATTGGCCATGGCCAACACCGCCTCGGAGAACCGGGTGCATTGCAGTAAATGGTTCGCTTTCGTTGGTGGCGCCGCACTACAGTACTCCGGACACCCCCCATGGACTGCTTCTGGCAAGTTCATTATACCTTTCGCAGGAAGGTTACTGCGAGCTTCTGAACCCCTTTGGCGTTTCTATAGGGTCCGGACCCACCCATTCACTCCAGAGGAGACGTCAAGATGTCTTTATTAATCGACCCTGGCGCCCCGATGCCCGCGGAAAATTTTCCCGTACGCAGTAGCCACTCTGTTCTGTTCTAATACGTACGCGTCTGCACAGTACAGTACAGGACAGTTACAGTGCCTTATGTGTGTCCCTTCCTCCGTGCCTTTATCAATTGAATCCTTTGCGGATGCATGTGCCTTCGGCGTGGACATGTTTTGTGACCAGAAGATTCCGAGTGGTGCTGCCCTGTATACGGCCATAATGCCCAACTGTTTGCGCACGTAACTGCGCAAAGTATTGCACATATGCGGTTCGCGCATGCAAACTGGGAGCTGGATCTGGAGGGCCAGAGCCCTGAGGACTGAGGCTTGGTGGAGTCTGAAACAACAAAACCCAAACCCAAATACGCCGTGCCTCCGCAGCACCAGTCAGTGTAAACGCATGACTGTTCTTGTACCGAATTGGCCGCTTTCACATGAGCTAGTACAGTATAGGAAGCTACCAATACCAGTCCATTACGGTGTGCTCTAGGTTGCTTACTGTTAACACTGCTCTGCTTCACATCACATACTGCATGACGCAACTCTGATGCGCATCACACAGTCATGCGATCAGCCGATTCCGCGAACGCCGACGTCCCCATGCGCACATTCAATGCACGAAGCACGGAGCTTGGAGAAGCGAGAAGCGGGGAGAGGGTGGTACTGTAGGGGAGGCACCCATCGTCAATTTCCGGTAAGCGGAGGAAGAGAGCGCCGTCGGGTGCCATAACGCCGATGGCCACCAAGGCAAGTCACGTTCTTAGAGTCCTCTCCCACTTACCGCCGCCCACGCCCCTCCGAATCGGTGATATATTTCTTCAAAGGTTCCCTCGCCGGCCCCAGCACGCGTTGGCCTCTTTTCTTCAAGGAAAAAAAAAGAAACACCTGCGGCTAACGGCGAGGGCGCTTAGGGATAGTGTGCAAATTTATTCAAAGAAAAGGTTTTTTGGGAGAATTAAACCCGAATAAGACAGCGGAAAGGCAAGAAGTACAGTACCTGTTTCTCGTAGGAGGGAGTCGACGCGCCACTAGTCGGGGAACAGCAGTGGCCGCGGGGGGAAGGGGTGGCCGAAGTCGTCATCGACTCGCACAGTGTGCTACCCCTTTCTTTAATTACCGAACCGAACTCGAACTTGAACTTCCAATCTTCGGCATTATCCACACCACACCATGCATATGCATGCATAACCTTCTCTGCTCCAACCGAACACCCGGAAATGACTATTGTACGTATTCCTTCCGTGCTGGTGCTGCGCCAACTGAGTTTATAGGAGACCCGGGGACGCTTATCATCATGTGTACACGCGGTACAAGTGTCAAACAAGTTTGGGTGGTCACTGGCCCCGAAGTGGGCATTTTTGTCTACGCACGTGTCGAACATGTGCTGCAGCGTACAGCAGGAAGTGGCGGCAGAACCGACTTCTGGTGAGGGCCACCAGAAAGGGAACCTTGCCCGGAGATACGAAGCGGGGCCGAGTCGTGACTCGAGTGAAGGACGTTCCATGCATGATACTCCTTTCGCCGCCAAGCCGGACAGTTAGGAGTCCCTGCTGATCGCGAAACGCGAAATAAAGCAAGGGACAAAAGCGCTTACATCCACCGCAAAATCCCGCCAGTACGGCTCACATACGACGCATGACCTTGGTCGCCGACGGTAGTATTCGTAAGTAGTATTTTCCTGGTAAAACGACATACACACGCCTCACCCTTGATGAAGTACCAGGGCCAGGCATTTTCCCAAAAATCACGCGATGAAGCGAGCATGCAGAGCTGGCAGTACAGTACTGGCACGACTGAAGCCCTCGTTCCACATGGCACTGGTGGAACTAATAGGAAATTTCTCACATCTGGGAGACCTGGACCCAGATCGCGTCACTAAAACACTGGGTTGACTAGAATGGCTGGAATCAATGGAGATGCGGCCCGGGACGACTGGGATTCGTTGCCCACCAACCCCAGTACAGTCGAACCCCTTATAACCCATACCCCTTCGGAGAGGTCTAGCAGTCTCAAATTTGACTTATGGGGAACGTGGGTTCTGAGAGCCCTAACAACAGGCCAACTAATAACAAGGCAAAGTTCCGGCTTGGAAAGTCCAATGAGTTGTTGAGGAATTTGGGGTTTTTGGGGTATGGGTTATAAGGGGTTCGACTGTATTTCCACTAGTCCAGCCGGATGTCATCTTGCTGATGGCGAGCTGAGGCTCCTCGGGGTCGATTCAGAATATAAGCTAACACGCTCGCCGGATGGGGAAGGTTCTTCCAAACGGTTCTTCCAAGCGAAACAGCCTCAACCCGGCATGGTCCCAAAACGATCAATACGCCATGATGACATTCTAAGTTCAATCCGATTGAGGGTGAGAGGTGGCCATATCAGACTTCATACTCATCGACAGATATGGGGCCACAAGACTTCAATCCTCAGGGACGTCGAACGTGGGTCGCAGAAATGGCTCAAAATGGGAACGTTTGTTTTTGGGGATGTCGAGGGACGGAAATAGCGGCACATTTCTACGCACAATTCCCGAACGTGGGCGATCAGCAGTCCGCTGCCTGTAGAGTCCAGGATACAGCATGGCCCAGATGGAAATTTTGTTGAAGATGAGAACTCAGACAGACTTTACCCATTTAAGTTTTCGGATATTGTCACAGATATTGAAGAAGCCAGTGGATCTCCGAGGAAGGAAGGAATGAGTGGGGTCCACACGTGTGCGATTCATACGCATTGCTTGTGCGAGCTGCGAATTCATGAGAACCGCGGTGTGCAGTATCTCGATGACATAGACATTGGGGACGTATAGTTAGGAAAGTGTATGTGCGCTGGTTGGGACTAAGTAGAAGACGTGCAAGGCGTACGCAAGATAGTCCCCACATCCGTCGTGCGTGTATGCACAAGATAGTAAAAGTTGGTACTATGACCCGGCACTGCAACCTGGTACGACAGCAACGTGTCACCGGGCCATAGCCTCAGACATGCCAGAGATACGGTGGTGCGTCTTGTCTGGTACGAAGGTGCCGAGTCGTGGTGCGGTTGAACACCCCGTTGTTGCCTGCGGAGCGGTCTATGAGAGCGGTGCCACATTTACGAATTAAAATAAGGCGTTGGTTAGGGTTAAGTATATTTCCCCAAGGGGGTTGGAGAAGAAAGACGATGTCGTTCGTGTTACGCGGATGCCCTAGCGGAGCGTAGTCAGACTGGACGAGAAACTTTGAAACAAACGCCCATTCGCGCAAATCTCGTTGACATGCCCTCGATGCCTTGCTGCCCCCCTCACTATCTGAAGGCATCTTTCGAGACTTATCACCCCGTCAATTTGATCTATATCCTAATTCACAGGCTGGTCGTTGGCATTTGCAGGTCCGCCTCCATGTGTAGACACATTGTGGAATTTGACCACGCAGGGACCCTTGGCCGAAGTACTGTCGATGCTCACTTTGGTTCGACATCCTACACATCAGCTACGATTCTGGAAGGAAATGGTAACCCACCACCCACACAGCTCGGGCTAGCCACGACTTGGCACTCGTCCCGCACTACTGACCATTGCCACCCGCTTCCCCTTTTCCTCGTCCTCCTACCCCTCACCACTTTCCAATCGTGAAAACCGACAGCCACGAAGAAGCGCAGGCGACGCGTCACTTTCAAGAGTCGAGGGGACTTGAAACGGGACGAGCAGTATTAACATTCAATTGGGCGCGACCGAGCAGGCGCAGACGCGGTAACTCATCTCATCTACTTTACTTTTGGGTTTCGTGGAGCCTCATCACAGCGGCCTCATCACAGCTACTACGGCGCTGCACCCTCTGGCCCCCTATCATGCATGACTACGCGCCAGCTCGCTCAGGTCCACTACGCACCGCGGCAGCCGAAAAAGAACTTGTTACACGTTTCAAGGCTTTACCGATCGGTTCAGGGGTAGTACTGTATGTGGCTGGCATGGACCTGCCACCCCTACGCTCGGCGCTTGTCTCTGTTGACACGAGCATGTCCCGAGACGTCGGTTATCCTTGCCCGTAGGCCACCCGCTACCAGAGCAACAAGTGCCTGGGCCTCCCCATAGGTCCAAGGTGTTGTAATTGAATCTGCGGAGACGTCAAGTTTCGTTCTCGGGTATTTCGGACGCGAACAACAAGAATCTTTTGGATTTAATTTTACCATACACTGACGAGTCTACGAATCGGACTGCGCTCCCCTTGTTCCTGCCAGACCCAGCGCCCCGTAATCCATTCTATATACTGCTTCTCGCCGAAAGAAGGGATAGGCACGGTGATGTCTCTTCCACGTTGCACTTAGATTCCCGGTTTTATGGAAGCAGAGCGTACACCACCATGTGCCATCAGCTATACGAGTAATTCGGCCCCACAGCTCGTATATGCACCCACTTCGTCACAAAAAAGGGCAAGGCTACCCCAGATGTGCTTCGGAGATCGTCCAAACGAGCGTAATTGCATCCTTTCATATACACTTTCCCTTTCGACGTCTCGAGGTGAAAGCCGCCCTCAACCTCGTTCTCATGATGAAACGTACATCGGACGACCTGAAGCAGACCAGGGGCAGAAATCACCTCAATGGCGCTCTAACCGTGGCACCAAGAGTGGGCTCACTTTCTATCGTCCGTTCGCCCCAACCAAATGAGCCGGATTTTCGGGGTCTGGTCTGGAGGACATCCAATCCATCTAGATGTGTTCAACATAGCCCGACCTTGACGGATCCAGGAATTCCTGATCATGCCTTGGTACGTACCGATCGAACCACGACCACGGTCGCTGGCCTCATTGATCGATTTTCTTCTCGTGACCCTTGCTTTCCCAGCCAGGGGATGCTAGGAAGACCCCTTGTATGGCCGGCTACTCAAGCAAAATGTGCGGGGTGTCATGACCCCAGTGGAGCTATTGACGCAACTGCGATTTGTAAACGCCCCACCACCGTATAAACATTTTCCCATTAACATGCCCCGACCCGGCGGAACTCGGCACTCGTTTGCGACCTTCCACTGGTTTCGGGCATGATAAGCATGTTGTTGGTCATGAGACAAGCTGGCGCCTCAACACAGGCCGCGCGCGCATGGATCGGCATACACTGCCACGGACTCGAAGGCGCGAGATATCGGAATTGTATCGACTCGGACGCCAAGTCGTGGCGACGATGAGACCCCATTCAGAAGGATTGGTAACAGTGGTCTATACATCGCTACTGGTAGTACAGGTTAATGTCGAACAACTTTCTCGTTGAAGTGGGTACCCATTTTCGACGAATGACGAAACGAAATCAATATCCATCAGCATGCCAGATCCTCGAAACCAACAAGTTGAAATAGTCTGTCATTGTGCGTCGTTGAATCCAAATTTCGGAGGAGCTCAAATGACGCCCTTGATGATATCAGCAGCTACTAGTACGCAAGGAATAGCAGCCGCATGCCTTGACAATCGGCGATAAGAATGCGCAAATCATCAACGCTGGTCTTACCCTGTTCAGACAAGCCATATACGTACGCTGTCGACGGGCCAAATATCGACACAGGCCACGGAACGGAAGAAGCATGACATACTTTGGGTGGGCGCACCGGTGTGCAACGGAAGGATAGAAAGATCGACGACGCACAAGTTGTGCGTCCCGAACACCTGCGAAAAATAGTCAAATCACCGCAATACGCAGGCGGCGTGCGTGTGGACGTAAATAAACAAAAAGCTGAGCGATGTGGGCAGCATTTTTTTAATTCTGCATTAATTCTTTTTACTGACCTTTAGTCGTGGATCGACGACCCCGCCTAGGTCGCGCGGGAGCATCGAGCATGCCCCCAAAGTGTCTGGGCCAAGACAAAAAAAAAAGGGCAGTAGTAGGCGCTCGGGATGTACAATAGACGTAGAAAGACGGAGAGCGGCGGACAGGCAATTAAGTTTGTGTGTTGTTTGACCCACGCGACGATTTCCTCGTCTGCCTGCGTCTCATGGCGTATGAATACAACCTTGGGTGGGAGCAGCGCCCAAGTACACCCACCGGAGATATCTTCGTAGTAGTGCGGGTCCATCGCAGGTGGCACGGGGGGATCCGTAGACTCCGCGTGCTATGATGGGGGGGTGGAAGGTGCGGTGCATGAGCCAAACCAACTATGGCGTTGGAAGAGGATCGAACCGAGAACGTACGATTGTGCTGCGGGACCAGGGGTGATTCAGAACAATCAACACGATCGTGATGTATTTCTTCCTGGCCCAAGAATGCCTTTGTTCTTCAGTTAGCACGCCAGAATAGCGGATAAGAGGGAGGGAGATCGACGCACTCGGGCGGGAGAAGTACGTCGGCATGCTGACGATTTCCAAGCTCGTGGTGCCTGCACTGAGCTTGTCAAGCTACAAGGCATACTTCTCCGCAATACCGGCTCTCCAGGAGCCGGGCGGGGTGGCGCGGACCTGCGCGACGTGCGAAGCTGTGAGCGCCTCACCATCGGGGGAGAGGCGGGCGCGAGAGCCAGTGCCAGTACCGAGGAATAAAAGGAGGAAGAGGCCTTTATGCTCCGCGCTGTTATCGCGGAACATTTCACACTTCTGAATCTGTGACAAGACCTGATAAGAGCTTACTAAAGGCCCAGCTGATCCTTCAAAACCGCTTCGTCCGCGATAGGCCCCTGCCAGTGGGTGTTGTATTTCTCGGGATTTTTGAGTTTTTGATGTGCTGTCAGCGTATACGATAGCGCAATGGGAAATTTCGCACCAAATGTGAGAGCGGTGAAAGATATGTACTTGCACATTTTCGCCGACGCTACGTTGGGAGTGACGCCGATCTTGGCGAGTATTTCCGGATTACCGATGCCCGAAAACTCGAGAATCTACTGATATGATTCATCAACCGTCATGGTTCAAAGCATTGATGAGATGCGACACGAGGGTTTGTACCTGAGGTGTCTTGATCGCAAATTAAGACCTGAAAGTATGCTCACCCAGCCCTGAGGATGACTTCTCGGCCCGCGCGAGCAGCATATGTCTTTCCCTCATGCGCAAAGTCAACACCCGACGCAACCACCTCGTTATGGGCGAGGAAACAACCATGGTGGAGGTTCCTCGCGCGCGCCCGCTGGGTTAAGGTATTCCTAAGAACGGTTTACATCTGTAAGCTCATAGAGACCAACATTTGAAAGAAATCCAGGACCGTCATGCCACTTAGTATGAACGTCTGTTGGTTTCGGGATTGACGGAGCGAGTCACCATCCAGGCTGCGTTACCCTGTGGCAACATCAACGCCATCGTATGACTACGTAATTGACCACGCGGATACATACATCTCCTTGTGTTTAAGCGGCAAGAGGGGCGAACGACGGGACCTTAGGACGGATGTTCGGAGCTTATGGCATCTCTTGCAAGAGGAAGGCCCAGGTTACCAAGAGTCTGATTGCACGTTATCAGTACCTGACCAGTTCACGCGTGCAACGGGTTGGTACCCACACGTCTTGGTATAGAGCATCCCAGCCAGAACGTAGCGGTGGATAGTAAGTGGAGATAGGGCCTGTATCCAAAGTCAACTACCGTGCAACGCTCAGACGATGCATGGCGCACATCCAACCATCTGTTCTATGGTGTGAGGGATCGAAATACAGACGTTCTGCTGCTGCTTCTTGCAAACTGGGTGGGGTGAAACTGGATTGCACGGTCAAACAGAGTTATAGGGGGGTGGTAATTGGTAAGTGACATACCACTCACTCTTTATCGAGTACCGCAGGTGGATCCCAATTCCACCCTGGGTTTCCGAGCTTTTCGATTGCTGGTACACAGCAGCACAATCAATAACAGCAGTACGCTCAAGGCAAGGGTAGCATGCCGTCAATATCTGAGGTGGTTGCTTGAAGACGTAAAAGTTAATACTAGATGCGCCACCGGGGCCTTGCCACTGACTGAGACAGCGATCAGTTGTTTATCGTGCGGCAAACGAGAGGGTATGTCATGAATGGCGTACTTACCGCGGCCAATAAGATACGTTGTCATTGCTGGGGATTTGGGGGACCTAAAATAGCGGGAGAACATGAAACTTGTGTCAGGCGCCCGCCTCCGTGAGAAGCCATTGTGCGCACCGTCATAAATCCCCACTCCCAGTCGGGTTGGAAGAAGTTCTTTCCGAACGTGCCGGACATGGCAGGGCGGCATCGTGAGAAGGGGGAAAGTGTGCCGCAGATGGACGAGACGACGCAGTGATCGGGTCGTCATTGAGATTTGCACATCCGGCTTCGAGAACGCGCACGGAGATGGTGGGATCCTCTGACAGGCGCGGCACGGCTACGGTACGTGAGCCAACGCAGCGGGCGGGGTGGGGGATCACATACACCACCGCCTGTGATGCGCATCAAGATAAAAGGACAGTTGGCGAACGGAACACATACGTACCGAGGATATAGTCGTATTCACGGTCCCCTGCATCCTGGGCTGACCTCAAGAGATCCGCAGCTATGAAGATGACGGACGAGAAGATAGAATAATAGCAGAATGTGTGCTGAGGTTAATTCACGGGCATATATATACATGGAACAGTCGCAATAAAAGCTGTTTTGTAGACGCTGACACGGTTTGGATAAGCGTTTAATTGGACACACCATACGAACGATGTGTAAGATTGCTTACATGACTGGTAGGTACAGAAATCCAGCAAGTGAATATTGATGTCGACGTCGAGCACTGCCTAAATTGACCCGAAGGAGATCACCGGTGATCATGATGATGTCATCTGTTATCGACAACGAGGCATGATTGACCTAGATCTAGAAGTGATTCAAGACAGGCTGAACACGCGTGTTCGTTTCCGTGGTGGTAAGATGCATGTGATATCGACTAGTAGTAGCATGGGATCATCGTGGCTTGGGGGAGGCATGATATTACCTTTGATTGGAATGGACACTATCTCCTGAATTCTTTTCCTTGCAGTACTCGCCTTGGGATGGGAATTGTGCGGTACTGTGCGCCAGCGCCAGTGGGAAAAAAAAAAAAAGAAATTACGTCAAAGTGCAAAGGCGGAAGGCGGAAGGTCAATATGAAGGGGGAGCACAAAGTCGAGCTTAGCTGGAGCTCCTCTTCGCTGTCCACCACTTGGGCTTCCCCTTCAAAGGCAAACAGATTTCCTTCCTTCTTCTCAGAGAGCGAATACGTCTCACGAGGTTTTGATTCAAGTTGACTTGCGCTCGTCCATATCTTCCGTCTTGCCCGTTTCGCATACACGAGGATCGCGGACTCTCATTCACCCTTACACGTTTCCCCAACGCCCCCTCCCGCTCCACTCCTCAAAGCCCATATCTTTTCTGGACTCGGCCTGCTCGCTAGCTCGATCTCATCATCATGTCCTCTCAAGACCTCCATCAAGTCATCCTCCGATGGTGCGCTATCACGCGTGTTCGACGCATTTCGCCCCTTACTACCTCCACCACATAAATACAGGCCACATACCGATGCCAATGAAGTTATCGTCACTGGAACCTTCGACCAGGCAAGTCCGCCTGCTTGTCCTTATTTTTTTTTTTCTTTTGTTCTCTATTTTCTTATAATTCTGTTTCACTCATGCCTTCAATAACCACCGGTTTATCACTTCGTCTCCCTTCATTCATCTTTTCCTCCGCACCACATCTCTGCATACAGTGGTCTTCCTCTGTACGCCTCACTCGCAAGCACGATGGCTTCGAAGCCCCTGTCTTAATTCCATGGCAAGACAAGATCGCATACAAGTTTATCGTTGACGGTCGCTGGATGACCAACGACACAGAACCCACAGAGATCGACCATGGCTTTGTCAACAACGTCTACACCGCGCCTCCGACGCCCCCATCGCCGGCACCGGCACCCCATCTCGATAGTACCCCATCCCACTGTTCTGGGTCCGATGTGGAGTCCAAGCACGCGGAAAAGGAAAAGGTTCCGGTAGACGCTGACAAACCAGTGGCAGATGGATCCGCCCTCGCCCTCGCCCCCGATGAGCCGCACGAGGTTCCTACCCCAACTGCTGAGCCTGCACCCGAAGAGTCATCGACCCTTACAGAGGGAGCCAAGGCGGTTATCACCCCAACTGTTGAAGCAGCTCACGTGGCCGTTGCCCAGGTCGCTCCAGACCCACAGGAGGTGGGGAGGGCCTCAGAAGAGGTACGTTTAAACCCCGATTTATCGAAGTTTGATAAAAACTTTTTCGATCAAATACAGCTCACACCTGAGCCCCAAGCCCCCAAGGAACCCGTCCCCACTGCTCAAGTTGAAGTGCCAGCGGAGGTTACACCGACAGCAGTAGAAAATGGGGTGTCTACTTCGGGGGCTGAGCCGCCGAAGGAGGAAACCCTGGCTGCTGGCGAAGGGGCTAAGGTTACTGCGGGACCGGAGCCCGCTCCCGAGCCAGAGCCAGAGCCTGCTGTTCCTGTCGTCGAACCTGTTCCCGAGCCCGCCAATGTCGAGGTGGCTCCCACTGCTGCAGAATCCGAGGTTGTACCGGTCCCCGAGCGTGAGGCAGCAACTGTACTCGAGTCGTCCAAACCTGCGCCTTTCCTTGCACCACCCCCCGCCGTGGAGCAAGACTCTGCACCTACCGAGAAGGCCAGCCCCATTCCTGCAGCCGAGCCTGCCGTCGATGCCGCACCTAGACCCGAGCCTGACACAAAGTCATCCGACGCTCGTTCGTCGCCTTTACCCACCGCTCCTGCCATCAATGGTCACACCAAGTCTATGAGCACGGCCAGCACCTCCACCGCTGTGCCGTCGTTGCCGACGACGGCGAGTCGGAAGGTGTCGCGTAAGTTCTCGCTCCTTGGACGGGACAAAAGCGGGGACAGTTCGCCAACTGGTTCATCGCGGTTTTCGAGTCAGCAAAAGCGCGAGAAGCGGCACAGTCTACTCGGTAAGCTGAAGGAGCTCTTTGGCGACAAGGAGAAGAAGGAGAAGGAGAAGAGTGTCAAGGCGTAGGCACGCATAGACAGGTTCCTTTTTTTTTTTTTTTCACGATTGGTTATGATAATGCTTTTTACGAGAGGCCCTTTAGTCCTCGAATCTTCATTATGCTTTTCTCCTGCCCGTCGCATCTCTCATCGTCGCATACATGCATCATATCGATATCGATCCTCTTTGTTTTCTGTTGTTTATATGGATCTGTATTTCTGACGTAATTGATGATGATCTCGTTACATAACCGTTCACTAAAATCAGATACGCGCTCACATTCCCTCCCTTTCACCTCCCCGCCATTCAACACCCGTGCTGAAAAAAAAAAAAGCAACAAAGCCGCTTTGTCCCTCTAGTTCGTGACGCAATGCAGACCGCGCAGGGACACGTTAATGTCCAACCCACATCCTCTGCATCGACAGTACCGCCTCCGGTATCATCGCCGTATCTTCTGCCTCACGCACTCACCATTCCCCCACCTGCGGCCACACACCCCCGTGGCTCATCTATTCCTACGCCCCCACCGTCAGCTCACCCTCATTCAATTTCACATCAACCCTCTTTACTCCCTTCCCATGGGTTTGAGTGCGTGTCTCCAGGCGACAGTCGATTACAGCACCAGCACGCGAATCAGCTTGCCACGCATGTGCAGACCCCCCAACACGTGTCGCCCAACTACTCACAGCAGCGGCACCACCACCAACGGCAACAGCAGCAGGTTTTGCACGCGGAGAATGGCGTTGCACACGCCCAACTCGCACCAACCCCACCCCCACCCCCACCTCAATTCGCGGAACTTAAAGCACCTAGACTACGACCTTCAACTCTTCCGCAAGACCAGCACCAGCAGCATCAGCAACACCGGGACATGACACACCCAACGACTACTGTGCTGACGCCCGTCACGACGCAGGCGCGTCTAAGCAGGACACCCTCGTCAAGTCAAGCAATCGATGCCGCGCGCTTACACGGGCCACACCAAGCACAACCTCCTGTGCCGGGGCAAACGCCACCACGGGGGTCGCAGGCACTAGTAGCCCCTGGGGCGCCAGGAACGCAGACGAGGCCCCAGCGGGGTATCCAGTCCCACATGCAGGCACCAGAGCGACCGCAGACAAACCGGTCGTCTGTGCCGGCGCACTCCCCATCCTCAACGCAAGCGCAAGCACAATTACAGGCACAGCAACAACGTCAACAAGAGCGCCTCACGGCTTCGCCCGCGATTGCCGCTTTCAGAGTGCTCCAGCCGGCAAAGGCACTCTTTGAGAAGACGTGGTCCACTGCCATCGCCGCGGTTCAGCAGGAGCTTGTCGTGCTCCATTCCGAGCACGTACAGTCTGTGCAAGAACAGCAGCGCCTTTCCGAGGAGCTGCAACGCATGCAGAACGAGCGAGCGCACATTCTTCAAGCACTTCAAGACGCAAAGGCACGGCTGAGAGACTGTATGCTCTTCGTTTTAATTCATCCTCCGGCAGATTTCAACGTTTTACTGTGCAGGTCTTATGACGGTTCAGATTGAACGGAAGGCACGCATGCACTTGGAGAGGAAACTTGTGGACATGTCGGCGCAGGTGCGTAACTACTTACCGCACATGAGCAGGAAAAGCTAACGTGAATTTGTGCCATGGTTCTCCTCAAGAAGTGCACGTGCGATGCGGCAACAGCCAAGAAGCTCACAACCATGGCTGTAAACCCGATACCGCCACCTCCATCGTCATCGTCCACTTCCTCTCCCTTGTCATCCTCCCCAGCAGCGATGGTGCCACCGTCAGCTACTGTCGAAGGCGAGGCCGGAGCTACACCAGCACATCCAGTCGCCCCGTCCACGACGCCTTTCCACCATTCGGACAAGCCCCGCCAGCTGAGACGTGAAAGGGAAGAAGAGACCGTGGATGGTGAAACAGCGTCGAAGCGTCGCAGGATAACACCGATTTCGGAGTCAGCACCTTCACCAACTTCAACCCCGCCTGCGCCAGAACCTAAGGCTGCACCCACACCCGAGATCTCCGAAGTCCAAAAGGCAGCAGAGTCGGTTGTACCGACCGACAAGAACGCTGCATTTCGTCCGCAACATATGCCTCTGTCAACACCAGCACCCGAATCCACGCCACCTGAGCCCAACTCAGAGCAAGAGCGATCCGAAGATCCGCCAACAGCGGCTGTCGATGGCACTGATGGCACTTCCGCTCCTCGCAAAATCGGGATCCAGCATATTCAGCTTGCATACGAAACTGTTGGCGATACACTACAATGTCGGATGTGCATGTACGATGCCTCTGTCCCCTCCGCCGTCCCTCTTGGTAACTAACGATGTTACTCAGGCTTCGGAAGCGTGAAGTAGATGAAGGCACGCAAGTAGCAACGTACCCGATTGGTGCAGTGTATGACGAGCTAGTCGGCCACTGCGAGAAGGAACACGAAGCGGCGCTCGATGCCCTTGCCAGAATGACGCCCAGTGAAATCGCGGAGATGCGCCAGCGCATGCAGGCGGCCCGGTGACGCTACGAAAAAATTGTCAGACGTTGGTCGTGGACTCGACTCGAACCCCTTTTCTTTGGTCTTTGTTACGCTCCACTATTCTATGCGATGCGTTGTTCGCGATTTGTGTCACAACTATGGGTCCTCTTTCTGGGTTTTGTATTTGCCTTTTTGCCCACCTCAACTGCTACTGTACCTATTTTATATTCACGCTATATATCCGTTATTTGTCAACGTGGCTAATGTCGTGACACGATGTTTCGGAGATGAATTAGAGTGAAGTGCCTACACAAAGGGTAAATTGAAGCATGCCCGCCTGAGACGAAGGTCATTCCGACTTCCGTTGAAACCCCCGCCATCACGTATTTATGTAATCGAAGGGTCGGTAAGTGGGTAGGTTGGAGCCTGAGGAAGCACGCATCGAACCAGGGCGTGTAGGTACGAAATTAACTACACTATGGAGCAACCAACACGTACTGAAATTAACATTAACAACTACTAGCGTTGTGCTGGCTGCGTTCTTCTCGCAGATTCCGCTGATCTACGCGCTCCGTGTGACCGAATTTTAAGGGCATCACCTCACTTATAACTCGGCAGGGTTATGTTGTGGTGGCAGGCACCGTTCACACACAGTGAGACGAGCCGAGAGTACTGGTGTTCACCTAGATACGAGACAGCTGACATCAGCCACCACGTAGTGAGACAGTCACACATTGTCACAATAAAGTTTTCCGTTTTTTTAAGTACCGACTAACCTTATTTTGAGTGGTCTGCAGGTGGATTTTCAGGGATGGGGAGGGGAACAAAATGGCTGGCTATTTACCAAATGAGTGTTCCAGGGGGGCTCCTTGAACCGCGACCACCACCAGGTGCAGTTTTCCCACGGTTGAAAACCGGGGCAAGGAGGGGTGTAGCCCACAGGTACAAATGCCCCCCACACAACTCTTGTAAACTTTGGAACACCACCAAAAACGCACCCATGTATTGCCCAATACCAGAGATAATACACCTTGCTCAATAGAAACATGTAAGACAATGGAGGGAACAGAACCATAAGGTGAAACTACCAAATGACACATGTACGAACAAAACACCCCAAACAAGCCACCCAACAAGACACAACCACCCCAAGCAAAACAGAGAACACAGTGGTATAGGGAAAGAAAACAAGACAGTTAACATG
>Ga0307512_10004166_pt1 | contig 16041 bp, 15 predicted proteins | sample 14_EM_MG_FD_200267 | JGI IMG/M metagenome (GOLD analysis project Ga0307512, IMG submission 200267) | Populus trichocarpa ectomycorrhiza microbial communities from riparian zone in the Pacific Northwest, United States - 14_EM | ecosystem: Host-associated > Plants > Roots > Unclassified | place... | reverse complement strand
AGCGTCAACAGAGCGTCAACAGAGCGTCAACAGAGCATCAACAGAGCGTCAACAGAGCGTCAACAGAGCGTCAACAGAGCGTCAACAGAATGTCAACAATCTTGGGTGTTGCATCTTGTATAATCCAAGGGCTATGCTACGTTATTTACCCATAATCAATGTATCGGCAGGCACTATGCTCACAAGGGAAAGTGAGATGGTCACAGCCCCATTGTGAAAATGAGCGTCAACAGAGCGTCAACAATTTCAGGTGTTGCATCTTGTATAATCCAAGGGCTATGCTATGGCTTTTACCCATAATCAAACTTTTGGCAGCCTTTATTCTCAAAAGAGACAGCAACATGGTCACAGCCCCATTCTGAAAATGAGCGTCAACAGAGTTTCAACAAATTTGGGTGTTGCATTTTGTTTAATCCAAGGGCTGTGCTATGGAATTTGCCCATAATCAACGTATTGGCCGCCTTTATAGGCAATATCACTAATCTCGATGTCACTTCACCTGAAAATAAGCGTCAACAGAGCATCAACAATCTTGGGTGTTGCATCTAGTTTAATCCAAGGGCTATGCTATGGCATTTACCCATAATCAAAGTTTGGCAGCCTTTATTTGCAATATGGTTGGTGTCAATTTCGCAACCATCTTAAACTGATCGTCAACAGAGCGTCAATGCTTTTTGGTAATGAATGTATGGTAATTGGAAAGCGATATGCTTGCTGTTATGCGTAACTGACATGTTGGTAGCCTTTATCAGCAAAAGAGCAAGCGACACGTTCAGTTCCCCATTCCGAAAATGTGTGTCAATGGAGCCTCAAAGATTGTTGGTCTTATAAATATGGTAATTGGTAAGTGATTTGTTCACTGTTATCCGTAAAAAATGTATAGGCAGCCATTGTGGCGAATGGAGAAAGTGATATGGTCACAGCTCCTTTCTGACAACGACTGTCAACCTAGCATCAACTGAGGGTCATCAATTTCTGGTGATGCATATTGGGTAATGAAGTCGTCGCATGGATATTTGAGCCTATAATTGCACTATTGACTCCCTCCAAGGTCAAAAATACAAAATATTAAAGGAAAAACATGAATTCAAATATTGTTGATATTGCAACCTGCAAAACATGCACAATGTGATTCCTGGATGTGAAATAATCGATTTTCATTGAGAACTATTATCAAACAGCAAAGGCAAGCACAATAGATGTATTACAGATGGACCCGCTAGACAACCCGCTGAGTACCTGCCCAATTCGGATGGGTAGAGAGTTTTTTATTGAGCCATACCTGAATGGATGGTTCCCATTTATCGGCAACCCGGAAGGCCAAGTTGGCGCTGATTCGGTTCCGACCCAGAAACATGCCCGACCCACCTGTCCGGAACCATTGTTAATACTAGCTCTGACACGACTGAAATTTATGTATCTTGTCAAAAGGTTCATTGCACCTGCCATACATCTGTTTATCAACCAGTATTTACAAGCTACTGCTCACCATTTGCCGAGGATATCTGTATAACTAAAACTCTCGGTCAAGATACGTAACGAAGCTGGTGAAACATTGACGCAGTCTGACCTACTTTTTCTTCACTCCCTGATTCCTCCTCGTTTCGATTGCATTGACCGTCATCAACACATTGTCAGATTGCCTTTGTGACTTCCGTGTAGGCCGAATCAATCAGGGAACATTTGGCGTGATGCTCACATCCCACTTTTCTGGGCATTCCGGATCCTCGATGCACTTGTCTGGCTCGAGATCAGATTCATCGTCCGCCTCGCAATCGTCTTTGCTGTCATTTGGATTATCTAAGTCCCTATTCCAGTCAAGCCAATCTTCAGTGTCCGAAATGATTTCAGGTGCGCTATTCTCATTACTGTCGACTAAGTGACAGTTGATTCTTCGGATTTGGCGGACGTTTAATATTTCAGTTTGGCCTCCAGGGAGGTCCTTTGCAGACAAAGGTGGTGGCAAAGGAGATCTTCCCGACAATTTAAATGCAGCCACACCATCATGTTGAACGAGTGACCACAATGCTCTGACAATCTCTTCGGTGTCACAGATGTATCCCACGGCAGTCATCTGCTTGTTTTCAGCCCGAGATTCCTTCGGGGAAGCATGTAGCTTTTGGCTGCCCTGCGACAACTGCAACAAGTTCTGAACCTTGGCCATTCTGTGCGATGTCTTTTCGGCCGCCTCTTTCTTCAATTCCGAGTCATTTTATGTGTTCGTTGCATCCAGTTCTGGGTAAGCGCCTGCCAAAATTCCATGATTGTCTCAAGCAAACTGCCACAAAACAACTTTTTCGCAAAGGGTCTCGCCTGGGGTTTGTCACTGCTTCCAGCAGATAACATTTCAGTGAAGGGAAAAACAGGCCTCCACTCAAACACGATGTTGTATAATAGAGAATATGTCGTGTGCCACATTCGAAAGATCGGCATACTTTGAGTGCGTTTTCTCCTGTTGACGCCACCACTCAGTTATGACAGGTAACCAGAATGTACTGCTAATCTCCATTGGGTCAGAGTGTTAATCAATGAGATTTGGTTCAATTTGCGCCGAGTTCTTTGGTGCATCAGGCGGAGAATTCAAACAGCTCCTGATGGCAGTCAATAGTCGTGCTGCGCATCGCTTGGTCTGGGTGTTGTCTCAGCCACATTGTTAGGTGTCAAGTATTCTTCATCATCACTGGACAAATCCTATGGATCAATGGATAATTGATAGGATCCTGCAGCCTTTGGAGTGGGGATGACATTGCTGCTCGGTAAGCTTTCGTGCTTATTGACAGGCACAGGTCGCTCTTTGGCACAGTATTTATTCTCAACATACTTCAGAAAGGCCTCTTGGTATTGGGTAGTATAGGATGTCTCGTCCTCAGGATTGATAACCGTGCACTTGCCCCACTTTCTAAACGATTGCAACTTCCGAAAAGGATCGAGGATTTGTGCAGAAATGAGAAGCATACTTATTGTTGGAGTTACATCAGTGTAGCATTTGGACAGCTTCTGTACAGCTAACTTCACGGCGAAGAACCAGTCTTCTTTCCATGGCGTCTTCTTCTTCGCTAAAGCTTGCATCACACCGTCCATATGATCGAACATGACATTGTACACTGTGATACTGTGATGCAATGTGACAGTATGCCTCTTTGACATCCACAGGGTCCAATATCGAAATGGCCTCAATACTTCCATGACATACTTCAGAATGGTCCACTCATCTTGAGTTGTGAAAAGTGGCCGGTAATGAGTGTATTGTGGATTTTGGAGCCACTTGCGGGTGAATGCCCATGATCAGTAGGCACGCTCAAGCAACTCCAGTGTGGAGTTCCACTGTGTCTTCACATCCATAATCGGTAGTAACGTGATGCGAACGTTGGCTTTTTGACAGTCATTGAGCTCATTTCGATGACCAGGTGTCAGCGTAATCAATACAGGAAGCATTCTGGGCTATATGAAGGTCAAGTTCAGGACTTTCAAAATATCATGAAATCCGCACTCTCTCTAGTTTCTTTGCTGAACCTGGTTTCATGGCCGACACCTTATTGATTCTAGCGTGGCCCCCTTCTCGAAGTCTTTGACTCTTCCCAATGTCTCTGCTTTCATTCTCCCCAGATTGCTGATCGCTCTTATGGGCTTCCCAAGACTTGGTATGGCCTTTTACACCGAAACTGCTCATGAACACACCTAAAGCCAGCAGGATGACGTGCACCATGCAAGGTATGTCATTCCTCAAATCAGGCCACTGGATTGCAGAGGCCTCGAGTGTTGATTGCAGCTCACATGTCATCGAGTAATTTGAGGAAGCATTATCAGTTGTAATGCCAAGGCAAACAGCTGTCGGTAAGCTCAAAACGATCAAGCACATCCTCCAAATTTTTCGCTAGCCTTGCCGCACTTTTTGGCGCTGGACCTATCATCCTTAATTAGCTTTCGAAACAGGAAAAGAACAGGCAATCAACCTCGTCGCAAGCGAGTTGAACTTTATGTACTGCCGAATTTCGATCCATATAGTCGGCAATGACCGATGTTATGGCTAGTTGGTTCAGTGATTTCCATCTGTCCAAAGCTTAACTCACTGTATTTCGTGAGGGCATTTGGTTTATAATTGCATCTATGGCCAGTGCATATGCCCTCCGGCAAATGGTGCTAAGGGTTGCAGCAGACGGCAGCACTTGGTCATTGCGTTATGCCTGATATGACCGTCGTACTAGCTCCAGATTTGATCAAGTGTTCCATGGACTATGAGCCGAAACATAACCTAACATCAGGTAGCGATTCCACGTGGCTTGGTGAAATTCGGAAGTTTCAAAGTCCTTAGCTGCCAGTTTGGAACCTTCTGTCTGTCATTTCGGTCAATATGGATCAACCTGGATGTCAAATATGATCTTCCTCTGCAAACTTACTATTGTAATTCCTCGACTTCCTTGCCTCTTCAGGATGGCAAAAGCAGTCTCATCGACTGTCGAACTAGTCAATTGAGTAACTTCAGACTCTGTTAATTCGTTTAACTTTGCGATTTCTGCTTTTGCCAGCAAGTGTTTCCCCATTAAGATAATCCCATTTTCCGATGGATGGCAAAGAACTTGATGACAAACGATACATATGATGCCAGAGCTGGCGATCTCCTCAATTCTGCAGTGTAAATAGAATTGCCACGAAGGCACATGTCTCGAATTATTCCAAGCAATAAACCAGTTCGAGTCTACATTCATTGAAGCCCACCAGGCATCGAAGATGATTTGTAAAGTATGGTCGCTGAAATCACGAATAAAGACTCGTTCATTTTTGGAAGAGATCATAACATCGAGCAATCAGATGTTCCAAGATTTCAAATCCGACATGGCTGTAGGAATTTGAAAGCGGGGTAATCCGACTCGAAAGACTGCCGAAGGTCACGATACAGTGCAACAGACTGCGGGTTCCCAAATATTGACTCTACAGCTAAAAGCACAAAACTCAGATCTGTGAGACATTGCATGCATATTTGTGAAGTTGAATACAAGGGCATATTGAAAAGACTGACCGCGTAAGACCCAATTCAGGAACAATGCGATGCAGTTCATTGCTATGTAGCTTACTGAGCCCAAACAAAAATTGTTGACACTTGGTGGGTACTCAATCGTAGGAGCCGGATGGGATATCCTCAGTAGCATTTTTGATCCCAAAGGCAGCTGATAAGTGGATTGTGGGATAACGTCATGCCATTGCCCTTAGATTATCCAAGATGCATGACCAAAAATCGTTGGCACTCTGCTGAGGCTCATTTTTAGGCGGTGGTAGTGATATCGTCAGCAGCATTTTTGCCCATCAAGGCGGCCGTTAAATTGATCATGAGTTAACGCCAATGCACTGTGCTTTAAGTGTCCATGACGCAAGACCAAAAATTGTTGATGGTCCGTTGAGGCTCATTTTTAGGAGGCGGTAGCAATATCGTCGCTGCCAATGGTACCCATCAAGGTGACCAACACTTCCATTATAGCTTAATATCGTCGCACAGCTGTTTGATTATCTTAGATGGAAGAAAAAAAATCGTTGACACTCCATTGATGCTCATTTTTGGGCAATAGTAGCGATGTCGACGCTAGTATTTTTGGCCTTAAAGGCGGCCAATACTTTGATTATTTGTCAAAGTGACCATGTCTTTTTTTGATTATCAGACTCACAAGACCAAAAATCATTGACGCATCATTGACGCTCATTTCCAGGATGGGTCAACCAGCTTGTCACTATCTTTTTTACCTATAAAAACTGCCAATACAATCACTTTGGAAGGATGTGACTATGAAGCCGTTTGTTTGCTGAAAATGTAAGACTAAAAATTGTTGACACTCCGTTGATGCCCAACTCAATGACATGCTAACAGTCAGTGGATGCTCACCAATTGTATGTAAAAATGCATATAGTCGTTATTGGCAGCTAATAAATCGTTTCTATGTATAATCATTTGAATCCAAAATCTTCGAAGCCTCACAATTTCAGATCCACCACTGGATATGTTACCAGAGTGATAAATGACATTGGTCTATCACGTTCCAGCGCTTTCGGCCAGCAAATAACCACTTATAAATTCGTACACTAGTTTTTGATATATTTAGCGTGACTTCCTCACCTTTCCCCATCCAGCTCATTCTCCATGATTTCCATGACCCACCATAAGCAATGTTCAATATCTCGCCCATGTGCACCCAGTCTGTGCAGAGAGTTATGCAGTTGGATGCATGGTCGTATGCAGCATGACAGTCATAATTCATTCCGCTTCGCATTGCGCTTAGACCGCTGCATCTATGACTTGTATGACATCACTGACTTGTATTTTGTTAGTGAGTTTTGTGTGTAATTTAGTTTTAATTGTCTAACTTACCCGCAATGGGCAGGATGATATCACGTTCATAGGTCGTCAGTTAATGAGAGTTGAAGTCTAGAACATTGGCAAGGCCTATCCGACCCATGCACATACATAGACAAATTATCATTTCTCATGATTTGGTGACTGAAATCAAGTAAAAGCTGACCAGTAGCAAAATTGGTACAGGTATTGCATTTCAAATTGATCCATCGTCACAAATGCCAATTTGCCTATTCCTTCCTCCGGCGACGCAGGAGCAGTAGACATATCTTCGTCGGAATCCGATGTCCATATGGTAATTAACTTGGGATGTGATATGCACGGGATATAGCTTACAGGTTCCTCCTGGTTCAATTGCTGAATTGGTGACCAATTGGCATCAGGGCGGGCGCGAGGGACGGAATGCATTCATGCGTCTGCGGTTTCAGTGAACCTAGCCTCATATGACTACTCCGTGGCCGAGAAGTCACTTGTGGCATTTGCAATTTTCTGGGGACACTATCAAGAGTCTCCATCGGCTCTCCAAATGTTGTCGGCACAGATGACGCTGCATCTTCTGCTGTGTGAGGTTGAATGACAGCTGGAACCTTCAATTCAGTCGTCGCGTACTTCTCATTCCTCTCACGGAAGTAGTCTGCCGCGTCTCCCCAGCCTTGTTGTGTCAATTCATCACGCATCATCGGTTTCTGCCGACAACGCTCCATGCAATACTGTACCGTTTTAGAGATTGTGCCCATCACCCAGCCGGGTTCTGTTATGGGGGTATTCAAGCCTTGTAATTAATACAACATTTATTTGACTAAATACAGCTGCCTAAAAACAAACCAATTCCTCGTCTTTCCCAAGACTCAACCTCATATCCAATAACTAGTAAGAGCCCACCACACCTCCTCGTTGGTCCAAGGTCGCTCTTCGGAGTATTCTTCGAAGGGAGATAACCCGGTAGTGATGTACCACTCAAAGTCGTACCTGATATTGATAGGGACTGCGTAGTATGAAAGTGCTTGGGAGACATGGGTTAAACGCTGCACATTGAAGAATTGTATTTGATCACTGATAGTTTTGACAACCACTTTGTGTGCGTGTCGAGACTGTGTCAACTTGAACGAACACATATAAAGAATAGTGACGCAAGTGAAATAAGGAAGTAATTTTAAACGTTTGTAGATAGAAATCTTTATAATATTTTAAGGTGTTCTTCGCTTGGAATGTCTGACTATAGATTGCTGCTAGAGCTTGGTTCTTCTCATTGTCGGGGACTATGACAGTTCTTATATAGTTGAGCTGTCAGGTCAAGCTTGCCTTTGGGTCATCGCCATGACACATAGTTTGCTTGATAGCTTATCGCAGAAATCCTTGTAAGTGACTCATTGATAGTGCCACGAATTCCCTCAAGGTAATCGTGTTCATGCATGAGGTGTTTCAAGGCGTTACGCCCCCAGTATGGGTCATCCTCACATCATGATATCATGCGCACTAATATGCCAACTCACAACTTCAACTTGGACATCTTGCATCCCATTTGTTCAGTAGTTGGAACATCTGACGACGCAATGTCTTATCAGTGCTTATCGCAATTTATAATAACACTTGGTTATTAAATGCCTCGCCTTTTAATATGGCGATTCGGCAATGGGTTCAGTGAATTAATCACCGACCAACCGATACTCTGCCAACGTAGATTACCACATGTCTATGACATTGCAATGCATACTTACCGAAACCAATGAGCAGGGTTGCTTCTGGCCTCATATCTTCAGCCAATGTCATGGATCCCTCAGATACAGCATGCTTAGGTCTCGGAGCTTCCATAGACCGAGGAGCATTACAGAATCAACCCTTGTTGCTGAGCGACAAGGCCTGTAAATCCCTACGTACTCGCATTTCGCTTATCATCTGCTGCACACGTTATTCTGCAAGTTTGCAATTCAACTGTGTGTTGCCCCGCTAGATAAGGTATAGTAAATGTGGCCCATAACTATGTGCACTGCTGAAGATTTTTCACTTCCCAGTAATGGCGTCATAGTTGCATCATCATATTTGAATCTGCTAGTGCGAGCTGACTCGTCACTAATTGATTGACACGAGGCTCAAGTGTAATCCCACTAAAGATCACTTGACTGACAAACATTGTGTTGCTCTCACAGGTAGCTGTTAGGCAATTAAGTACCTGCTAACCAATCCACTAATGAATCATTACCTCCGCTAGGTGGAACCCCCAACAGGTTCGTCATCTTCGCCAACCTTGCCCCCCGCTCGATCATCTTAGTCATCATCCTTGTCTTTCCCATCCTCCTCATCGTCAGAGCTGGCAAGATCGCTCAGTCAATCTCCAATGTCGTTCAACATCTCCTCGAATGTTGTTTCAGGCTTGGTGGTTATCAATCCTGCCTTTTCAGCATTTGTCATATTGTGCTGCTTCTGTTTAATTGCTGTCTCTGCATCTTAGACTCGCTTTTTTGCCCCAGCAGTCTCTCTTTCCACATAATCCTTGATCCATTTCTCCTTCTCTTTGTTACTTAAGAAGTGAGTTTCTCATTGTTTCCCAGCCGCAAGCTTCGTGTTGGATCGCAAGGTACCCAATGCTTCAAGGGGTCGGACCAGTTCTGCTTCCAAGCCACGCTTGTCTTGATTTGCTTGATGACGTTGTGGTATGGAGCGCCATGTCGATTCGCTGTATTTGCTTGCCGGTAGTGGCGAAAAGTTCTTTTTTGGAACAATACCCATTGTATTTTGTGTTTACTCTGTCGATGGACGAGATGTTGGATGTTGCAAGATATGGACCACATAGAGGCAAGCTGCATCTTTTACATCGAGGTTGGTATGCTTAATCAGCTTCAACAAAGCACAATCTGCATTTTGACCGTAACTACATTGGGAATAGCAATGCTAACCGTTCAGCATGACATGATATTTAGCGTCTGTTTCATTCATGGTCTCAGGGATTTCCTGAGACAAACTTCAGCAGATGGCCTTTCCGACGAAGAATGTACTGTTTTTATCTCACAACAACCAGATTTCGGCGGTCGTTCACCATGATTTATCCCTGCAAACAGATACACAACATTGGACCGACTTGGTGCAAATCACAGGATGGTTGGTACTCTGTGCGACAGGCAGCTATGTTCAACAGGATTGATCTTGTGTAGAATGAGCAAGTTGGCTGTTATGCATGCCATTTTGACTTGAAGCTAACTGTATATTCCACAGGTCTTCCCACTTCTTTTCATTATCTTCTTCCTCAGGACTTCCTACTTCATTTCGTTATCATCATCTGTTCACTTCCACAGCAGCAAATCATGGCTCCACAAACACCTCACCAAGGTGACAGTGGAACAGAATCGAGCAGAATGACGGGCACTTCATGCAATATGCCACCCGCTGACAACCAACTACAATGCAGACACCACTCCGCTCACCAAGACGCTGCAAATGCAGCCACCGAAGATGTGACCCTGGACTCACAGTTCGAAGTTGTCTGTAAAACTGGGAGCAGCAAGAATAAGAAGCAGCACATGATCGGATGTGAGTATAGTCGAATCAAGGCAGACCGCAGTCAACTAATTATACATCATGCAGCTAGTGTATGTAGAGAGCTGTGTGACCAATTCATAGCCGCCCGTAATGGGAAACCTCCATGATTGACCAAGGCATTTGTCCGCACAGTCCACGGGATCGAACATCATGATGTTGTCAGCTCTGGAATTTTCGCGGAACAATTTAGTGATAAGAATCCATGAGAGTGGACCGAACAGGCTTGAACCATGTTACAGGATGCTACAGAATCTTATATGGTGGAGGTAATAGCTGAATCCAATATGTAGATGCAGCAACTAATTTCTTGTAGGTTTTCAACATGTCTGCAACTATGGCAAGGCAAGGAGGTTGGGTACAGCTAGAACAGTCTGACATGCTCCTGCCCTTGAATATAGCTAAAATGGCCAAAGGGGGGTTTTCTCGTGCCGCAATGGAGGAAACGCAATTCCTAATCAAGAATCCTCGGGCCGAAGTCCGGGAAGAGACGACGCGGGGAGTTGAGTTTCCGGGGCATAAAAATGTGAAGGCTGCGATGAATGGCCACCCGGCTATGCTGCGGGAAAATCAGACGGACCGCTGCCTTCCTTGCCAAAATGGCACAGCACAGAATCCCCTCACATGCTGGAGACGCAAAGGCACGGTGCACCTCCACCAGAGCAACTCAGACAGCTGACAGCAGAACCAACACCACATCCACCCGAAACGCCACTTGTTCCACCTGGTGACAATGAGGCAGCTCACATATCCAAAATCGAGGGTGTGCCACCCGGATATGTGTATATACATACTCTTCCTCCCAGTGCTCAATTTTTCACTATTGATGCATATGCCAAGAATCGCAAGTGTGATAAAGTTTTCAATCCAGATTTGCCGACTGATAAATGAACATCCACTGGTTGGTACACTGTCTGCTGCATGGTAATGCAGCTGACATCCATTTTGCAGATGACAGCAGCCAATTGAGCGAACCTGATATTGAAGATGAGCATTGATTGAATGAAACGGGATTTTTGAGTGTGTTATTATCTGCAATTAGTGGAAAGTTTGATGTATATTTTAAAGAATATATTTATATGTATTATTAAAGAACAATGTATTGAAGAAGGAGAAAGTACATGAAGACAGTACAAAGGCTGCCCAAACACCATTAATGATATATCAGGCCAGATTAAATGATAGCATATTGGGGATACGCCCATGGCAAAATGAGCGTCAATGGAGCGTCAACAATTTTTGGTCTTCCATCATTGGTAATATGCATGGCGATTGGTTGAGGCCATTCATAAATGCAGTACCGGCTGGCTTCATAGGCAAAAGAGTGAGTCTCATGCTCCCTGCACCATTCTGAAATTGAGTGTCAACAGAGCGTCAACGATTTTTGGTCTTGTAAGTAGGGTAATTCAAACGTGATATGGTCATTCCTATATATAATCAAAGTATTGGCCACCTTTATGGGGAAAAGGATAGCTACATGTTCCGTGCCCCTTGATCTAAATGGGCGTCCAAAGAGTGTCAACGATTTTGGGCCTTTCAGTATTCGTAATCGAAGCGTGAGGCATCGGTTATTGTGTATATACGATGTTCTGACAGTTTTTCTAGGCAAAAACGGTCATGAACTCTTTGTTCCATCATTGTAAATGAAATCAGTTATTCCTGTCCGGGAGGCTGTCGCGGGAATGTTGCTTGCTTATCTGCCCAGTGTGGCTGCCAATTCCTCCTTAATAGAGGTTTGTAATCATGCGCCACTTATATTACCCAAGATGCGACACCTTGAATCATTAACGCTCATTTGACACTCATTTTCAAGCTGGGGCAGGGAGCGTGTCGCTTCAACTTGTGCCTATAAAGGAGGCCAATACCTCAGTTATGACTATCTGCAACCAATGCCCGCTCTGAGTACCCTGGATGCAAAACCTAAAATCGTTGACGCTCTGTTGATGCTCATTTCCTGGATGGGGCAGGGAGCGGTTGTCTACATATTTTGATCACAAAGGTGGCCAGTATATCCAAAGAGATCATTGACGTAACATCGTTAGTATTTTACGATTAACAGTAGGATATCTGATGGCGACCAGAAATAGAACAACCTGAAATTCAACACGGGAGATTGGACCCGACAGGTCTAGCCGAACCTGGTGAAACCTGCAGGTTGACGGGTACAGGGCCAGGTATGGACCGCAAAGAAGCAGCGGTTCGGGTTTTTGGACGGTTCTGGAACTGAACTGAACCGGTTTTCCTGTCCAAACCCAGACTGCTGGCTAGTTACCCGGACCAGTTGCTAACACAAGCCACTACTTCAATTATGTACAACCACAACCAAATCAATCCTTAATTACCCGACTTACGTGGCCTGAAATTGTTGATGCTCCGTTGACGCTCATTTTGCCACGGGTATATCTGCAATATGCAATCAATTGATTTTGCATAGTCCATCATCATACACATTGTTTTGGCAGCCTTTCTAGCATTTTCATTGACTTTCTCCTTGATCACTACATTGTTCTTTAATAATACATATAAATCTATCCTTTAACATATACTTTACAGTGTCTGCTAATTGTTGATAATACTACACTCCAGAATCCCGTTCCTGTGGATCAATGCTCGTCATCACTTGCAGGTTCGCTGAATAGGCAGCTCTGATCTTCACAATGGATGTTAGCTGCATTACCACATAGCAGATAGCGTACTAACCGGTGGATGTTTCTTCATTGGTCAGCATATCTGGATCAAAATCTGTATCGTGCTGGCTATCCTGGGCATATGCATCAGGAGTAAAAAATTCAGCGCAGGGAGTAGAAGTATGTGAATACACATATCTGGCCGGCAAATTGACGATTTGGGAATATTGAGCTCCGGTATTGTTACCGTGCAGCATGGGTGTGACACCTTTGGTGTTAGAGGTATATTTCCGGGATCATACAAAATCACTTGATGATCCATTTATAGAGGTTTGATCCGAAATCACGAACTGTCACTCGGATTTCTGTACTGGATCTACCTTCCAGATTTGTTCACCTATTAGTCATATCTCCATTACCTGACCTTTGTATCAACTGATCCATGACAACAGTCAAACCAAGCATGAATATGATGTGTCTCATCTTTGGATCAGTACTGGTCACATCGTCTCTAATCTCCCTGGTTACTCCTCATCGGCAGGAAAGCTTATTCCTGGTCACCAACCAAATGACTCTTTCCTCATGCTCCATTGGTTCATTCCTAGGGAGATGAGGTGTCTTCAATATCAGACTACCATGGCATCTTGAGATATGCAGGGTCGTACGAGAGATGAGTCATTAACCATTGATTGAAATATCAGAGACCTGTGGACCGATTGAACTTATACAAGTCAACGTTGAGTTCGACCACACTCTCTCTGTCTGGGCGAATGAGACTGAGGATTCATATGTCCTGAGTGGCATGGGATACTCTCCGTTAGATATATGGCAAAACTACTCACTTGCCGATCACTGTATATTTGACTCGAAAACAGTGTACTCAAATTACATGTTCTGTCAGTTGCCGCGATTGTTAAACCATCATGTACCCGGTGGGTATATGTGAGAGCACTCTCACTGGTTCTCGGTGACAGGACCCTATTTGCTGTTAATTGGCTTCAGATAAGCTCGTATTCATACAAGGTATCACCAATAGCAATTATGTCGCAATGCAAGCACAATACCTTGATGACGTAATTAATACTCCTGGTGTTAGAACTCGACTATCAATGGTAGAGGAAAAGGATGATGAGGCAGTTACATATGAGAACTCCAAAGCAGGCTTTGGCAGTCGTAGGATTGTTAAGAGTGTGGCTTGTCTGATATATATTCAGCGATACCGACATGGAGGAAGGACATTGATAACCATATCTACAACAAAGTTCTATCTACGGATACTTATTGACCATCTCGACCTGGAGGTTAACCCTCAACATGATTCCTGTGGGTTATCTATTTGTTCTGCAGCAAAGTCAACGAGGATACTTCTCCATTGAAGTGCAGCGTTTTACACTCATCTTCAGTTCTCAGTAACGGATATATCTATCACCTCTTGGTACTTGGTTATTCTTAGTACCTTCATCAAAGCAAGTCGTTGATTGGGAAGTGAGCAAGACAATACTTTGGAGTTAGAAGGAAGTCTAAGGACTAGCCTGGTCGTGTGGTGGTTCAGAGGATACTTCTGGCAGAATACTCCTGAGTCGGCACTTCTCCTTCTGCGGAGGCAAAACTACTTTGCTGGTTCTTATAGACAAGTCAATACTTGGAGTGGTCGCATTCTTGGGCAGACGGTCTTCAATTATAAGTGCCGGTTGCTGGGATGATACTTTAGCATCCAATAGCAGTCCGAGAGTCATCACGATAGTGGGGTGGATCGGAGGAAACATCTTTCAGGCTCTCGTTGAGTCGTGCACATCCGCAATTTATATCCTAAGACGATACTTTGGAGTCAATAGTATCTATCAGGATCAGAGATTGGAAAAGTCACCTCCTGTTCTATGGGTGTTAATCCTTATATGCATCCTGAGTGAAGCCTTATTCATCTTCTTCTTTATCAGTCCGGAATACATTGGGGGCTTTTATTGATTTCAACCTAGGGTGAATCTCCTGGTGTTACAAGCTGTATGTTGTATTGTTAGTTGACAGCCTTGTACCTCGATACGACTATACTCACATCCGATGGCATGCTGCTTCATATCCTTGCTGCTTCAGTGTTGACAGACGATTATTAACTGTGCATCCAGTGTCAAATATCTGGTGGCTGCATTTGCATCCTCGCGGTGGACCAAGTGGTGTCTGCGTGGTAGTTCGGTCTCAGCAGGTGACATATTGAATGAAGCACCAGTCATTCTGCTCGATTCTGAACCGCTCGCACATTGCTGAGGTGTTGTAGGAGACACATCAGCAACGACCCTAATATCCGTCTGAAACACCCGGGTGTTCCGGACGGCTCTGACGGCTCTGATGGAACCTCGTACGCTCTGACGGAGAATTACATGCTACACGTCGCCCAGGCGACGGGTCGCGTTGCATACGTACCTCCTGTACTTTGCGGTGACGTATACGCATCATCAGAATGACACGTGTGTTACACTCTTCGCAGGGGCTGCAGCTATGTTGAAGCCGTTTACACAACGCCTGGCGATCGACGACAAGCCGGGGAGCACCTGGGAGCGACGGCGACAAACCTGGGAGCGCCGGCGTCATGTCTGGGAGCACCTCGAATCACAGTCATGTATTCAGTTTGTATTCTCATCGAGGTATCTATATATCTATATAGCTACCCATCTACAACAGCTATATCTGGACTGCCTGCAGGCGGTACTTGAGAGGAATTCGAGGTGCGCCTGAGAATGACGATGGAGTGAACTCAGAGATTACTCCGAGGCCGTGATCGAGCGACTTTGGAGCTGCACTTGGAGGCGGTAATCGAGCGAGTTTGGAGATACACTTGGAGGCTGTGATCGAGCGAGTTTGGAGATATGCACTTGGAGGCCATGATCGAGCGAACTTGCAGGCCGTAATGGAGCGAGTCTGGAGATACACTGGGAGGCCGTGATCGAGCGAGTTTGGAGATGCACTTGGAGGCCGTGATCGAGCGAGTTTGGAGATGCACTTGGAGGACGTGATCGAGCGAGTTTGGAGATACACTTGGAGGCCGTGATCGAGCGAGATTGGACGAGTACTTGGAGGCGGTCGATGGACGGTGCGCCGGGACTCAATTCATCGGTTAGTTGACTCGTAACCGTGGGAATGTGACAAGGTGACTTTACATTTGAAGCTCGTATGGAGAACTGGCTGGTGGCGGTCGATCGGTAGGGAGGTACACCGGAAGCTGAAGCTACATTCAGGGGTCAACTCGAAATCTGGCTGGGAGCGGGCGACCGTTGATCTTGGGCTGATGCTGGACTTGGTGTATGCTGTACTCCGTGTTAACTCACGATTATGGCATGGAGAGATAGTGAGGGATGACTTAACTTTGTGTTCTTGGGATGATGGTAGAGTTGTGGACGAGAAAGAGAGAGATGGGGGATGAAGATGAGAACGATATGGAGGATACGAGCGGCTATGAGAAATCAGGAGTACGACTTGCCTGATTGGGTTAGAAGACCTCGTATCAGTGTTAAAACCCGCCGGATTCGGACTCGTACCTGCCGTATCCGG
>Ga0307512_10004165_pt1 | contig 16043 bp, 16 predicted proteins | sample 14_EM_MG_FD_200267 | JGI IMG/M metagenome (GOLD analysis project Ga0307512, IMG submission 200267) | Populus trichocarpa ectomycorrhiza microbial communities from riparian zone in the Pacific Northwest, United States - 14_EM | ecosystem: Host-associated > Plants > Roots > Unclassified | place... | reverse complement strand
CGTTTGTTGGGAACGAAGATGGAAGTGGGGAGGGGGGAAGGGGGGTGAGACTGGGGTGAGGTGCTGTGGCCTGTAGCCCACGGACTGCTGCTCCTGCGGCTGCACGGGTGCGGTCGGTGTCTGCGTAGAATCCACGATTTCGCCGCTGTGGTATAGTAAAAAACCAGCGACGAAGTGTTCGGGGTGAGGGACGGGGTATTGTACCTTTTGGTTTGGCGCGTGTGGGGACAAGCCGCCCTAACCTCGAGCATTTTCAAAAAAAAAAAAATTTTACAGTAATCTTGGTATGCCCCTTCCCTTCTACCGCTTTGGCGCTTTTCCATCATTAATGTCCCTACGATCCTCATGTCTCATAATGTAGTACATAGATCTTGCAGTGCTTGGTTGTAACCTCAACTGCTGACCCAGAATCCCCCGGTGCGCCCTTCTAAATCCGCTGGTACCACCTCGCGCTTCGCGCCTGAGTCTGCCTGCACTTAATACAGTTCAAACAGTCATGCTTGCCACCTCTCTTTATGCATCCTTCAAGCACCACGACGGAGCTCCCTAATACTGCTAATATCAAGACCTATCACCCATTGAGGTTGGGATGCCGAGCCGAGGGATACAATGGATGCGGACGGGAATTATATCAACAGGGCGAAGAGCAGGGTGATCCGTGAGGTGTGTTTTGGTTGATTTCGGTTTTTTACCCGCCTCAGTTGCCTTTTACGCATATTTAACAGCCATCTTTGTACGACCTCTGCTTGCCAAGTCTAGTGACCCTTCGGTTTGAACCCACATGTTCAGCGACATGTACGTGGCCGCAAACCCACGCATTATATGCGCACTTCTTGGCCTCTTAAGGACCAGGAAGACCGTTCTCCCAGGCACATACAACTCCTAATCGATCAGCCGTCTCAATAACCTCTGACTATTCTTCTGTGACACTATCATCCTCCACAGCATTGTGGCCCCGCGAGAATGATTGTCCACCGCCCAGTGCGACAATGCCGCGATGAGGTCAAGGACGGCCATGACCGCACGAGAAGCCCACACCTGTCCTAGCGAAGGAATACGGAGAATGACAAGGATAACTCGCGAGGCAGAGTGTACGCTGTTGCGGGACCAGATCGAGGGGGAGTGCAAAGGTACGTGCTGTACATCTCTTCGAGGATTGTACACGGCGATGCGAGTGTCGTTCAGTTTCCCGACACGGCCACTAACGTATGGATAATTTCCTTGCGTCCATCCCTCCTCCACGCACGCACTTCTTCGTTGTCGCTTGATGCACGTTACAAGCGTCTTTATTGTTTTATATCGAGATCGGGTTACACACTATACTGCGCAGAGGACAGGCCATGCGTCGGCGGGCGTAATGACTCCGGACGCAAATCTCAACCTCTGCCGGTCTTGACTCTGGTGAGATTCCCGTCTGTCGTCAGGCCTGTGGCCTCTCCCTCGAGAGCGCTTCTGGCCGATTAACACGTTGTCGGGTCAAGGTCGTCGCCCGTCCTCAAGTTGTAACAATTTTCTCTGATCAGTGGCGCGGCAGATTTATGTGTTTGCGCAACTTCAAACGGATTGTATGTATATTATAGTAGATCTTCGCTACGGTCACAGGCCAGACCCCTGATGACGATTTCTCAGTTGCACAGAAGCTACTGAGCCATCCTCCATCGTCCCGATATCCAGAAGGAAACCTCGTGGGGTTTATTCCAGCCGGAATTGATAGCGGCGTGTTCGGATAGTTTCACCTCGAAATACAAGTGGCAGAAGCGAATACGTACCAGCACGACGTCTAAGATTATGGGTCAACCCGCCCAGCAACCCGAAGAAATACGCCAGACTCACAAACAAATGCCCACGATGGGATGCACATCTACGGTGGGATATCGTTTTTCACTGTTCCGCTCCGAGTATGGGAAAGACGGTGGACGAAGCGAAATGCGCGCCACGCGGCCGTGGACACCGGAACCCGTAAACACAATCCTTAGCCAATTGGACGAGCCGGTCCTGACCACGGCACAAAGCCATGCATGAACTTGGCTGTACAGAGTACTGTACAGAGAGAGGACCATGGCCATGATGCCCCTCCCAGGAGGAAATGGAATTGTGCCCGTATCGGAGGAGGTGATCGAGGAGCGTGCGGAGTAGGTTTGGGGAAATGTCTAGGGTATGGTGCTCATCGCTTCATATAATCGTCCCACAAGCTTCTGGAGGAGTATCTCAGTAGCGCTCAAAGGTGTAGTGCGGTGAGACCCGCTTCTGACCCGCTGGGCCACTGGCGCCAGCAACGGCGGTCAATTTGTTTGTCATTGTTTGGCCTTTTTCGGGACGTTTCATTTTTCATTCATTTTTTGAGGGTCCTTGTCTCGTCATCGTTCGTCTGCCTCTTCCTTTCTAGTCGTCTCGCGCGTATTCATCGTTTCGATAATACGAGTTCTTATGGTCTGGGGGCTGGTGATGTAATTGAATCGGTTTTAATATTAAGACATATTCAGCTAAGTAGAAGAAAATAAAAGATACACCAGGATACTCAGTAAACAAACCAGTAATGCATTCCGGTAAAGATGTGAGAAAGCTGTAATGCCACGTGCTCCTGTCCATTCTCCTGGCTTGGGAGAAGAAAAACCTTCAGGCTGCTTGAGGCTCTCCGTGCTGCCTTCGTCAAAACCTGCAATGCCATTCCCTCTCGTCCATTCTCCTCGCATGGGAGAAGAAACCCCTACAGGGCCCTCAAGGCTTTCTGTACTGCCTTCGTCAGAATCACAGCAGCAACAACCGCGTGTCGGTTCAGTGCATTTACTAATGCGTATCTTGACATTTGGGTTGTTTTGCGAGAGCAACGCTTCACGCAGTCCGTGTATCCACTTCTCTACCGACACGCAGATGTTTGAGGAACTGCTTTGGTTTGGTCGAACCACGGCCGTCCCTGGTTCCGATGCCAGATGCTCTACGTGACACCACGAGCAGAGGTTATGTTGGATGGATGTTCTGACAATACCACCTTCACACTCGAGCTTTCCACAGACGCCTGAAAAGATGTCAAAGTAGAAGACAAAACGACAAGCAAGGCACTTGCTTTTGAAAACGAGCGTCCCGTTCGCGTTCCAGACATTGTCAAACGCCCGTGGATTACGACAAAGTTCGAGAAATACGCGACCCGGGGTATTGGTGAGAACACAGATGGGTTTGGTGGGGTAGGTATGCCAATTTTCCTGAGTCGCCTCCGCGTTGAATTCCTTCCAGTTCGCATTCGACGATGTAGGAAGGTCGTTGTAAAAGTGAGGGTTCTGTGAGAGTGTGAGACGTCTCTCAGGGTCGAACCGACTGAAGTTCCAGAGAATTTCTTCCAGCTTTGAATCGTTCTTGAGTTCCTCTGGCACAGGAATCAGGCACCGAGGGCAGAAATTGATAGATCCGGTGCTCACGTCGCACGATTGTGGGTTGAGGGTCAGTAAGGTCCTTCATGATATGGAATTTGATGACCTTTGACGATGGGTCTTCATATTTCTTCAACTTGGAGGGTATCCGCATGAACGTCCCAGAGAGAAATACGCGCGAACCCCACCTTTCGTGGCTTCTTATCCTTATCCTTCGCTCCTTTCATGCGTTCCCTCACAGAAATTTTCTTTCTATTTAAAGAACAACTCAGTGAGATAGTCTTCAATACCTACAAAGTTTGCATACGATAAGCCCGTATGTCGCTCCATAATATTCCAACTCCCGGATTGCCCTTTCGATGTCGTCGTTGGATGCATCATCCTTCTCTTTGCGGGCACGGGCTGCATTTAAGAGTGCCTGATCGCATATTTCAAGCACTCTTCAGGGACTATCAGATATATATGTATATACATGAACGACCATAGCGTAGGCCACTCACCTGGTGAGCTCAGCATCTTGAGTGAAGACTTGATGTGCGACTTGGGAAAACAGTCGGCAAATAGCGATTAGTTCCACTGCCTGGTTTTGATAAGCCTTCCCGAATTTGTGCATATATTTGCGAAAGGCGAGTTGGTCGAACTTTTCAGAGGACTGGGAAACAGTTTCGATAGCGGAAAGGAAGCGGCCGAAGGGCATCCTGTTGGTGAAAGCAAAGTGGGGGATAGAAGGGACTTTCGGGGGTGATCAGGGTGGAAGGTTGGGCGTAAGCCGGTAGACGCATGCTGGGTGCACGAGGCCTTGCACGAGGCCCACCTCTTTCCTGTAAGAGGGCTAGCTCAGTGATTGGTTGCTGTCTCCGTGTTGACAGTTGACGGGCGGTCTACACTGGCGGCAATTACCGGATACGAACGTGCTGACCATGACGGAATTGAGTCCTCGTCGTCCGCGCACTCAATGACCTTAAGCACCACTCCGGTGCTCCTCTCTGTACAGACCACTTGTAGGCGCACCCGTAGCTTGTCCTCGTTCTGTCTCTTCATATTCCTCATGATTTATCCGTTTACATGCCTACGCGCGTTTGCTGACCCGGAACTGCGAAATTGGGAGGTTATATAACTTATTTATATACTTTTACACTGGTACCATCACCGACACGAGCTCCCCCCTCCCACGTCCAATCCCAAACGGGCTATTTCCCCCTTCATTTAGTTAATGCCCATTCCGGATATGATACCGGATGAAATCATTGTGGCCTGATCCCATGGCGAGATGTTGCGAATACCCATTCAGCGCGATTTGACTTTGCTTAAATCATGTTGTGATTTGAGTTACACGTGTCGGAGGTAGAGCAATCAATCGCGCACTTGGCGCATTGTGGTCCTCGATGGGATGCTTTCTCTTATCTTTGACAGACATTGACACTTCTCATAGCGACATATGTCTTTACATTCCATGTGGACTGTTTAGCTTGTGATTACCGCATTTAACTGCTTTCGCGTTTATTATCTTCGTCGCTGATCGCTCCTCGAGTACTTATACTGCGTAGTTTCTACCTGTAAACCTCAGTCTTTCATTTCTCCAGACTGAGGTTAGTAGCACTCCCGTTTCTTGTCCAGTACCTTAGCTAACTTTGGCCCAGCGTCTTACGTCGGTGTTACAACACAACCTTCATTTTATAACATAATACATATTGTGCTGTACAGCATGCCTATTGTTCGATCCCAGAATCCCTAAAGATCAAGCCATCTTCGATTCCACAACCTCAATAACAATCGCACTATCGTCAATACCACGTCCCATATGTCCCAGACTCCCACAACGAGTAACTTCGCGACCTCTTGATGGCCTTCTTTTGATGCCAAGTCGAAGGGTGTTTCGCCTTTGTTGTTCCGGTTATAGATATTTGCATTATGCTTGAGCAGGAGCTCCGTGACTTTGAGGTGTCCATAATATGCCGCTAGGTGCAACGCAGTCTCACCGTCCGTATCCAGTGTATGCACGTCGGTAACGGAGCTGAGTAACAGTCGAACGACGTCCAAATGCCCTTCCTGTGATGCCATGTGCAACGGAGTCCGACACAAATCGGTCTGAGCTCCTACTTCAGCTCCACGATCGAGGAGTAGCTGTATGACCGTGGGTTTCCCACTTTTGGATGCCATGTGTAATGGGGTCCAGAGACGCTCATCTTTTGCGTTGACATTCGCGCCTTGGTCGAGCAATAAATGCGTGACGTCGTCATGTCCGTTTCTGGATGCCGCATGTAGCGGAGTCCTCTTCAACCAATCGTGGCGTTCGAAATCTGCACCGCGCTCTGATAGGAACTGCGCGACGTCCAGCCTTCCACTTCTCGATGCAAGAAATAATGGAGTCTGCTGGTCCTCATTCTCCACGTTCAGGTCTACAGTTGGGCCGACTAACGAGTGGATTAGCATGGGTCTTCATGTTCCGACGTTATGGGTAACGTACCGTTATCTTTGTTGTGGTCGAGTAACAACCGCACAATATCTACACGACCCTCTTCGGACGCGAAGTGTAGCGGAGTACAGTCCGACTCATCTTGGGGACTCGCATACGCTCCATGCGTAAGGAGGGCGCGAACAATCTCCAGGTGTCCAAATCTCGATGCCAAATGCAATGGAGTCACGTCATTCTCATCCTGGGCATTCGCGTCTGAGCCCTCCCCGAGAAGGACCAATGTACGTTTAAGGTGTCCAACTTGCGATGCCCGATGCAGGGGAGTCGACCCATCCTTGTCCTGTGCTGTCACAACGACGTCCTCGAGGAATCGTGTGAGGTTGACGTGACCGCTTTGGGACGCCAAGTGCAGAGGTGTGAACCCGTCCTTGTCCCGTGCCCTCGCGTCGGCACCCTGCTCTACGAGGAATCGTGCGAGATCGATATGACCGGTTCGGGACGCACAGTGCAACGGGGTTAGTCCGTCCTTGTCCCGTGCTTTCACTTTGGCGCCGTGCTTGACGAGCAATTGCACGAACTCGACGTGACGGCTTTCAGATGCCCAATGCAGCGGAGTTGACCCGTCGTTGTCCCGGGCTGCCACGTCAGCGCCGTGCTCGATGAGGAGCTTTGCGAGATCGACGTGACCACTTTGGGACACCCAATGCAGCGGAGTCGCCCCATCCTTGTCCTTGACCGTCGTGTCGGCACCACGCTCGACGAGGAATCGTGCGAGACCAACATCACCACCTTGGGACGCCCGATGCAGTCCAGTCGACCCGTGCAGGTCCTGGGCTGCAACGTCGGCACCTTGCTCGAAGGATCGCTCGGGTTTTCCATGGCCGCCTTCGGACTCCACTAAGTCCGGATTCATTGGATTCGACCCTTCCATGTCCTTGACCTTTACTGTTGTATCGGCGCCGTCCTTTACACGGAACCGCAAGAAACCGACATGACCACTTTCGGATGCTCCATGCTGCAGGGTCCACCTGTCCTTATCCTGGGTTGCCATGCTAGCGCCATGCGCCACTCGCAACTGTGCAAGATCGACATGACCACTTTCGGATGCCCCATGCAGCGGCATTGACCTGTCGTTGACCTGTGTTGTTGCGTTCGCATCGGGCTCCAAGACGCGCCCCTCGAGTTTGACATGGCCACTTCCGGATTTCCCTTCACCCCGATGTAACCGGGTCGAGCCGTCCTTATCCCGGGCTACCGCGTCGGTGCCGTGTGTGAGGACCCGGGCGAGTGCTGGTTCAATATGACCGCTTTCAGCCGCCGCAAGCAGTGGAGTCAACCCATCCTTGTCTCGGGCTGCTGAATCGGCGCCATGGGTCATGAGGAATAGTGCAAGATCGACATGACCGTTTCGGGAAGCCCAATGTAGTGGAGTTGACCCGCCCTTGTCCTGGGTTGCCACGTCGGCGCGGTGCTCCACGAGTATCCGTGCAAGATCTACATGACCCCATCGGGATGCCAAATGTAGTGGAGTGCTCCCATCCTTGGCCTGGGCTGACACGTCAGCACCACTCTCCGCAAGTACCCGTGCGAGATCCAAATGACCATTGAGGGACGCCAGATGCAGCGGAGTGCTCCCGTCCTCGGCCTGGGCTGACACGTCGGCACCGCGTTCCACGAGCATCCGTGCCAGTTTCGCATGTCCCTCCCTTGAGGTCAGATGCAAAGGCGTTGACGGGTCATTGAAGCTCCGTGAATTCACATCCTCTGGATGCTCAGTAGACAAGATCTTTGCGGTGTCATGTAGGCCGCAAAAAGCCGCATAGTGTAAGGGGGTTCCACGCGGTGGAATTGGCCCTTCTGCTTGCTTGTGTTGTAACCAGGGGGGTAGTGTCGGGTCATGGATCCAGAGCCAGATGGAAAAATATGGTTTCGTCTGGTCAAAAAGCTGTTTGGTCCCTTCCTCCGTGTTTTGTGACACACCCTCAAAACGGGCATGCTCGAACCAGTGCTTGGCAGCGTATTCGACGAGAGGAAATTGGGTTAGGCTGTCTCTTGTGAAGTTTTGATCCAGGTGCAAGAGCATACCCAGACATGCTTGGGCGATGATAGTATGAGCTGGTGTCATAGAAATGTGGTAACGGTGGGAAAGAGTGTCGTGCTTGCCGGCAAAGCGGGTAGACATCAAGAACTCCTTAACCGAGAAGTGCGTAAATTGCACGACTCGAGAATTTCCAGTGCTGACAACAGAAAGCAATGTGGGGCACGTGGGTAGCACCGCACCAATCGGATTTTTCAGATGCCAATCCGGGCGAAATTGTGGGATTGGCCCACCCGCGAACTCGAATGCGAGAACGTCTTGCAGTTCTTCGATTCGGAGCGGGCGGCAAGCTACGGCGACGCATAAGAGGAGCCGTCGGGAAATTTCCCAGTTCGTTTCTCCTATCTCTCGCAAAGTACGCTCATAAGTCTCCTCGAGCGTCTCCGGTAAATCGCCGAGAGCGTCGCGGATGCGCCCTGGTAGGCAGTGGGCAAGGTATTCGAGCTGACAGTGTACCCAACAGAACCTACCAGATGGGTATAGGTCAGAGTTGTGAAGGAATAAGGTAAGGATGCCTTACATCCCATCAGCTTTTTCAGTCAGGGTGTCAACCACAAGCTGCTTGTCCTCCAAGTTCCAATTTGTCATCTTTCTATTTCCGGTAACAAACGATTCGATATAGTTCTTAATGTCATCTTCCTGTCCACTCTCCTCGTGCAAGGCAACGGAATGGAAAGCCAGGGGCTCAAGAATAGCCTTGATGTCTACCTCGGGTCGGCTCGTAACGCATATGCGCAGGTTAGGGATTTGTGCCTCAACAAGGTCCTCCAGAAGCGATAAGAGCACATGGCGGGGGGAGAACGAAGATGTGCTTGGACATTCGTCCAAGGCGTCTATGATCAGATAAATTGGTTGTAATCCTGGGAGTTTCAACAAGTCGATTAAACACCGAACAAGTTCAGTGTCGCTAGGTCTTTTTGTGCCATGGCGATGTCTCGAGTAGAAAGTGGAGAGGATACCGTAGTAGGAATCAGACTGGTCGCAAAGCTGGAAAAGTACGGAAGAGAGTAGCCCATAAAGGTCCCTCTTTTTATCCTCTCTAGAGTCATAGTAATAGAATGCGAGCAATGCGCGCCCAGATCTTTGCATGATCTTGATCTCCTCGATGATTGTGGAACTGGCCAACACCATGAGCTCTCGAGACGAAAGTATCGAAGTATCAACACACCAAAGAACACTCTTCCCAGCACCCGCTACGAAAGGGGAAAGCTGTCAGGTTCCGAAAATGTAAGCGCTAGGCGGCAACTAACATTTCCCATTGATCCAGAGGAGGGAACTTGGTCCAGAAGCTTTCCATTCGGAGAGTGTGTTGCCGTGAACGAACCATCCCCCGGTATTGCTATGTCGCAATTTGCATGCGATGTTGAAATTCTTTGAAGGGTCCGGGGGAGAGAGCCAAGTTTGAACGACATGTAGTAACTCGTCACCTGTCAGAGTATCTCAGTGCTTTTAGGCAGCAATGCCAACGTCGGGAGATGGCTGACGTTTCAACTCATTCGGCATTTGACCTAACGCTTGGTCAGACATGGACACATTGTCTCCAACAAAGACGTACCGCAACCGCGGACTATCTGAATAGGGTCAGTGGATACTTTGTCGTTTTGAGGGAGGGCTATCAAATATGGTAGAGCACAGCCAGAGGGCGTTTGCTCACCACCAATCGGAGCGCTGAGGGTCCGAACTCTGGCAGTTTGAAGGCTGGCAGTCCGAGGGCGAGGCTGAGATATGACAGCCGGAATCTCTTCTACGAGTCGCTTGAGCCTCTGCCGCGCCACGTCGATATCCTTAACCCCCAAAAAAGTCTTCGTCCATTTGACTGCGTCGCGATGAGTAAGGCAACATGCCGGCAAGAAAGGACTCACGCAATCGTCGCTTCCTGAGGTTTCTGGTCACCAGGGCGAGCGTGGAGATTAGCTCCACCATCAACTTGACCACTGTCTCGTCCACTGCGGGCATGGAGGGAGACGTCTCAACATATATTCTGAGACGGTTGACGAAATGCTGGATCGACTCGAGTATGTCTGCGAGTGCGAGTGCGTCGTAATTCGTAATTACGCCGTTAGCTGCCTGCTTGGCTTAAATGTCAGAAGGATATCTACATATGAACGAGAGGGACATACCTCCAGTAGGATGCCAAGCGTAGCGTGTATTGTCTTCCCATGTGGGAGAAATGTCTGTAAAAATGGTCAGAGATGTGAGGGTGTCCATCAGCGTCTTGACTTACCAGGCCCATGTCATCGGCGACATAGTCGACAGAAGAATTTGGGGTTAAAGTTAATACAGTAGTTCTGATCGACTTGAAAATTCTATCACGTTGTCGAGGGTCATCGAAGGCCTGTGCTTGACTTTGTAGCAAGGAAGTAATCTCATCGACGGAGTGGCAAGTCTGTAGTCGTGCGGCGAGTGGGTCTTCCGAGTTGGCCAACATGGCGCCCGCCCTCTTCTCATAAGCCTGTAAGGCAGATTCTAAGAGCACTTGGAAACGAGCCGATGCTGGTTGGTCCGTCATATCGCGAGTAGGGAAGGAATAGGGTTTCTGGGAAGGGGATGGGGCTGTATCGTTGTGAGAAAATATCAACACGAGCAAGGAGAGTTAAGTTACGTGGTGGGTAGAGGGTTGGGAGGACGGTCAATTGACAGAGCACCGTTCATATTGGTTGTACTATTATGGTATATATTCACACGCAGACAAGGCATTTGATCGATCAGGTGATTGCTTGACATATGGGGCAGAGTTGGGTCGAGCCCTGAAGCGAACCCACATGTTCGGCGACATTCCCGTGACGTGACCGCATTCTATGCGCACTTCTTGGCCTCTCAAGGACCAAGAGGATCATTCTCCCAGGTACATACCACTTCTAATCAATCAACCGTCTCGATAACCCCTGGCTGTGCTTCTGTGGCACTATCCCCTCCACAGTGATGTAGCGCCGCCAGAATGATGATTCTCCACCGCCCCAGGTGCTGCGCTCCAACGTGACAATGACTATACCGATGAGGTCGGGGATGACCAATGACCGCGCGAGAAGCCCAAGACTGCTACTGTAGACTGTAGTGAATGAACACGGAGAATGACAAGGATAACTTGCGAAGCAGAGGGTACGCCGTTGCGGGACCAAATCGAGGGAAAATACAAGAGGTACGTGTTGTATATATCATCCAGGGTTGTACACGGCGGTGTGAATGTCGTTCAGTTCCTTCGACACGATCACTAAAGTATGGATAGTTTCCTTTTGCGTCCCCACCTCCTCCACGCACCCACGCACTTCTTCCCGGCGCTTGATGTAGCGTCTTTATTGTGTTATACTGTATCGATACTGAGTTACACATTATTCCGCGCTAAGGACGGACCACGGGGCCACAGGCGTAATGCGTAATGACTCCGGACTCAAATCTCAACCTCTACCGACCTTGACCGTGCCTGAGATTTCCATCAGTCATCGCCTGTGTCCTCTCCTTCAAGAAACCAGTGGGTCGACCTTCCCGACTCCATCCTATCTTTTCGCGTGGACCACAACATCCAAAGCAACAACCACGTACAAGGCAACTTAGAGAGTCAAGTCGTACATCCCAGGGCGGTCGCGGACGACAGGATGTACTTCAACCAGCCGCGGATGACCAGCTTGAAGCGGTTGCCCTGTAGCTCGGCTCACCACTATGATACAAGGATTGCCAGTGAGCAGGATGTGGGCCATGGCCAGCATAGGATACTCTGAACAAGCATCAGGGCGATCTCGGTCGCAACCATCCGCGGGGTGAACGCAACGGGACCCTCGGTGAGCTCGACGACAGACATGGATGCGCATTGGCTCAGAGTACCCGTTTAGGCCGTAAGCTTTCGCGATGCGGGACAGCGCCGTATTGACAGGGAGGAACTGCGGCCAAAAGATGATGCCGTGGTCTGCCGTCATAAAGAATGGGTTGCCCGTGCGCGTGCGCGAGATGTTGAATGCAAATGCATGGCGCTGTACGTGAAATTTGATCTGCTCTGGGTCTGAGTGTATATCGAGTTCGGACTTGGGGAGTTATCACACGCTAGAGGCATCGGTTATCTTGAGACGGATGCGTATTACGTGTTGTGTGGGAGCATCAGTATGATGGGCATCATAGGAGAAACAAGCTTGCGCGGTGTCGATGAAGATGTACTTGGGCTACCAGAACGCGCAAATCATGACGATCTTCCCGTGCGGCGTGTCGATCGCTGTCACCGCCCACACTCGGATCGACCATGGTGAGGAGAGTTGTCGGGACCCGTACAAAAGGCACACCGCTCATGCTATCCGTGCCTATGCGGGTGAGTCACACCGCCAAACAAAGAGCGAGAGAGGGGGAGGGGTCTAACGCGGGACCGGGGGTAGTGGACACTATGTGCCCGCACCCGCCACTTCATAACCCTAACGCTTTCCAGGAATTCACCGAATGCACGAGCTCACCTTTGAAGGAGGATGGAATTGGGATCGACAGACACAATTCCGGAGTTGCTTGGTCCGTGGATTTTTGGTCAATATTAAACCCTCATGGCCTCATAGTCCTGCAACGCAAACTCGAAAAGTACCGGAAAATGAGACGAACGTGACCGAAGACTCATCTAGATTTAAGCGAGGAAGAAATGTAGCCTTGGAAAGGGGAATGGTACGGTGGGTTGGACAGTGAAGTGGGTGTGAAATGTGTGAGACGGACGGAAAAGGGCCAAACAGACGCTTGCTGTGTATGGTGTATAAACAACGTGGTTGGTGGCGTGAGAGCTGGAACGGATGTCGTCCTGCATCCCGGTGACTCGTAGCGAGGAAGGGAAACTGAGGGTGTATGGATACAACATTTCGCCAAGACTACAAAGACGCGTGGTTACAAAAGTTATATTGTATGCATTTCCAGGGAACATGTACAACACATACAAAGGCAAAGAAAACATGAAACTAGAGTAGCACTATAACCGAACGATCGTAAGATAATCAAACAGCGTCGGGTGGAGATGTCGCAAGTCGTCCGTCAAAGTCTATCCTTGTGGCCTAACCTCTCGGCCCAACCCAATCACTTAACTCTACCTACCCGACCCTTGAGAAACGCGTGCGTGTGAGGATAGTGAGGGTCCATGCGCAGAAGTCGGTTGTATTGCCGTCTTTGTTGTACTGGATTTGACTTGGGAGTAGCGAAGAAAGCTACAGCAGGAAGCCAGAGCGATATGCCATCAAAGCCTGCCCTATTACAATAAGCTTATCTACAGGCAAGTGTGACGGTGAGCATGTACTCAGGCGTCTTATCGGCGGCATAGAAAAATAGGATGTCACGGTTTCCCCGCGCCGTGTTCCTCGAGTGAGTTAAGGTCGAGGCTCTAGGTAATGTCGGTTGACTATTGCCCAGGGAAATGGGATAAGGTCCCGTACGGAATCCCCCAGCGGACGAGTCACCGTAGGAGAAATTGTCCTGGATGCGTCGCAGTTGACTTTCGGGTACTCAGCCCGAGCATTGGTCGAGATTTCGAGAAGGATCGTGACCATGGCTGTCCCGGATGCGACGCCATACAGTCGACTTCGGACTCGGGAGACCTGTACTGTGTGTAGATGTCGTCGGAGGTATAGGTTGTCTACATATTTTGGGGTGACTTACTGTACTTTAGTATCATAATCTCGGGCGCGGTTGCAAATCTTGCCTAGAAGTTCAACGAGAAAAACGACCAGTTGATTTGAGCCAAGAATACGTGGCGAAAGGCCTTAGTCGACAACCAACTTGAACCTCCGATGTAGGTGGCCTTTGGTGATGACGATCTTGGTCTACCGTATCCGTGAAAGAGGGGGAAAAAAGGTGAAGGGCACATAAATGAATGCCCAGACGATTGAATTGACATGTACAGTGGTTGTATTGCGTGACGCAGTCTGTGAAAAACCAAACGTTAGGGTTTCAGCGGAGTTGAATCGGAGAGAGTCTGTTGGGGTCATACGTGATTATGCTCTCTAAACCTCCCACAGGGCGATGATGGGTCGCTGGGACTTCGCTATCGCCACCCCTTTTCCGGTATCCACCGCCGTCCACGTCGTGGAGCCCGCAGTCAAGGACCAAGCACCCGTAGAGAGATCGGAAGCGGCCACCACGGTTACGTGGAGTCACATGTAGGCAGACATCGCCACCTCGCTATTGGGTATGATTGGCCAACTCATTCAGAGGAAGCCAGAGGGGAAGCTGAGGGAGAAGAGTGAGGGAAGGCCTTCGGCTACTTAGTTTGGTGTAGTCGGACAGACAGGATACTCGAGAATGCAGACAATGGGAAGGGTATTTCGTCAGGAACACAAATGGGCGTGGTTTCAATCGTTGATATACGCAACAAAGCAAAGAAAATACAAAGTGGAGGTCCACAATCGAAATAATTATAGCATTGGAATGTGGTAGGTCGTCTCAGCTCAACCTCTCGACCCGAACCAACAGCCACTCGACTCATCTACCGAACCCATGAGGTATGACGTCCACACGCGGAAAATCGGTCACATCACCGCCCTTCTTGTACTTGCTCGTGATTTGAGGGTATAGGAGGGGTAGAGCCACGGAAGGAAGCCAGAGCAGTATGCAGGGACAATGCCCCATTGGACCAGTGGCAAGTGTAACGATGAGAACGTACCCGGGGTGCAGTCGGACAACCCGTCGGTGGCATTGCCAAACAGTAAACCGTCGTTTCCTAGCGCTGTGGTTCTACCTCGAGTGAGCCAGTACCGAGACTCCTAGGGAGGGAGTGTGTTACTCGATGGCGACTGACTGACAGACATGTTAAAAGTCCCTAGTGTAGTCACCGACGAGCGGTTATCGATTATCCTTTATGAGTCACAGACGACTTTCAAGTCGATCGAGGACTTGTCGAGAGTTCGGCAGACATGGTGACTTGTCCGTCCTACAGTGCCGGACAGCATAACACAACAATTTTTTTTAAAGTTGTATTTATGTTAGAAAAGCTCAAATAAAACACTTTCAAAATTGTCACTTTTTTTTGTTCGTCCAAACTCAAATTTAGTGTATTAAATATAGAAATACCTCCAATCAACTCATTTTGATTGTCTGAGTCCGATCCCAGTCTCCGATTGGGCTGAAAAAATCTGTGAAGGGTATGAATAATAAGAAAATATTTTGCCCTACCCGGGAATTGAACCCACAGACCTGCAGTACTCACTCATGTAAGCAAAAATACAATTACCACTACTGTCATGGACTGCCTCCCTATTACCTAATCTTTTCTTTCCCTTTTCTGTACTTGATTCCGGACTGCTATTCCCCTGCTTACCTAAATTACCTATGGACTGTTCTTGCATTTTCTAGAGACTTCCATACAATTCTATTAGCTTCTATCTGCTTCCATAATGTGTTACGTTCTTAACCTTGTACAACTATTTTTTACCTTTTTTCCTTCTCTCTTCTTGTCACCTGACCTTACTATCCCACGATCACCAAACTGCCGTATCACCTGACTCATATCTTGGGCACCAATGTGCTGGTATTCCTTTGTTCTCCCTTTCTTGTATAACTGACTCGTTCTGACTCCCATTACTTACCATGACTTGTTCTGACTCCCATTACTTACTATGACTCGTTCTGACTCCCATTTCTTTCTGACTCCCTTTGACTCCTATGCGCTATTGTTCTCCCTATTAAACTGCTTAGTCATGGTAGCTGCCCCCAATGTATATAAGCTGGCTTATATCTAGAGTTGGGCCTTAAGCCTGACTTGGTTTAAATCCCATTGTCTTGTCGCTTCCACCACGATTGAGTCTGAGCAACTTAAGACTTCCCTTCTCCTTCTTGCACTTCTTTTTATTATTCTTAAAACACTTCAAACTCTCTTTGAAGCATTTTCCCTTATCCTCTTGCTCATCTCCCAGACCTTGGCTTAAGTGCCACTTCGCTTTATTACATGTCCATCTCTATTGAGGAAGTCCCTCATTGTCACGGTCAGGTCACCGTGTCTTTCAGTCGTCTTGGTTTTGGGGTTTTCAGACAGGGGTAATTCCCAAATAGGAAATCGACCCGACGTCTCAAATAGGAAGTCGTCCCAATGGGGTAATCGTGTCAGTGTTCCAAAGAGGAAAGGTGGGTGTCGGGTGTCAGGATCGATCATGTGAGACGTCACGTGATTAGTCAAAGAGTCGATAAAGACCATGTGATACGTCACATGACTTGTCTGGGA
>Ga0307512_10004163_pt1 | contig 16046 bp, 10 predicted proteins | sample 14_EM_MG_FD_200267 | JGI IMG/M metagenome (GOLD analysis project Ga0307512, IMG submission 200267) | Populus trichocarpa ectomycorrhiza microbial communities from riparian zone in the Pacific Northwest, United States - 14_EM | ecosystem: Host-associated > Plants > Roots > Unclassified | place... | reverse complement strand
CCGACAACGTCATCACCACCTGGGCCAGCAGCGGACCGGCGATGTTCGGCAGCAGCTCCTGCACCAGGATGCGGGGCGCGCGGGTGCCGCCGAGGCGGGCCGCGAGCACGTAATCGCGGCCGGCCTCGCGCGCGCTCAGCGCCCGGGCCAGCCGGGCCAGGCCGGGCGCCAGCGACACGCCGATCCCGGCGACCAGGCTGGACACGCCGGGCCGCCACGCGGCCACCACCAGGATGATCAGCAACATCGCCGGGAACGCCAGGGCCAGGTCCATCAGCCGCATGAGCAGCCATTCCACCCAGCGCCCCGCGAACCCGGCGACCAGCCCGACCGTGACACCCAGCAGCGCCGCCACGGCGGTCGCCAGGAACGAAACCAACAACAAGGGCCGGGCACCGTGTACGACCCGGGCCAACTCGTCGCGGCCCAGGTCGTCGGTGCCGAGCAGGTGGCCGGCCGCGCCGAGCGGCAGCAGCGCGTCGCTGGTCTGGCGGGTCGGGTCCGCGCCGACCAGCAGCGGCCCGACCGCCGCGACGAGCACGAAGAACGCGACGACGGCCCAGGACGCGGCGGCCGGCCCGGATCGGGCGACGGGACGCCGGGCGTACGCGGCCCGCAGCCGAGTGTCAGACACTCGCCTTCTCCATGAAGCAGCGGTGGCTGCCGAGCGCGGCGACGTTCATGCCCTTCACCTTCGCCCCGCTGACCACGGGATTGCACGAGTACGCCAGCATCGACAGGACCATGTACTGCTCGGCGAAGCGTCGCTGGATGTCGGTGTAGCGGGCGGTGCGCTCCGTACCATTGGGCATGTTTTTTGCCGCGGCGAGGTCGTCGGCGAACTTGGCCGACCCGGCGAGGGTTTTGAAGCCGGAGGCGAGGTCGCCGTAGACCCCGGAGGGCAGTCCCATTGCGCCGATCATGTTGTCCGGGTCCGGGATGTAGGAGTTGCGTTCCCAGATCATCAGGTCGTGGAACTTGTCGGCCGGATTGATCACCCGGCTGAAGTAGGTGGCCGGGTCGACCGAGTCGGTGGTGACCTTGAGCCCGATGTCGGTCAGGTTCTGCGCGATGATCTGCGCCGCCTTGGGGTGCCAGCTGTCGCTCGCGGCCATCAGCCGGATCTCTTGGCCGGTGGCGCCAGCCGCCTGGATCAGCCGCTTGGCCTCGGCGACGTTTTTCGTGCTGAGGTCCGCCAGGCTCGGGTCGTGGCCCTGCTGGGACGGCGGGATGGCGTAGCCGACCGGCAGCGCGCCGGCGCCGAAGAAGGCCTGGGCCAGGATGGCCTCGCGGTCCACGGCGAGGTTGATGGCCTTGCGGACGTCCAGCTCGGTGATCCGCCGGGCGTCGATCATCATGATCGCGTCGAAGCTGTACGGCGTCTCGTGCACGGTGACCACGTTGTTCTTCTTCAGCTGGTCGAGCGCCGAGTAGGGGGTGAACTGGGTGGCCCCGATGTCGCCGGAGAGCAGCGAGCTCACAATCGCCGACGGGTCCTGCACCTGTTGCAGCACGAGCCGGTCGATCGGTGGCTTGCCGAGCCGGAACTTGTCGAAGGCCTCCAGGATCACCGATTGTCCCGAGGTGGCCGAGGAGAACTTGAACGGCCCGGTGCCGACCAGGTTCTTGCCGATGTCTTTGCCGTACTTGTCCAGGGCGGCCTTGGAGATGATCCGCCCGCCGATGTCGGAAAGCCTGTTCAGCACCGTACGGTCGGGCGTCTTGAGCACCAGCCGGACGGTGGCCGGGTCCGGGGCGTCCAGGCTCGCGACGTTCTTGCCCAGGCTGTTCAGCGGGCGGGAGGCGCCCTCGGGCAGGGTCTTGTCCTTCTCGTCGAACTGCCGGCCGAGGCTGGCCAGCACGTCCGCGGAGGTGAAGGCGGTGCCGTCGTGGAAGGTCACCCCCTGCCGCAGCTTGAACGTGTAAGTAAGCTGATCGGTGGAGATCTCCCAGCTCTCGGCCAGGTCGGGCTGAGGCTCGGTGGTCTCGAAGGAGATGAACGTGAGCCCGCGGCAGATGCAGTCGACCGCCATCCAGTCGCCGAGCGTGGTGTAGAAGGCCGGGTCGTTGACCGCACTCGTGCCGTCGATGCCCAGCGTCAGCGTGCCGCCGCCGCTGCTCTTCTCGTCGTCGGCGGCGACACCGCAGGCGCTGAGCAGGCCGGTCATGCCGAAGCCGACGCCCATGCCGAGCAGGCCGGCCCCGCGCAGCAGCGATCGGCGGGAAAAGGATCGGCGGGAAAGGGATCGGCGGGAAAGGGAAGGGTCCGTCATCATCTCGGCAACTCCTTGAACATCCAGCAATGCATGGTATCTCGTAAATATGGGATCAGATCTTGTATGTTTTGGATCCAACTAGCGTGACGCGCCGCGGCTGCTGACTCGTGTCGCGGATGTGAAGGTCTGATTGCCGAGTTCGCTTGCGGATTACGAACAGCAGGTGCTCCCGTCGGCGGTGGCCGCCGGGTCGGGGATGTCGAGCGCCGGATTACGGTCGAAGAAACCGTCCGGCTCCAGGAACAGGTGGATCGTCTCCACCGGCATGACCGGCCACTGCTCGGGCCGGGGCAGGTGATGCACGCCAAGCACGGGCCACAGCACCAGCGGCACCCCGTCAATCGAGCGGTCCTGGCGCTGCCAGACGTGCACGCCATCCGAGCCGGGCTCGGCGTGATTCGGATACTGCCCGCCGATGAAACGCTCCGCCGGGTCGTACGGGGTGGCCCAAAGATGCTGGTGGACGAACGGTGCCCGGCGAGCCATCACCGAGGCGGGCAGGCCGAACGAGCGGGTCGTGTCCGGGATCCGCAGCCGGTACGCGGTCGGCTCGCCGTACCGGTTAGTGGCCGTGCTGCTCTCCACCCGCCAATGCCGGGCCGACGCCGGATCGGTGCGCCGAGCCGCCTGCGACTCCCGGGTGAACGCGGTCCGCACGTTTCGCACGGCATTGCCGTACGGGTTGCGCTCGGGATCCGGCTCCGCCTCGGCGTGCTCCTCGACGAGGCGGTTGAGCTCCCCGTCGACCGCCGTGTCCAAGCGCAGCCCGAAGTAGTGCTGATGGGTCGGCGTCTGCACGCGGCTCGAGACCACCCGCCCGTACGGGGCTTCGTCGCCCTCGGCGATGCCCGAGGCCGACAGGATGCCGGTGAGCTTCACCTCGAGCTCGATCCGGCCGTCCTGATACAACGACCAGTAGAAGCCGTAGTCGTAGTTCGCGACCGTTTGGAAGTTCGAGATGATCAGCCGCCGGCTGCGGCGCACCTCGCTGACGCCGCGGCGCAGGTCGTTGTGCTTCCAGAGGATGCTGGCGTCCTCCTCGTGCAGGCAGATCGCCTGCTCGATGACGGCTGGATCGCCGTCGCCGCCAAGCACCGTAGCGTCGAAGTAGTGGATGACGCCGAGGCAGTCGCAGCCCAGCGCCAGCGAGTTGGTGAGCGGGCCGGCGCCGTACTCGCCCCAGTCGAAGAAGTTCTTGCGGTACTGCGTCGAGTTGCTGTCCAGGTAGGGCACGTACATCTCGTTGCAGGCCGCGCGGCGCAGCACGCTGCGGCCGCCGAACTCGAGATCGTAGAGGACCAGGCCCTCGCGATGGGTGAAGCCGACCCGGAAGCGCCAGCCCTGCCAGTCGACCTGCCAGCCGTCGACGGTGAAGCTAGGCCCGGCGCTCTGCACGACGTCGAGCGGACGCAGGCCGGGGCGATCCGGCCCCCAGGCGCCGCGAGACAGCGGGCCGGCCTCCTCGGAGACGGGCACGACCCCGTGGTCCTCGACCTCCAGGACCTCCATGGAGTGCATGTCGATAATCGGGATCACGCCCTGGACGGGGCGGGCGTAGCCGTTGTCCTCCTCGCTGCTGCGGTGCCAGACCGTGCCCCAGGTGAGCCGGCGCCCGGCGTACTTCGCCGGCTCGAACCCGCCCATCGACTCCGCGTCGATCATCACCAGGGAGACGTCGTGGATGCCACGCTTGGCCAGCGCCTCCTGGAAGAGCGGGCTCTCCCGGCAGGCCCGGGCCGCGGCCCGCGCCTCGTCGGAGGTGATGCCGGGCCGGCGCGGGTCCACCGGACGCCAATCCAGGCAGCGCGGCCGCTCGCCGAGCAGCACGTCGATCTCCCAGGCGGCGCTGCCGCTGTGGTCCATCGCGACCAGGCCGACCTTGATCTCGCCGGCCGGGGCGTGGCCCGCGGCGACTTGGCGGGCGTGGTCCTCGTCCAGGGTGGCGCCCCAGAACCGGGTCCGCTCGCCGAGCCGGCCGTCCGCGCGGGCGGTGGCCACCGCCGCGGCGATCTCGGCGGCGCTGAGCGGGTCGAGCGGATACGTCCGGGCCGGGGCGGCCGCCTTCGGATGGCAGGTCATCGGTTACCTCCCGGCGCCGTCTCAGCGGGTTGTCGATTAGCCTGAAGGTACGGCATCCTTGGATCCAAGGGAACAGCTGCTGGATCCAAAAGTGGAGCGATGGGCGACAAAATCGAGGCGGAGCTTGCTATGGTGCAGGCATCACACGCCGGACCGGACGGGGACACTATGGACACACCCGCGAGCAGCGCGCTCGTCGACGAGACCGCCGCCGCGATCCGCACCCGGATCATGTCCGGGGACATCCCCATCGGTGCCCAGCTGCGCCAAGCCGAGCTCGCCAAGGCGCTCGGCGTCAGCCGCACCCCGGTGCGCGAGGCGCTGCGGCAGCTGCAGACCGGTGGCCTGATCGAGGTGGTGCCCAACCGCGGCGCCATCGTCCGGGTGCCGGCGCCCTGGGACGTCCGCGAGACGTACGAGGTCCGCGCCGAGCTGGAAGGCCTGGCCTGCGAGCGGGCGGTCAGCCGGATCACCCGCGACGGCCTCGACGAGCTCCGCACGGCGAACGAGGCGCTGCGACCCGGCGCGATCCGCCCCGACGGCTCCAGCACGGTGGCCAACGACCAGTTCCACACGCTGATCCACGGCTTCTCCGGCAACGAGCGGCTGGCCCGGGTGATCAAGGAGATCAACGAGGCGTTCCCCCGCAACGTGTCGGCGCTGGTCCTGCAAGACAACCCACGCCACCGCGAGGACAACTTCGCCGAGCACGAACGGATCATCGCCGCCCTCGCCGCGGACGACGCGCAACTGGCCCGCCGCGAGATGCAGGCGCACGTGATCAGCGCGGGCGAGCAACTGGCCCGCTGGTACGAGCGCCGCTCCGCCACAGTCTTCCGCGGCTGACCCAACCCGGTTTTGCCGTTGCTGGTGGTGCGGCGGGCGGCAAGTCGGGTTTCGTGGCTGTGGCCTGGCGCGTTCATGGCGTTACTCCCATCGCGGCCGGGGACAAGTCCGCCAGGTCGGGCCGGAGGACGCCGGTGGCCAGGTCGGCCAGCGCGGCCCCGATCGCCGGGCCAAACTTGAAGCCGTGCCCCGAGCACGCCGCCGCCACCAGCACCTGCGGCACGCCGGGCAACTCGCCGATCGCGAAACGGTTCCGCGGCGCCATCGTGTAGCGGCAGGCGAGAGCGTCGACCGCGGTGCCGTCGATGCCGGGCAGGAACCGCCGGGCCAGCGACACCAGCAACGCGATCTCGTCGGCCGCGGGCGGGGGCCCCGGCCGGTTCGGATCCTCGGCGGGGCCGTGGTCCAGGCCCACTTTGAGCGCGCTGCCCCGGAACGCGGGGATTCCGTACAGCAGCCCGGTGCCCGGCACCTGCACCGAGAACGGGCCGAGTCGGGGCGTGTGCACCAGATGCGGCGCGCTCGCCCCGAGGAAGACGTTGACGATCCGCACGACCTGCAGCAGCGACGCGAACTGGGGAAGCAGCGACGCGGTCCACGGCCCGACACAGAACACGAGCCGGTCGGCGGTCAACTCGCCCGCGTCGGTGCGCACCCGGACACCCGTGCCGTCGGCCCGCCAGGACCGAGCGGCGTGCCCGGGCCGGCGGTCCACGCCGTGCGCCACGGCCAGATCGCGCAGTGACCGCAGTGCCGCGGCGGCGTCGACGATCCCGGCCGCCGGGTCGTAGAGGGCCGACCAGCCCGGCCCCAGCCGGAGCCCGGGGAAGATCTGCGCGGCCTCCGCGTGCGTGACGGTGCGGCAATCCGGGCCGCGTAGCCCTTCGACGCCGTCGGCCCGGGCGAAGACACCGCCGGTCGTGGTGACCAGCGTCGTCCCGGCGGCGGTGCTCAGGTCGGCCCAGGCCGCGTAGGCCCGCAGGACCAGGTCGTCCCAGAACGCCGAGGGGTAGGCCCGCCGGATCATCCGGGTCTGCCCGTGCGACGAGCCCTCGGTGTGCCCGTCCGGGAACGCGTCCAGGTGCGTCACCCGGACGCCGCGGCGGGCCAGGTGCCAGGCCGCCGCGCTGCCGTGAATGCCCGCGCCCACCACGATCACCTCCGCGTGGCCGTCGCCGCGCACGAACGCCGCGCCTCGGCGCTCGCTGGCCGGTGCCTCCGATCCCGAGGCGGCCCATGCCCGCGCTGGCGCTTCGGATGTTGGGTTGGTTCGTGTTTGTGCTTCGGGCGAGGGATCGGTCCAAGCCCGTGCTGAGGGGAACGGGGCGGTTCGTGCCGAAGCGTTGGTGCCGGTCTGCCTCGGCGTGCCGGCGCGCGGAGAGCCCAGCGCGTGGGCGAGCGCCGCGACATCCTCCGCGTTGTTGTACACGTGCACCGAGGCCCGCACCACGGCGTCGAGCCCGCGCCGCCCGAGGTCCCACTGCCCGTGTCCGGCCGGCACCGACACCAGGTGCACCCCGGCGGCGCGCAACGCCCGGACCGTCTCCTGGGGAGGCTCGCCCTCGCGGACGAATGTCACGATGCCGCCCGCCGCCGCGCCCGGGTCGGTGAGCCGGATCCCCGGTACCGCCGCGAGCGCCCGGCCCAACTCCCGGGCGAGGCCGGTCACATATTCGTGGATCGCGGGCACCCCCAGCGCGAGCGCCTCGTCCAGGGCCGCGCCCAGCCCCAGCCGCAGCGCGTGCGCGGCCTCCCAGGTCTCGTATTGTCGGGCGCCGGGGTCGACCTCGTACCGGCCGTCGGCGTGCCAGCGGGCGCCGCGGACGTCCGGGTGGGTTGGGCGCATCAGCTCGCGCATCGCCGGGCTGACGTAGAGCAGGCCCGTGCCGCGCGGCGCGCGCAGGAACTTCCGGCCGGTGCCCACCGCGATGTCCACCCCGGCCGAGCCGACGTCCAGCGGCAGTTGCCCGAGCGACTGGGTGGCGTCCAGCAGCAGGGGCACCCCGGCCGCGGAGGTCAGCGCCCCGATCGCCGCGACCGGTTCGACCAGGCCCGAGGAGGTCGGCACATGGGCGACGGTAACCAGCGCGGCCGGTCCGCGCAGGGCGTTCGCCAGGACGTCGAGGTCGGTGGCCCCGGAAGCGTCGACCGGGAGTACCTCGACCACGACGCCCCGGCTGCGGCGCAATTCGAGCAGGTGCAGGGCCGAGCTGACGTAGCTGGAGGCGGCGGCGAGCACCCGGCTGCCGGGTTTCAGCGCCAGCGCGTCGAGCGCCCGGTGCCAGCCCACGGTTGCGCTTTCGACCAGGGCGATGTCGTCGGGGCGCGCGCCGATCAGCCGGGCTGCCGCGGCGTACACCTGCTCGGTCTGGTCTTTGGCGGCCTCGGCGGCCTCGTAGCCGCCGATGCGGGACTCCAGCGCGAGGTGCTCGACCACGGTGCGCAGGACGGTTTCGCTGGGCAGGGCGGCGCCGGCGGCGTTGAAATGGTGGGCGTGCCGGGTGCCGGGGGTGGCGGCCCGCAAGGATTGGATGTCAAGTGACACTGTTTGGATCCCGTCGGCGCGAGCGTCGCTCAGGGCAGGGAAGTCGGTCGTCACAGGGCGATCACTACGCCCTTGCTCTCGCAGAAGCCGAGTAGCGCCTCGTCGCCCAGGTCGCGGCCCTGCCCGGACGCGCCGACACCGCCGAACGACAGGGCCGGATCGAAGATGTTGTAGGTGTTCACCCAGACCGTGCCGACCCGCAGCGCGGCGGCCATCCGATGCGCCCGGGACAGGTCCCGGGTCCACACCCCGGCGGCGAGCCCGTAGGACGTGTCGTTGGCGATCGCGATGGCCTCCTCCTCGTCGGCGAAGGTGATCACCCCGGCCACCGGGCCGAAGATCTCCTCCCGGGCGATCACCATGTCGTTGGTGACGCCGGTGAACAGCGTCGGGGCCACGAAATAGCCCGGCCGGTCCGGCACGTTCCCGCCGATCGCGAGCGTGGCACCCTCGCGGACGCCCTGCTCGATGTAGCCGAGCACCCGCTTGCGCTGCTCGTCGGAAACCAGCGGGCCGACCGTCACGCCGCCGTCGAGGCCGTTGCCGACCGGGACCTTGCGGGTCGCCTCGATCAGCCGTTCGTGCATCTCGTCGGCGATCGAACGCTGGACCAGCAGGCGGCTGCCGGCCGTGCACATCTGCCCCGAATGACCGAACGAGGCGCGCATCGCGGTCAGCACGGCCGCGTCCAGGTCGGCGTCCTCGAACACGATGTTCGGGCTTTTGCCGCCCAACTCCAGGGTGAGCCGCTTGGTGGTCGGCGCCGCGGCGGCCATCACCCGCCGGCCGACCTCGGTGGAGCCGGTGAACGACACCTTCGCCACGCCCGGATGCTCGACCAGCGCGGCGCCGACCGCCCCGTCGCCGGTAAGCACGTTGAGCACGCCGTCCGGCAGGCCCGCCTCGGCGCACAGCGCGGCCAGCCGCAGCATGGTCAGCGGCGTCTGCTCGGCGGGCTTGACCACCACCGGGCAGCCGGCGGCCAACGCCGGGGCGAGCTTGTGACAGGCCGTCATGATCGGGAAGTTCCACGGCAGGATCAGCGCCGCCACCCCGACCGGCTCCAGCACGCGATAGACGTGATGGGCGCCGCCGTCGATCGGCACCACGGTCCCGGTCAGCCGCGACGGCGCGCCGGCGAAATGCCGGAAATCCTTGGCCCCGAACGCCGTATCGGCCCGCGAACGCTCGATCGGCTTGCCGTTGTCCCGCGTCTCCAGCACCGCCAACTCCTCGAGATGCTCCTCGATGAGATCCGCGATCCGGGCCAGGACCCGGGTGCGCTCAAGCGGCGGCAGACCACTCCAGCGCCGGTCCGCGTACGCCCGGGTGGCGGCGGCGACGGCGGCCTCCACGTCCGCCGGTGTCGCCTGCGCGACCCGGGTCAGCGTCTCGCCGGTGGCCGGGTCGAGCACGGCGAAGGTGTCCCGGTCGCCGGGCGTGAGCCACTCGCCGTCGATCAGGAACGGTTCGACCGGGCGCGGTTGCATCGGCAAGGTCCCTTCAGAAGAGGTCGAAGTACTCACGCTGCTCCCAGTCGGAGACATGGGCCAGGTAACGGGCGAACTCGTCCCGCTTGAGGTGGGCGTACCAGGTGACCACCTCGGCGCCGAGCGCCTCGGCGAAGACCGGGTCGGCCACCAGGGCGTCGACCGCCTCCGCCAGCGAGCCGGGCAGCGGTGGCGCGGTCGCGGTGTACGGGTCGGTCACCGGCGGGCCAGGGTCGAGAACCCGGTGCAACCCGTCGAGGCCGCTGACGATCTGGGCCGCCACATAGAGGTACGGGTTCGCCGCCGGCTCGCCCGAGCGGTTCTCCAGGCGTACGCCGGAATCCTGCCCGCCGCCCACGACCCGGACCATCGCGCCCTTGTTGTCCGCGCCCCAGCAGACCCGGTCCGGCGCCAGCGAGTACGGCCGATAACGCTTGTAGCCGTTGACCGTCGGCGTGGTGAACGCGGCGGCACCCCGGGCGTGGGCCAGCAACCCGCCCAGGAAATGCCGTGCGGTCGGCGACATCAGTTGTGGGTCGTCGAAGACCGCTTCGCCGGTGTGCCGGTCGCGCAGCGACTGATGCAGGTGCCAGCCCGTGGAGGCGGTCTCGGCGCCGGCCGGGCGGGCCATGAAGGTGGCGTGATAACCGGTCCGGCGGGCCAGCTGCCGGATCGCCGAGCGGGTCAAGATGACGTCGTCCGCCGCCCGTGCCGCGTCCGTGGCCTGCAGGGTGATCTCGAGCTGGCTGGGCCCGAACTCCAGCTCCACCGAGCGCAGCGGCAGGTCGAGGTCGTGCAGGCCCCGCTGCAGGGTCTGGACCAGGTCGTCGACGCGGTCCAGGCCTTCCTCGTGCAGCAGTTGCGCGCCCGTGCTGACCGGCGAGACGAGCGGGGCGCGACCGGGCGCTCCCGGCGCGCCCACCCGGTCGTCGGTCAGCGCCCGCTCCTCGGCCCGGAAGACGTGGAACTCAAGCTCCACCCCGACGGTCATCGCGAACCCGGCCGCGGCGAGCCGGTCCAGCTGGCCGCGCAGCAGGCTACGGGTGCAGAACGGCACCCCGGAACCGTCCGGGAAGCGCAGGTCACACAGCACCCAGCCGGTCCGCGGCGCCCAGGGCAGCGCCCGAAAAGTGGTCGGGTCCGGTACCAGCACGACGTCCCCGGCGCCCGCGAAACCGTCCACGCCGACCCCGGTGTCCGTGCCGAAGACCGGGTAGGCCGACCGCCCGGAGGTGTCCTTGATCAGCAACGACGAGGGCGCGGTGACGCCGGAGCGCAGGGCGGTGCCGAGCGCCGCCCGGGTCAGCGTCTTGCCGTGCAGGATCCCGTGCTGGTCGGCGAAGGAGAACCGGATCAGCTCGATCCCGAGCTCGTCGACAACCCGGCGCAGGTGACCGGCGGCCGCGTACTGGGTCTCGTTCCAGAGGCCGTGCCGTTCGATGAAGCCGCCCCGGTCGGCGGCGAGCAGCGGGCGCGCGTTCCAGCCGCTGCCACCCTCGGCCACCGGGCGTTCGTCCACGCTAGGCACCGGCCACCGCCCACGGGGATTTGCCGCGCCGCTCGGCCTCCCGCTCGCGCCAGGTCTGCTCCCAGCCCGCGGTGGGCGCGACCGTGTCCACGGCGAGCGGCCCGGTCAGCGCCGCGGCGCCGGCCGCGTCCAGGGCGCGGGCCGGCACGGTCGCGCCGGCCTCGAAGGCGTCGATCGCGCGCAGTAGTAGCCGCCGGTTCGCGGTCACCGCCCGATCGGAGACACCCAGGCGTTCGGTGGTGCGATCCTGGATGCGGCCCATGCTCTCGACCGCCCACTGGTCGTGCACGTTGATGTCCAAGCCCATTCCGGTGTAGGTGAGCTCGCGCTGTTCACGCGGGTCGAAACCCCAGTTGTTGGACCGGTTGCGCAGCGGCCGGTAATCCGGCAGCGACACCTCGCCGAGCCGCTGAGCGAGCAGTTTCTCCTGATCGGTCTCCGCAGCGAAGTCATAGAAGATCATGTACCAATAGTGGTTTTCGTCGTCGATCGGCACATGCCACTGGCAGAAGACCTTGCTGTTGCCGAACGGCACGACAAAAGCATTAGGAAAAACCAGATTCGTGATGCGTACGTGCCGCAGCTCGGCGGTCAGCTGTCGCAGCGCGTAGACCCGCAGCCCGTGCGGGGCCTCCTCGACCTCGATGTCGGGCCGGAAACTGTCGCCGACCAGCTTGGAAAGCTTGCTGCCGGTGCCCTCGACGACCTCGCTGAACTGCTGCCCGTACGTGTCGCGCGGGTCCTCATCAATGAACCGGTGCAGGAACGACACGTGGCTCGGGTCGATGCCGCCCTCCACACCCTGCAGCCAATTGCACTCCCAGAGCCCCTTGAAGGCGAAGGTGTACTCCTGCGGCGCCAGAAAGCAGTCGTAATGCGGGAACGGCGGCGGCTCACCGTCACCGAGGTAGGCGAAGACAATGCCGTTGCGCTCGACACACGGATAGCTGGGTATCCGAATCTTCTCGGCGAAGCGGCTGTGCTCGGGCTCGGCGGGCTGCTCACGGCAGCGCCCGTCCGGCCCGTAAAGCCAGCCGTGGTAGAGGCACCGCAGGCCGCCATCCTCATGCCGGGCGAAGGCGAGGTCGACACCGCGGTGCGCGCAGAACCGCCCGACCAGCGCCCACCCGCCGTCGTCCCGCCGAAACAGCACAAGATCCTCGCCCATCAACCGGACGGGCTTGACGGGACGCTCGGCCGGCAACTCGGAAACCAGGGCGGCGGGCTGCCAGTAGGCCCGCATCAGCCGGCCGAGGGGAGTGCCGGGCCCCGAGCGGGTAACGCGTTCGTTCTCCTCACGCTTGAGCACGTACCCTCCATCGGCATCCGATAACCAGAAGATTGGATCCAATACTTACACGCCCGGGTACGCCAAGTACAGACCCGCGCCGTTTCGCGGGCGAGCTGGCGGCCGGCAAAATGCGCCGCCGGTGGGGTTATCACCCCATCCGATCGAGGTGTCGCCGGCATGCTCCGAGGCGCGACCGTCGTGCTTTCGTCAAACGCTGGACCCCCTTCGTCGCACCGTCCGGCGTCTACGCCACAAGGGGGACCTGGCTCACCGACCCTTCCGGACTCGCCGTGCGCCGACCGCGGCCACGGCGCTGCTAACGTCGGACCCCTGCCACGGCGGCCACGCCGAGCCGGAGCCGACGCTTGTTCTAATCCGCGCGGTCTCCACCGCTCGTCGTCGACTGCCGGAGCGCATGCCCGCCAGCCGACCACAAGGGGAGCCGCCGCCGGATGACCGCCACGACCAGCACCATCACGCCACGAATCGGCGCCCGCGTCCTGCTGCTCGACCCCATCGACCGCGTGCTCCTCATCCACGCCCTCGACCCGGCCGACCCCGGCCACCACTGGTGGGAGCTACCCGGCGGCGGGTTGGACGAAGGCGAAGACCTGCGGGGCGCGGCCCGACGCGAGCTCGCCGAGGAGTCCGGGATTGTGCTCGCCACCCTGGGTCGCGAGCTGTGGGTCCGTGAATCCCGCTTCCGCTACAAGTGCCGCGACCACCACCGCATCGAGCACGTCTTCCTCGGCCGCACACCGACCACCGTGCCGCATGTCCCAGTCAAGCCCACCGAGAACGAAAGGGCCGGGCTGATCGAGCGCCGCTGGTGGTCAGCGCACGAGCTGCGGCAGTGCACGGACAAGCTCCTGCCCGCCACCCTGCCCGCCCTGTTCGACGATTTGCTGGCAGATCGGCTGAGCCACACGCCTTTGACACTCGCCGACTGACTGATCCAGCACGCTGAACTGCTGGGACGGCAATCACATCGACTCGCCGACCACAAGTCGCACATGGGCCCGGCGGTCAACGGCCAGTGCAGCGGGGCCTACCCGGTCGCGGTGCCGAACCTCTCGATGATGCTCAACTACGACACGCTCGGCGGTGACGGCCTGACGTTGTCGTCGGGCATGGCCTCCTCGATCCACGGCGACTTCATGAACGCCTGGACGCCGGCCAACCTCGCCGCCCTGGTGAAGGTCTGCATCGACGCCCACGCCAAGTGCGGCACCACACCGAGCTTCACCGGCGGCTGACCCGACCGCGGCACAACAGCACAGCAATCGGGGGCCTCGCGATATGCGGAGCCACTGTCGTGTTGCCGGCGACGACTTACCCCGCTCCGAGTTATGGCCCGGGGCGCTGGCCCCCACCGAAAGGGTCGATGCCGGGGAACGGTGGGGCGTCGCCACCGTTGCGGACATAGCTGTAGATCGCCAGAATCGCGGCGAGCTGGGCGAGGGCGAACGTCGCCTGGGTCGTGACGTTGCCCAGGCGGTAGGCGGTCAGCAGCGTGCGCGCTGGTCGGAAGCCCATCGAGGCGAGCTGGCGGACCGTCAGCAGGTCCATGATCACTGCCGTCGTCGCGAGGATCGCGAACGAGAGCGCGCAGGTGAGCAGGACCGTGCGGTCCACCGCCTCGTCGATCGCCTTGTTCAGCACGGCGTCCAGCGCGTACGCCGGCACCACCACCGCGGTCATCGCGAGCGCTTTGCCCGGGCCGCGCCGTCCCGGCAGGCGCCGCCACAGCACGCCGAGCGCGAAGCCCTGCGCGGCCCAGCCCAGCAGCGTCAGGCAGGCACCGCCGAGCAACCCGGTGATCAGCATGCCCTGGTCGGCCGGGCGCAGCCACGGCGAGGTCGTCCAGTCGGCCCAGAGCAGCCACACCGACGCGGGGATGCCGAGATAGGTGGCGAACTTCGCGCCGGTCACGCCGTTGCGGAACGCCGAGCGGGACGGCCCGACGGCGAACAATGCGTCCAGCGGGGTGACGCCGGCGGGTAGTTCGGCCATGTCCGGTTCCGCCTCGGGCGGCGTGGCCGGCCGGGCGGGACGCCTGAGCCGGAAGAGCTCGCGAAGCTTGGATTTCTCGCCCGCGTGCGGGGCGTCGTCCGCCATGGCCACGGCATGCTCGCGGGCCGCCGCCCGGTCTTCGATTACGCGCCATCGCCGGGCGTCGGTCACGAGCTTCTCCTGCCGCACGGTTCGCAGCGCCTTCCACAGCGGATCGTTGCCGCGTCCGAGCGGGCCGGTCACCGCGAACATGATCACCAGCCCTGCGGTGCGGCCGGCAGGGAACCACCAACCGGCCCACGAGTCGCCGATGGGCAGTACGACCAGGGCGTATGCGAAGCAGACCACCGCACGGACGTGCCGGGGCAGGGACAGCTCGTCGGAGTCCAGCACGGGCCGGAGCGCGGGCACCACGCCGACCGCCGCCACCGCGTAGGCGAGCCCGTACTGCCAACCGAGACTGCTCGCGTACCCGGCGAGTTCGTCGCCGAACACCCGTAGCACCGGGTCCATCGGATACTGCAGCCAGCGGGTTCGCGACCAGTCCGCGTACACGTCGATCCACCGCTGCAGAAGGATCGCGGCCGTGACCGGAAGGCTCAGCGCGAGCGACCACCGGCCGGCGCGGGAGCGCAGGAAGTCGCGCAGGCGCATCCTGCTGGGTAGCCGTCCGCGCAGGACGGCCTGGGCGGTGTAGGCGAAGGCGATGGACACCATCAGCGTCACCAGGCCCGCGCTCACCAGCCGCGGGATCCAGCGTAGGCTCAATTCGCCACTCCCGCCGAGCCCGTCCGGCAACAGCGGCGGCGCGACCACGGCCAGTCCGAGGCTGCCGCCGAAGAGCACGATCAGCCAATGCGGCAGGCGGACCAGCCAGGCGGTGAGCGCGGCGAGTGCCACCCAGACCACGCCGATCGCGTAGTCACGCCACTCCCAGGTGACCTCGAAGGGCCAATTCCTGGAGACGTCGTAGGAGAACAGCTCCAGGACGCGCAGCAGGGGTAGCAGCGTCACGGCCAGCACGATTCGGCGCGACCAGCGGGTGTCCTGGCGGCGGCGTAGGCGGGTCAGGGCGACGGCCAGAAGCACCAGCAGCGCCGCATCGAAGATCCAGTAGAGCGTGTTCGAGACCCAGTTCCACCCTGGGTGCCGGGCGAGATGGCTGCTGCGGATGCGGGTGTCCGGGGTGATGAGGACGCCGGGCGCCTCCTGATCGGCCGGCGACAGCCGCCAGCCGACCTTGCGTGCGTCGGCCCTGGCCGGCGGCCACGGGAAGACTCCGGTCGCCCACGACCGGGGTGTCAGCACCTCGACGTCGGCGAGGGACGCGTTCGCGAGGGCGGGAGAGGTGCGCAGCACCGCCCGCCACGGCACCTCGCTGGTGTCGATCGACCATTCACCCACGACGATCGGGTCCTTGTCGTAGCCGAGGTCGCCGTACGCGACGTCGGTGAACGACACGAAGCCGTCGTCGACCGAGACCTCCGGCGCACGGTCCCGGTTCTCGGCGAACCGCACGTCGGCCGGCTCGTAGTCGAGCAGGCAGCGCAGCGCGAGCCGGTAGCTGTCCGACCGGGGGTCGGCGCGGAGGGCGATGCTCAGGCTCCAGGTCTCTGGGACGCGTATGGTCACGGTGCTGGTGGCCTTCGGCGCGTTCAGGTCGTGCACCTCGACCCGGAGCCGCGCGTTGACGGTCGTGTCCTTCGTGAGCGAGGCCGCGTCGCACTGCTCCGCCGGGTCGGCCGAGGCCGGCGCGGAGAGCGGAAGTGCCGCGCCCAGTCCGCAGAGCAGCGTCGTGAGCCACCGGCCGGCGTACGTCATCGCGTCATGCTAGGGAGCTCGACGCTAGGAAAGCGGTCGATTTCCGGACGATCGACCTATCGGGGGATGGCAACGCGGCCGGGCCGGCGGCTGTGGTCCGGCCGTCACCGTTTCAGTAGCATCGCCGCGTTGTCGTGCAGGACCGCGGTCAGGAGCT
>Ga0307512_10004161_pt1 | contig 16048 bp, 19 predicted proteins | sample 14_EM_MG_FD_200267 | JGI IMG/M metagenome (GOLD analysis project Ga0307512, IMG submission 200267) | Populus trichocarpa ectomycorrhiza microbial communities from riparian zone in the Pacific Northwest, United States - 14_EM | ecosystem: Host-associated > Plants > Roots > Unclassified | place... | reverse complement strand
CAGTAAGTGCAAGGTGACATAGAATTGATTGATCATCTGTTGAGACTTGGGCCTGCGGGTGAAATCTAGCAGTTTCTTGTAGTTGCCACTTTGATTAGTTAGTGAAAGGTGACATTACTAAGTCATGGAAACGAGAGGGTCTAATTTCTGGAGTGCATACTGAGATCAATGAGATGTAGCATATCTTGGAGGCATTGTATCAGGAATCGATGGCCAAGGAAAAGTAGACTCTTGGAAATTTATTACTAGATGTACCAATTTGAAGTTCAACGCCTGGACCATAGTTACCTATAGTTACCTGTAGTCAAACTGCAGGCTTTTCGAACCATGGTTTACCGAGGCACCTGCAGTTCCCACCTGCTCAAAACCTCCAGGCGTGGGCCGCTCCAATGGCCTGGCCTGCGATGCGCGGGCCCGGCCGGGCTTATTCTGAAACTGGCCCGCCTGGCCCACCAGGATTACTGCATAGAATACAGAAGTCAACGGTGGGAAGCGGTGGAAATTATGTTATTTTATACCATGCAGACCCTCTACCGGTACTGCGGCGCCTGCTGCCGCTTGTTTCAAGGCTCACCACTATTATTTCACAACATCATGGCACCAGCTGCAGCTAATTGTAAGGCCAACCACCGCAACCACCGGGATGACCACCGGATGCCTTGTTCCAGTAGCCGCTAGTCCGCTGTAGGTACTTCTACGGGCCCTATGGCAGCCGATATCAGCCCCGGACGGACTAGTTCTCCGAAATCACGCCCCGGGACGGGAAGGCGACGTCGGGCCCCGAAAGACTACTGTCGCCCCGGACCGTTGCTAAGCCTGTCCCAGCGTCCTACCATCTCGTGTTCTCGCGTGCCCTGTCATGTAAACTCGACAATGGCATCCATTAGGAGCTTCCTGGTTCAGCTGAGGGGCGGAATGATGGACAAGTACACGTCTTGTAAACTTCCCAATCCGGTTTGTTGTATAGCGTTGCCGATTTTGGTGAGTACCTTGTTCTCTAGTCGCAAAGAGAGCAAAGTTTCTGGAGCATCAATTCGAAATAGGTCTCCACATATAATTGATGTTTCCTCTTTCATGTGGAGCTTTTCGGCCGGGATGTCGTTGACAATCGCCCACATGAATGATGAAAAGATATGTTGCACGAGTGAAGATTGTAGCGATACATTAGACGTAACTGCTAGAGGATCTATAAACGTAATATTCGAATTATCTGTGACCGCTGAATTATAATGTTTTGCACGGGACGGTACATACCTGATGTTTTATTTTCAGAACTGTCATCTACAGGCATGTCTTCGTCAGGCCTGACATCAATGAACCCTATAGAATCTGTGAATCCTAAACTCTGCCTAAAATTGTTTACCATCATTATTTTTTTTACATCTCTGTAGTTCGTATATCCGACCCACCACGTTATATCGCTGCATAAGGCCTCGGGACCTTAAAGTCGAATAGTCTCGTCGAGTGGACTCGCTCTTCCCTTCGTATGTGCTTTTCTTATTTTCTCATATACAAATCCATTCCCACGCTAGAACCGTCACAAAGTCAGACCAGAACAAAAACAGTAAACGACGCGTTTTGTTTGTTTGTTTGTAATCATATTGCATTCGGCCGCTGGCGGCCATGGCATATCCCGTACATATTTCCTCCCCGCTTCTTCCGTAACATAAAGAAACAAAAGCAAAGTCGCGAGTCCTCTTCCCCTCTGACAAAAGAAACCGCCAAAAAACAACATCAACCTTTTACACCCCCCCATCACTCGACTCCTCGTGATCTGAGTTCTCCGCCTCCTCCACCACTCCGCTAATTCTGCCGACATCTGTACAGGATAAGAAATCCATCAGCGCCTGCGAACACTTTTCTTCTGCAAAAACGAGAGACATTGGCAATGAAATCTTTGGCTTCTTGAAAACCTTTTCGACACCCTCATACCCATCCTCCCCCTCTTGCCCATCAACCAAAAGCCTTTTTTGTTCTCGTTTCCATCTTTTGCACCACTTAAAAAGGTGGTCTCTTGTCTGATATTCGTGCCCACACCACCAGCACTTCATATCAATTCTTTTTCCGATCCGCATTAGGTATTTCGCTATCAGTGCATGTCCTGACTTAAGCTGATAAAACCTCGCCGCAGTCGTCTTTTTGGCGCCCATCACCGCATTGTTACCCCCCCTCTTTACCAAATCATACCGGTAACTATGCTTTGACTTCTTACCCAACTCTTCTATTTCTTTTTTACTTTCTTCCCATTTCACCTCAGTTAACCTTCGGCTGATATGCGAGAAAGAAACATAATCTAAAAACGGTGATGGATTTTGCGTTTCGGTATAACCGCCGCAATGCTTATACGCCGCCTTCGTTGCTTGTTGATCCGCTTCTTCGTTGCCTTCTATCCCCTTATGAGCGGGTACCCATCGGTACTCCACCTGGATATTTTTTCTGGCTAACGCATCGGTCCAGTTCATCGTTCGTAGTGCTAAAACCTGTCCTGGTCCTGGCTCGTCTGATTGTATTCGTTTTAAAGTTGCCTGTGAGTCCGTGAAAACAGTAACCCTGGTAACCTCCTTTCTTTCCGCCATCTCATCCGCGATCTTCATCGCTTTCGACATTGCGTACATTTCTGCGTCGAACGCCTCTTTCTGTCGGCCTAGGTGTGTCCTCCTCTTATTCCACCTTTCCCCTTCCTTCCATACCACTGCACACCCAACCCACTCATCTTCTTTCCTCGATCCATCAGTCCAAAAAACAAGTCCCTGTCTTTCTAACCTTGCCTCTTTCAGCGCTTGTTTCTCATCCTGAATTATCACTTTGCCCTTAAGGCGTCTTTTTTCCGTCGGTAGTGTCGTCCTCTCGTAACTCCTCCTTTCGAAAGGTTTATCCCCTGGGATCAACTGATCAATCCCCTCCACCCTCTGTATCACATTCCTCCGTACTTCTAACATTCTCCCTCCGCCTTGCGCATCGGGCATCATCATCTGTCTCAACTTATACCGCCGAACTCGGTTATTAAGAAGAGCCTTTGCCGGTCGTAAACCTGCATCATTCATCAAAGCTCTTTGAGGTGTCAGTAAACGACGCGTAAAACAGAGGTGCCCCCTGTGGGGAGCGGAGGCCGCCACTGTGGCCGTCGCTCCACCTGCACTCTGCCCACTGCGGCAGCAGCCCCCAAATGATGTAGAGGGGGTGTTATGGGGAGTGTTCTGGTGAGTTTTGGAAGTGGCGAGCAATTTGGAAGACTTGTTCGGGGTGGTAGTCCATATAGGCTTGGTACGCGTTTGATAACCATCAGCCGAGTAGTTGGATTTCGTTATCGGCCAGGCCAGCTGCCTTGGCCAACGTTGGTGATCCCGTTCAGAACGAGAATCCCGAGGATGCTCCCCTGACTCCCAGCTGTCCCAACTGTTCCCGCAGGTGCTGGACCAGATATTCTCGTGTGTATGCTTCACTTCCTGGGCCATCCCCCAGGGGGCGGGCGAAGAGCAGGGCGAGTGGGGTCCAGCCTGGACAGAGTTCGTAGAGGTGCCACATGGCCGTGATACGGCAGGCCGCGTCGCTAGCTGCCGACAGTGTGATCGTGACTCCTTTGCGGCAGGGGTCCGTTTTCGAGCTTGGCAGTGTGAGTAGTAGCTGGTCCTCCTCCAATTGGATACAACTTCGGGTGAGAATCCATTGTGCAAATTCCGCGTGGCCATGGATTAGGTCATTCGTCGTCCGTGTTATTTCGCATGCCCACAGGAATCCGGTGTGTGCGACGCAGAAGGCGCCATAGAGGTTCCCATCACGGGGGTCGGGTGCGTCTAGCAGTGAGAGGATGCGGACCAGGAGGCCACTTGGGATTAGAAGGCACTCCTTCTGGTTCGGTTTGCGGTGGAATCGGTTGATTCCCCTGATGATGCGCTGTAGGCGATGGTTGCCAAATGGTTCGGTGCTGAGCCCGAGCTGGATGGGGAGTGACTTTAGGACTGTGAGGTAGCTATTGATGGTATTCGTGATGAGGCCGCATTCGCCGAGTTGGGCCGTCCACTGTGAGAGCAGCTGCTCCGACGCTGGGAAGGGCGTGACTCCTTGTACTGCGCTGAAGTGGATGAAGTCATTGCTTGGTGTGGTGTATCTGCATCGGGTCTGGGAGGTGAGTCCCCAGCAGAGATATTATGCGGCCTGGGGGGGGAGGTTGCAATCCTCGTACGAGGTGCCTGGTGCGTCGTTTGCGATTGTTTCTACTCTCAATTTGGGCAGAGGTTTGCGATTTTTTCTGTGTCCCATCATACGAGTGCATCAGCAAGATGGTTTTTCTTGGTCGGGATCCACACGCGGTGTAGCTCGATATCGTGGAGTGCTATGTGCATGGCTGTTTGCCGGAGCGGGCTGATTGCTTGGCCTTTGATGCTTCCATTTGCGAGTGCTGCCACGACTGCCTCGTTGACGCAGTGCAGTTTGATCCTACAGGATCTGGACTCGGTTGTCCAGGTGCGCAGTGCATGTAGGACTTCGTACATATCTTTAAAGTTGATGTGTTTCGCTTCATGCCGCTGTGAGACCGTGGTACATAACAGCTGGGCCAGTGTGCGTATGCTAGACAGGGTCTCTCCTGGTCCGAGAAAATAGCCTCCAATCACTTTCTGTCCAGATGCGTCTGTCCATAGCTGTAAGATTTCCCGTGGGTGGTGTAGGAGTCGGACTCTGTTCAATTGTGGGAGTAACATCTGCCACCAACAGAGGTCCTTCTTGATCTCCGATGAGACTCAGATGTCGTGAGTTCGCGATGTCGCCGTAAGGGTGTCGTACAGCCCACGGAGGAAATGGCGTCTGCCATGCACCTCTTTGGAGGCGAATGACATGAAGCCTACGGTCGTTTCCAAGCTTCTGTGTGTTACTGAGTGCTGTACGAGTGTGGAGTTGACCAGTGCCGACACTTTCTCATGCGTGTCATGCGGCAGTCATGCCTCAATTGCTTTCGTGTCGATTTCTATTCCGAGGAATCTGAAGCAGTGTCCCTCTTCGTTCTGATCTTCCTTGACTCGGAATCCCGGGTCGTTGCAGATCTGACTGAAGTCTCCTTTATACCTGTTTGGTGCGTCTGAAACTATTGCGAAGCGCAGGAAGATGGGGAGGAAGTCGTCAAAGTAGTAGAATGTATGGTCCCAACCCCGTTGGGCTTGGATGATCCACTCCAGGGCCAATGCGAAGAGGTCAAAGATCGCTCACAATGTGCGGCAGCCGAATCGAACGATCTGGTCGCACTACCATGTTCCCATCCAGCCGAATCCTTGTAGCCACCAGTCATCGGAGTGTACCAGCATGTGACGAAATGCCTCTGCAAGGTCTCGTTTGATTACCATTGCTCCAGGCCCGCAGGCCTGTACCGTGGCTACGGCGTCGTTGAATCGTGTGTATGTGATTGTCTCCCACGCTTGGGGTATATAGTCCTTGACTGAGTGCCCGCTTGGCACCGATAGGTGGTGGATTCTCCTCCATGTGCCATCTTGCTTCGGTGCAAGTCCAAATGGTGATGCTATGTATTTGGCTGGCAGGGTTGTGAGTCTGAGGATTTTCCTGGTAGACAGGCATTTTTCAATGTCTTTCGTGATTGAGGTGGGGTTGTTGAGAGCCGATGGCAGGTGTTCCCCTAGGATGAATTGTGGTGGGCCTGAATAGCCAATGAAACCTCCGTAGCGAATTATGTCTATGAGAGTGTTTCGTAGGCCTGGGTTTGGAAGGTTCTATAGCCAATGATCAGATCCTGTTTCGAGTAGAGGTGCGCGGTTTCTGACGTTTTGGTTGGCAGGTGTCGGAGTGTGAACGGGAACTCGAGTTGAGGGCTCCAGAGACGCGGAGGTGTGGTCCCTTTGTCCGTTAGGGGCCCTGTCGGTCCCTATTGCAGCTGGGATATGCGCTGGCTCAGTGGCACTCTTTCTTTTTGGCTGCACAGTGTGGCTGGATGAGGTCCCTCGCATATCGTACAGGCGCGGGTGTAGCGGCAGGTCGGGTAGGTGCAGCTGACGTTGTTGTAGTTGTTGCAGATCTTGTCGCTGGAGCTGCCGCGGCGGGCTGTCCCGTGCGGGGCCCCGGCTGTGTGTACTCGTTTCCTGGGGCGTGCATCATCGGCGGGCATGCAGTTGAAGAGTTGGGCCGTCTCGAGGCCGTTGTCGGGGGTGCTCTAGCCTGATGGTCGGTATGCGCATTGGCTTATTCTTGTCGGGTGGAATACGATGTGGAGTTTTCGTACACTGTCCCATGTGTAGGTGCGGAGGTTTGTGTAGAGTGTATGTACGTACGTCATGCTTGCGAAGGCAAGTGGGAGCTTTTGCAGTGGCGGTGCGAATGTGCATATGATTACTCCATAGACCATGAATGGGCGCATCAGGTGGGATATTGGTTCGTATTCATCGAGGTTGACATCCTTGCAGGTCATGGAGCGGTTGAGGCTTGCATCTCCAGTGCCAAAAGAGTAAAACTGTGGGCGTTTCTTCTTGTAGGTGAATGAAGCTTCGAGCTTCAGGAGGTTTGCGGCTTAGAACTTGTTTGTGTATATGGACTGCACGCCTGCTGTGTCCAATACTGGGAATATCTCTGGGATTGAAAGGAGCATGGGGTTATTACCAGGTAGTTCGGCTATCAAGCCAGTGCTTGTGGCTATGATGCCCTGCATACTTGGGGTTGCTGCGGGGCCTCGTCCGCGCTGGGCTACAAGAGCAGCTGCGAGGGCTCGGAGTACAACATTGATGTCGACATCGGGTATGTTCTGACCGCTCGTGCCTGAGTGGGCGCTCGGGGCAGTCGTCCTGTCTTGCGAGAGGTGTATTGTGTCCAGGGTGATGGGCGGGGTCCCCTGGCTGTCTCCTTGCGTCGCTGATTGGGACGCTGGGGCGGAATTGTGTCCACGGAGGCAGCTGCGGAGCTGGCGACCGGTGCTGCTGCTGCTGCTGCCGAGGTCCCAGGCCTGGCTTCCGTTGCATGACTGGCTGTAGGTGAAGTTGGAGTTTGATGACATTGTTTTGCGTTTTTTGGATCGGGGAGGTATTCAAAGGGGAGAAGTGTTTGTTTGAGAGAGAGAAGATGAGCAGATGCTGTGTGTTTGTTTTTTGAAGCTGGATGCGCTGCTTTGCCTCAACCACTGCCACTCCGCTCGTCTTTATATACCTCCTTTCCTTCGCTCTGGTCCTCCGTACTTCCCTCCCGTCCCTCGGCTTCTGGCGCAAAAACCTCGAGCTTGGGCTGTGGCCCGGGCTTGAGCTCTAGAGGAGCACTGGCTCTGGCGCTTGCTCCGACTCCTGGTTGTGCTCGTGCTTTGCTCCGGCCTGGGCCCGTGCTCATGTTCAAGCTTAAACTTTTAGCTCAAGCACAAGGTTTTGGCCACCATCTTCCGTCCCTCCCGTCGGCCAAATTGCTCGCCTTAGCCAGCCGATTGGTCATTGCTGCTCGCCCTTGCCGACCGATGGCCATTGCTGCTCGCGCCTACTAGCCGTCGGTCAATTCCCACCCGCCAATTCGCTTCCACTAGCCCTCAGTCAAGCTGGACCATTTTCGGCTCTTATCTTGTCGCAGCCAGTCATTCCCAGATTCCTCTTGCGCGCTCTCATTTTCTCTCTCGTAGATATAATAAAGCCATAGTGACAATGCTGCCTCTATATGTGTCACGTCCATTTTCCACAATTCATTGTTCCTTATGACTCTGAAGTGAATTTTCTCACGGCTGTCTTCAATATTGCCGACCTTAACATTCAGAGACCAGGTGAATGCTGTGCGCTCTGTATCATCAAATAGGGTGTTCATTACAGTTTCGATAGAATCCGCAACAGCACTGAACAATGTGGATGCTGGCCCCACCCAATTTGTGAGTTTCCTTAGGCATCGCCTTAGGTTGTTGTTGTTTAATCATACTGTATTCACTCTAATTAGAGTATGACAGGACCTTAATAACCCCCTCCGCCTCCGGGCGAGCCGGCTAGATGGCGGAGCTCCCCCCCGCTACCCTTCGTCCCCGCTGACAAAAGAAAGATAAAAAGAAAGAAAGAAAAGAAGGAAGAGGGGTATAACCCCATTATCGCCGCCCCCTCCGCACCTGAGCTCTGCGCCCGCTCATGGCCCTGAGCCCTGAGCCCGCTCCATACCGCCATTTCGTTTCATAGGGCGGGAACTTCCCGACTTCAGTGGCCGCCAGGAAGTCCATCACCGCTTGGTCGCACTCTTCTATGGAAAACAGCTCAGAGATCTGCGCATCGCCTTAGGTTCAATGCTTACTGTGCCGTCTCCTTACCTAATTCCGAATGCAATCCTAAATGCGACTCTAGGTTTCCAGGCTCCCAAACTTCCAACAAAGGCACTATAATATGCAGACCAGTTGAGAGATCGATGCAGACCAGTGCATACTGCGCAGGCCCTGTCGTATATACAATGTTCGGAACTGGTAAGTGATTCCTTCAGCGAGCACTTCAAGACTTACCTCAAATTGGAGATTGAAACCACTCAGTCCAAAGAATACTCCAAGTAGGGTGAATATTTCCGTAGAGTTCGAGGCTATCATTCGTAGCTTCCCACCAATGCTGGCTGAGATTGGCCTGGAAGTTTGGCTAACATACCTCCGAGATGTCAGAATGTGGTGGCGTCGGCCAGAAGATTGTCCTAACAGGAGGAATGAATCAAAAGCCTGGTCGTTGATGGTCTCGCTCTTCTGCAACCATAATAAACGGAGATTCAATTTGTTGTCTGCTCCAGCGTTTTGGTCCCTGGTTGAGGTCTCGATTTTGGAGTCTTTTGGCAGCCTCAATACATATTCCTTTTCCGTGGTACTCTGCTCCACAACGGCTGGACAAATGAGCATCCCGACCATGAGGAAAATGGTCCCGATAGCCATGATAGGAAATGCGTAGGCTCCTACCGGGCGACTGTTCTTGGTGAATCGCTGGCTAAACTCCGGATAATAAACCAAGAATCCGCAAAAAATTACCACACCGAATTGAAGAACTATACCACAGTGAGCCGCCGCATGGAGCTTCCCGCTTTACTGCCGTCATGAAGATTCAACAATATGTTTGAGGCCGACCAATCAGGGCCATCATTCAGTGCACGCTCTGAAACTATATCCGTGGAAGACCGTGGTACAACAACCGTTCCCGAGCTCGTGTTCGCTGAGGATGGATTCTAATTTGAAGTCACCGAGGTCAAATGCGGGTTGGTCAGAGTAGCGGGAGGCTGTGCTGCATCCAAGGTCGTGGTTTGGATACTCTCCTCGTCTGGGTTAGGTTCTGTACGTCGAAATAGTTATCGAAGTGCGACGGGCACAGATGAGTCCTGCCGTTCGGTCACTCTCTGCCCTGAGAGACTTGATTCAAATATACTTCTGAAGGCTGAGATCAGAATATCATCATGTGCTGTCCACGCAACTTGTCAGCAAACTGCGTTAGTAGTTCCATTAATGTATGTTCTAGTCCATTCACGGAGGCGGTTCCTCCGCGAAGTACCTAGTCAGTTCACGGAGGCCCACCTTCCGTGAACGAACCGTCCATTCACGGAGTCCGTACCCCACCTCCGTGAACTGACTAGTTCATTCATGGAGTCAATGAAAAATTATAATTTATAAATAATCTATACATCATCGTGATCCCTACAATTGGATGCCTCTTGGACGTCCTGATGCAACTACAATTACACTGTGCTCCATGTCATCGTTTGAAACCGGCTCATCTTCCTCATTTATCTCCTCATGGCCCTCCTCCTCATTGCCCTCCTCCTCTTCCTCTTCCTCCCCAGTGACCCCTTCCTCCTCAAGAACCTCTTCATCCTCAGTATTCAGGTCTGGCAAATCACTGCTCTTATTGGCAGTATCCTCCGCAGATGTGGGATCAGTATCCACGCAAGCATCTCCTTGTGTATTGGCTCGACGGCTTTTAGATTGTGACATGGCTCCGGTGGTGCTGATCTTGTGTTTCGTTCGAGATTGGAAGTACCTGATGGCGCAGCAGAAGGTCCAATATTTATGCACTGGGCACCACCTTCTTGGCCATGGTGTTGACACAAGAAGATGATGAAGAAGAAGAGAAGATGATGAATTGTCTGTCGATCCAAAGAGAGGGAAAACTATAGACTTATATACGAAAGAGAGAGAAGGAAAACTCCATGCCGACTGCCAAAGCCGGAGCCCGGAGCCGAGTACCAGTGCCGAGCCCTCCTCCTCAGCATGGGGGCAGGCGAGGCAGATGGGAGTAGGCGAGGCAGATGGGGGCAGGCGAGGCAGGTGAGGGTAGACGAGGCTGGTGGGGGTAGGCGAGGCCGATGAGGGTGGCAAGCCACTGGCCTCATGCCCGAGTCCACCAGCATCGGAGACCAAGGAAGCCACCCGGCCAAATCCCTAGTCAACATGAAGTGTGCACTCGGCTTTGGCTTTGAATCACTTGCAACGAACAGTCGTGCAGTTACCTTTACACTTACAATGTACTTGGATGAGCTCAGCAGGGGACTGAAGACGAGCAGCTTCTCGAAGAGTAAGTTCTCGATGGCTAACCTTTTTGAATGGTGGAATTTGATGTGGGATGGTAGGTGTAAGGCGGTCCATATTGTTAGTACGGTAGAATCCATGGAACGTACTCAGTTGTGCTGTGAAGCATGTACTGAATTGCGCTGTGCTGAACGTACACGATTGACGAATGTACCCAATTGTGCTGTGTTGAACGTATGCGGTTGATGAATGTACTCAATTGCACTGCGCTGAACGTATGCGGTTGCGCTGATTGAATTCAGCTGGATAGAGCCAGTTGAGTGTACGTACATGCCAGTGCATGTACAGACATGCATGCAGAGCAGAGTATTTGGAATTTTTGACTGACTCCGTGAACTGACTAGGTACTCCGCGGAGGAACCGCCTCCGTGAATGGACTAGAACAATGTATATACAGTTCACCTCGAGAATATTTGCCTCCGCCGCGCTCTGTACAGTATACAGTCCGAGCGTCTCTGGATTATCTTTACGGGCTTCGATACATATTATCTGTTGGATTTCAGGCCTCTTACTGTCCTGATGTGTTGACCGGCGTTCCATAGCTCGCAGACCTCCTGTGACGTGGATGATATCAATTCTACTTCAACAATGACGCGATTTTCACGAGCTCTACTAAATACAGCCATCAACCACCAAGGACCGCCGGCGCGGATAGCAACGACAATAGCAGTTAGAAGCCTCAAAGGCGCCATGGCAAGTATGATGTGATCTAACCAGCCCACTGTTCATCCGAAATCAGAATACGTTGAAGCATAACCGATGTGGCCACCTCAACTTGACGGGCTCATGAATTGTTTAATAAATGGCTCACCGAAAAGCGCCAGCAGCCTAGACGACAGTGGTCAGCCTTTCCACCAAGGGAAGTAGGAATGTGCGTATTGGCATACGGCGCAAGATCGGAGATGAAGTTGCTCGAAACATCACCGCCGCCTGGGTCTGTCAAGATGACTGCCAACTCTTGAGCCGTATTGGAGTTTATAGCCGCACGTTGAATGTTGTATTCAAGTGCCGCTACAGGAGTTATGCATCAAACAATTGTTCCTTAAGAGGCAGCTCAAGGTTTGGTTGAATGCTGCGACAGGTGGCAAAGGGATGAAGCCGAATGGTCTCTCAGAGACATGTGCTTAACTTAATCCCTGCATCACTTGAGCACACAAACAGGATAAGGGAGCGGAGAACTGATTTGAGCAGGAAAGAAGGGTGCAAAGCTTGCGGAAAGTACTCTATATTGGGCATATTGTGGTGGTGACGCAGCGTGGGTGAACTTTTGTTGGCGGGCGACTCTGATTGACTAGTAGCGAATGGCGCTAAACAGGCAGGGTTCGACACAATGAAACAAACGCGACTGCTGCATCGCCAATTGCATGGCCCCGGTCGCTGTCGCCCGTTGTCTCGGAGCGTAGTTCCGAGACTACTCTACCAGGCTGGGCAGCAATCGAACACCTCCACCCGTTGAACAACTGCACGCATCTTCCTTACAGCATGACTGAGTGCAGTGGTGCCGCATTACGAAAAATGTTGTCAAGCGCATCCATGTGCACGATATCCCCAATCGACGGTGATCACAAGCTTAAACGAACGACATCAATGGATGCATTCCTCAGGTTCTCAGCGGACGATAGATTAAGTTCTGCAGGTATTGGGGGACGCTATCTCCCTTTGTGCCACCCACACAACTATGCCCGTGATCCACATCCCCTCGCTCCCTTGTAGGCCAACTAGCTTCCTCGTACTGCCCCGATTTACCTCCTCCCGTGTCGGCTCGCACTGGTCGGCTCGCATTAGTTTCAAAGTGAAACCACCAACTACTCCATCTGCCTATTAGAATTTTCGTACCACTGCCGAATCTACCAGCGAATTCCATTGCTTCGCCTGCAATGATCCATACTTTCGCCGCAGCACCAATCCAATCGTCCTCCACCACCGCGACGTCGTTAGCCGCCCTTTCTAAATATCACTCCGACGCGCACTTCCGTTGGGGGTCAAACTGACCCACATTATTTCTGTTCTGCGATCGAGGGCTAGATGTGCTCGTCGCTGTCTTTATTCTTTCGTAGGCTTGGCTAGCTGAAGTTAGTTCGTTGTTCATTGAGATCAATCCGCATATAGATAAATCTCACTCGTAATTCTTTCATGGTCCTCGCTGGCGTATAAATCAGAGGTGCGTGCTTATCGGGAAGTGAAATTTTCATCTTGATTCTTGTCATGAGGTTTCCGAGGCGTGACGAATACCATTGTCCCTTAGATGAACGCTACGCCGTAGGTCAGGATAACCCATCGTATGTGGCAAGACACCTACCGAAATAGGATAAGTCAAAGTTTGTGAGATTTTAATTCTCAAAAAGTTGCCAATACAAGAATTACCTAGACGCTATATTTTCTCCAGGTGGCTACGGTACTATGGTCATCGACTCCACCGACACATCTGTGTCACTTTCGAAACTAGATCACAACAGTATAACCCTGGCTGTTTTTTTACATATACTTCTGGTTGTGTTGAGAACAATGAAGTACGAATAAAGATGTGGAATTGGCTACGGTGCCGAGAGAGAATAAGATAGACATATGAATGTAAGTAAGATATCATACCCAGTACCGAGTACCGTACGAAGCCCAATTTCATTTGGGCTTAAGGCCCAAGAACGTTCAATCTAATCCCCCACGGCCTTAAAGTAATCCCAAGTCAACATGTACAGACTGTCAACACATTGCCGATGAAATTGATCATGATCCATGGCCATCAGGATTTACTTAACAAAGGGAAGGACCTGTCAATCATGAACTCTATAGTTACCATACTTTTAAGTACCCCTGAGCGCGGTTGTAATATTACTGACTACAAATCCTTGGTCCTAAGAAAGAGTTACTGCGCATACTTAGTACATACTGACATACTTGGTAGGTTCCGCGAACATGTATCTGTAGTCACGCTGGGGAGTATAACCAATGAGAGCCTTTTGCCACGCGGTATTCACCGACCTAATTTCTAGCTAGTATAGAATCGGGGAAGCCTCTAGACTACCAGAATTTCCAATATATAGTCATGCAGGCCCGACATCGCTTAATGCACTCCAACCAGTGGTTGAGAGTGTTCACAACCGACCAGTCCAATCAGAACAGGAGGGAAAAAGATCCATTCACCATACAGTCACGACACATCGTCGTCCATTGCAAGGTTTCATTTATCTGGAGCAGGGTATCCATTCTATATCTCCTGTTTTTCTTTCCAGAATATCGAAGCTTCTATAGTGGCGGTAGCCACATATTGGGACCCACTATTTATTACATTACATTCGGCTCTCGGTTGCCTCTAAAACCCGACTACAATTGGCGTTCAGCAAGTGCGGAGAAATCCCTTTGTATACTTGAGTAGTAGCTGAGCTGTAACTATAATTACTGCAGCTATGGGCTGTTGCGGCCGCTGCAGGAGCAGTGATACTTTACTCTAATCAGTTGATCATCGATGAATCACTCGATTATCTGGAGGACCCAGAGCCCGCCAGTTTTTCCTTCGAAGGCTTATAATACCTCCCGTACTTTATTGAACTATGCAGAAATTTGGTGCATGATGTACTGTGTCACAGTGTAAATGCGATTGATATGATTTCTTTGGTGTGCTAGGGGTCAGCGTCACCATATCATCACTCGCATCACGAAACAATCACTCGGCAAACCTCTGAACCAACTGTTACAGCAATGAAAGAGAGAAGCGTAGTTTTTTTTTGGTAGTTTATCTACGTGGGAGCTCGTATGATCTTATATACGGCATTCAGAGTATGCCTTGTACGCATGCATGCGCACTCAGCTGGCTTCTCCAGCTGAGTCCGGAACGACCATCATCATCATGAGATCATGATTCCCATCAGCCCAGCTGAAGCCATTAGCCGTACAGTGGAGGCGATCCATATATGTAACACCAACAGTCCTGTAGTTCAACAATCCGTGGGACTACAAATGATATGGTCCATATGTTCAGTGTGGGTTGGTCGGAGACGGTGCTTAGGAGCAAGCTTGAGACGGTTGAAGATAGTGAAGCGTCGGGAAAATTGGATAGACGACACGGTGCAGCTCAGTAGGCAATACATTGACTCCTGTGTGCGCCGAGATCAGGAGTCCTAATGGTCTAGATCAACTGGCATCTATCTGCGTCTGACACCGCTGTCCAAACTCAGGCTACCTCAAAATAGTCATCGTCACTCTCGGGCGATATGGAAATTACAAGGGCCTTGTTTAGGTACCTATAGAGGACCAGCGCGTACGGGAAGTGGAGATCCGGCAAGATCAACGCGGTAGACTTGAAAAATTAGCGGTAAGGGACCGTAAAACTGGCAGTTTGTGGGACTTAATTTTAGCTATGATACTGCTGGCGGGCCTGGTAACTAGCGGGGGCACAGTTTAAATGCCCGTGGTGGTTCTGAAAACTCCATCTAGTATAAAGTAACATGATTTTCACAGCCTCCCACAGTTTATTCCAATACGTCATAGAGATTGCGGGCCCCGTAGGGGTCTAGTCTAGGAAAGTTTAGCTCTAGTGTCAAACCAAGTCAAACGGTCCGGAACCTTCTTCCCCGAAAATCATAGTCATTACGGGGAAGAAGGGCAGAAGGATAGGAGCGCTCTCACCTAGACAACTTCGTTGAGGTGGTGGGCACTACCACACTCTAGTTCGAGTGAATGCAGTATGATTACAACAAACACAATTATAGTCCAGCCTAGGACGTAGTGTTACACGGACGGGGGGGACTATTAGGAAGCATGGAGGAGATAGCTCACCCTTAATCGAACTTTACAAAGGTTGTGTCTGCAGCTCACAAACCTTGCTAAAAACTTTTAGTCAACAAAGCCATCCAACTCCAGGCAAGCGCTAGCAACTGGCGAATATGGAACGGCAAGTTGCAGTTGCACCTTTGCACCAATGCCAATGCATCTGCAAAAAGTATTTCAGTCGCACAGTGGCAATTTTCGGATTGCAAACCCTCAGGTAGCGTCTAGAGCGATATTTGCAGGCTGATTTTCCGAGTGATTTGTGTAAGCTTTTAAGTCTTTCTCCACTCTTTAACAACGTACGAACAAGCGAACAAACAAAGACGCCTCTAAGGGAGACAGAAATGTGCTTTTTTAAAGGCACCAGAAAAGGCACAGAACAGTACATTTTCCTACACTAAAAGTGAAAGGAATTTAAGTGCAAGAATCGGGTTAGGGATTTTTTGTATGTCAGTAAAACGTACTTTGGAATGGCACTAAAATGGGACTACGCAATGCTTTTCTACATTTGTGTTTTTCTACATGCCATTTATCCCGTATCTTTTCTGTCCGTGCCATTTCTCCTCATGCCTTTCTCTGTCTTGTCTCCCTGTGCCCTTTCTATAACGTACCATTTGTAACTATCCTCACAGTTGAAGATGTTGGATCAAATCTTGGCGCAGAGGGAAGCGTACGGTGACTTATGGTGCAGCTGCCAAATTGGTGATGCGTACATTGACTTGTCTATTCATCTATTTGACACGTACACAAGAAGTAAAGTAAATACGGCTCCGCCCTAACCCAACGCCACGT
>Ga0307512_10004160_pt1 | contig 16050 bp, 16 predicted proteins | sample 14_EM_MG_FD_200267 | JGI IMG/M metagenome (GOLD analysis project Ga0307512, IMG submission 200267) | Populus trichocarpa ectomycorrhiza microbial communities from riparian zone in the Pacific Northwest, United States - 14_EM | ecosystem: Host-associated > Plants > Roots > Unclassified | place... | reverse complement strand
GATCAGCACAGCCGTGATGGTCAGTGCCGGTGCTGCCGGGGCCAGCAGGAACGCGATGGCGAACGGCACTGAGCCGTAGGCGAACGCACCCGTTGCCAGGCTTACCTTCGCCGCCTGGCGTTCCGGGTACCACTTCGCGACCGTCGAGGAGCAGGTGGCGTAGACCAGGCCGGCTCCTGTGCCGCTGAGCACCGAATAGCCAAGAAGGGCAACGACTTCCGAACCGTAGGCCAGTGACAGCGGGCCCAGGGCGATGAGCACCGCGCCGGCGATCATCGCCGTGCGGGGGCCGATCCGGCCGCGTTCGCGGAGGAAGGCCACCGGGAAGCCGGCTCCTGCCTGGAAAACCGTCCACAGTGCCAGCAGCCAGAACACGTCCAGTGCGTCCCAACCACGCTCGACCAGGGACGGCGCCAGCGCGCCGAACCCGTACTGCAGGATCCCGATCGCGGCCATCGCGGCCCAGGACGCGCGCAGCATCCACGTTCGTGGGCGGCCCAGGAGTTCCTCCGCCGGGGGACCTATCTGGAAACGGCGGCCGAGAAAGTCGATCTGCTCAGTCGAGGCGGTTGAGGTGCTCATCACGGACCCCTCCCTAGACAAGGCGTTCCATACTGCATACAGTCTACAACACATGGTGGCGACGGTCACAGCCCCAAAGTGGTGGAGCCTCACGAGGGCCGAGTCCAGGTGGGCCGAGTTTCACGGCGGCGGAGTTTCAGGCCGTGCCTCACGAGGGCGAGGCTCAGAGAGCCGAGGCCCTCCCCGGAGGGCGGCGACCGCATTCGACACGGTCGGAAGGTTGGCGCGTGGACCTGTACGAGTACCAGGCAAAAGACCTGTTCGCGGCGCATGGTGTGCCTGTCGGGCCAGGTCAGCGGGTGGTGGCGGACGCCTCGGCCGCGGGGACCGCCGCTGCCGAGTTCGGTGTGCCGGTCGTCGTCAAGGCCCAGGTGAAGGTCGGCGGGCGCGGCAAGGCGGGCGGTGTCAGGGTCGCCGGCGACCCCGCCGACGCCACGGCCAAGGCCCAGGCCATTCTGGGGCTGGACATCAAGGGGCACACCGTTCGGCGGGTGCTCGTCACGCCCGCCTCGAAGATCGTCGAGGAGTACTACTTCTCGTTCCTGCTCGACCGGGCGAACCGGACCTTCCTGGCCATGGCGTCCGCTGAGGGCGGCATGGAGATCGAGCAGCTGGCTGTCGAGCGGCCGGAGGCCCTCGCCAAGGTGCCTGTCGACCCCAACGAGGGTGTGGACCTGGTCAAGGCCAAGGAGATCCTCACCGCAGGCGGGTTCCCCGAAGCCGTCCTCGACCGGGCCGCTGAGGTCGTGGTCAGGCTCTGGGCGGCCTTTGTCGCCGAGGACGCGACGCTCGTCGAGGTCAATCCGCTCGTGCGGGATCCGCGGGACGAGATCATCGCGCTGGACGGCAAGGTCACGTTGGACGACAACGCGTCGTTCCGGCATCCCGGGCATGCTGATCTCGTCGACACCGAGGCGGAGGATCCCCTCGAAGCCGCGGCCAAGGCCAAGGGGCTCAACTACGTCAAGCTCGACGGGCAGGTCGGCATCATCGGGAACGGGGCCGGGCTCGTGATGTCCACTTTGGACGTCGTGGCGTATGCGGGGGAGGAGTTCGGTGGCGTCAGGCCCGCGAACTTCCTCGACATCGGCGGTGGCGCGTCGGCCGAGGTGATGGCCAACGGCCTGGAGATCATCCTCGGCGACAGCGACGTCAAGTCGGTCTTCGTCAACGTGTTCGGCGGCATCACCGCGTGCGACGCGGTCGCCAACGGCATCGTGCAGGCGTTCCAGCTCCTCGGCTCGGTCACCAAGCCGGTCGTCGTGCGGCTCGACGGCAACAACGCCGCCGAGGGCCGCCGGATCCTCGACGCCGCCGCTCTTCCCGGCCTGGAGCAGGTCGAAACCATGGACTACGCGGCACGCAAGGCCGCCGAGCTTGCCTCGAAGGGGGCCTGACGCATGCCTGTCTTTCTGAACGAGGACAGCAGGATCATCGTCCAGGGCATGACCGGCGCGGAAGGGCGCAAGCACACCGCGCGCATGCTTGCCGCCGGCAGTGACGTGGTCGGCGGGGTCACCCCGGGCAAAGGTGGCCAAGTCGTCGAGATCGGCGGCAGGACGCTGCCCGTGTTCACCGCGGTCGGCGAGGCGATGGACGCCACCGGCGCGGACGTGACGGTCGTGTTCGTGCCGCCGAAGTTCGCCAAGGGCGCGGTCGTCGAGGCCATCGACGCGGGCATCGGCCTGGCGGTCGTGATCACCGAGGGCATCCCGGTCCACGACACCGCGTCGTTCTGGGCGCACGCCTGTGCGACCGGCAACACCACGCGGATCATCGGCCCGAACTGTCCCGGGGTGATCAGTCCCGGCAAGTCCAACGCCGGCATCATCCCCGCCGACATCACCGGGCCTGGGCGGATCGGGCTCGTCTCCAAGTCGGGAACGCTGACCTACCAACTGATGTACGAGCTGCGGGACATCGGTTTCTCGACGGCCGTGGGCATCGGCGGTGACCCGATCATCGGCACCACGCACATCGACGCGCTGGCCGCGTTCGAGGCCGACCCGCAGACCGAGCTGATCGTGATGATCGGCGAGATCGGCGGCGACGCCGAGGAGCGCGCGGCGGCGTTCGTCAAGGAGAACGTCACCAAGCCGGTCATCGGCTATGTCGCGGGTTTCACCGCGCCGGAAGGCAAGACGATGGGCCACGCGGGCGCCATCGTGTCCGGCTCGTCCGGCACGGCACAGGCCAAGAAGGAGGCACTGGAGGCGGCCGGGGTGAAGGTCGGCAAGACTCCTTCGGAAACCGCTGAGCTGGCCAGGGTGAGCCTCGGCCAGCTCGTGTCCTAGGGAGGCCACCATGCGCTACGACGTCAACCTTTCCATCCTGTTCACCGAGTTGCCGATGCTCGAGCGGCCCGCCGCGGCGGCCGCGGCCGGGTTCGACGCGGTCGAGATGTGGTGGCCGTTCGACGGGCCCGTGCCCGCCGACGCCGAGCTTGACGCGCTCGCGCGCGCCATCACCGACGCCGGTGTCCAGCTCGTCGGGCTCAACTTCGACGCCGGGCACATGCCCTCCGGCGACCGCGGCCTGCTCTCGTCGCGGGCCACGAGCCAGCGGTTCCGGGACAACGTGGACGTGACCGTGGGGTTTGCCGAACGGCTCGGCTGCACGGTCCTGAACGCCTTGTACGGCAACGAAACCGACGACACAGACCCGGAGCTGGCGATCGAGAACCTCGCGCTGGCCGTGAAGTCGGCTCAGCGGATCGGCGCGACGGTGGTGATCGAGGCCCTCAACTCCGTCGAGAACGGCCGGTACCCGATCACCTCGTCGGCGCGGGCGTTCGAGGTCATCGACCAGGTGCCGGGGACGGCCTTTCTCGCCGACTTCTACCACCTTGCCCGGATGGGGGAGGACATCCCCGCCCTGATCCGGGACCACAGTGCCCGTTTCGGTCACGTGCAGATCGCGGATGTGCCCGGCCGAGGCCAGCCGGGCACCGGAGAGCTCGACTACCCGTCGTTGCTGCGTCAGCTGGCGGACAGCCCGTACCGCGGGCCCGTCGGTCTCGAGTACAAGCCCGTTGGGGCAAGCGAAGACAGTTTCGGCTGGTTGGAGGCAATGCGGTGACGAAGATTGGGTTCATCGGGCTCGGCATCATGGGGAGCCCGATGGCGTCGAACCTGCTCGCCGCGGGGTTCGAGGTCATCGGGTTCGACCTGATGTCGGAGGCGCTGGGACGGCTGGAAGCGGCGGGCGGCACGGTCGCGGTCTCGGCGGGGCAGGCGGCCGCCGAGGCCGACGTCGTCATCACGATGCTGCCGAACCACCCGCACGTCGAGGCGGCGGCCCTCGGTGAGGGTGGTGTGCTGGACAGCGCCAAGCCCGGCACCCTGTACATCGACATGAGCTCCATCCGGCCGGAGACCGCCCGGCGGCTCGCGGGAGTCGGTGCGGAGCGCGGCATCCGGGTCCTCGACGCGCCGGTTTCGGGTGGTGAGAAGGGCGCCGTCGACGGCGTGCTGTCCATTATGGTCGGTGGCGCTCCGGAGGACTTCGCCGCGGCCGCACCGGTTTTCGCTCCGCTGGGCAAGACGGTCGTCCACGTCGGGCCGGCGGGCGCCGGGCAGACGGTCAAGGCGGCCAACCAACTGGTCGTGGGCGGCACCTATGCGTTGGTGGCTGAGGCTGTGGTGTTGTTGGAGGCGTCCGGGTTGGACGCCTCGATTGGCCTCGACGTGCTGGCCGGGGGACTCGCGGGCAGCCGGATCCTCGAGCTGAAGCGGAAGTCCATGGTGGCACGGGAGTTCCAGCCCGGCTTCCGGATCGACCTGCACCACAAGGACATGGGGATCATCCTCGACGCCGCTCGGGACGCCGAGGTGGCGCTGCCCGTCGGCAACCTGGTCGCGGCGTTGATCTCCGCCGCTCGCGCGCAGGGATACGGCTCGCTGGACCACTCGGCGCTGCTCAAGGTCGCGGAGAACCTGTCCGGCAAGGGAGCCGCCGCATGATCCCCTGCATGGAGGCCGCCGTCGCCGTGATGGAGAGCGAGGGCGTCGACACCGTCTTCGGGATCCCGGGGGCCGCGATCCTGCCGCTGTACGCGGCGTTGCGGAAGAGCACGATCAACCACATCACCGTGCGGCACGAGGAAGGTGGCACGCACGCGGCCGACGGCTGGTCCCGGGTCACCGGCAAGGTCGGGGTCTGCATCGGCACCTCCGGTCCCGCCGGCACCAACATGATCACCGGCCTGTACACGGCACTCGCCGACTCCATCCCGATGATCTGTATTACTGGGCAGGCGCCGCGGGCCAAGCTGCACCAGGAAGCCTTCCAGGCGGTCGACATCGTCGAGATCGCCAAGCCCGTGACCAAGTGGGCGGTGCAGCTCAAGGAGCCGGGGCAGGCCAGCTGGGTGTTCCGGGAGGCGTTCCGGATCGCGCAGTCGGGCCGGCCGGGGCCGGTGCTGATCGACCTGCCCATCGATGTCCAAAAAGGACTCTGCAACTACGACCCCGCGCTCGACGCGCCCTTGCCCATCGACATCCCGCAGCCGCATCCCGCGCGCGTCCGCGCCGCGGTCGAGCTGCTCGCGGGCGCCGAACGGCCCCTGATCCTGGCTGGCGGCGGTGTCATCATCGCGGACGCGGCCAGTGAGCTCCGGGCTCTGGCCGAGACTCTGAACGTCCCGGTGCAGGTGACGTTGATGGGCAAGGGCGCGTTTCCCGAGAACCACGAGCTGTTCGCCGGCATGGCGGGCATCCAGACCCAGACCCGCTGGGGCAACCAGGCGTTCCTGGAGAGCGACGTGGTGCTCGCGATCGGCGCCCGCTTCGGCGACCGGCACACCGGTGACCTGGACGTCTACCGCGGCACGCGGAAGTTCATCCACGTGGACATCGAACCGACGCAACTCGGCAAGGTGTTCGAGCCGGACCTGGGGATCGTCGGGCATGCCCGCCCGGTTCTCACGGCACTGACCGAGGTAGCGAGGGCCCGTGGCCCACATGGCGATGCGTGGCCGTCGCGGGTCGCGTCGTTGCGATCCTCCCTGCCGCGGCGGGATGACTTCGACGACGTGCCGATCAAGCCGCCGCGCGTGTACCGCGAGATCAACGAGTACTTCGGCGAGGACACCACGTTCGTCACCGCCATCGGGCTGTACCAGATCTGGTCGGGGCAGTTCCAGCACACGTACCTGCCGCGGCGGTACCTGGTGTGCGGGCAGGCCGGGCCGCTCGGCTGGGAGGTCCCGGCGGCGATGGGCGTCAAGTGCGCCTTCCCTTCGCGGAAAGTGGTCGCGGTCGCCGGCGACTACTCCTTCCAGTTCCTGATGGAGGAGATCGCCGTCGCCGCGCAGTACCGGATCCCGTTCGTGATCGTGATGGTCAACAACGAGTACCTGGGGCTGATCCGCCAGGCTGAGCTGCCGTACGACATGAACTACGCCGTCGACCTGCACTACGGCGAGGGCGGCATCGACCACGTGAAGCTGATGGAGGCGTTCGGCTGCCCCGCGCGGCGGGTCGAGCAGCCGGGCGACATCCGGGCCGCGCTGGCCTGGGCGGACGAGGAGTCCGAAGCGTCGCGGCTCCCGGTGCTCGTGGAGGTCATGGTCGAACGCGAGGCCAACGCGGCGATGGGCCCGTCGCTCGACGCGATCAAGGAGTTCGAGCCGGTGCCGGAGCTGACGCCGACGGACTGACGGCTGCGGAGTCCGCGCCCGATCAACAGATACCTCAGGGGAACGTGACGGCAGTCGGCCACAATCCACTTTGGCGCCGCACCTTTCGCCGGGACGTAACCCACACATAAAAATCCGGGGAGGCGGGCTAGGGCGGTTGCGGGCAGTCGGGTCGCGGACGCTCAGCTCCGGCGCCGTGGACCTGCTGCTCCAGCTGAGCACCGGGGACCCGGCGAGCGTTGGTGAGCTGGCGCGCACGGCCGGCGTCAGCTCACGCAATGCGACGGGTCTTGTCGACACGCTCGAACGCGCCGGGCTCGTGCGCCGCACGCCCGACCCCGACGACCGGCGGTCGGTGCTGGTCACCGTCACCGAGGCAGGCCAGGACTGGGTCACGGAGTTCCGGCAGCCGGCGAACCTGGCGATGAACGCGATGTTCCACGGCTTCACCGACGCGGAGCTGGGTCAGCTACGGCATCTGTGCCTGCGCCTGGTCACCAACCAGCGCGCCATCGAGCAGCGAATGGGAAACCAGTGACCACACAGGACATCGTTCAGGCCTACCACCGGGCACGTTTCAGCGGCGATGTGCCGTCGGCCAGGGCGACCTTCGCCGACGGGTTCACCTTCGAGAGCCCGCTGTTGACCGCGACCGCCGACGACCACCTCGCCGGCCTGCCGGCGTTCCTCGGCATCGTCACCGGCGTCGACATGATCAGCGAGCTGTACGGCGAGGACGAGGCGACCCTCGTCTACGACGTGCACACCGCGACGCCCGTCGGCACCCAACGTACCGCCGAGTTCTTCCGCCTGCGTGACGGGCGGATCGCGGAGATCAGGCTGATCTTCGACGCGTCGGTGTGGCGTCAGGTCATGGCCGCGCGCTGACCGCGGCCTCGACCAGTGCCGCCAGCTCCTTCGAGCGGCTGTCCTCCGGCCACGCGATGACCAGGGTGGACGTGGGTGCGTCCAGCACCGGCACGCAGGTCACCTGCGTGTGGAGATGCTCCTCGCAGGACCCCGGGAGCAGTGCGATCGTGCGGCCCAGCGCGATCAGCTGCATGAGCTGGGCGTTGTCGCGGATGTCCGGACCGCCGTTCGGCGGGCTGCCCGGCCAGTGCGGGAACTGCTCGCCGGCCAGGTCGGCCATGGTCAGCGAGGGACGGTCGGCCAGGCGGTGGGTGCGGGCGAGCACCGCGACGTCCTGCTCGGTCAGCAGCTCCTCGTACGCGAAGCCCGCCGGGTCGTCGTGGGGGAAGCGCAGCAGTGCGGCGTCCGCGTGGCCGTTGCGCAGGAGGTTTGCCTGCTCGCCGATGCCGCAGATGCGTAGGTCCACCTCGGCCCCGTACTTCGCGAGGATCTTCTGCAGCAGGTCGCCGTCGCTCATGGGTTTCATGGCCAGCGTCAGGCGGGACTCGCCTGCCCGCTGCGCTCGGCGTTCGGCCGCGGTGAGGGCCGTCAGCGCCTTGCGACCCTCGTGCAGCAGCACCTCGCCCGCCGACGTGAGCGCGACCTGGCGGCTCGTGCGCTCCAGCAGCGTGACCCCCATCCGGCGCTCCAACTGCTGGATCGTCCGGGACAAGGGCGGCTGCGCGATGCCGAGACGGGTCGCGGCACGGCCGAAGTTCAGCTCCTCGGCCACCGCGACGAAGTAACGAAGCTCCCGCGAATCCATACCTTCAGGGTATCCCTGCCGACTCAGCTGGTCTTGGACGGCGCGGCCCGGCGCGAGCAGGCTGACGTCATGACCACAGCACTGGTGACCGGGGCCAACAAGGGCATCGGCCTCGAGATCGTGAAGCAGCTCATCGCCGAGGGGATGGATGTCTACCTCGGCGCCCGGGACGTCGAACGCGGCGAGAAGGCCGCCGCGGACACCGGAGCCCGGTTCGTCCAGATCGACGTGACCGACCCGGCGTCGGTGGCGAGCGCGGCCGAGAAGCTCGACCGGCTCGACGTGCTCGTCAACAACGCCGCCATCTCCCAGGGGGAGATCCGTGAGGTCTTCGAGACCAACGTGTTCGGCGTCATCACCGTGACCGACGCCATGCTTCCCCTGCTACGCCAGTCCAAGCACGGGCGCATCGTCAACATGTCCAGCTCGGTCGGCTCGTTGGCCGGCATGGTCGACAGCCCATCGCCGACCTCGTTCTCCTACGTGCCGTCGAAGACGGCGCTGAACGCCGTGACCCTGCAGTACGTCCGGGTGCTGAAGGACACCTCGATCAAGATCAACGCGGCCTGTCCTGGCTACTGTCGAACCGACCTCAACCACAACACCGGTTTCCGCACGCCGGCCCAGGGCGCCGCCATCGCGGTGCGGCTGGCGACCCTGGGCGACGACGGCCCGACCGGCGGTTTCTACGACGACGAGGGTGTCGTGGCCTGGTGAAGCCACACCGCGGTGTCCCGCGGTAGCCGGGCGCCGTCCAGCGGACCGCTCGCCAGCAGGATCTCGGTGTGGGGCGGCAGGTCCACCGGCTGGTCGGACAGGTTGACCACGCAGGCGAAGGCGCCGTCGCGGGTGAAGGCGAGGACCCCGTTGGGCTGGTGGGGGAGCCAGTCCAACGGACCATCGCCCAGCCCGGGTTCCGTGCGGCGCAACTGAAGCGCGCTCCGGTACAGCTCCAGCATGGATGCCGGGTCACCCGTCTGGGACTCCACTGTGGACGATGCCCAGGTCGCCGGTTGCGGCAGCCACGGGGGAGTGCCGGTGGTGTTGAAGCCGTACGGCGGCGCGTCGCCCGACCAGGGGAGTGGGACGCGGCAGCCGTCGCGGCCGATGTCGGTTCCCTTGGTGCGCGTGAAGACCGGGTCCTGGCGAAGCTCGTCCGGCAGGTCCTCCACCTCGGGGAGGCCCAGTTCCTCGCCCTGGTAGATGTAGGCGCCGCCGGGCAGTGCGAGCGTGAGCAGCGCGGCCGCTCGTGCTCGTCGTGTGCCCAACTCCAGCGAGGTCGGCGCCTGGTGCTGCCGGTCGGCGAACGAGAACGACGTGTCGGCCCGGCCGTAGCGGGTCACATGTCGTGTCACGTCGTGGTTCGACAGCACCCAGGTGGCCGGCGCGTTGACCGGGGCGTGCGCGGCGAGCGTCGCGTCCACCACCTGACGCAGCCGGGTCGCGTCCCAGGGGCAGGACAGGAAGTCGAAGTTGAACGCCGAGTGCAGCTCGTCCTGGCGCAGGTACATGGCGAACCGCTGCGGGTCGGGCAGCCACATCTCGCCGACGAACACCCGCTTGTCCGGGTAGGAGTCGGCGATCCTGCGCCATTCCCGGTAGATCTCGTGCACGCCGTCGAGGTCCGAGTACGGCAGGCGGCCGTTCGGGTCGGTGACGTCCGGCAGCCCGGGTTCCTTGACGAGGCCGTCGGCGACGTCGATGCGGAAGCCGTCGACGCCGCGGTTGAACCAGAACCGGAGGACGTCCGCGAACTCCTCGTGGACGGCCGGATTGGTCCAGTTCAGGTCGGGCTGGCGCGAGCTGTACAGGTGCAGGAACCACTGGCCGTCCGGCGCCTGGGTCCAGGCCGAGCCGCCGAACCTGGACTGCCAGTTGTTCGGCGGCCCGTCGCCCCGGCCGTCGCGGAACCAGAACCGCTCCCGTTCAACGGATCCTGGGCCCGCGGCCAGAGCCGCCTTGAACCACGGGTGCTCGTCGGAGCAGTGGTTCGGCACGATGTCGATGATGATCCTGATGCCCAGGTTGTGGGCCTCCTGGATCAGCTTCTCGGCCTCCGCTAGCGTGCCGAACACCGGCTCGATGTCGCGGAAGTCCGACACGTCGTAGCCGCCGTCGTCCATCGGCGACGGGTACCAGGGGTTGAACCAGATCGCGTCGATGCCGAGTTCGGCGAGGTAGGGCAGCCTCGACCGCACGCCGGCCAGGTCGCCGGTGCCGTCACCGTCGCCGTCAGCGAAGCTACGCACGTACACCTGGTAGATCGCGGCATCCCGCCACCACTCACTCACTGGTTCACCCCTTCAAACTGCCGGCGGTCAAACCGGCGAGGATCTGTCGTTGGAATATCAGGAACGCGGCCACCATGGGCACGCTCGCGATGACCAGGCCCGCCAGCATCAGGTTGATCGGCGTGTCCGGCTCGAAACGTTGCAACGCCACCGACAGCGTCTGGACCTCCGGGTCCTGCAGCACCAGCAGCGGCCAGATGAAGTCCTTCCACGCCGCCACGATCGAGAAGATCGACACCACCGCGAGGATCGGCCTGGACAGCGGTAACACGATCCGCACCATGGTCGTCACGCTGCCGGCGCCGTCGATCCGGGCCGCGTCAAGGAGATCCGTGGGGATCTGGTCGAAGAACCGCTTCAGCAGGTAGATGTTGAACGCGTTGGCCGCCGCCGGCAGCCAGATCGCGGCCGGCGAGTTGACGAGGTTCACCCCGACGAGCGGCACGTCGGTGATCGCCAGGTAGGTCGGCACCAGCAACGCCGACGCCGGCAGCATCAGCGTCGCCAGCATCAACGCCAGTACCCACTTGCCCAGCACCGGCCGCAGCTTGGACAGCGCGTACGCCGCCGGCACCTGCACCGCCAGCTGGATCAGCCAGGCGCCGGCCGCGACGATCACGGTGTTCGTGAAGTACTTGGCCAGCTCCATGAAGTTCCAGGCCTCGACGTACGCGCCGGTGTTGGCGTGCTCCGGCAGCAGCGTCGGCGGGTTGTGCGCCAGCTCCGGCGCGGACTTCATCGCGCCGAGCAACATCCAGATCAGCGGCACCACGAACGCGAGCGTGAACAGAGCCAGCACCAGCGTGAACACCAGCCAGTACATCGTCCTGCCGCGGCGCGACTTGAGCGTCCACGGCGACACCAGTGTCCTCATTGGACTCTCACCTTGGTCAGGCGCAGGTACAGCGCGGAGAAGGCGCCCAGCACGATGAACAGGAGCAGGCTCATGGCGCTCGCGGTGCCGAAGTCGTTGTAGGTGAAGGCGTAGCGGTAGAGCAGGAGCAGGACCGTGACCGTCGAGTCCTCCGGGCCGCCGCCGGTCATCACGTACGGTTCGGTGAACACCTGCATGGTGGCCACGATCTGCGTCAGCATCATGATCAGCAGTACGAACCTGGTGTGTGGGATCGTGACGTAACGCAGGCGCTGCCACAGGTTCGCGCCGTCCAGCTCCGCCGCCTCGTACAGCTCGCCGGGGATTGTCTGCAGTGCCGCGAGGTAGATCAGCGTGGCCGAGCCCATCGAGGCCCACGTCGCGACGAGGACCAGCGACAGCATCGACGTGTCGGCCGAGTTCAGCCACGCCAACGGGGACAGGCCGACCGCGCGCAGCATGCTGTTGAAGAGGCCTGGCCCCGGGTCGTAGAACCACTTCCAGAGGATCGCCACGACCACCGGCGGCAGCATCACCGGGATGTAGACGACCAGCCGGAAGTAGGCCTTCACGTGCCGCAGCTCGTTCAGCACGATGGCCACCGCGAACGGGATCGCGAACCCGATGACCAGCGCCAGCCCGGTGAAGTAAAGCGTGTTGCGCCAGGCGATGCCGAACAGCGGGTCGTTGAACAGCGTGGCGAAGTTCTGCCAGCCGACCCACTCCGGCGCCGTCACGAAGTTGACCTGCTGGAAGCTCAGCAGGATCCCCCGGAAGATGGGATACCAGGAGAACAGCGCGAAGCAGACCAGCGCGGCGCACAGAAACCCGTACGCGGTCAGGTTTTCGCGGACTGCCCGCTGGAGCCGCGCCGGACGCCGGGTCGACGGCGCCGGCGCGATCTCCCGCGTGAGAACAGCGGTCACTTGACTTGCGCCAGCGCCGAGTTCACCTTGCTTTCCGCGTCGGACAACAGCTTGTCGATGTCCGCGTCCTTGTCGGTCAGCACGCCCTGCATCACGTTGTCGAGCGCCGCGTACACCTGCTGCGCGTTGGGCGGCTCGATCTTCTTGTCCATGTCCGCGAGACCGTCGGCGTAGCTCTGGTAGTTCTCCACCGGCACGGTCGCGTACTTGGCGCGCAGCGTGGCCTGCTCCTCACGAAGCGAGCCGGTCCAGACGTCGGACGAGCCGGCAGGCGGCGAGGTCGGCAGGCCGATCGGCTGCTTCTGGTCGGAGTACCGCTTGATGTCGGACTCCATGCGGTCCGGGTTCAGGTACTTCCAGGAGATCCACTCCAGGCCTGCCTTGATCTTCTCCGGCGAGGCCTTCGGGTTGAGCATGTAGCCCTCGCCGCCGATCAGGGTGCCGTTGCCGCCGGGCATCGGCGCGAGGCCGTAGTCGGCGTAGTCGCCCTTGAACTGGTTGACCAGCACGGGAACGTTGTCCGGCGCCGCGAGGTACATGCCGAGCTGGCCGGCGCCCATCATGCGCTGGACGTCCTCGATGACCAGCAACTGCTTGTCGCCCATGGTGTTGTCGGTCCAGCGCATGTCGTGCAGCGCCTGCGCGACCTCCTTGCCCTTGGCGTTGTTGAAGTCCGCGACCCAGCGGTCGCCGTCCTTCTTCGCGATGTCGCCGCCCATCGAGTACATCCAGGTCGTGAAGTGCCAGCCGCCCTGGTTGTTCTTGCTGTACTCGGCGAAGCCCACCGTGTTGTTGCCGAGCGCGGTGATCTTCTTGGCGGCCTCGCGGACCTCCGGCCACGTCGTCGGCGGGGCGTTCGGGTCGAGGCCGGCGGCCGTGAAGAGCTTGCGGTTGTAGAGCAGGCCCATCGAGTAGTTCGCGGTCGGCAGGCCGTAGACCTTGCCGTCGCGCGTGAAGATCTCCTTGAGCGCGGGCTGCAGCTCGTCGTAGTGGGGGACGTCCTTGACGTAGGCGGTGATGTCGGCGGCCTGCCGGCGGGCGATGAGGTTGGCCGGGTCGGTCAGGTAGACGTAGAAGACGTCCTCGAGCTGGCCGCCGGCGAGCTTGGAGTTGAACGTCTTGGGGTCCATGAACCCCTCGTGGGGCTGGATGTCGATGTTCTTGTGCGTGCGCTCGAACTCGGCGACGTCCTCGTCGAAGATCTTGCGCTCGAACGGCTGGGTCTTGGGCGGCTGGCCGTTCACGGTGATGGTGATCTTGCCGCCGCTGGCTCCGGTGTCGCTGTCGCCGCACGCGGCCAGGCTGACGCCCAGCCCCACGGCCAGCGTGAAAGCGAGTACTCGGGACTTCATCGTGCTTCGCACCCTTCGGCCGGGGACCGGTCGAGAAATTAGATGCACAGCAGAGTATGTCCCGTCGACTTGCAATTGCAAGACATCGACAGGTCTTCGCAAAAACGTGATTATTGAGTGGCTCGGACCCGTGCAGGGGCGGCTGAGGCGCGGACGACCAGCTCCGGTTCGAAGAGGAGCTCCTCCTTGGCCACCTCGCTGCCGCCGATCAGGCTCGCCAGCAGGTCCACCGCGGCGCGCCCCATGGCCTCGATGGGCTGGCGGACGGTGGTGAGCGGCGGATCCGTGCAGGTCATGAGGGCCGAGTCGTCGTAGCCGATGACCGAGACGTCCTCCGGGGTGCGCAGGCCGAGGCGGCGCACCGCGCGGACGACGCCCAGCGCCAGCAGGTCGCTCGCGCAGATCAGGCCGGTGATGCCGTTCTGCACCATGCGGGCGCCGACCGCCTGGCCGCCCTCGATGGAGAACATGGTGTGGCCGACCGTCCGGTCGTCGACCTCGAGGCCGATCCGCTCGGCGCAGCGGCGGAACGCGACCAGCTTGCGGCGCGACGGGATGTGGTCGCGCGGCCCGACCACCATGCCGATCCGCTGGTGGCCGAGCGCCACCAGGTGGCCGAACGCCTGCTCGACGGCCACCTCGTCGTCGCAGGACACCACCGGGTAGTCCAGCTCGATCGACGCGTTGACCAGCACGACCGGCAGGTTGCGGCGCACCAGCTCGTAGTGGTGGTCGTGGTTGGCGTCCTCCTCGGCATGGCTGCCGCCGGCGAACACGACGCCGGAGACCTGCTGTGCGAGCAGCAGTTCGACGTAGTCCGGCTCGGACACCCCACCCGTGCAGGTGCACAGCACCGGTGTGAAGCCCTGCTGCGCCAGCGCGCTGCCGACCACGTCGGCCAGCGCCGGGAAGATCGGGTTCTGCAGCTCGGGCAGCACCAGCCCGACGAGCCGCGCCCGCTCGCCACGCAGCTGCGTCGGCCGCTCGTAACCGAGCACGTCCAACGCGGTCAGCACCGCCTGTCGGGTCGCCTCCGAGACGCCGGGCTTCTCGTTGAGCACCCGGCTCACGGTCGCTTCGCTGACCCCGACCTTCTTGGCCACTTCGGAGAGTCGTCGTTGCGCCATGCGCGCAAGTCTAGAGCAATGTTTGCAAGTACTTGCGCTGGCTTGCGTTGGGGCGGGGGTTCGCGTCGGGTGCCGGTGTGTCTACCCTGCCTCGGTCGGTGCGGGTGGAATCATGCGCGCGGGAGGTGGTCGGGTTGGCGGAGTCAGCGCTACCGGCCACCGTCGTCATCGCCCACCTCGCCGCGTGTGCGGAGTCGCTCGCGTCTGCTGAGGTTCCCGTCTCCGACATGGCCGAGGCGGCCGACCAGCTCGTCGCGGGGCAGCGGCATATCGCGACCGCTCTCACCGGTCTCGCGAGCCGGCTCTCGCGGGGTCCCGTGACCGAGGACCGGGCCGCGCTCGTCGAGATCCTGCGTGCCGCCGCAGCCGCGTCCGAGCATGCCGCCGACGCGCTCGACGCCGGTGGACAGTTGTTCGAATCAGTTGCTAACGAAACGGCCTTTTAGCTGGTCGGAGCCACCTTCGCGGCGTAGAATAGAACAAGTCCGCGATTGGGAGGTTCGTCTATGCGAAGCGTCTGGAACGGCACGATCAGGTTGGGTCTCGCGAGCATCCCGGTGAAGGCGTTCAGTGCCACCGAGGAGCAGGGGACCGGCCTGCACCACGTGCACGCGACCGACGGCGGGCGGGTGCGGCACCGCAGGGTGTGCGAGGTCGACGGCGCCGAGGTCGAGCTCGGTGAGCTCGCGCGTGGGTACGTGCTGCCGGGCGGTGAGACGGTGGTGCTGACGGAGGAGGACTTCGCCAAGCTGCCGCTGCCGACCTCGCGCGCGATCGAGGTCCAGGCGTTCGCGCAGGTGGAGGAGATCGACCCGATCTACTTCGCGCGGAGCTACCACCTCGAGCCGGAGCCGGTGGGGGTCAAGTCGTACGTGCTGCTGTCCGAGGCGCTGAAGCGGTCCGGCCGCGTCGCCGTCGTGAAGATCGCGTTGCGGCAGCGGGAGAGCCTCGCCGTCCTGCGGGTCCGTGACCAGGTGATCGTGCTGGAGACCATGCTGTGGGCTGACGAGATCCGCTCGCCGGACTTCCCGTTCCTGCACCAGGAGGTCGGCATCAGCGAACGGGAGCTGCACGAGGCGACCGACCTCGTGGAGACGCTGACGGAGAAGTTCACGCCGGCCAAGTACACCGACAGCTACCGCGCCGCGCTGCAGGCGCTGGTCCAGGCCAAGATCGACGGCAACGAGCTGGTGCAGCCGGTGGCGTCCTCGCAGCTGGAGGCCGCGTCCGACCTGCTGAGCGCGTTGCGCAACACCGTCGCGGACAAGCGCATGCCGCGCCAGCGCGTTGAGGAGGCTCGGGCGGCGGAAGCGGCCGCCGCGGAAGCGAAGACCAAGGCGAAGGCCGCGGCCAGGAAGCGAAAGCGAACACCAGCCAAGTCTTGATCGCACCAGCGTGGGGCCTGTCCGGGGTAGGACAGGCCCCACGCGTGTGTCATGCGAGGACTGTGCCGCTGCCGGTGAGCAGGCCGTTGAGCACCCGCATGCCGCGCCACGCCTTGGTCATCCCGAACTGGGCAGAGAACCGGACCACGGCCTTGACCTCGGCGGTCGTCGCGCCGGCGCGTAGTGCGCGGCCCACGTGG
>Ga0307512_10004159_pt1 | contig 16050 bp, 18 predicted proteins | sample 14_EM_MG_FD_200267 | JGI IMG/M metagenome (GOLD analysis project Ga0307512, IMG submission 200267) | Populus trichocarpa ectomycorrhiza microbial communities from riparian zone in the Pacific Northwest, United States - 14_EM | ecosystem: Host-associated > Plants > Roots > Unclassified | place... | reverse complement strand
GAATGAGTATTTTTCCATGTCTGTTTTGTGTTTTTGCGTTACAAGGCTGTCAATAGTTCTGTTATGAGCTCAAATATCTGCGCGATACCTGGATTACCCTATACACAATAACCAAAATTGTTGAGGCTCGGCTGACGCTCTTTTCATGATGGGGTAACAAAGAAATGGTGTACTATTTTAGCCGAAAAGGCGGCCATTACTTGGGATATGAATCTGTACCACCAAGTGACATTTAGATTAACCAAGATTTAAGAACAAAAATCGTTGACGCTCCCTTGACGCTCCATTGACGCTCATTCTCAGAATGGGGCAGTGACCATGTCGTTTCCTTCTTTGCCTATGAAGGCTGGCAATATGACGATTATGTGTAGTCGCGACCAAATTCAATCGTAATTACCTTACTTACATGACCAAAATTCGTTGATGCTCTGTTGACGCTCATTTTCAGAATGGAGCAGTGACCATTTCGCTTCCGGTTTTGCCTATAAAGGCTGGTAATACGATGGATATGAGTATCCGTGACAATATTGGATCGTTATTACCTTACTTACCTGACCAAAATTCCTTGACGCTTCGTTGACGCTCATTTTCAGAATGGGGCAGTGACTGTATCGCTTTCTTTATTGCCTATAAAGGATGGCAATACGATTGTTATGTAAATCAGCGACCAGATTGATTTGTAATTACCTTACGTACATGACCGAAAACCGGTGACGCTCCGTTGATGCTCATTTTCAGAATGCGGCAGTGACCGTGTGGCGTTCCTTTTCGCCTATCAAAGCTGCCAATACGTTGGTTATTTATATTCGCTACCAAATTCAATGGTAATTACCTCCCTTACATGACCAAAATTCGTTGACGCTCCATTGACGCTCATTTTCAGAATGGGGCAGTGACCGTGTCATTATGTGGTTTTCCTATAAAGACTGCCAACACGTTAATTTTGAATGGTAGAAGCCAAATCAGTACCGAATTACCCTACTTACAATTTCAAAAATCGTTGACGTTCCATTGACGCACATTTTCAGAATGGGACAGTGACCGAGTTGCTATATGTTTTGCCAATAAAGACTGCCAACACATCGGTTTTGCATTGCAGTGACCAATTCAATATTCAATTACCTTACTTATGAGACCAAAAATCGTTGACACTCCGTTGACGCTCATCTTAATGAAATGTCAAGTCAAAATCTGCTGCCATTGATAATTGTACGGATGATTATTTGAACTCTCTGGATGCTTTTTGGGCTGATTATGACTGGATCCTGTGGCCTTAGTAATATTCTGGCACGGGTTGCTCTCATTGTATTAAAAGGTATGTTTCACGCTGAATAACACATTTCGCCTGCTATGCTTGTGTTTATCGACTACCATTTTGACATAACTGGTGAATATTCTTCCATCATAATTTTCTAAGTGAAATTCTCGGACAAGCAACATAACGAACCTGCTGAAAACATATTGTCCGATTCTGTCCTACTTTTTTCTGTTTCCACGAAGCCTCCTTGTTTCGGTAGCATTGACCGTCACCAACCCTTCTTCGGTCTGTTTCTTTGACCTCCCTATTGGCTGAATCCATACGGGTATATTTGGAGCGGCACACACATCCCGCTGCTCAGGGCATTCCGGATCCTCGAGGCAATTCTCTAGCTCTACATCTGATTCATCGTCTGCATCACAGTGGTCTTCACTCTCATTTGGATTATCCAAGTCACCGTTTCAGTTGAGCCAGTGTTCAGTGTCGGAAATGCTTTCGGGAGCGCTGTCGTCATCACTTTCGGCTGGATGACAGTCGATTCTCCCTATTTGGCGAACATTCAATACTTGAGTTCGTCCTCCAGCAAGTTGCTTTGCAGACACAGCTGGTGGCAACGGTGATCTTTCCGACAATGTAAATGCAGCCGCACCATCATCTTGAAAGATTGAGCAGGATGCTTTGACGCTTTCTTCAGTATCCGAAATGTATCGTACGGCAGTCATGTGCTCATTTTCAACGCGTGATTCCTTCTGTGTAGTACGTAGGTTTTGGCTGCCCTGCCACATCTCCTAAAAGTCGTGGACCTTGGCCATTCTGTGCAATGTCGTTTGCTCTGCCTCTCTCTTCAATTCCAGGACGTTATCGGATTCCGACCTATGTATACAGGGTCATCGCCTGCCAATATCCCATCATTGGGGCGAACATACTGCCTTACTACAACCTTTTCCCGAAGGGTTTCGCCTGTGGTTTTTGACTGCCTCCAGCTGATAACGTCTTGTCCAAGGGAAAAACTGGCCTCCACTCCGACTCCATGAGGTATGATTGAGAATATGTCGCGTGCCACATTGGAGAAATCGGCATACTTTCAGTGCATGTCCTCTGGCTGTCGCCAGCATGCTGCGATATCCGGGATCCAAAATGTACTCCTAAACTCCATCGGGTCGGAGTGGCAATCATCGGGATTCGGATTGACTTGTCCCCTGTTCTTTGGTGATTCAGGAGGGGAATTCAAATACAGCCTGGTGGCGGTCGATAAGCGTGCTGCGTGATCACTTAGTCCGGGTGCCGTTTCGGCCAAATGTTTAGGCGTTAAGTATTCTTCATCACCACTGGGCAAATCATATGGATCAAAAGATGATTGACCAGATTGGGAAGGCGTTGCAGAATAGATGAGGTCATTGCTCTGTAGTTGTTCATGTTCAGTGACCGAAAATTGTCTGTGTTTGGTGCAGTACTCGTTTTCCACATACTTCAAGAATGCCTCCTGGTATTGGGTAGTATAAAAAGTCTTGTCCTCAGGATTGATATCCATTCCATTGTCCCATTTCCCAAAGGATCGCAACTTGCGAAAAGGATCAAGAAATGTTTGCCGCAATGAGAAGCATACCTGTCTTTGGAGTGACTTCGGCATAGTATTTGGACAGCTTTTATCGTGCAAACTTCACAGCGAAGTATACATCTTCCTTGCACTGGGTTTTCTTCTTAGCCAAAGCTCGCAGAACGCCATCCATATGATCGAACATGTCATTATAGACGGAGATAACATGATGCGGTGTGACTCTATGTCCTCTCGACATCCACAGAGTCCTGTATCGGAATGGCATTAACACTTCCATGACGTACTTGACGATTGTCCATTCATCCTCTGTTGTGTAGAGGGACCAGTATTCGCTGAATTTTGGATTCTTCAGCCACACGCGGGTGAATTCTCGCAATTGATCGGCTCGTTCAAGCAGCTCCAGTGTTGAATTCCACCGTGTTTTCACATCGATAATAGGAAGGACTGCGATTCGTACTTTGGCTTTTTGACAGTCAATAAACTCTTTTCGACGACCAGGTGTCAATGTAATCAACACAGCTAGCATTTACTGCTATATGATAGTTAGTTTCAGAATTTTCAGAGTATCTTGAAATACGTACTTTCTGAATCATCTTGGCGAAACCTGGTTTCATAGCGGACACCTTATTGATTCCAGCGTTGCCTTCTTTTCGAAGTCTTTGACTCTTCCCATTATGTGTGTTTTCATTCTCTCCAAATTGCTGATCGCGCTCAAGTGCTTCCCACGACTTTGTACGGCCTTTGACTCCGAGACTGCTCATAAATGCACCTAAAGCAAGCTGAATGAAATGCGCCATGCATGGTACGTGATTTCTCAATGCAGGCCACTCGATTCCTGAGGCCAGAAGTGTGGATTGTAGTTCCCGAGTCATCGAATAATTGGAGGAGGCGTTGTCAGTTGTAATTCCGCGCAAGCAGCCATCAGTAAGCTCAAAACGATGTAGATCTTCCTTCAAATGTGTGGCCAGCCTTGCACCAGTATGTTGACCCTTGACCTATTATCCTGAATTAGCTGTTGAAATAGAATAGGAACAGGCTACTGACCTCATCGATAGCAAGTTGCACTTCCCGTATTGCCCAATTGTGATCTATATAGTATACAATGCCCGACTTTATTGCCAATTTGTTTGTTGATGTCCACCCGTCCAAAGCTAAACTAACTTTATTTCTTGTTGGCAACTGCTTCTTAATTGCATCCACAGTCAGTGAGTATTCCCTCCGACACATGTTGCTGAGGGTGCTGGCTGACGGTAGCACCAGCTCGTTGCGTAATGCGTTATATGACCGCCGTAGCTCAAGATTCGATATAGCGTTCCATGCTATATGAGCCGAAACAAATCTTAACATCAGGTAGCGATTCCAAGTGTCTTGGTGAAATTCGGCAGTTACAAAGTCCTTATCTGCTAGTTTGGAGCGTTTTGTCTATTATTACAGTCTATATAGGTTACAAGTCAATGTCGCCAATCAATTTCTCTTGCGAACTTACTATTGTAATCCCACAACTTCCTTGCCTCTTCAAAATGGCCAGTGCTGCTTCATCGACAGTTGAGCTAGTCAATTCAGTAACCTCCGACTCCGTCAATTCGTTCAACTTTGCAATGTGCGCTTTTGCCAGCAAGTGTTTGCCCATTGAGCTGGTCCCATGTTCTGATGGATGGCGAAGAACTTGATGACAAACGATGCTTATGATGCCAGGGCTGCCGGTCTCCTCAATTCCGCAAAGCAGATAGAACCGCCACGAAGGCGCATGTCTAGAATTCTTCCAAGCAATACAACGCTTCGAGCCCACATTCATAGAAGCCCACCAAGCATCAAATATGATTTGTAGAGTAAGGTTGTTCAAATCACAAATGAAGACACGTTCATTATTGGAAGATATCATTACCTCTAGCAACGAGGTATTCGGAGATTGTGAATCCGACATGGCGGTAGGAATGGGATGGCAGCGTAATTGGGATTGAAAGGATGTCAGTAGGTACAGTATGATCAAAAAGAAATCAGGTTCTTGAATATTGACTCTAGAGCTATGAGCAACAAAGAAGTAAGCCATGTGGGACATTGAATGCATAGTTGTGAAGTGGTATACGAGGACGTATTCGAAAGACTGACCGTTAAAAATTCAATTTCAGTGCAACACAATGCAGTATGTTGCTGTGTAGGTTACTACGCCAGCACACAAACTGTTGACGCTGTGTTGACGCTCATTTTCAGGCGGCAGTAGTGATATCGTCGATAGCATTTTTGCGTATAAAGGCGGCCAATACTTGTATTTTGGATTAAAGCCGACGCACAGCTCGTCGATTATGGATGATGCACGACCAACAATCGTTGATGCTCCATTGACGCTCAATTTTAGGAGATTGTTGCGATGTCCTTTCTAGCATTTTTGCGTTGAAAGGCGGCTGATAAATGCAATCTAGGTAGATGTCATTGCGCAGCCCCTGGATTATTCCAAATGCAAGACTAAGAATTGTTGACGCTCTGTTGACGCTCAATTTTAGGAGATAGTCGCGATGTTCTCTCTAGCATTTTTCTGTTGAAAGGCGGCCAATACATTCAAAGTAGGTAGATGTCTGTTGCGCAGCCTCCGGATTACTCCAAATGCAAGACGAAAAATCGTTGCCGCTCTGTTGACGCGCATGTTTAGGAGATGGTCGCGATGTCGTGATTACCAGATTTGCCTAGAGAGGCGACCAATATTGCGATTATGAGTGATAGTAATTGCCCAGCGTTTGGATTATCCAAGATGCAAGACATAAATTCGTTGATGCTCCGTTGATGCTCATTTCTAGGGTATGGCAACGAGCGTTTAACTTGTCCTTTTAACCAGAAAAATGTCCAATACATTCACTTTGTTAGAATGTGATCATCTTGCCATTTGATTGCAGATTGTGAAAGACTATGAATCATTGACGCTCCATTGACGCTTACATTACACACAGCCTAACTGTCAATGTAAGCTCAATCATTGTAGTCCGAACGTATATTGAAATTATTGACAGCCAATCGTTCCTTTCTATGTAGTAGTATTTGCAACCCGATGCTTTGTCGCACCTCACTTTCTGATTCACTACTTCCTGCATGACATGAGCGATAAATGACATAGCCACATCACGTTCCAGCGCTTTCGGCCCGCAATTAGCGGCATGCAGACCCGGCCACTAATTTTTGATTAATATCACCTGACTGTCGCACGATTCCTGATCCAGCTCCTTTTCCTCGATTTCCATGACCTACCATAAGCAATTTAAAAAATCTCGAACTTGTGGACCAGGGCTAAGCAGTGAGTTGTGCATTTGACTGCATGGATGAATGCAGCATGATGGCTGTCATGCATACAGGTTCGTATTGCGCTTTGACCGCTCCTTCTATGACTCGTATGACATCACTTACTTAACAGTTGTTGGTAAATTTCGTCACTATTTTAGTTTTTACTTTCGCACTTAACAGTAACAGGAAAGACGAAAACCGGCTCATTGATCGTCTTGTGGCGTGATTTGGTGTTGACCACGTTAGAATGGTGCGTACGACCCTTGCACATGCACAGATGAATTATCATGTCTCACAATTTGGACACTGAAACCAAGACAAAGCTGACAGGTAGCAAAATAGAAAGGCAAATTGCTTTTCACAGCTCTAGATCGTAAAAAGTTTCAATTTGGCTATCTATTCCTCCGCAGATGCAGGAGCTGCCACCATTACTTCGTCCGAATCCGATTTCTATATGGTAATTAGCTCGGGAGGTAATATGCAGTGGTAGGCACTTACTGGTTGAACTGGCGTTGCATACGTCATTAGCGACGAATCTGACTCCGCGCCGGGCGGGAGAGAAGATCTGCGTTCGGGCGACTATGGTTTCCCTTAGCCTACTCTTATGTGGCAACTTCCTGGTTGAGAAGTACATTGCGGCATTGGCGATATCCCCGGGACGATATCAAGAGTCTCTAATAGCTCTCCAAATGTTGTTGGGGAAGGTGCCGCTACAACATGATCTGTTTGGGACATGATGACCACTGCAACCTGCAATTCAGACGTTCCTTACTTCTTATCTCTTTCGTGGGAGTAGTCGGCCGCGTCCCCCCATCCCGGTTGTGTCAATTCATCACGCTTCATCTGCTTCTGGCAAAACCTCTCCATGCGGCGTTGTACCGATTTGGAGATTGTGCCCATCACCCAGCCGGGTTTATCATCTTCACTCAGCTTGCCCTGCTCTGTATCATCGTCTTCATCTTCATCTTCCGCATCCTCCTCATCGTCGGAACTTGCAAGATCGCTCAGACTGTCTCCGATAGCATTCCGCATCTCTTGAAATGTCATTTCGGGCACTCTGGTGGTCAATCCCGCATTTTCAACATTGCTCATATCGTCTTGCCTCTGCTTAATCGTAGTCTCTGCGTCTTCAACTCGCTTTCTTGCCACCGCAGTCTCTCTCTCCACATAATCCTCTATCCAACGCTGTTTCTCTTCATTGCTCAAAAAGTGCGTTTCTCGTTTTTTCTCCGCCACGAGCTTCTTTTTGAATCGGAAGCTACGCAATGCTCCAATGGCTCGGACCCTTTCTGCCTGCAGCCCGCTCTTCCCTTCATTCGCTCGATGACATCGTTGTGTAGACTGCTTTGTTGATTTGCCATATTTGCCCGCCGGGAGAGGGGTAAGGTTCTTTTTTGGAGCATTGACCATTGTATTTCGTGTTGACTGTTATTGGGAGAGATGTTGGATGTTGCAAGGTATGGACCATATGGAGGCAAGCTGCGTCTTGTATGTCAAGGTTGGTACTCTTGATCAACTCGAACAAGGCAAATTCTGTATTTTGACCGTCACTAAATTAGGAATAGTCATGGTAACCGTACAAATTGAGTCGATGTTTAGTGTCAGTTTCATGTACGATCCCGGTGATCTCTGGAGACAAACATCACCTGACATCGTTTCCGTCGAACAATATCGTGTTTATATGTAACATTGATGAGATTTCGGCTGTTGTGAACTTCAATTCATCCCTGTAAGCAAACATACAACATCGGACCTACTCTCTGCAAATCGCGGGACTGTTAGAAACCCCTGCAACCTGCAGCTATACGCAGGCGGATTCATCACGAGTAGATCGTCCAAGTTGGCTGTTGGTCAGTCTATTTTGACCTGAAGCTAACTATATATTCCTCAGAACTTCCCACTTCTTTTGGTTATCATCTTCCTCTCCTTTTCCACACCAGCAAGTCATGACTACACAAACACCTCAGACAGGCGAGAGGGGATCCGAATCGAGCGAACCGACGGGCGCTTTAATCTACGCGTAACTTCAAAGTACACAACAACAACATAGACACCAGTTAGTGCACCGCTAAGCTGCCAATGTAGCCACCAAAAACATGACCCAGGACACACGTTTAAAAATTGTCCGTAAAACCGGTAGCAGCACGAACAAGAAGCAGCAAGCAATTGGATGTGAGTATGTCCATAGTATGGTAGACGGCCGTCAATTGATTGAATAATGAACAGCGGGTATACAGAGGGAGCTACGTAACCAATATCTCGCTGCCCGTAACGGGAAACCCCCATGGTCGACGAAGGCCTTTGCCCGCACAGTACGGGAAATTGAACATCACGATGTGGTCAGCTCGGGCATTTCTGTGCACAAATTTGGTGATAAGCGTCCTCGCAAATGGACCAAAAAGGCTTCGAACACCTTAGCGGAGGCTACAGAAGCGTATATGGTAGAGGTAATTGCCGATTCTCACTTTCAGAAGCAGCAACTAATAACTTGTAGGTTTTCAACATGTCTGCGGCTATGGCAAGGCAAGGTGGTCGGGTACAGCTAGAAAGTCAGACATGCGCCTGGCGTTGAATATGGCGAAAATGGCCAAAGGAGGGTTTTCGCGCGCTGCGATAGAAGAAACGCGAGAGCTGATTAAGAAGCCTCACGCAGAAGTCCGTGAAAAGAAGAAGCAGGGTGTCGAATTCCCTGGGCATAGAATGGTGAAAGCTGCGATAGAACGACACCCGGCAATGGTTTATGAAACTCAAACTGACGGCTGCCTTCCTAGCCAAAATGCCACCGCCAAGAATCCACTGACACGCTAGAGGCGCAAAGGCATGGGCTCACCTCTTCAAGTCCGACCCAGACAGACCACACCAGAACTAATGCCACCTCCACCCGGACGCCACCTGCACCATCCGGCGACCAAAATCGCGCCCAAAGTTCCAAAATCCCATACCTGCCCGCTGGATTTGAATATACACACGGTGCTGTTCCAGGCGCTCAATTTTTCAATCATTATACATCTGCCGAGGATAGCGAGCACGATGAAGATTTGATTCCAGATTTGCGGAATGATGAAGAACCATCCACTGGTTAGTACACTATCTGCTGCATGGTAATACAGCTAACATTTATTTTGAAGACGACAGCAGCCAATCGAGTGGAACTGCCAGTGGAAATGAACATGGATTGAAAGGAACGTGATTTTTGGGTGTAGTATTATCTACAATTGCCGGACACTTTATGGCATGTTTTAATGGATCTATTTATATGTATTATTAAAGAGCAATGTAGTGATAAAGGAGAGAGTACATGAAGAAGACAGAAAGGCTGTCAAAACATTGTTAATGATATTTTCTGCCAAATGAAATCGGCATATATTGTGAATATGCTCATGGCAAAATGAGCGTCAACGGAGCATCAACGATTTTTGGTGCTGTAAGTTGGGTAATAAAAACGCATTTTCATAGTGAGTATACATAATAGAAGTTTTGGCATCCCTTATAGGGAAAAAAGAACGCAACGCGCGCCCTACCCAATCTTGAAAATGAGCGTCAATAGAGCGTCAATGATTTTTGGTCCTGCAAAGTCGGGTAATAAAAACGCGACTGGGTAGTCAATACACATAATCAAAGTATTGAGGTCCTTTATAGGCAAAAGAGTAAGAAACACGCTCCCTGCCCCATCTTGAAAATGAGCGTCAACGGAGCGTCCACCATTTTTGGTCCTATATGTCGGGTAATAAAAACGCGACTTGGTAGTGAATACACATAATCGATGTGTTGGCATCCTCTATAAGCAAAACAGAATGCAACACGCTCCCTGCCCCATCTTCAAAATGAGCGTCAATTGAGCGTCAACGATTTTTGGTCCTGTAAGTCAGGTAATAAAAACGCGTTATGGTAGTGAATACACATAATCCAAGCGTTGGCGTCCTTTATAGGCAAAAGAGAATGAAACACGCTCCCTGCCCCATCTTCGAAATGAGCGTCAACAGAGCGTCAACAATTTTTGGTCCTGGATCTCGGGTAATCTCAATGGCTCTTGATCGCAGACACCTATGAACGAGGAATTGGCCACCATGACAGGCGGATATGCAAGAGTTATTCGTGTGACAGCCTCCCAGGCAGTCACAACTCGTTTCATTTACAATGCCGCAACCAAGAGTTCATGAGTGTTTTCGCCTACAGAAACGATCAAAACATCGTATACAGACAATAACGGCCACATCACACTTTGATTGCCCATGATGAAACGCCAAATATCGTTGATGCTCCGTTGACGCTCATTTTCAAAATGGGGCCGGGAGCGTATGGCTTTCTTTTTCCCCAATAAAGGCAGCCCGTGTGTCGATTATGGATAGCAATGACCAAATAACATTTTAATTAGTTGACTTACAAGACCTAAAATCGTTGACGCTCTGTTGACTCTCAGTTTTAGAATTGGGCCGAAAGGGTCTCTCTCCTGTTTTTGAGTATCAAGGCAGTCAATACAACTCAAACAGTCAATGATATCCCAAAGTCAATATTTTGTGAGGAACAGTAGAATATCTGAATGCGACCATAAATAGAAAAACCCGAAATGCAGAACAGGACATTGGAACCGACGGGTCCAGCCCAACCCGGCAAAACCCGTGGGTTGACGGGTACGGGTCCGGGTGCGGCCCGCCAAGACTCAGCGGGTCGGGTTTCTGGACGGTTCTGAAACAGGACCGACCCGTTTTCGCGGGCCAAACGCGGACCGCTGGCGGGTTACTCGGACCCGTTGCTGACAATATTGATTGCCATCGTGGCTCGGTAGCAGTATAATCATGAGTCCGGATAGTAATGGTGATCTCTATGTCATTCGACACGTAATTTGGCTCGGCTTTCGCTTTGTCTGCAGACTATGACTAACATCCTTGCGGCTTCAGTTGTCGTTCTGTGTCGTTCTCTGTCCAGTGACTACCCTGACTCGCTCTGCTTGTTGACTAACTGTCGTATGAGATGTCCAAATGGCCTCAATCTTGACCTGACTGCAACAGCTATGCAGCGTCCCTCCACATTCGGGTGTCCTGATGACGTCGCTTCGCTTATCGACTTCCATCCACCTCTCCATCAGCAAAAAACATTTCCCTTCAGGGGGAATGGCTCCGTCAGACAGGACACGCGCCATCAGAGCCATCAGAGATACCCCGGTGGCGGATTACTCTGCGTCCGGCTTCAATACCACACGTCGCGTCGCATATCGCCCTCCGACCGCCGTTTTACCATTTCTTCTCGCTCTGTCGGTCTCCTATTTTCAACAAACACTCTCGCATTGTGGCCAACAGTGACCGTATGTCTGAATGGGTTCATTGGGTACACGCTTGCATCGGGATTGCAATGCAACGGGTGACGCTGAGAAAGTCTCTCCTCAGATTGCATCTCCATTAGGCTCGAGGATTGTAGGAAGGTGAGAAGATATGATACTACTCGGCCGTGAGGATCCACGAAATCTCGCTACATCATAATACTGCATGTATTATCTCAGTCTCTCAATATCCATACATACCTACATACATACGAAGATACAGGAATAATGGTAATGGACTCAGCGACAGGGAGTATATATTTGGGAGACTCCGGAGTAGAAAGACTCTATCTTTCCCATCGTTCGATCTCACTCGGTCTTCCCACGATTTCGTGGATGCACGCAATCGCCTGGATTCTCTCGGTAGGGTAGTGTCACATCCTCTCGCCCTCATCCTACGCTCCTCGAGCCGGAACCGCTGTGTCTCAAGGATTCCATTCGGTTGCCATGTCAGCTGTGGCGGAATGTTGTTGATGGGCTATCTGCCTTCTAGCTCTACTGTTCCACCTCATTGGGATCATGTGATTTCATAGATGCACTCCGAGGCCGTGATCGAGCAAGTTTGGAGATGCACTTGGAGGCCGTGATCGCGCGAGTTTAGAGATGCACTTGGAAGCCATGATTGAACGAGATTGGAGGAGTACTTGGAGGCAGTCAATCAGGAGGCGGTAGTTCGGGAGGGAGGCGCGATGGGAGCTGAGACTTTATTCAGTCGTTCCCTCGTGATTGTGGGAATGTAGAGAATTGAGTACAACATGGTCTGCCTAGAGATGAGAGACTGGCTGCAAGCAGGAGACAGTTGATGTTGGGATGGTGCAGTACTCGGTGTATGCTGTACTCGGTGTGTGCTGTACTCGATGTTGACTCTTGATCATGGCATGGGGAGATAGAGAGGGATGACTCAACTTCGTGTTCTTAGGTGATGGTAGAGGAGATGGGAAAGAGCATCATGAGAAACTGGGACTTATGAGAATGGCGTGTGTGAGTCAATTTACCATCCCCGATATGGCAGGTACTCGTCCCTATCCGGCATGTAATGACACCTACACGAGGTCTTCCCAACCCAATCAGGCAAGTCGTACCCCTGATTTCTCATATCCGCTCGTATCCTCCACCTCGTTCTCATCTTCCTCCCCCATCTCTCTCTTTCTCATCCACATCTCAACCATCATCGCAGAACACAAAGTTAAGTCATCCCTCTCTATCTCTCCATGGCATGATCATGAGTTGACACCGAGTACAGCATACACCAAGTACAGCATATACCGAGTACAGCATACACTGAGTACAGCACTCAAAGATTGTTTGTCTTCCCTTCATTCTCAGGATTACGAGTTGACCCATGAATGTAGCTTCAGGTTCCGGGGTGCCTCCAAATATGATCGACCGCCATCAGCCAGCGCTCCATGAGTGCTCAAAGTTAAAGTCACCTTGTCACAATCCCACGGTTGCGAGTTAACTAACTCATGAGATACAGTCACAGCAACCGGCGCTCCGTCCATCGACTGCCTCCAAGTACTCATCCAATCTCGCTCGATCACGGCCACCAAGTGTAGATCGAAACTCGCTCGATCACGGCCTCCAAGTGCATCTCCAAACTTGCTCAATTACAGCCTCCAAGTGTATCTCCAAACTCGCTCAATTACAGCCTCCAAGTGTATCTCCAAACTCGCTCAATTACAGCCTCCAAGTTCGCACGATCACAGCCTCCAAGTGCATCTCTGAGTTCACTCCATCCTGGCCTCCAAGTGCATCTCTGAGTTGACTCGATCTCGTCCTCCAAGTGCATCTCTCAACTCACTCGATCCCGGCCTCCAAGTGCATCTCTCAACTCGCTCGATCACGGCCTCCAAGTACATCATTGATGAACGACGGAGGGTGTACAGAGATACAGGGGTACCGGAGGCGTGTTCCGCCAGTCCAGATATACCGTGTGTAGACAGGTAGCCATATAGATACATAGATACATAGATGAGAATACAAACTGTATGCATAAGTTTTGAAAAGCGTTGAACGATAAGTAGTAGCTATGATTTCCAGGCGCACCAGCAACAATCCCAAAGAAGCGGCAGCTGGAGAAAGGCATGAACATTGCCAGGCGTTGTGTAAACGGCTTCAGCATAACTGCAGCCACTGCAAAGAGTGTAACACAAGTGTCGTTCTGATGGTGCGTATACGCCCCAGAAAAGTAAAGGAGGTATGTTTGCAACGCGACCCGTCTCGTGTGCGATGGGTAGGGTGTACTTCTCTGTCAGACGGTATGAGGTTTCGTCAGAGCCGCCAGAGCTGCCTGGAACACCGGGATGTTTCAGCCGGAAACTTGGGTCGTTGCTGATGTCTGGTGCATACCGCCTCAGGTACGGTTGTCAACTCTGCTCCAGGTGGGCTTCTTGATTCATCTCTAGGTGTGCGGGCCGTTCTGGTGGAATGGCAGAGCTAGAAGGCCGAGAGCCCTCCGCCGCACCTCTCGCGGTATCCAAAAGGAATGGCTGAGAAAGCGCGGTTCTGGCTCGAGGAGCATAGGAAGAGGCTGAGAATATGTGATACTACCCGGCCTTGTGGATCTACGCAATTGGGTGGATCCACGATATCTTGGAAAGATCATCGCCATTCCTTGTGTCAAGTTTGACAATTGTTCCCTTGGTGAGCTTGGCGCTACTAGCCATCTCTATTGGTGAATGCACTTCCTGGTGCTTCGTTCCAGCACTTCCGGTATGTTGATAGTTCGCGGGAGGGGTTCTTGACTCCGGTATGGTAATCCCCCTCTTTTTAAATGTCGTTGTTCTGCCAATGACTTGTCTCATACAGCTTTATTGAGTGCCGTATCAATTGGTAAACTTAGTCAGGATCTCATTCAGCATCATGACTCGGGCGTGCGTCTGCTTGATTCGGTATCTCTGAATAGTTCTCTGGATTGTACTCGGTGAGCCCATGCCGCCGGTACATTGTGTGTCTGCATCTCCGCGCTCAATTGCAACTTTCGTACCATGAACTCAGTAGTCAGTGATCTCAAAAAGGGTATAACTTCACATAACCTCAAGATCATCATATAACAAGCACGACGTGTTTTCTCTCCCTCGTGATTCATCTCTCGTCATCAATCCCCAGTAATTATTTCACACGTCTCCGAACATTCATCTTGAGAAGTCTCCGGCGCTCCTAAGTGTGCTTCACCACTGTCAGTTGTCTGTGAGAATTTGCTCCAGACTTCGGACTCGTTCGTACGACACCGTATCTGTACCATCCAGGTCAGCAAGAGTCTTGGAACAGGAGGGAGGAGGTGAAGGGGAAAATCCAGGAGTCAAAGTACCACCCCGCGCCCGACACAATGGAGCATGACCGTGGCGCGCAGTGCTCCCTTCGTGGCTCGGCGAGCCAGTAGCAGTCATTCAAGTATACCCGAGTTGGGTTCCTCTTCTGCCGCAACTCCCGCCGCTGCTCCTGCTCGCTCATCTAGCATTCAAGGGTAATCACAGTTCTGGAAAGTCCGCTGTACTGTAGCTCAAAGCGATCCAGTGCAATCATCTATTCGTAGAGCGAAAGCCACGGCAACCTCATCGCTAGCAATTAGATCACCAATTGTGGCGGCCGAAAGCATCAAGCTGCAAACACCTCTCCCTTCGGGCTGACTGAGTTGGGTATTCACAATATTGTGTGAGCAACTAGGGTTTGCAACGACAATAATCGCTTTCGCGATGAGTTCATCTGAGGGTTCTCCCCTCATAATGGTAGCTAAGTGCCAGAGAGCATAGAGATCATATCCCTCGCCGGTGAATGGGTTTCCGAACGCTGACCTCAGTCTCCCTGATCCCTGGCACGCGCACCACTGTTACAGTTGCACAGGCCCTAGAGTTCTGGATGATGGCTTTCGAACCACGTGCACGCAGTTCATCTCATATCATTCATCTCATATCGTTCATCTCATATCTTCTCTTGATAAATTTCCGCAGTCCCAGTCGAGCTTTGAAGGTGTGACGTTCTCGACTGTAAATGCACTTCGCAGTGTCCAATGAATCTCATTTGTAGGTCTTCAACAGTAGTGCACTTCGCGTTGTGCAATGATTCTCCGCCGTAGATGTGGTTCAATTGTAGAGTTCTTCGTCTTCATAGGGAGATTCAATTGTCGAGTACTTCTTGTCAGAGGCACATATCATTCGTCGGTGTAAATCATCTCCTCCGTTGGCGTACCTGGATAGTGCAATTGTTATTCTCCTTAAGTGGGCTTCTTTCTCCTTGTTGAGTGGGTTTTATTCATCTCTTACTCTGGCGCTCGTTGCTAGTAGGCTGCTTATTCCCGGTATGCTGCTTCTCAGTGGTATGTGGGCTTCGTTTCATCACTTTCGTAAGCGCTCATTCCTGGTAGGCTCCTCATTCCCGGCAGGGTGCTTCTCGTTCGTATGTGGGCTCCTTTCGGCTTCCCATAACTGACCTTCGTACATCGTCAGTTGAGAGCGCTTCGTCAGTGTGTCGATTGGTGTGATGTAGCCGGTGATGACTCTAATATCATCTCCAACTTCGTGTATATCTCTTTGCTGGTGCATCGACGTGTTGAGGGGCAATGCAATCGTTATTACACTACTCTGCTAATCTGTGATTTATTGCAGCCGTCGGTAGGTAATTGACTGCGTTGATCGGATGCGACAAATT
>Ga0307512_10004158_pt1 | contig 16053 bp, 16 predicted proteins | sample 14_EM_MG_FD_200267 | JGI IMG/M metagenome (GOLD analysis project Ga0307512, IMG submission 200267) | Populus trichocarpa ectomycorrhiza microbial communities from riparian zone in the Pacific Northwest, United States - 14_EM | ecosystem: Host-associated > Plants > Roots > Unclassified | place... | reverse complement strand
AATTCATTTATCGCAGCCGGGATTGTCAGATCTTGTCAGAGCGCACTTGTCAGAGCCATGTTTATCAGAGCCGGGATTGTCAGAGACCATGTCAGAGACCATGTCAATGCTGCACATGTCAGGGCCACACTTGTCAGGGCCACCAGAGCGGGAATTGTCAGAGACTATGTCAGCGCGCACTTTCATAGCCGGGATTATCAGGGACTATGTCAGAGCCACATTAATCAGACCACGATTGTCAGAGACCATATCAGTGCAGCACTTGTCACAGTAGAGCGGTGATGAATACCAGGTAGTTATTGCAGTACCAATCTCATGAGAAAAATATCGATCGTCTCCAGAAGGTCGCATACTGCTGATACACAAGTCAAACCAAGTTACCTTCGGTATGTGCACATTGCCATTAGTTGATGAACAAGTGGCGAGTGTCCGCTACTCTCGCGCCCAACACGTTTTCCGATTGAAACTGCGACCTTCGACCGTGTTATAGAGTTGACTTTCGAGGAGTGGTGAGAGCTATTGCGGGAGTGGTAGATGAGTCGAGCTTTGTGTATATATTTAGCTGAACGAATTCTACGCAATAAAAGTAGCATATATCTTGATTAATGCCATGATTGCTCTGATATAACACATAATTGTGACGTATCATTATTGTATGTGAAACCAACTTCTCGGTATCCGAATCGGTATTAAAGATCGTGTGCATAAGTTGAGACTCTCACACGCAAGATGCCATAATATCTTGCAAACAGTGAAAATGTAACCGAAGGTACCATAAAATCCGGAAACTCACAGTAATAAACCCGTCATGTAAAGGGGCACGGCGGTAATATCAATAACATATCGTAGTCCCGCGCTAACGGCCATAACAAATCTCAATTACGGTAACGCCAAAGCTTTTCCCGACGTATTGTAGTACTCACTCAGGATTAGTCTAGTAGGAGGGTAACTGTAAAGGTTGTATTTGACCCCAGCGAGATCTATGTATTGTAGTCCCCAACAGGCATTGAAGAAAAGGCTTCTGACTTGGTAATAATGATATATCACTCTAAATATGGCAACATGGAGATTGTGTGCTGTCTGCTTAACTCTCGATCAAGGCATAGGTTTAAAAGGTAATCTGCTTGAAAGCATCTGTTCTGTTGTGGCACAGGGGTAAATGTAATTGAAGTAATTTGGTGTAAAAATCTGATTAATAATATAAAGTGTTTTTCGCTGGTAATAATGAACTGTGAATTGCAACCAGAGCTAGAATCTTCTCATTGCTGATACAATATAAGCTCTGCATAGGTGTGTCCTGAGAATGAGTTACTTTCAAATATTCTTGCCATGACAGATATGTTTGTCTCAGTGCTTATTGCTGATGAAAACACTGTTTCTGACAATGCCTCATTGACGTAGCCACAATTCACCGTGGTTATCATGGTCATGTGAAAGTGGCTTTAAAGTGTTATGCTCCAAACTAGTGCCATCCTCTGCAACATATGAACTTTAATAAGTGACAGCTCAAAATATCATATGTGACTTCTCACCTGTTGTTTGTTGAGTAGTTGAAATATCTTGCGGCATGTATCCAAAGAGTGCTCTACTGCAAAGCTATTAATACCTCATGTTTCATTGGATTCATTGGCAATGGCTTGAGAGATATAGTCAGCAAGAACATGCTGTGCTGCAAATGTTGATCAGGACATTGTGATATATAACAGTCCAACTCAGTGACTAGATTTGGTTCAGACCTTTTATCTTCAACCACTGCCATCAATTGTTCCATTACTGCATCCTGTGGTATATCAGAATCTATAACCGGTAGATGACATCAGTTCATCCTGCCCCAGTTTACAATTAGCTTTCAGATTGCTCTTGCTTGCATATTGGGTGATGTCTGCTGTACATGTAAGTCTGTGCAATTGCAACATAACTGGGTATTGCCCTGCTAGCTCAGATATCTTAGGTGTAGTTGAAAACCATATGCACTCCTGATGTTTCTTAGGTTAAACATCCCAGTCATAGATATGTAATTGAATCATCATATTTGAATCCACCAGTGGGCAGTGGTCAGACACTGATAAATTGATATCTTACTTTAGTCTGATTCCACTGAAGATTACTCAACTTGCAAACTTAGGGATATCATGAATAGGTGTTATGCATACACTGTCTTGCTATCATCGTACTTTATTCACTATCCAATCCCCTAACTGCCACTTCTGCTGCTATGGGAGCACCCCTAATGAAAATTAATAACTATCTGTATTATTATTTTACTTACCATTACTATCACATTCATTATTCTTACTATTATTGCCAGTATTATGGCTATTAGCATTAGAATCATTTTTGCTATTGCTATTACAGTTGCCATTACCATTAGTATTACTAACCCTAGTATGATTATAATCACATGCAGTTAATATTTGTACATGCATAGATACAGATAGATGTATACATCAAAACTTTAAAACAGTGTGTAAATATTTGTTGTCATCATGATAGCTACTATGTATATAACCTCCACTATTACTTAAATAGAAGAGTATGCTATTCAAAATAATATAATCTTCAATCTCATGATGACAGTATAGTATATAATGAAATTGTAAAACATATCAACTTACCATTCTTGGGTAAAGATTTTCTTGATTGTATCGAATTTATTAACAATGAATAATTTTTATAAAATATCTGCTCTTGCAAATATACAATAACTATTGCTTATATAACATTACAGCTATAGTTATTTATATGTATATATGATTGCTACTTTTAAAAGACTGTAGCGGTACTACTTGATAAACTGAAATATTTCTGTATTTTGAACACAGTTTTTATATATTAGTTAATATGATAATTAAACTTTATGAAATGTGGTTTTAATTGTAAAATTCAAAGTAGTTAGTGACAGTTGTCTTATTTATAAAAATCTGTATTTAATAAGTACCATAAGTAAATAAAATGATTTAATAGTTTAATACACTTGGCTAATATTTGAAATAAGGCTTTACAGTAGTAGTATACCAACTTTTCAAATATTATAATATTTAAATATTGCAGTATATTTAACTATAACTTAATTAATAAAGTAGCTAATCATATTATAATGGAAAATTATTAACTGTATAGAAAATAGAACCCTGTTAATAGTAATATTATTTATAACAATTTTGTGGTACTTACAATGTATTATTGTACTATAAATTGAAGGAAATCTGACACAATTCTAATTTAATTGTAAACAAAAGAAGAATTATAAAATTAAAATAATACTAACATGATGTCTATATAATATTGGTTATCAGATTACTGACTGGAATATACTGTTGTAGTTACTATTTAGATTATTAAAGTGTAGACCTTGTAAGTATAAAATGAAAAGGTTAAGAAAATATATGACAATTAAGCATACACCATTGAAGAAAGATATAGATGTGATAAAGTATCCAAGTATGATTGAGAATTAACAGTATCGATTTCTGTACTGTGATAGTTATCCACTGATAGTTTCAGTTATGCAAATATGTAAATATTATATATCCACTAAAGTACAATACAATTATATCATTGCTCTTGTTAGTACAGCATCTAAGACTACCAAAGCAAATAGTAATAATAGGTGCATATTTAGATAAATTTCCATCAGAAATCTAAAAGACTGGGCCGATTTGCATTAATCCAATCAACTGATATTTGGAAACATATCACTTTAACCAGCAGAATGTACAATAGTACACCGATACCAGTAGTACTGAACTTGTTTGCAGCCAGATAATACAAGAAAGAAACCAAAAATACGTATTTCAATTACCTCTACAACTTCAATCTTTAGTACAGTATCACCTGTTGCCAAAGGCAAGTAATATCAATAATCTTTGAAGTATTCATCAGGTTTTTCCAAGCTCCCTGTTAGTGTACAAGTAGATTTATTTGGATTAATTTGAAATATAGCATAGCTGCCAATAGTACTATTGGTAGTTAAAGAATAAATTGACATGCTATTGTGTCAAAATAGTAGTGTAGTCTATTTGTACATATAATGCTCAGTCTGATAAGAAAGCAACTGAAGCTCAATAATGACTCAAGCGCAATGTGGAAAAGATATTGTACATCAATATTGTATTTATTAAGACTGATGGATTAGAATTCTCACTTATATTACTTGCAATATACCGTTGAGAGTATTTATACATAAGTATATTTACTTATTTGGTAATATCTAAATGCCAAGTAGAAGTAACATTATGTCTCCAACATCAAGAATGATCTCTCTCTATCTAGCATTCTTCAATTTTCATAAATCAGTTTCCAACTAGTTTTCTACAATATGATGTTAAGTTTTTAAAACCCTTAGGATATTATACAGTTATATGCCCCTGTGACTTGAATATGTACCTTTATAGTTGTTAGCTCATATTCTGAAATTGTTAGTTATTATTAACCCAAGATGGTAGCATCTATATTGTATGGTTATAAGAGTTACTATATAAAAACTTAATCTGTTTTAAGAGCTATACAAAATTATTCTGTTCTGAGTTGGAAATAGCCATAATATTATTCTTTAGTATGTGATTCACCCACTCTATTTGGCAGTTAGTGTACAGATAGATAGCATTCAATAGTGAGATATTAATTTTGATCTAAGAGAGATAATCACCTTGCAATGTGTATATTTTGTTCAGCATCAATATTATCTGAAATATTTTTGGGCCCACTAGATTCATATGTATCCACTGTACTAGCACTCCATAGTCAGTATTATTTCTCAATTGGAGATTGAATACAATTTTGACCAATGGGTGGAAAACTATCAAGATAACTGTATTTCAAAATACTATCAACTACAGCAAGTCAGTAATGAAATCAATAATTACTTTACAATTTGGTTGAAAGTGATAAAGCATTATTTTAGTAATCTTAATATGTAGGTTGTACTGAATTGTGATTGGGTAGTATAGCTTGTTGCCATTATTGTCACAATTAAATCCAGTACAGGGTGTTTGACAGAGTCAGATTTAGGGTCTGAAGTTTTAATTGCTTTAAAGTGACTATTGGGTAGATTATTATAGAAAAGACTTACCATGCTATGGTGGAGAGTATCTGAGAGGTATATTGACCATTCAAAGTTTATAACTTGGGTGAGAATTGTATATGTTTGGATTGTAATGCTAATTATATTTCTGATTATTTGGTTTTAGGTATCTTGATCTTTACGCTAATAGCCAAGAAGTTAGACTTGTGAACTATTAAAAATGCCAGCATCAAATTGACATAGAGATAAATATTAGTTCTATTCAGTAGCCTTAAAGTTAATGTCAAAAAGTATAGCATGGTAACTAAATCTTGAGAAATTTTGTCAGTAGCATTAATTATGTAATAATGCTATATTGAATTACAGATATAATAATAATAGATTACGACCTAGTTAGTCTGGCTTGGAATCATCATCATTGAGATTTGGAAATACATTTACTGCTAATGATTACATTAATCTATTGATTGCAATTTGTAATCTGAACATAATACCACTGTTGATATATACTCTCTGTTGGTGGATGGCTCTGGTCATGGTAAGGTGTGGCTTTGCAGGACACTCATATAGAAGTTAGTTCTGGCAAGAGGTTGGCTCGATCGTCAATAACATTCACTTCTCCATGTACAGAGAGGCTATTTGCCCAGATTGGTAGCAACACTGGACTTCTGATCGCCTCACAAGCATTAGAAGCTATCAAAATACAATGCATGATGGCTGGGTTACTTAGTTTGTCATCAAACCTGTGGACTGCCGGTGTCTCAGAGTCATTGCATTGGTCCACTGACTGGGCAGTCCTTCCCACCATGCAAGAAGTGCATGACATGCACAATGTGAACTGTGCGCAAGATGTTAGATTTATTGACAGAATTGACAAGGCTGAGTCAACTAGGTTTAGCAGCAACTTCAAGACAGTAGCCACCACAGGCTTTCAACCTACAGATCTTCGCCCAACAGAATACATCACAAACTGAATTAAGGTAATTGACAATGGCCCCGCGCGCTTGTCTGACCAAGCAATGGACATGATCGTACCTATGGAGGCAGTTCAACGGCACATTGTTAACGCGAACCACTCGGACAGCCTGGAACAAGCCGAGACATTTGCCAATCTTTGCAACCTCAACACAAGCTTGACCACTGAAGACAAGAAGTAGGAGGCTGTTGAGCCCTTCAAGGAAAGCCTGAGGAAGGAGTTAGCAGCAGCACACGATGAAACTGAGAAGTTGGAGGAAGAGCTCCAGATTGAGAAATGTTATGCGGCCAAGTTGGAAAGGTGGCTCATCAAGTTGAAGCCAGAGGCAGAGAGAACACAGCAGACCAATATTACCCTGCTCCAGCTGAGGACAGACATGCTGCACCAAGTAAACAATCGCTCAACCAAGAAAAGCGGCCTAGAATCTGAGTTGAGTGGGTTTGAACATATCATTCACCAACTAATGCCTTACCAAGTGCACACAACTCTGGCACTGAATACCACCAAACAGGCCCCAGGCTTATCAGGGATCTGAGGCTTCTCCAAACTGACTGTTGGTGTATTTGTGATCCGTGGCTCTTCCGAGCTGACACCTGGCCCCTCTGGAAGCCACAGCCTTGCGTTGAGGTCTTCTAACCTACTGACGTGTGAGGGCAAACGAACATTGGATGATGTCACCACCTTCCTTTTTCCGTGGGAACGACATTCGAAGAATGCAGTCCGGGCCATTGGATGGGTGGGTACCCTATGTTGGGGTGAGCAAGCAGTGCTACAGCTAAAAGGCAATGGAACAGACTGGGCCATGCACCATTTCCAAATGGGTATGCTGAATGAATGGTCCACCATTCGCATGAAGTCAAAAGTGAAGTCTATTCCATTAAGCTCCTTGGACCTGGTCAAATGCAAGTGAGAGGAACAGACTCTAAAGAAGGGAGAATGCATCATTCAGTTCAATGAGCATTTCCATCTCATCTGTTCAAAGTTGGACCCATACCAGCTAATGCCAGCCGAAATGTTGGCCGATGCTTATGGGTATGAGAACCAAATGAGCAACTTGGGAGTTTATAAGGGCTTGGTCAGTTATATTGTCACACACGATAGGACTCCAACCGGTGAACAGTGCATGTAGAACCATGCCGGGTTGGACACGTCTCTCCACAAGTCCCAACCAGGATGTGGCTGCAGCGCAAACACTATCACAACTACAAAAGCTTCTGCTAGGAACATGGATTCCAAGACTGGTGGTACAACTGGCACAGCTGGCACGGCCAATGATGATGGTTCAACCTGCTATATATGTGGCCAGATTGGTCATATCGCTCACAATTGCCCAAACTGTGACTTGACTTGATGAGGAGGCTACTCAAAGAAGCTTTGGTTGGCAAAGATGCCCCAAACACCAATTCAGGATGCCCACACAAGAACAAGAACAAGGCAGGTGCATCAACCAGTCAAAAAGAGACAGGACAGCATGCCACTGGGAAAGATACTAAGTAGAAGACAGACAGTGAGGCGGAGAGTGAGTTGTAGAGTTTTTCAGACTCAGACTCTGAGGTGAGATATGGCAAAGGAGGTTAGTAGCTGTGGCTGTACCTCCCATAAGAACACCATCATGTATGGTATTGTCAAAAAGGGTGGCAAAATGGTGCCAGAGAGTCAATTCAAGTTTTTCACCTGTTACCACCACTTGAATGGTAGTAAACTAGATGACTCAGCGGTCGACCTACTAAGATTCAAAGGAAAAATATGATACCAAGTTAAAGCAGGGTGGTGGAGCTGCACAATGGCAAGAGTAGTGAAGGATGATGGTATGTTGGATAACCATGTGGGTTGGAAGTTCCTTGATGAACTAACATGCCCAGGGGCTGCCCTGAGTGCAAAATGCAGGAGGGATGATTGTGGAGATGGCCAATGTCAATGCCAAGGATGGCTTATAGAAGCACCAATGAGTCTAATTGAAATTACAACGAGGTGCGTCATATGTCTATAAGGCAGAATTTATGGCATATAACGTAAAGGGCTATGATATTGTGCTAGAAAACAGATGGATAGGTGACATGGACCACTGATATCATCTTGACTATGACCAGAACACGATATGGATTGCGGACAATTTCTGGGTAGAAAGAGAGGAAGGCCAAGTATACTGGTTGCTGGGCCAATGCACCTTGGATGTCGACAAAGGAATAGTCAAGCAGGCCAAAATCATGATTATTTATGTTATAAGAGAGGGACAGCTGAATTGCATATTTGCCCGCATGGTGAACAGCCATTTTTGTTGAAAGTGCACTACCGCAGTGATGGCAACACACTTCTGATAGATGACCTGCCGCGTAAGCATCATGAGATGTTGACAGAACTCCACAGCCTCTTTGGCAAGCCTATTTATCCAAATTGTTACGAAGAAAGCGAGGCCAATTGGGAAATCAAAATGGACCCAAATGGCCGAATACTGTTCTGCACACCGTACCACATCCCTCCACGGGAAGTAGAAGAGCATCGGAGGCAGATAGACAAGGCAATTCGCTCTGGTTGGATTCAGCCCTCTCAAAGCAATTCCGGCGCACCAGTAACAATCGTGGCAACACCTGATGGTACACTGTGTATGTTCATAGATGATGGCACAGTAAACGACATAAGTATCCAGGATCATTATGATCTTATGCATCAGCAAAAGAAGTCAGAACTCAACGACTCAGTTATTCTGAACAGCCACACAGATCCTTCCAGAAGCTCCCAGAAGCTCCCAAACAGGCTGAATGCACAATGATGTGCTTCTCAGATCCTCTGAGAGTACTTTCAGGTGCTCCTCAACGCTTCTGAAATAGCTGAACAGTATACAAGAGTATTCTAAAGAGTATGAAGTCGTCTTCAGAATGTGATAAAACCATGCCGTTAGGGTGGTCAGATTTCGGAGCTGCTGGGACTATGACACTCGTCTCGAAGAGGATTCCAGTGCACCTGCAGCCGGATTCTTCGGGAGTGATAATATATCACGTCTACATCGAATTGTAAAATTCAATAAACTATCTCACAGCTACACACCAGAATCGGGCATTCTATTCTATTTAATATACAGTCCAGTAGGTATCCAAATCGACATGATTATTTACAAGCGATACGCTATGGATGCCGCCCGATGCAGCACTCTCCCACACCAAATGTACTGGTCCAACTATTGCTCCAACGGGCACAATATGCATCTTATTTGTCTGTTTGACAACCCAGATGAACCCATCAATACAATCAGCCCAACCATGAAAATCATTGAACTTTGTTGGAATCACCACCGCGTATTCTTGAGCTTGAGGATGTAATACCCATTGTTGAGTCTTGTTGCACCTCTTAGAAAAGGCCAATATTGCTTTCCCAGCTGGCAGGCGCTCCTGAAATCGAAGAATCTGATTCGGTGGAGTCCAGCTGAAGAATAATACAGGAAAAGATGGAATTCGCCCTTGGAAAGTGTTATTGAGGTCATTCTCTTCACTTTGTGTATACTGGACCCAGATGTTATGAGCTTCAGGCATGATCCCTTGGTTGGCATTGGGATTTTCTACCTTGCAATCAAGTCCCAGACGCTCAACAGAAGTGGGGTTGTGAAATGGTTGATGGTTATACAACAGCCCATTCTGGAGTTTAATGAATATACTGTCTATGAGGACATTCTGATCATATCTGAGCACGAGTCCCCAAATGTTTTGTTGCCAGTCCTCTTCAATTCGCATGTGGAATCGCTGTGGAAAGTTGGATATTCCGAAATCTTCTGATGCATCTCTGAGTGAGGTAAATTGGATACTTTGGCACACTCAGCGAACACATGTGTCGCTCAAATGATATACCGGGTGTGATATGGGGCGGATAAAGGGCTCGTGCTGAATTCTTTGGAGACGTACCAGATGCGCTCTGCATGTACTTCCCCGTGTATCAGTAGTGGACAGTAGGTTGAAGACTTTTGCAGAGTCAATAGTGTACCAGCCTTGGAGTGCAAGATAAGACAGTGTCTCCTCCATATAGTCAAGACCGGTACACCGGTCATTATGCTTAAGCTTCTGTCAAATATAATTGACTTTATTGCTAGATCAATATGCCTCTTTCACTTTGGCGATATGTAGCTGTTCAGAAATATCAATGGAAACATTGTCACTCACACCCTTTGCCGAATTGACTCTGATATATGGCTCACATGATGCATCGTTGGATATCCGATATGGAATTCACGTTGCGCAATGGTTTGCCAGAGCGCCTGAATACTGATCGTGTCCCACCAAGCTTCGGACCCAATCAAGCGGATGGAGAATTCCTTCTTGAACTGCTTGTGTTCATTTGAAGTGATGCCATAAATCTCTCTCTCCAGCTGGTGAGTGATGCGCTCCATATCAGCCAAGTTCCAGATTGTGGCTTCTGTCTCAGCATCGGATAGGCGGATCTGAAATTGCAGTCGCTTGTCGGCGGTCATGTTTGCCGCCCCATAAGTGTCGTCTTCGGAGGCAGCATTCAGCAGGGCATGTCCTTTGGAGAATATGCTTCTGGGGCCAGTTATCTTAGTCCTGACATCTTGCAGTGGTTGTCGCTCATGATGGAGGAATAAGTTATCGCACAGCTTGCGCTCAGCAGGTGTCACTTGATGGATTTCGCGCGGAAATCACGCTATTGCCTTCTGACTAGTTTTAGCAACGGTTCCGGACCGTCACGTCGGGTCCAGGTCCGGGTTCAAACCGAACCGTTGCCAACTTGGCGGTCCGTGTCGTCAATAAACCCGAACTGCCCACTCGGGTACAGTTCAATGGTAAACTCCCAACCCGTCCGAATTGGGCGGGTTGTAAGCGGGTCGCCCAGCGGGTCCATCTATAGATTCATATAAGGCTCTTGTATTTGCAGTGTGTTAAAAGTATCTTATCAGAATCGCGTTTTCAGCAACCAATAATGTGCTTTTGCTTGTTGAGCAGATTGCAATATCGATTAATTTGGTATCTGTGTTTCACCTTCAATAAGTGGTATTTTTGCCTAGCAAGGCAGTCAATGATACAGTTATGCACGCGAAAATCCACGCAATGCCTCGATTACAAAATATGCAAGTCCTAAATATGTTGACACTCCATTGACGCTCATTTTCAGGATGCCGCAGGGAGCATGTCACTGTTGTTTTTGCCAGTAAAGGCTGCCAATATCTCATAAATGGATGTCTGCAACCAATCGGAATATAACCTACCCAAGATGCAAAGCCAACAATCGTTGACGCTGCATTGACGCTCACGCTATGAATGGGGCGGTGACCATGTTGCTGTCTCTTTTGCCAAAAAAAGCTGCCAATACGTTCGTTATGGACAAAAACGACCCAGTCGCTCGTGAATTACCGTACTTACAAGACCACAAATCGTTGACTCTGCGTTGACGCTCATGCTACGAATGGGGCGGTGACCCTGTTGCTATCTCTTGTGCCAATAAAAGCTGCCAATATGTCCATTATGCATAAAAACGACCAAGTTACTGGTGAATTACCGTACTTACAAGACCACAAATCGTTGACGCTCCGTTGACGCACATGCTAAGAATGGGGCAGTGACCGTGTTGCTATCTCTTATGCCAGTAATAGCAGCCAATACGTCCGTTATGCGTAAAAATGAGCAAGTCACTGGTGAATTACCATACTTACAAGACCATAAATCATTAACACTCTGTTGACGCTCATTTTAATGTATTGTCCATTCGACATCTGCTGAGGTCAATAATTGTTTTCATCCTGATTTGAGTATATCGGTTGTCTTTCTACATGATTGAGACTCGGCCCTGTGGCAAAGCCGAGCGGCATAATCATCTTGCACTGTTCACTATCACACGACTAAAAATGATGTATCATGCCAAAAGATTCATTGCGCCTGCTATACATCCATTTATGATCCGATATTCACACACTACTTCTGACCATTCGCCCATAATAAATCTCTAACTGAAACTCTCGGTCAAGCTACATAAAGCTGGTGAACCATTGACGCATTCTGTCCTACTTTGTCTTCCCTCCTTTCTTTCTCTGCGTTTCTACTCCATTGACCATCACCAACACCTTTCCAGCCTGTCTCTTTGACTTCGGTGTTGGCCGAACCAATCTGGGCACATTTGGCTCGGCGCTCACATCCTGCTGCTCTGGGCATTCCGGATCCTCAATGCCAGTGTTCGGCTCTATATCGGATTCATCGTCCGCTGCGCAATCCTCTTCGCTCTCATTTGGATTAACAAAGTCACCATTCCAGTTTAGCCAATCATCGGTGTCAGAAATGCTTTCAGGAGCACTGTCCTCGTTGCGTTCGACTGGATGATGGTTGATTCTCCGGATTCGGCGGACATTCAAGATTTGAGTTCGCCCTCCAGGGAGGTCCTTTGCAGACAAACTTGGTGGCAAAGGTGATCCTTCTGACAATTTAAATGCAGCTGCACCATCATGTTGAATAAGTGACCAGGATGCTTTGACGATCTCTTCCATGTCCGAAATGTATCTGACGGCGATCATCTGCTTATTTCGAGCGCAAGATTCCTTCTGGGTAGCATGTAGGTTTTGGCTGCCCTGCCACATCTCCAAACAGTCATGAACCTTGGCAATTCTGTGCAATTTCCTTTCCTCCACCTTTTTCTTCATTTCCAAGTCGTTTTGTGGGTTTGTAGTATCCAATTCTGGGTCAGTGCCTGCCAAAATCCCATTATTAGTTCGAGCGAACTGCCTGACAACGACCTCTTTGCGAAGGGTCTCGCCTGTGGTTTTTGACTGCCTCCAGCCAATAACATCTCGGCCAAGTGGAAGACTGGCCTCCACTGTGACACAATGTGGTGTGATTGAGAATATGTCGCACTCCACGTTGAAGAGATCGGCGTACTTTGAGTATGTTTCCTCCTATTGGCACCACCAATCGGTTATGTCCAGTAACCCAAATGTACTGCTAATCTCCATTAGGTCAGAGTGGTAATGACTGAGATTTGAATCAATTTGTCCCCAGTTCTTCGTTGCTTCAGGCGGTGAATTCAAATAGAGCCTGGGGGCGGTCAATGGGCGAGCTGTGCGATCGCTTCGTCCGGGTGTCGTCTCAGCCCCATTGTTAGGCGTTAAGTATTCCTCATCATCACTGCACAAATCATATGGATCAAAGGATGATTGATAGGACCCTGAAGCCGTTGCAGAGGGGACGAGATTGATGCTCAGTACCCTTTCGAGTTTAATGACCAGCACACATCAATGTTTGGCCCACTATTCATTCTCCACATACTTCAGAAAGGCCTCCTGGTATTGTGTAGTGTAGGATGTCTCGTCCTCAGGATTAATATCCATTCCCTTGTCCCACTTCCTGAACGATCGCAACTTCCGGAAAGGATCGAGAATGTGTGCGGAAATCAGACGCATGCCCGTCATTGGAGTAACTTCGGCGTAGTATTTGGAAAGCTTCTGTCGAGCTAACTTCACTGCGAAGAACAAGTCTTCCTTCCATGGAGTCTTCTTCTTGGCCACAGCTCACATCACGCCATCCATGTGATCGAACATGTCATTGTACACTGTGACAATGTGATGCAATGTGACTGTATGCCTCTTCGACATCCAAATGGTCTAATATCGAAATGGCCTCAATACTTCCATGACATACTTGACAATCGTCCATTCATCCGGAGTTGTGAATAGTGGCAGGTATTCAGTGTATTTTGGGTTTTGAAGCCACTCGCGTGTGATTTCCCGTAATCGGTAGGCGCGCTCGACCAACTCCAGAGTAGAGTTCCACCGTGTCTTCACATCCATAATCGGAAGTACCGCAATGCGGGCTTGGGCTTTTTGACAGTCAATGAACTCGTTTCGGCGACCAGGAGTCAGCGTAACTAATACAGCAACCATTCTCTGCTATATAAAGGTCAGTTTCAGGACTTTCAAAATCCCATGAAATACGTACTTTCTCAATTATCTTTGCTAAACCTGGTCTCATGGCCGACACCTTGTTGATTCTAGCATTGCCCTCTTTTCGAAGTCTTTGACTCTTCCCAATGTCTATGCTCTCATTCTCTCCACATTGCTGATTGCACTCATGGTCTTCCCAAGACTTGGTGTGGCCTTTTACACCGAGACTGCTCATGAATGCACCTAAAGCCTGCTGTATGACATGCGACATGCATGGTATGTGTTTCCTCAATGCCGGCCACTCGATTCCAGAGGCCTCAAGTGTTGATTGCAGCTCGCGTGTCATTGAGTAGTTTGAGGAAGCATTATCAGTGGTAATACCAAGCAAACGGCCGTCGGTAAGCTCGAAACGATCAAGCATGTCCTTCAAATGTATGGCTATCCTTGCTCCAGTATGTTGGCCCTTGACCTATCAACATTAATTAGCTTTTGAGACAGCAATAGAACAGACGATCAACCTCATCGAAAGCGAGTTGAACTTCACGCAATGCCCAATTTTGATCCATATAGTATGCAATGACTGAAATTGGCCAGTTTGTTCGTTGAAGTCCATCTGTCCAAAGCTAAAGTAACTTCATTTCATAATGGCAATTGCTTCTTAATTGCATCCACAGTCAGTGCATATTCTTTCAGGCATATGTTGCTAAGGGTCGTAGCGGACGGTAGGACTAGATCGTCGCTTAATGCCATATATGACTGTCATAGCTCCAGATTTGATAGGGCGTTTCATGGAATGTGTGCCGAAACAAATCCTAACATGAGGTAGCGATTCCACGTGTCTTGGTGAAATTCGGAAGTTTCAATGTCCTTAGCTGCCACTTTGGAATGTTTTGTCTGTCATTTCGATCAATATGGATTAAACTTGATATCAAATCTGATTTCCCACTGCAAACTTGCTATTGCGATTCCTCGACTTCCTTGCCTCTTCAGGATGGCCAAAGCTGTTTCATCCACCGTCGAACCAGTCAATTCAGTGACCTCTGACTCTGTTATTTTGTCTAACTTTGCGATGTGAGCATTGCCAGCAAGTGTTTCTTCATTGAGCTGGTCCCATGTACTGATGGATGGCGAAGAACTTGATGACAAACAATACAAATGATGCCAGGGCAGCCAGTCTCCTCAATTCCGTAGTGTAAATAGAATCTCCACGATGGCCCATGTCTAGAATCATTCCAAGCAATAGGCCACTTCGAGCCTTCATTCATTGAAGCCCGCCACGCATCGAAGATGATTTGCAATGTAAGGTTGCTCAAATCGCGAATGAAGGCACATTCATTTTTCGATGAGATTGTAACCTCGAGAAATGAAGTGTTCAAAGATTTTGTATCCGACATGGCGGTAGATATTAGGATGCTGGGTATTCCGACCAGAGAGACAGCCGAAAATGACGATACACTACAGCAGACTGCGGGTTCTTAAATATTAACTCTACAGCTACAAGGAAGATCATCAGATCAGTAAGACATTGCATGCATATCTGTGAAGTTGAATACAAAGACAGATTGCAACGACTGACCACGTAAAACTCCATTTAGGAACGGCAAAATGCAGTTTATTGCTGTGTAGCATTCGGAGCCTTGACACACCATGGGCGCTGAATTGTAGGAGGCGGACGCGATATCGTCGCTTGCATCTTTGCCAATACAGGCTGCCGATAGGTTTATTGTGGTTTATCTGCGTTCCATTCCGGTTAGATTATCCAAGATGCCAGCGCACAAAATGTTGACGCTCCGTTGACGCTCATTTTGGGACATGGTTACGATCTTGCTGTAATCATATTTGCCTAGAAAGGCGGCTAATAGCACGATTATATCTCACTGTGGTCGCATAGCCCCTTGAATATCCCAGATGGAAGGCCTGAAATTGTTGACGCTCCGTTGACGATCATTTTTAGGGCATAGTGACGATGTAGCCGAAAGCATTTTAGCCTAGAATGGCTTCCGATAGTTCGATTATGTGTTAATGTCGTCACAGTGCCCTCGGGTTTACCAAGATGTATGGCCCAAAGTCATTGACGCTCCATTGACGCTCATTTTTAGGACATAGTTTCGATGTTGTAGCAACCGTTTTTGCCTAGAAAGGCAGCCGATAATCAGATTATGGCTTAATGTTTCCGCACAGCCCTAG